>Ga0163144_10010778_pt1 | contig 19434 bp, 16 predicted proteins | sample OliLak19BULKMAT1_FD_123175 | JGI IMG/M metagenome (GOLD analysis project Ga0163144, IMG submission 123175) | Freshwater microbial mat bacterial communities from Lake Vanda, McMurdo Dry Valleys, Antarctica - Oligotrophic Lake LV.19.BULKMAT1 | ecosystem: Environmental > Aquatic > Freshwater >... | reverse complement strand
TTTCAATGTACTTTTAAAGGTTTTATAGTAAAAATATTTTCAGTTGCGTTTCTTGAGAATGAACATTAAATGAACTGATATTTTAGATACAGCTCAAGCAATGTTCAGTCACGGTCGACAACTGAAAAAGCTATAACTTTAGCTAATTTTTGTTGTTTATAGACCTATAATCTAATATTAGTTGTAAATAATGACTGTCATATTGTTCTTAGTCAAATGTTTTGTGCTCTGGCAATTTTAGTGGAGTAAGGTATAAATCACATAGAAAGATATGGAACATAGTGTTTCGGGCTGTGTTCTCTATGTTTCTACGTGGTTCAACACAAAATTTGTCAGAGTACCAAATGTTTTGTAAATGTAAAATTCAAAAAAGTTGCTGGGAAGTGTCGGTTACAACTAATGTTAGCTTATTCAATTTTGTTCCTTATCTATCGTTCAAAAGAGAACTTTAACCTGAAGGGTTGAAGTAACATAACTTACATTTTTATACCCCGTCAAGTTATTTGATTTCCAAGCGAGGTTTTACTCGTTCCTTGAGGGTTAAAACTTCGCAGGAGCTGTTTGGATTTGTTTCGGTTTTAGCTTCGGCGAAGTTTCGAACTTCGATGAAGCACTCAAGCTAACAAAAGCTCAAAAATAAAAATAAAAATACCGCAAACGATTTAAATATCTAAGATTATGGCTATTTTTGCTTAGGAAAATCAAATTTCATTTGTATTATGAATACGCTAACGCTTGAAAATAGAGCAGAAATGATTGCAGAAGTCGCCCAAAGTGCTAAAGCATTTGGCGAAAAGCACATTCGTCCCAATATTATGGTGTGGGACGAGAGCCAAGAATTCCCTATTCATGTCTTCAAAGGCTTAGGAGAGTTGGGACTGATGGGCGTACTCGTACCTGAAGAATACGGCGGCGCAGGATTGGGCTATTTGGAATATGTAGCCGCACTTGTAGAGATTTCGCGCATTGACCCTTCCATTGGGTTGTCGATGGCGGCGCACAATTCGCTCTGCACAGGGCATATTTTGCAGTTTGGCAATGCAGAACAAAAGGCAAAGTACTTGCCTAAATTGGCTACTGCCGAATGGATAGGCGCGTGGGGATTGACCGAACCCAATACAGGTTCAGATGCGGGCAATATGCGCACAACTGCCACCCAAGATGGTGATTATTGGGTATTGAATGGTGCAAAAAACTTTATCACGCATGGCAAGTCAGGCAATGTCGCGGTAGTGATAGCCCGCACAGGCGAAATAGGCGACTCGCACGCCATGACCGCTTTCATCATAGAGCAGGGCACAGCAGGTTTTTCGGCAGGCAAGAAAGAAAACAAATTGGGTATGCGTGCTTCTGAAACTGCCGAACTCATTTTTGATAACTGCCGTGTGCATCATTCGCAAATCATAGGCAAGGTAGGCGAGGGCTTTGTACAATCTTTGAAAGTGCTTGATGGCGGGCGTATCTCGATAGCCGCACTCTCATTGGGCATAGCCAAAGGCGCGTATGATGCCGCATTGCAATACTCCAAAGAACGCCAACAATTCAACCAACCTATCTCAAAATTCCAAGCCATTGGATTCAAATTAGCAGACATGGCGACTGAAATAGACGCATCAGAGCTACTCATAGAACGCGCCTGCAAAATGAAAGAAGCGCACTTGCCTATAACCAAAGAAGGCGCGATGGCAAAATATTATGCCTCTGAAGTGTGCGTGCGCGTAGCCAATGATGCAGTACAGATTTTTGGCGGTTATGGCTTCCTCAAAGACTTTCCTGTCGAAAAATTCTATCGTGATAGCAAACTTTGCACTATAGGCGAAGGGACTTCCGAAATACAAAAGCTCGTTATTTCAAGAGCTATTTTAAAATAATAATAATAACTTCGGCAAAGCTTCTAAACTTTGCCGAGGTTGTTTTTTAAACAAAAAAGTACTATAGGTATATACCAAACTTCGCACCTACAGCTTCAAGGTCTTGGACTACTTTGTCTATAAGTGGTATGCCTGTTATCAACCTTTCCTCATGCGCCAATCTTTCAGGCTCACCGGGTATAAGGACGCGCTTGCCTTCTATGGCACTTGCGTTCTTGAAAGTTTCAATCCAAATATCCATTCTTTTTTTAAAGGCTTCAGCAGGTTGAAAAGCATCAAGGCGCATCGCACCAAAGAAATGCCCCGTACCCAATCCTACAGGCGGTTGTCTTTCACTTGTGTCGCCTGCTGTAGCAAAAGGAGGCACCCAAGGTCCAAAATTCGCACCCGACAATACTCCCGAAAGAATATCAGCTATAGCCCCCAAACAATAGCCTTTATGACTGCCGCGCGCTTCATCACTACCCAACGGCAGGAGCGCGCCTCCTTGTTTTGGCTCGTGTGGATTGGTAGAAGGATTACCTTCCGCATCTTGTACCCAGCCAAGCGGGGCAGGCAAGTCTTTGCGTTGCAATATTTGTAATTTGCCATACGCTGCTGCAGTAGAAGCAAAATCAGCCACGAAAGGCGGATAACTCCATGAAGGCACAGCGACGGCTAAAGGGTTCGTACCCAATAACTTCTCTTTTGAATAAGTAGGCACCGCCAAACTGCTGGCATGGGTAGTAGAAATGCCTATCATGTCGTAGGCAAGGGCTTTCATAGCATGGTAACCTGCTATACCATAATGCCCCGAATTGCGCACTGCCACCCAGCCTGTACCTACATTGTTTGATTTTTGGATAGCAATTTCCATAGCCCGTTGGGCTATCACAAGCCCAAGCCCACCCCCGCCATCTAAAGTCGCAGTGGAAGGTGTTTCATGCACGATTGTAATGGCAGGTTTAGGGTTCAGTTTGCCCATTTCCCATTGCTTTACATAGCCTGAAAGCCTCGCTACCCCATGCGAGTCTATGCCACGCAAGTCGGCCGTTACCAATACATCTGTTGCCTCTGCCGCATGAATAGATGAGCATCCGATAGCTTCAAAAACGGCTTGGACGAAATTTTGTAATTGTTGAGCAGGAAAATACATGGATTTGAATAGTGAATTATCATTGATGAATAGCTTTGGCAAAGTTTAGCACTTTGCCGAATCTCATAAAAAAGGTGCATTCCAAAAGCACATATCCCTCTGCAAATTGGGGTAGTAGAGTGCGATTTTAGAGGAACCTTGTTAGTATAAATTTTCCGTTGCATAGCATAGCATAGCAACAACATATCGATTATACTTTGGTTTTCCATATATTTCGAGGTCGTTAAGCGTTTGCGAACCCCGAAAGGGGTTCTACTATGAATAGCTGTAGGTGTAAACCTACGGAAAAGCAAACCAAACCAGATTTTACACCCACATATCACTTTGCAGCGGAAACGTTAGGCAACAGATTGTTGGCTCATTTCAGTGAAATAAGTGCAAAACAACGGAATAGTTTCGATGCCTTTCAAATAATTGAACAACCCATAATGCTCATTCGGTGAGTGTATGGCATCAGTATCCAATCCAAAGCCCATGAGTACGGTTTTTAGTCCGAGTTCTTGCTCAAACAATGCTACAATAGGGATGCTTCCGCCACCACGTGTGGGAATAGGCTTTTTGCCAAATGATTTTTCCATCGCCTTGCTTGCCGCCAAATAACCAATACCTGTAGTAGGATTGAGGGCAGGATTGCCGCCATGGTGTGGTCTTATAGCTACTTTGACACTTTTAGGAGCAATGCTTTCAAAATGCTTTTGGAATAACGCGGTTATTTTTTCATGGTTTTGGTTAGGTACGAGACGCATGCTTATTTTGGCATAAGCTTTAGAAGGCAATACAGTCTTTGAACCCTCGCCTGTATAACCACCCCAAATACCGTTCACATCAAGCGTTGGGCGCGTACCTGTACGCTCAAGCGTAGTGTAGCCTGCTTCTCCATGCACATCGTCTATAGCAAGGTCTTGTTTATACACCTCAATTTGAAAAGGTGCTTTATTCAACTCGGCGCGTTCTTCAGGTGTAAGTGTTACGACGTCGTCATAAAAATTTGGTATCGTGATATGATTATTTGCATCTTTCATGGAAGCGATCATTTCACACAAAATATTGATAGGATTCGCAACTGCTCCACCATACACGCCTGAATGTAAGTCGCGGTTTGGACCCGTTACTTCTACTTCCAAGTAAGAAAGTCCACGCAAACCCACGTCAATTGAGGGCGTATCGTTATCAATGATACCCGTATCTGAAACGAGGATAATGTCTGCTTTGAGGCGTTCTTTATTTTCTTTTATAAAGATGGCAAGATTAGGCGAGCCTACTTCCTCTTCTCCTTCTATCATAAATTTCAGGTTGCAAGGCTGATTATTTGTATTGGTCATATATTCCAATGCCTTGATGTGCATATAGACTTGCCCCTTGTCGTCACATGCGCCCCGTGCATATATTTTTTCGTCTTTTATGACAGGTTCAAACGGAGGCGAGTCCCACAAATCCAATGGTTCGGCAGGTTGCACATCATAATGCCCATATACCAAAACGGTAGGCAAGGCAGGATTGATGATTTTTTCGCCATATACGATAGGATGCCCTGCTGTAGTGCAGATATCGGCGAGGTCTGCGCCTGCTTCCAATAGTTTCGCTTTTACAAATTCAGCCGCATGCTGTACGTCAGCTTTGTGTTCGCTGCGTGCGCTTACAGAAGGTATGCGCAAAAACACCAACAATTCTTCAATAAAACGTGTGCGGTGTTGAGCTATATAATCTTTCATGAGATAAAATAAATAGGAATAACAAAATCGTTGTAAAATTATATCTTTTTTTGGAAAAGTACGCAATTCACAGACATTTTACAAAAACTAAAACAAATAGACTACAATTTATTATTTAAAGTTTTGAAATGAATTTAATGTAACCGCTTACTTTTTTGTGTAAAGCGCGTAATTTTCGTCGTCAAAACAAACAAAAATAATCCGCTCAAAAGCAGTTGGATTTTCTACTACAAAGTCTTGTATAGTTTCTTGTGCTATTTGGGCAGCAAGGGCTTTTGGGAAGCCATACACACCCGTACTAATATTCGGGAAAGCAATGGTTTTTAGTTGGTGCGCCATTGCAAGTGCAAGGCTATTGTGGTATGCGTTGCGCAAGAGTGCAGGTTCGCCTTTTGTACCGCCATTCCAAACAGGTCCAACAGTATGTATAACGTATTGGGCAGGCAAGTTTCCGCCTGTTGTGATAACTGCCTCGCCTGTAGGACAGCCGCCTTGTTTTGCACGGATAGCCATGCAATCTTCCAAAATAGCCCGCCCGCCTATGCGGTGTATCGCGCCATCTACCCCGCTGCCTCCCAAGAGAGAAGTGTTGGCGGCATTCACTATAGCATCAGTAGCGCATTGGGTAATATCGCCTTGTATGGTTTCAATAATCATAAATATTGTGTTGTTATTTGTATCCTCGCAAAAAGACATTTGTCCAATTTTCGTAAGTCGTTTCGAACTTAATTTCACCTTTTCCATGCGTCCCGGTTTCTGTCCAACCTACTTTCCTATAAAAAAAGCATTTTGACACAGTGCTAATCCTTTACTATTGTCAATTCAACACGTCTATTTTGCAGCCTACCTTCGGGCGTGTCGTTTGTATCTATAGGTTTAGTTCCGCCGTACCCTTTGTGCATCATACGTGTTTGATTGATAAAGCCATGTTTTTCCAGATATGCTACAACAGCTTTTGCCCTATTCTCGGAAAGTAAAAGATTTTGTGCATCATCACCTTGCGCGTCTGTGTGTCCGCTTATTTCTATATGAAAGTGTGGGTGCGCTTGCAAGAAGTCCGCAATCATATTGAGTGCTGGGTAAGATTCGGGTGTAACAATTGCTTTCCCTGTTTCAAAATGCAACTCGTGCAATATAATGGAAGTGCCTAACGTGCTGGGTTGTAGCGCAAAGTCTTTGGTAAATGCATGTGTGGTATCGCTGCCCTGCAAGAAAACCCTTGCGCTATAGTAACCTTTTGCCTTTGCCTCCAGATAAAATTGTGGGACTTTTTGCATGTGGCTGAATTGATAAGCGCCTGTAGTTTCTATTGTCTTTTCGTAAGCGCGATATTCTATATTGGGCAATACAAAATCGATGCGAGCAAGCAGGGGCTTTTGTGTGAGTGCGTCAGTAACCTTGCCTACAATCTTAACAAAGTTCTCTTCGTCATCTTGCTCTATAAAACGCAAGACCTCTATAGCATCAATATAATAATAGGCTACAGGATAACCTGAACTTTGCACTTTCTGCAGTTTTGTGTCTTCGCGGGTACGGAAGTTGCCCAGCACTAAAAACTTGTATGGATTATCTGCCATAAAAGTTTGGGTGATAGTTGTCCAACCATTGCTTTCTTTTATGATTTCATGTGCGTATAAGTGCGGTACGATAGTAGTGTCTATAGTTTTGGGTATTTCTGTCATAAACCGTATGCCTACGCCGTCGCAAGCATAATTGGAGTAGGCTTCGGCAAGACTCATGCGAAATTTGATGGTGTATTTTTTGCCTCTTTCAAGTGGTTCAGTAAGTTCAGTTGCAATAAATTCGTTGCCTGTATCCTCATGAAAAGCCAACACTCCTGCATAATTACCACCTTCGAAAGCTATTTGTGTACCAAAAAAATTCGCAGGTGTATGCAGTTTGGGTTTTTCGGTGCATTTGGTAAAAAGGTCGGGTGTGTTCATTATTCCTCGCCACCCTGCCGCGTCTTCTATTTGCCCAAACTCGTCAGGGCAATCCGTTAATTCTTCAAAACTACCGTTCTTTAGTAAGTTTGTTAAAGTTATATTCGGCTGTGCAAAAGATAAAGAGATAGGAAAGAAAAAAAACGTAAATATAAGCAATCGATACATGACAAAAGGCGTAAAATAAAACTACATTCTTAAACAAAATAAAAAACAAGGTGTATTATTCTGGGTGCATTTCAAAATTGGAGAGGGCAGGGTGTGGTCTTAGAAAAAGTTTGTGAAATGCACTCTATTATTCCTCTTCTGCATTCAGCAAAATATAAAACAGCCGGTCGGTATCAGTGGCATTGAGTTTTAGTGTTCCTTTGAGGGTTATTTGCTTGCTCGTATTTTTGAGTGGCTTTTTCACCGTAACCTCTATCACTGACTCAGGTCCTGCGCCTCCACAAAAGTAGCACATACTTACTGGATAATAAGAAAGCATAAAAAATTTATGTGCAGGCGCCTCCTCATACGCATACATATAGCCTGTAACAGTTATTTGTTTGCCATCGAGTGCTTTTTGCGCCTCCTCAAATTTGGGAACATGGGCATCGCGCCGTTGCTCCGACTTTACACTCAACAGTATTTTCCAAATACCATCTTGTGCTTGGGCAGGCAAGGTACTTGCTATCAGAAGAATGAATAAAATATACGGCATCTTTTTTTGCATAACTTTGAAACGAATTTTGCGTTTGTTTATTTTACTTGCAACAAGCAAAAGAAGCCTCGCTATTCTTTTCTTGGTAGTGTGCGGGGCATTATTTGCGCTATTGGATACTAAAAGTGCGCTCTACTTCTTCATTTTTCCACTTTTTCAAAAGCTTGCGTAGCTTTAATTTTAAGGCAAAGGTACAGTTTTTATTTAAACTTTTTACTACCTTTGCACTTCAATAAAAAACTTACAATGGCAAAAACAGCACTCATTACAGGCATTACAGGGCAAGATGGCGCATATTTGGCTGACTTATTGCTCAAAAAAGGCTATCATGTGCATGGCATCAAACGCCGTAGCTCACTTATCAATACTGACCGCATTGACCATCTTTACCAGGACCCACATGAGCAAAATATCAAATTGCAACTGCATTATGGCGATTTGACCGATTCGACCAACCTTATCCGTATCATACAAGACACACAACCTGACGAGATATACAACTTGGGCGCCATGTCGCACGTGAAAGTGAGTTTTGATACACCCGAATATACTGCCAACGCAGACGGCATAGGGACTTTGCGTGTCCTTGAAGCAGTAAGGCTTTTGGGTATGGTAGAAAAAACGCGCATTTATCAGGCTTCTACTTCCGAACTTTATGGGCTGGTACAGGAAGTTCCACAATCTGAAAAAACGCCCTTCTACCCACGCTCTCCTTATGCAGTGGCAAAAATGTATGCGTATTGGATAACTGTCAACTACCGCGAAGCATACAACATGTTTGCTTGCAATGGCATTTTATTTAACCACGAAAGCCCTTTGCGGGGCGAAACTTTCGTAACACGCAAAATAACCCGCGCCGTTTCCAAAATCGGCGTGGGTATGCAAGAGAAACTTTTTCTTGGCAATTTAGATGCAAAACGCGACTGGGGACACGCCAAAGACTTCGTAGAAGGCATGTGGCGCATACTCCAACACGACACCCCTGAAGACTTTGTACTCGCGACAGGCGTAACAACCCAAGTCCGCGAATTTGTACGCATGGCTTTTGCCGAAATAGGCGTTACACTTGAATTTAAAGGCGAAGGCATAAACGAAATCGGCATCATAGCAGCCTGCAACAACAGCGAATACCCCTTGCCTGTAGGCAAGGAAGTCGTAGCCATAGATGCTCGCTATTTCCGCCCAACAGAAGTAGATCTCCTCATAGGCGATGCCACAAAAGCCCGTACAAAACTCGGCTGGGAGCATAAACACACCTTATCTGACCTCGTAAAAGATATGATGACTTCTGACTTGGCACTTTTCAAACGCGATAAATATTTGCAAGAAGGCGGACACGATACAAGAAATTACTATGAATAAAAACGCTAAGATATACATCGCAGGACATCGTGGTATGGTCGGCTCTGCCATATTGCGAAAGTTTCAAGCCGAAGGGTTTACAAACTTCGTTTTGCCTACTTCGCAAACATTGGATTTGAGAAATCAACAAGCAGTAGCCGATTTTTTTGAAGCAGAAAAACCCGAATACGTTTTCCTTGCCGCAGCGCGTGTGGGCGGTATTGTAGCCAATAATACTTACCGCGCCGAGTTCATTTATGAAAATTTGATGATGCAATGCAATGTCATGCATCAAAGCTATGTGCATGGTGCAAAAAAACTCATGTTTCTTGGGTCATCTTGCATTTATCCAAAACTTGCACCCCAACCACTCAAAGAGGAATATTTGCTCAACGGCTATTTGGAATATACCAACGAGCCTTATGCTATAGCCAAAATAGCAGGTATAAAAATGTGTGAAAACTACCGCACTCAATACGGCTGCGATTTTATATCGGTGATGCCCACCAATTTGTATGGGCAAAATGACAATTACGATTTACAGAAATCGCATGTCTTGCCTGCCCTTATCCGAAAGTTTGTTGAAGCAAAGCAAAACAATGACGCGCAAGTAGAAGTGTGGGGAACAGGAACACCATACCGTGAATTTTTGCACACAGACGACCTCGCAGAAGCTTGCTACTTCCTGATGCACCATTATAGCGAACCTACTTTTATCAATATAGGCACAGGTATAGACCAGACTATCAAGGAATTGGCGCTGCTTGTTCAAAAACTTGTCGGTTATGCAGGCAAGTTGCATTTCGATACCTCAAAACCTGATGGTACGCCCCGCAAACTACTGGATATTACAAAGATAACAGCATTGGGTTGGACACCCAAAATACAACTACGTGATGGCATCAAAGGTATTTTGAAAGAAAAATTCGATATCGACTAAAACCAAAAAGCAACGCCACAGCGTTGCTTTTTGGTTTTATGAAGTGAGGGTTGCGACTACCACTTTTGTATTTTGTAAGTGGTATGTGCGGTAAACTCATTTTTATCGTTGTAGATTTTCTTTTCTCTTTCGATGCCTCCACCGTATAACGTAATGGTATAAGAAGTCATAGCGCCCTTGGTATAAAAGGTTTCAGTGGTTTGAAATAGTTGGTCGTTTTTGTAAACGTACTCTTTTAGTTCTATCGCACAAGGAACTTTAGGATTTGGGCAACTTGTTGCATTTTTGATGTTTTTGGTGATGGTATAAAACCGACCTTTTTCATCATAACGATAGATTTCTGAATAGTATCCCTCTTGCGCGTCTCTGTCAGAAACGGGGTATTTTTTAGAAGCTATTTTTTTTGTAGTGCGGTCAAAATCTTGTACCAAAAGCGTGTCTTTTTTTGTATCAATGGTGCGGATTATAAACTGCAGGCTGTCTATTTTGTTGTAAACGTATTGTTTTGTTTGCTTGCCTGCCTTTCCTTGTGTTGCGCTTGACAACAGTTGCTTTCTGGCATTGTAAGTGAAAGTAGTGCGTGTAGTGTATCCTTCTTGTGGGTTTTCCTCTGGCGTAAAAACTTCATTACTCGAAATAAGTAGGTTTTGGGCATCAAGACTGTCCGTTATGACCCGTTTGTAGCTGCCTGTAACCTCCTCACTTGTATTTATTTTAGGCGTGTATTTGTAGGTAGTTATGCCATTTCCCATACTTTCACCACACATGATGTCGCGTTTTGTAACCTTATTTTGTGCATTGTAAGTGTATTCTTGCGTACAATAATATGTAGGATGGTGGTATTTTGTTTGGTTGCCCTGTTTGTCAAAATACAAGTCGTACTCCAATTGAGGCGACTTATCGGTTTTTTCTTTTGTATAAACCGTTATTTGTTTGATGCCTTTGTAGGTTGTTTGGGCTTGGGAGGCAAGGCAAATACTAGAAAGCAGGAAAGTATAATAGATACGCATGATTTTTTGGAGTTTATGGTTGCAAATATAACCATTTTTGGCATATTTCATGGCTTATTGGATATTTTCAATTTGAAGCAGTACCTTTGTGCATAATTTTAGCAAAACAAAATGGTTTGGTATTGGTGCGATACGCCTTACAGCCTTGCGCAAATAGCGGAAGGGGATTTTTTGCCACAAGACACCCACATGGCAACCGCATGGGCATTTGCGCAAAGTTGGTTGCAGGGGCAGGCAAGTTTTACCTTGCCTACCTCTGGCTCGACAGGCACACCACAAACTATCACGCTCACCCGTTTGCAGATGCAGGCAAGTGCGCAAAGAACCGCAAACGCGCTTGCACTTCACACCCATAAAACTGCTTTGCTTGCTATCAATCCTACTTACATAGGCGGAAAAATGATGATAGTGCGTGCTATAGAATCAGGGCTTGCGCTTACTGGAATTCCGCCTACCAGCAATCCCTTTTTGGCTTTACAAAAATCGATACAATTACAAGATTTTATAGCACTTGTACCCGCTCAATTACATGCTATAGCCAATGAAACGCCTCGTTTATTGCCGCGTTTGAATGAAAGCAAGGCGATAATTTTGGGAGGCGGAGCAGTTGATGAAGCCTTGTCAAGCATCATACAAACACTTGATGTGCCTGTTTACAATACGTATGGTATGACTGAAACGGTATCACATATTGCACTAAAACGGCTAAATGGCACAGGCAAAACAGCTTATTTTCAAGCACTTGAAGACATAACATTGGCGATTGATGGACGAAATTGCCTAAAAATAAAAGGCGACATCACACAAGAAGCATGGTTGCAAACCAATGATGTGGTGCAGTTATTGGATAATCAACGCTTTGTATGGCAGGGAAGAGCCGACAACACCCTGAATACAGGCGGTATAAAAGTTCAAATAGAAGTGTTAGAATCTAAAATAGCAGTGCTTTTGGCAAATATGCACTTGCCTACCCACTTCGCTGTAGCAGGCGTACCTGATGCAAAGTAGCAACAAAAAATCGTGCTGTTTTTAGAATTGCCTGCCTTGCCTGCCCCTGTCCTCGAAAACCTGCGGGCTACATTCAAAACGACCTTGCTACGGCATGAAGTCCCAAAAGAAATTTATTTTGTAACCAACTTTCCAAGAACTGAAACAGGCAAGATAAGAAGAACCGCACTTATAGAAACTATCGCTTCATAAACCTAAAATGCTATTTCATAAACTAAAACACCTGCTTCGTAAACTTGCCTGCAGATAGCCAAAAACTTGTTGCTACATTTGTACCATGAAAACTACCAAAATATCCGCCGTTTTGATATCCGCATTGCTTTTCACAACTTGTAGCGTAACAAGCAAACAGCAAACCAGCAAACAACAAACTATTGCGCCACTTGAAGGAGAGAAATCAGTTGCCAAAACAGTGGTTTACAAAGACGTAAAAACCTATTTTGAAGAGTACAAAGCTAAAAACATACTGGGAGATGAGCAAATAACCATCAAGAAAATGGATAACAAAAACGACTTTGCTCAAGTAGAACATAACCCCAAAACAGGCGAAATTATCGGCGTTACTTTCCTACAATTTTCTATCTTTCGCTCTACAGCAGGCAAGGACATTATAGGTGTTTATATGCACGCATGTGTGGAAGGAAGTTGCAATATGGACGCAAGCAACCTCAAGTTTTATGACGAGAAGTGGCGGGAAATTACAGCAAAAGTAGTGGATATAAGCCAAGTCAAACAAGCCTTCGAAAAAGGCAAAACCACTGAACTCGACTTGTTTTTAGCTAAAATGCCACAGAAAAAAGGCGGCAGCATCAATCTGGTCGCTGTAAACAACGACCAAATGTACGAGAAAGGCCTTTCAAAAGAAAAAGTCATAGCCAAACTCTCTTTCGATGCCCAAACGGGTAAATTCAATTGACCATCACTTTTTATTAAATTGCAGGAGAAAACTTTGATTATTACACTCGACAGCATTTTTAAAACATCCGAAAAGGCGAAACTCCAAAAAACAAATGTTTTTGCTAAAACTAAAAAAAAATAAACCACAAAAGGTAACTACTCAGGTGGTTTAAAATGTTGATATTCAGTTGATTACAATTTAAAATATTTATTAAAAAACCTTAAAATCAATTTTTAAAATCATTTATTTTTTATAAATCACTAATTTTCAGTATATTAACTAAAATATTAAATATTTGTTAAAAACAATTTTAAATTGCAAATAATTGATTATCAGTTATTTAAAAAATAATGAGTGCCTGAGTAGTTGCGACTCGCTATATAGGTGAATCAACCACACCAAAATCGTTATAAAACTAACACAAATTTCTGCCGTTGTTGGTGTTTTAGAAAAATTGGGTGTAACTTTGTTCTTTGGCTACACTTCGCTACTCAATTTTTACAACACCAATCACCACACGCGAAAGCTGCCTATTGTTGGTTTCGAAAAGTGCAGTATAAAACTGTGTGAGAAATAAATAGCTCGCCTGCACTTTTTTAAATACCAATAAAGCAGAGAATTTCAAGGCTTTTAACTAAAAAACAAAGTAAAAAACAAAAGGGGTTGCAATTTTTTTGCAAACCCTTTTTTGAAAATTTTACTATCAGCATCTTATGTTTGGATCACTCCTACATTATATCTTTTCTCTATTGGCGCGTGATTAGCCGCTTCGATACCCATAGATACGATGCGCCTTGTTTCCAACGGATCTATAATGCCATCAATCCACAGTCTTGCGGCGGCATAATAAGGCGAGGTTTGATTTTCGTAGCTTTGCGATATTTCATCAAGCAATTTGGCTTGGTCTTCAGGCGAAACTACTTCCCCTTTAGCTTTTCGTGAGGCGACTTGTATTTGCAAAAGGGTTTTGGCAGCCGATTTGCCACTCATAACGGCTATGCGCCCTGTAGTCCAAGCGTACATCAGGCGAGGGTCATAAGCTCGTCCGCACATAGCATAATTGCCTGCACCATACGAGTTGCCTATCACAAAGGTAAATTTAGGCACGACAGAATTTGCCATTGCGCTTACCATTTTCGCTCCGTCTTTGATGATGCCGCCATGCTCTGAGCGACTGCCCACCATAAAGCCTGTAACATCATGCAAGAACAGCAAAGGGATTTGTTCTTGGTTGCAAACCATCATAAAACGCGCCGCTTTATCCGCACTATCCGAATAAATCACGCCTCCCATTTGCATTTCGCCTTTTTTGGATTTGACTATTTTGCGTTGATTGGCTACAATGCCCACTGCCCAGCCGTCGATCCTTGCTCTTGCGCAAATGATACTCTGCCCGTAGCCTTCCTTATAAAGGTCAAGTTCAGAGTTATCTACTAACCGCTTGAGTATATCCAGCATATCGTAAGGCTTCACGCGGTCATCAGGCAAGATGCGGTAAATCTCTTTCATGTCCAGGGCAGGCAAGGCTGGCTCGATACGGCTGAAGCCTGCTTTGGGACGCTCTCCCATTTTGTCAAAAGTGCGTTTTACAGCATCGAGAGCCGCTTGGTCGTTGGGGTATTTGTTGTCTGTAACGCCTGATATTTCGCATTGAGTAGTCGCGCCACCCAGTGTTTCTGCGTCCACGTCTTCGCCTATGGAGGCTTTCACCAAGAAGGGGCCAGCTAAAAAGATAGAGCCGGTACCTTCTACTATCATGGCTTCGTCAGACATGATGGGCAGGTAAGCTCCTCCTGCAACGCAGCTCCCCATGATGACCGATATTTGCGGAATACCCATAGCAGACATGTGTGCATTGTTGCGAAACATACGCCCGAAGTGTTCTTTATCTGCAAATATCTCTGACTGCAAAGGCAAGAAAATGCCTGCACTATCCACCAAGTAAACTACAGGCAATCGGTTCTCCATTGCTATTTCTTGAGCGCGGAGGTTCTTCTTGCCTGTGATAGGAAACCACGCGCCCGATTTTACGGTAGCATCATTTGCCAATACAATACATTGCCTGCCTTTGATATAACCTATCACAATTATCACGCCTCCTGAAGGGCAACCGCCTTCTTCTTCATACATTTCATAGCCTACGAATGCGCCCATTTCTACTTGTGGTGCGCCTTCATCGAGCAGGTACGCGATGCGTTCGCGGGCAGTCATCTTGCCTTTTTCGCGTTCCTTGGCTTGTTTTTTTAGTCCACCACCTTCATATACTTTTTGCAACCTTGCCTGCAAGAGGAAGGAAAGTTGTTTGTTGATGTCCTCGTTTCTATTTTGGTCTATATTCATGGCGTTTAAATCGTTTGCGGTGCAAAGGTAGCAAGGTTTTTTGATAAAACTACTTACCAATATGATTTCTGAAGCCTATGTTTTTAGATGTATAATAGACGCTTTGAAACTTTGTAATTTGATAACGACATTTTTCAATTAGTAAAGGCTTTCTAAGTACAGACAAGGCAGCCTTGTCTGTACAATTTGAGATGCTGCTTGTTTTCTCAAAAACATCTACAAATAAGGTGTGTCGTTGTCAAAATATCTCCAATATGGTTTACCTTTGCAGTATGTTAAAAACGATTGCATTATTTGGGAGTATCGGAGGAGGCGTGTTCTGCCTTTATTTTTGGGTTGTTTATGCCATTTGGGGCAATCCTTTCTTGGCTGAGCCAAAATCATTTGATTTCTTTATTTACCTGCTCGCAGTTGCAGGGAGCATAGCGTATTACCGTTATTGGGCGGTAGGCAAGGGCATCGGCTTTTTAAAAGGCTTCTGGATAGGCATTGGTACTACAGTAGTTATGGTGGTGGTGTCTATTTCGTTTGTTTATATTTTTACAACAAGCATCGCGCCCGACTCGTTGCAAGCCCATATCAAAGAGCGCGTGGCCCATTCGAATAAATACAAAGTTGAAATGATAACCAAATGGAACGAACAAATCAGCCAATTAAAAGAAAACCCAGACAAAATAACAGGGCAAAAATTATTCGACACTCGCTTGCTTAACTTCCAACAACTGGATGCAATGAGCATGGCTTTTGCCGAATTGGGCAAACTCTTGTTGGGCGGCATCGTCAGTTTGGTAGCCGCCATATTATTACGCAAATAGCCTATCGCCCACACGTATCTTTGTGGACACAATATTGACAAACCTCTATATCTGCAGTACGTTCAAACTTTTGGGCAGGGTCGAGCATGTTTTGAAGGATTTGGCTAAGATAATCTTCGGATACTTGTACATATTCGCGCAAATTATCAGGGAAAATGTCTGCCTTGTCTTTGTTATTCAGTGCCATAAATCCACCTTCGAGGTTGCGGAAACTATAAATGCCTGCCTGCAAATCCGTAGTTTCGTGTAATGTGTGTTCGCCTATTTGAATCGTTCCTTTTTCCAAAATTTGTTTGGCGATGATGTATTTGTATAGCCAAAGCTGGCGCACTTTGTCCTTCTTGCGGTCGTGAACGAGTTTTTCTAAGTCGTCTTGTGTGATTTGCAAGTCGTTTTTTTCGACCTTGCCTGTTTTGTAGTCAATGATGCGTACTTTTTGGCGTATTTTATCTATACGGTCTGTGCGCCCTCTCAACGTAACAGTGATTTGTTCATGCTCTATTTGCAAAGGAAATGTAACAGAAAGGGTTTGCTTAAGCATCAAGGCTTGGCCATCTATCGCCTCTATATTCTCGATAGCGAGGATATAGAACGGCTCGCGCTCTTGTATTATTTCGGCTATTTGGGCGTGTAAAAAAGCCTCGATGTTTGTGATAGCAGATTCTTTTACTATAAAATTCTCACCTGTAAGTTCATAATAAGCATACTTGCCTTCGAGAAATTTTTGCGTAACCCGTCCTTTGACAGTAGGCAAGATTTCCTCAATAGCGTCCACTTGTATTTGGACATTTTTGGTAGCAAGCTCGACATAAATATCCTCCAATACCTCGTGTATAAGTTCGCCCAGTTTATCGCGTCCCATATTTTCCTCTATGCGTGAAACGGCTATCGCCCTCAATATTTCATTGAAATAATATTGCAATGAGCACGCCACATACAAGTTAATTTGCGAAGGTGTAAGCCCTTCAGCAAACATAGCTTTCATTTTTTGGCGTATGTAGTCATCTTTTTCAATCTCGATGGGCAAGGGATTATCTACTGCGTCATTTCTGAACTTTGCATTCAGGGTAGTGTAATTGATGAGTTTGTTTTGGCGCACCAAATCATTGGCAATTTGGAGTATGAAACGGCTTTTCTCCTTGCCTCCGTAAGTATCCGAAGGCAATACATGTACTAGAGCGACTTGCTTGGCGCGTTGCAAAAGGCGATAAAAATGATAACTCACTACCGCATCTTGCTCATGATAAGTCGGGATATTGTATGCTTTGGCTACATCTACAGGCAGGAAAGAATTATGCTTTTTGCTGCGTGGCAAAACGGTTTCGTTTACTGAAAGGATAATCACATTGTCATAATCCAAATTGCGTGTTTCCACAATGCCCATTACTTGCAAGTCCGTGTCTTTTCGGCTATCAAAGTCGAATTTTGTTTCTCGAAATGCCTGATACAAAAAGACGCGAAAAGTCCGCATATCAATAAACTTTGGCTTCTTTTCTACAAAAAACCGCAGTTGCTTCAATATCCGTTTGAATTCTTTGAAGTAAGCGGCTTCAAAATTACTTTCTTCATGGTAAAGTATGCTCAAAAGCTCCTCCAATCCTTCCACGATTTCCAAAGTATTGCGCCAACGCCTAAACAATACTTCGAAAAGCGGTTTCATTTCTCGGGCTATTTGCGTACAATATTCTAAAGTTTCCGCATCTTGTACGCGCGCTATAAACTCCTCCGTATTGATAACATCCAGCATTTCTTGCAACCCAATAAATGGAATATTGGCGCGTGTAAGGTGTATGACAAGTTGCAAAAGATAAGACGCAGTATTTGGTTTTTTGTCGACAGTTTCTTGCAACTCCTCTGTGTTTTTCTTGGCTATTTTCCTTTCAAACTGCCTCAAAAAGGTATGGTTTAATAAGCGAAATACTGTGCGGTGATTGAATTTTATGGTGTCTGTTTCTTTGTTGCGAATAATCATTTGCTGTTGCTCAAAAAGCGTGTCCACCATAGTAAAAAGGGAAGAGTCTTTGAGCGAAAGCCCGATGGTGATATTCGCTCCCGCGTATGTTTCGTCAAGCGAATGAAGCACAGGCATCAGCAAGTGCTCGTCTGCCAATACCAGCGCGGTAGCAGGCAAGACAGGTTTAGCGTCAGCTGTTTTAGGCGCGATAGTCCAATTTTTAAGGAGTTGATTGGCTACTTTGCCCTGCATACTTGCATTGGCTACACTCAGCGCAACTATTTTCTTAGCACTTTTTAGCAAGTTATCTCCTTGAAAATGCCAATTCGTGCCTGCCCAACGCTGTGCGTATTGGCGCATAAAAAAGCCTGCCTTGTTCTCTGTATCCGTTTGTAAGTAATATTGGTCAGCGTCCCATATAATTTCTGCTTTATCGTCTTCATGCAACACTTTAAAGATGCGCTCTTCGGCTTGGCTAAGCGCGTTGAATCCTACAAATATAAAATATTGATAGACAGGGTGTTGCGCAAGAATAGTTTCCGCATTTTCTGCCAAATGTCGATACAACATACCTGCATAACCCTGCCCTTGCGCAAAAAGCCTTTCACGCAAAGCGTGGTAAACCTCCTCTAAGTTTTCCCACAATTTAAAGTATTCTTGGATACGTGGCGTAGCATTTTCGCTGGATAGTTTCCAACGCTCCATGTTTTTGATGTCTTTTAAGTTTTCGAAAAGCTCATGCACAGGTACAAGACTCCTATCAATAATATCAAAATCTTTCAACAATACATAACCCCATCCTGTAAATTTATCCAGCTTCAATTCCTTGTCTATTTGGCTAAAAACATCAAAAAGCTCAAGCAACTGCATCACTGAAACCGTATTCTCCAACCCAGAAAAGGCAGCAACAAACTCATCTATAGGCAAAACTTCAGGCATGACTTCTACGCCATGTTTTTTGAGGTAACCCTTCAGTACGCGCCCACTGCGGGCGGTAGGCAAGACTAAACAAGTGTGTGTAAGGCGGTGTTGATGGCTTGTCGCTATGTATTCAGCGCACTGTTCGAGAAAAGAAAGCATTTTAAAATGTATAGATACACGCAAATATACACTATAAAAACTACCCTACAAAAAATACATAGTAAATTATCTTTAGGCTTTAATTAGTTTAGTTGTCTGTTGTTAAAAAACAAAAAACTGCAACTGCAGCCAAATTTCGCTTCTGCGTTGTTTTTCAGCGCGCCCGTCTATATTGATACGTCCATAACCAACACTTTCGTAGGAAAGTTTTACGGTGCTGTTATAGCCTGCAAAATAGTAGCCAATTCCGCCTCCTATACGTTGGTTGCTCATCAAAGTATTCATACTATTTAGTGCCTCTTTTGTGGCATTGGCAGGCAAGTTAAATTGCTGGCGCGTCCCTTTGACAAGCTGATTTTCATATTTTATGTATGGTTAGTGTAAATTTTTCCGTTGCAAAGTGGTAATTTTTGTAAAAAAACAAACCGGAAAGTGTCTAATTGGCTTTAATACGCCTCTGGTCTATATGTTCTGCAAAGGAAAATTTATAGGGTACTCTGACAAATTTTGTGTTGAACCACATAGAAACATATAGAACATAGCCCGAAACGCTGTGTGCCATATCTTTCTAAGTGGTTTATACTTTGCGCCACTAAAATTGTCGGAGCACCATAATTTTTAAGAAACTATGTTTTTTCAAGCTTCGGCGAGGTGAAAAAAACTTCGCTGAAGCTATCTGTCGCT
>Ga0163144_10010777_pt1 | contig 19434 bp, 10 predicted proteins | sample OliLak19BULKMAT1_FD_123175 | JGI IMG/M metagenome (GOLD analysis project Ga0163144, IMG submission 123175) | Freshwater microbial mat bacterial communities from Lake Vanda, McMurdo Dry Valleys, Antarctica - Oligotrophic Lake LV.19.BULKMAT1 | ecosystem: Environmental > Aquatic > Freshwater >... | reverse complement strand
GGGAGCGCGAGGGCAACCTGCAGCTCCGCGCGGGACGCTGCGTTCAGAACGCACGCGGCCGCGTCCTACGCGGACGACAGCAGGCGGCGGTCAGGCGGGCACCGGCACCGACGACGAGCTGCGGCGCAATCGCTCCGCCGAGCGCGCGTGCCCGGTACAGCCCAGTCGGGTGAGCTCCTCATGGGCTGTTCGAAGGTGATGGGCGCGCTCTCGTCCGGGGGGCGAAAAGCGCCCGCGTTCGAGATGGATGCGCGCGCTCTCGAATGGAATGCCGGCCGCCGCGGCGGCGGCGAGCGCCCGCTCCCACGTCGCGGCCGCGGCGCTGGCCTTCTTCGAGAGCGCCTCGAGCCATCCGCGGCAGCGCAGGCTCGCCGGATACTGGAGCGGAAACAGGCGAGCGAAGCCGGTCAGCAGCGCGCACGCCTCGCGCGCCTGCGCCTCGATCGCGCGGTCTCGCCCCTGCTCCAGCGCTCCCAGCAAGGCCCCCGCGGCGCCTTCGTAGCCGTGCCCTTCGGTGAGCACGGCGGGCCGCCTGCCCCGGCTCAGCGCGAGCACTGCGGCCGCTTCGCGGACCCCCTGCGCGGTGTCTCCGCGAAGGACGAGGGCCTCGGCGAGCAGGCCGCGACAGATGATGATCGACGCGTGATCCGTGCTGTTCTCCAGCTTCTGGAGGGCGCTCCGGAGGTGCGCTTCGGCCTCGTCGAGCCGGCCCAGCGGGATGAGACTACGGGCCACTCCATAGGCGCTCCAGGCTTCGAGCTGGGTGTTGCTCCGGGCCCGCGCGGCGGCGCTCATCTCGGCGAGGCGCGGCAGGGCGGCCTCGAACTGGCCCGTGTAGTAGTCGACGTGGGTGCGCATCGCGCGCGCGATCTGGAGCTCGTGCTCGTCGCCCCGCGAGGCCAGGTGTCCGATGGCCGCGTCCGCGAGCTCGCCCGCGCGGCCAAAACGGCAGAACGTGGCCTCGTAGGACGACTCGTAATAGAGCGCCACGCCGAACCCGATCGGGTCTCGTCCGGCCGGCCCGCCCTCGCGGCTCTGCTGAAAATAGCGCCGCGCCAGCGGGTGCGCGCGGAGCAATCCGGCCATGTATCCGAGCTGAGCGTACTGGCGCCGGACGTCGCTCCGCCGGCCCGCCTGTTCGGCCGAGTTGACCGCGAGCACCGCGGCGGTGGTCACCGCCAGGAGGTCTCCCTTGTAATAGTAACACTCGCACAGGCGGCTCGCGGCGCGCGCGAGCATGGCGCGGTGGGCCGACTCGGCACCATCGAGGACCACGGCATCGGCGGGTCGCGCCAGGTGCACGGCCTGCCTGCCGACCTGGGCGAGCAGGAGCGCGACCCAGCGGCCGGGCGAACGCGGCACCAACATGCCTGTTTCGGTCATGGCGGCCGCCATCTGCTCCTCGGAGCGGCGCAGATCGCCGAGCCCGAAGAAGCCTTCTCCCAGCAATGACAGCCAGCCCGCTCGGCGCGCTCGGTCGACCAGCGGGCCCGCCGCGCGGCCGCGGCGATCCGCGAGCCCGATCGCCCGCTGGAAGAAATCGACGGCGGCGCCGGAGGCTACGACCCGCAGCGCGTGACCGCCCGCGCGCTCGAGGTAGTCGAACGACTTGTCGTCCACCTCCGCCATCGTCCAGTGGTGAGCGAGGAGCCCGAACGACGACGGGTCCGCGCCCTGTCCCTCGATCCGCCGGGCGGCGAACCCGTGGAGGTCTTTCCTCTGCGCCGCCGGGATGTGCTCGTAGGCGATCTCGCGGAGCTTGTCGTGCGTGAAGCGCAGCCGGCTCGCGCCGACCTCCTCGAGGACGCGGCGGGTGCGGAGCTCTTGCATGTCCTCGAGCGACGCCGCGTCGTCGGCTGCTCGCCCCGCGAACAGCAGCTCGACGTCGAACTCTCGCCCGAGGACGGCCGCCAGCTCGATGATCGTCCGCGCGCGCGGGCTCACGTCCGAGAGCCACGTGGTCAATAGCTCGTGGAGCGACGCCGGGAGCGGCAGAGCGCGGTGGAGGTGCTCGAGCGCGAGAGCTCGATCGGCGACCTGCCAGCGTCCCGCAGAGTCTCTCCCCAGAAGCCCGGCGCTCGTCGCCGCGCGCAAATACTCGGCGACGAAGAACGGATTCCCCGCCGACTGCTCGGCCAGGAAGCGCACGAACGCCTCCGGCGGGGCCGCGATCGCCAGCATGTCGCCCACCATCGTGGACACCGCCGCAGCGTCGAGCCGCCCGAGGCGAAAGTGCACGGCGCCCTCTGTCTCGAGGAGCGGCCGCAGCGCCGCGCGCTCGGCTTCCGTACGGTAGGTGCCAATGACCATGTACGGGTGTTGGCGGGCCGCGCGGGCCATCGCCGAGAAGACCTCCATGCTCAGGTCGTCCGCCCACTGAAGATCATCGATGACGATGAGGAGCGGCTGCTGCTCGGAAAAAGCGCGGACCGCGTCGAGGACGGCGCTCACCACGTGGCGGCGAGCCTCCGGTCCTTCCGGCACGAGGTCCTCCGGGCTCGGCCCGGCGAGGCTCGCGAACGACGGCTCGTAGAGCGAAAGCGCCGCTGCTTGGCTGCCGCGAATCGCATCTGCGGCGAGGGTCCCGCCTGCCCTGCACTCGTCGGCGATGGCCTGGAGCAATGGCTTGAACGGCTGGAGCGGCGCCTCGAGCATGGCGCCGTCTCCCGAAGAGAGCGCTTCGAGTGGCTGGCACTCGCCGGTGATCGCGCGCAATCCGCCGCGGTTGGCGGCGGTCCCGAGCTCCATGGCGAGGCGCGTCTTGCCCGCCCCGCTCTCCCCACCCACGAGGACACAGCGGCCGTGCCCGATCTTCGTCTCATCCAGCATGGTGTCGACTTGCTGGAGCAGCGCTGTTCGCCCGGCGAGCCCGGGCCGGTACAGGTACGCATTCGCCCGCCCCTCGGGCGCGGACCGCGAGCCGCCCGCGAGCCGCTCGATCGCCGCCGACACGTCCTCCGCGTAACCGATACGGTCTCTGGGATTTTTGGCCAGGAGACGGAGGACGAGGTCGTCGAGCGCCGGCGGCAAGCCGTCCACGCGCTGCGAGGGCGGTGTCGGGACGGACCTCAGGTGGTGCCTCACCAGTTGCCACCCGTCCCCCTCGAACACCGGTCTGCCCGTCAGCATCTCGTAAAAGACGCAGCCGAGCGCGTACAGGTCGGCTCGCGCGTCCACCAGATCGCCGCTGACCTGCTCGGGCGCCATGTAGCCGAACGAGCCCTCGAAGATGCCCGCGGCGTCGAGCGGCTCACGGCTCCGGCCCCCGCTGAAGCGCGACGCGAAGCCGAAATCGACCAGGACCGGCTGTCCGTCCTGCGCGCGAACGAAGATGTTGTCCGGCTTCAGGTCCCTGTGAACCAGCCCTTCCCCGTGCAGGAACGCCAGAGCGTCGCACAGACGGCTGACCAGCGCGAGCACGCTCGGCAAGCTCCCCGCGGCGGGCTCTCTCGACTCGCCCTTCCACAGGTCCTCGATGAAGCGCCGCACGGTCGACCCCTCGAGCAGCTCCATGGCGTACCAGGGCAGCCCGGCCTCGATGCCCTCGTCGAACACCTGCACGACGCCGCGGTGCTGCGCCCGGCGGAGGGCGTGGATCTCACGACGGATGCTGCGGATTCCGAGCGGATCCACCACGCGGACGCGCTTCACGGCGACGACGGCCGCCGTCCCCGAATGCCGCGCCCGGTAGACCGTCCCCACGCCGCCCGCGCCGAGCCGCTGCAAGAGCTCGTAGGGACCAACCTTGTCGACGATGATGGAGTCTTCCGCAGGGAGACACGCCGCTTGCACCGCTGCCATCCGAGCAGGATCGCACGCGCGGGATGGCAGTTACCAGCGGAGCTTTCGCGACGCGCCGGCGGCTCTCAGGGGCGGCGTTTCGTTCCGATTTGATAGAACGGGAAATCGAAGCGCAGCGCGAACGCAGCGCCATAGTCCGTGTCCTCAGCGAAGCCCAGCTTCTCCGGAACTTTGATGCTCTCGTGGTTCTTCCCGAAGCTCACCGTGAAGGAAGACCGCAGCAGGATCCCCTTGGAGGCGGGGGAGAGGGTGATCTTCGGCTCGACGACCTCGCGGAAGCACGCGAGCGTGGGATCGTCCATGTCACGGAACTGTTTGAGGCCCACCATCCCCGGAAAGGGCTCCGTGAGGAAGCTCTCCGGGACCATTAGCCTGTTGAGGCGCAGCCCCGTGTCGGTGAGGGTCCCGGCCAGTTGGGGCAGGACATCCTCCACAAGTACAAGACCGCCGCGGTCGGACGGGACGTCCTTCGTACGCCGGACCTGAACGATGCGCTCGTCCCGGACAGTCAGCTTCGCGACCGGCGGCCGCTTCCCGGGCTCGCGCATCACCTTCGGAATTGCGGCCGTGCGGACCTCGATCAAACCGGGGCCGGAGATGGTTCCCAACGCTTCGTTGGTCCTGGCTCGCTCTTGCTCGTCCGCGATCTCGGTCCAGTCGGCGTCGAAGCTCCCGAACAGCTTGGCCGCGCCGTACGTCTCGCGCCCGGTCGCCATTTCCATGGAAGAGTCCACGAACAGGTACGGGCTGAAGAACAGCAAAGCCAGCGGCTCGTCGGTGACGCCGTCCAGTTTCAGGACGGGAATGGACAGGGCGAGCGCCGTCGGGCTCATGAAACCGCGGTCCTTGTACTCGTCGGCGATCGTGGTCGCCTCCATTGCGCGCGTGCACTGTACGGCCACGAAGTTCCCGAGCGGGACGTACCTGGGGGGCCGGGGCTTTTCCTTCCCGGGCTCTTCCGTCTCGGGCTCTTCACGCACGAAGTTCAAGTAAGTGTCGCAGAGACGGGTGAGCCGGTCGGGGTTCGGGCACTCGACGAGGAACATGTAGAGCGTCGCGTCCCGGTACTCGAACGGACCGTTCCAGACGGGCTCCCCGTCCACCGCGATGTACGGCGGAAGCGGCGGTCGGTGGGCAAGCTGGCCCGGGGGCGCGGGGGGTTGCGTGGCCTCCTGCACCAACCTCGCCGCCGTCTCGCCGGACTGCACTGCTGCCTCGACGCAGCCTGCGTTCAGCTCGGTTCGCGTCCAGTCGCCCACGAGATAGAGGTTGGCGATCGCGGGATCATGAGCTTTCGGACGGAGGTTCACGGTCCCCGGCTGGCTCAACACGTAGCGGTCGGACGGGTGCGAGTTCAGGCGGGCGTAGACGTCGGCAAGGAGATCTTGGCCGGCCAGACTGCCTCGCTCCCAGACGTGCGGCAGGACGCCGGAGAGCCAGGTCTCGGCCTTCTTCCGAGTGTTGTTCTCCGGCGTCGGGGGCACCTCGTCGGCTGGCCCGCACAGGTACACGAGCCCCTTGGCGCCCCTCTCTCCCTTGCCACGCAGCGACACGCTCATGTCGGCCCACGTGTCGAAGGGCATGGGACACGTCGCCAGCACGCCGCGCTTGCGCCGCCAGCGGTCCGGCCGGCGTCCCCCGCCAGGTCGCTCCGCCGCCGACCCGCCCTCGACCAGGTCGTCTTTCCGGGGGTCGTCCTCCACCGACTGGCTGACCCAGAGCTGGACGGACTGTGTCCGCGTGGTCGGGAGTCGCGCCGCAGCGTCTTTCAGCGCGGTGCTCGCTCCGAGCAGCTTCGGGAATCCACCCTTCATCGCCGCGGGGGGGATGCCAAGGATAACGACGTCGAAGTGCTCACCCTTCTTCAACGAGGCCTCATGGGCACCCTTCCAGCCGCGCCAGCCCGCCGGCGATTCCATGTCGAGCTGGAGCGGCTTCAGGGCATCGCCGTCCTTGACGAGGTCGTAAAGTGGCTCGACAGGCCAATAGCGTCTCCAGGTGGGCTCGCCGTTCACGTGCTCGAGCAATGGGTCGTAGTCGCCCGCGAGCTCGACTTGCTTTCGCAGCTTCACCTCGGTGACCGATCCATCCTCGACCACCAAGTCTTCGACGCTGGAGAAGAACTGAAAGCTCACGCCGCGTTTCTTGAGCGCCAGGTAGACCGGCGCGGCCAGGACCTCGCCTGTACCACCCCTGGGCAGGAAGAAGAGTGCGTCCTTGAAGTTCAGCATCCGGAGCAGCCCGCGCACCGCGGTGCCCGCCCCGAGCCCCGTAGCGTCCGCGCTGAACGTCAGTCGATAGGCGGCTTCCACGATCGCCGACTTTGTCGATAGCTCGCTCGCGCCGTGATCTTTCAGCCACTCACGAAGATCGCGCTCGTCCATCTTGTCGTAATCAGGTGTCTTGTCCGCCAGCTTGTTCTTGCCCACGCCCTGCACGATGGCCGCGATCAAGTCGATGACGATCTGCTTCCGCCGCTCCTCCGGATCCCGGGTCACTTCCTGGAGCCGGTGCTGCTTCTCCTGATACGCCACGACCCAGTCGGCGATCTTGTCGTACTGGAGCTGCACGGCAGTCTGGCTGGACGACCGGATCTCGCGAAGCGCGCTGGGCAAGAGGCTCCACGCATTGTCCGGCGGCGGCTCGTCCGGCCAGTCGTGGTCCTGAGCGATGCTCGCCTTGGCGAAGAGCGCTTCATCGGCCTGCCTGGCGTAGGCGACCAGGCGGCCGGCGAGGAGCAGATCGGCGCGGGCATCCACGTCCGATTCCTCGAGGAGCCGGGCTGGAGCCTCACGTTCGAAGTCGAGGGGCCAGATCGACAAGGAACTATCCTGGTCGTTCTTCTCGGCGAGCTGGATGTGGTGCACCTCCTGGAGGGCGTCCGCCATCTTGAAGCCGAGCTCGCCGTAACACTTCTCCAGCATCCGCAGCGTGCGCCGATAGAACCCCAGGAAGATGTGGAGCCCGTGTTCTTCCACCCTCCCGTCCTCGGCATCATTTCGGCCGCTCGCCAGCTTGCCGCCGAGACGAAATCCCTGCGAGTAGACCGTGACGCTCTCGAGTCGTTTGTTCCAGTCGGGCTGCTCGGTCAGGGCGAAGGCCGCCGCGAGCCCCGCCGGCCCGCCTCCGAGGATGGCAATCTTTGGTTTGGAGGCGGTCGCCTCCCTCGTCTCTCTCGAATCCTTTGTCATGAAGCTCCTCTTCTGCCTGGCGTGGTCCTGGAGCCGCGTCCGCGCGGAACGTCGCGTGGGTGGCTCCAGGCCAGCCTTCCACGATGCGGGAATTGCTGGCTGCTGACTACAAGCTTCGTGCCGGCGCCGGCGTCGCGGGCCAATCCGCGGCGATCCGCCGCCTCGAAACGGAGGGCGAGCCGGGTCCCGCGTGTCGCTCGTCCGGCCAAGACGCGTACGGCGTCCTGCAGGAACGCGCCTGGCCCCCTTCCGCGAAGGCGGCGCCCGACTGCACACGCTTTCCGTTCACCCTCCGATATCGGTTAGCCTTGGCGGCATTCTTGCAAATGCACGCAGCCTTCACCGAGACCCTCATGCTCACCCGAATTACCAATCTCCTCTCCAGGCTGTCCGATGCGTGCCACTTCGAGACAGCAGCCTTCGCCGCGCTCCAGTCGGTCCTGCTCCTCGCCAGCGAGGCGCTGGCGGCCAGCGACCACACCCGCAACGCGCGCGTCCTCCGCGCCGGGCTGCACCTGCGCCCCGAGGGAGCGTACCAGCGCCTGTTCATCCTCGGGCGCGAGCACGCCCGCGGATCGGACGAGGCGCTGACGGAGACTGGCGCGGGGGATCCCGGCGATCTCCGTGTATCGCTCACGGCGTGGCGCATGGTCGCCCAGCATCGGCGCCCGGTCTCGATTGACGTGCACGACGGCACCTTCCAGATTCACCACCCCGAAGGGGGGGTGCCCGGCGTCGGCGACAAGGCCGGGCTCGGCACGTTCAAGAGCCACGAGAGCCGCCAGCGGTACCTCGGGCGGCAGGCGTCGCACGTTCACGTGGTGCCGCTCCTCGCGCCGGGCGGCGCCGTCGAGGGCATGTTGTCCATCGAAGCCGAGTGTCTCGCAGCGGTCGGACAGCCCCTCGTGTGGGCGAGCTCCACGGCGAGCATCTGTCTGGTCGTCGGCATCGCGACTCCGTATCTTCTCACTCTCCCGCCACGCCCCGGCACCACCACGCGAACGGACGACTTCCTGCCCGTCCTCGGCGCGGCCATGAAGGCCATGGTCCCCATCTTGACCGTGTTCGCCCAGCAGGAAGAGACGATGCTCGTCAGCGGTCCCACCGGGTCGGGCAAGTCGCGCCTCGCGCGCTGGTGTCACGAGCGCTCGGCCCGCCGGGAACGCAAGTTCGAGACTCTGGATCTGATGACGATCCCGGAAGAGCTGCAGATGGCAGAGCTGTTCGGGTGGAGGAAAGGGGCGTTCACCGGGGCGACGCGCGACAACCTGGGCGCCGTCGCTCGCGCCGAGGGCGGCACGCTGTTCATCGACGAGATCGACAAGCTGTCACTCAAGGCACAAGCAGGTCTGCTCCACTTCCTCGAAGAGCGGACGTACCGCCTCCTCGGCGAGGGCTCCGACGAGCACCGCGCCGACGTGCGCTTCCTCGTCGGAACGAACGCGGATCTGCGCGCCGCCGTCAAGGCTGGCCGGTTCCGCGAAGACCTCTATTTCCGCATCAATGTCCTCCCCGTCCGGATGCCCGCCCTCTCCGATCGAATCGACGAGATCCCGCTGTGGGCCGACTACATGCTCGCCCGGCGCCATCGCGAGAAGCACCCCGACGGCAGCGCGCGCATCTCGGCCGCCGCGAAGCAGCGGCTCGCCGCCACGCCGTGGCCAGGCAACCTTCGCCAGCTCGACAACATCGTCCGCCGGGCTTACACGCTCGTGCTGGCCGAGCACGGCGGCACGTCGCGCGACGTCGTCCTCGAGGACCTTCACGTGATGCAGGGCCTGGCGTACGACGAGCGCCCCGAGAAACGCTCGCTCGGCTCGGCGTTTCAGGCGGCCGCCGACGCCTTCGTCCGAGAAGCGCAGAGACTCCCGGGCGGGCTGGATCTGGATCTGGCGGACGCTCTCAAGGGCTTCGTCATCGCGATCGCCATCCGGGAGCTGGGACGCGAGGAGTGCTTTCGCATCGTGGGACGCGAGAGCCTGGTCAAGAACCGCAATCACCACAAGACGCTGCGACGCGAGCTGGAGCGGGCCGAGGCGCTGCTCCGGGCCGTCGGCGAGGAGCACAGCCTGATCGCCGCGCTCCAGGACGCGGACGCCGGCGACGCCTGACGTCGGCGCGGGAGCGAGAGCGAGAGCGAGCAGGTCAGGGCCGGCTCGTGCCGGCCAGCGTCGCGAAGTGGCGGGCGACCTCGACGAGCTGGGCGAGGCGCATGCCGCCGCGGCCGGTGCCGAGGGGGGCGGAGACCGGGGCGCCGCCGAGGCGGGCGGAGAGGTCGTCGATGGCGCCGACGCTGCCCTTGGCGAAGACGCGCGCGGCATGGCGCAGGTCGACTTGAGCGCGTGGGACGGTGCCGCCGATCTCGAGGAAGAGCGACTTGGCGTAGTGGCCCCACGAGCAAACGACGTCGGTGGGGCGGACAAAGGCGCTCCAGGCGTGGAGGGTCTCGGCGACGTTGGCGCCGGCGGCGAGGCGGTCGGCGTCGATGCCGATGTAGCCGGCGGTGTTGGGGCCGAGCGGGTGCCTCGGGGCGATGACGCGCTCGAAGGTCTCGCCGGTGCGGAGGCGGCAAGCGAGCCATTGCACGAGCTCGTCGGGGTGAGCGGGGCTGCGCGTCTCGACGCGGTAAGGCCAGGCGTTGGCCTCGCCGAAGACGCACACCAGATCGGCGGCGCGCTCGTGCAGGATCACGGGGAGGTTCGGCCGCCAGGGCTTGCGCTCGATGAGCTGCGCGCGGCGCACGCGGGCTCCGTGGAGGCGCTGCGCGTGCTCGATCTGCGCATCGATCATGGCGCGGAACGGCAGGAGCAGCGCGGCGAAGCGCTCGGGATCGCCTTCGAGGACGCCGAGCACGTGGACGAGCGCCTCGATGGTGGAGACGTAGCTCTCCTTCGGCTCGCGGCGGATGCGGTACTCGCTGGGGGACGGCGGCTCGAACGCGTAGCGCGGGAGGGCTGCGATTTGCGGGTTTTCGCGCACGAGCTTCTTGGCTTGCCACCACGTCCCGTCGACCACGACGAGGGTGATGGGGCCGGACGGCGGGTGCTGCGCGACGTCGACGGCGCCGTCGCCGGGATAGAGCAGCGCCGCCGGGCGCGCCGGATCCGAGAGCGCGCGAGCGAGCTGGGGCGAGCCCTCCCAGTGGACGCCGACGTGCAGCTCGGAGTTGGGCAGGCAGAGGCTCGCCATGCGCGCGGTCCCGATGGCGACGTCGCGCTCGCGGGGGTGCTGCAGCAGGACGACGCGCGTCGCCGTGTCGATGGACGTGAGGTGGCGGCAGTAACAGACGCGCTCCGGCCGGTGGCACCGCCAGCAGACGGCGCGGGGTTCGAAGGCGGGGATCGAGAGCATGCGCGCGCAGGCTACTACGGAGCGGGGAAAAGCCACGCGGTGCTGCGATGGCCACGCCGAGCCTGCTTGAAAATTGGACCGGGCCGGGCAGCCACGCGCGTTATGCTGCGTTTCGACCATGGTCCTGCAAGCTCCCGCACCGACTTGGGTCGTCGATCCCAACGATCCGCGCGCCCCCCCCGAGGACATCTGGGATGCGATGTCGCCGGCCGAACGGCAACGCGTCGTCGACAGCCTTCCGTCGGAGTTTCCAGCGTGGGAGGCGCATCCCCCCCCCGAGGGGGATCTTCATTTCAATGCCAAGGTGGAAGCGCGCGACGTCCTCGGCGGCTATTTCGCGCGCACCGGCCGGCGTGTCTACCTGGCGTGCGAGCTTCCGGTCTATTACCCGGGCGAGATCATGTTCGCGCCCGACGTCCTGGCGGTGCTCGACGTCGAGAAGCACGCGCGCCGGTCGTGGGTCGTCAAAGACGAACGGAAGGGCCTCGATCTTGCGCTGGAGGTGCTTGTCCACGGCGACCGTCGCAAGGACCTCGAAGGCAACGTCGAGCGTTATGCGCGCCTCGGCATCTCCGAATACTTCGTGTTCGACCGCGGGCGACTGCGCCTCTCCGGATATCGTCTCGCGACACCGGCGGCCCGGACTTACCAGCCGATCCTGGCGCAGGCGGGCCATTACGCGTCCCGGGTGCTCGGGCTCGACCTCCGTATCGAAGGCAACCGGCTCCGCTTCTATCACGCGGCGATGGCGCTGCCGGATGCGAACGAGCTGATCGCTTCGCTGGAGCGAATGGTCGACGACGTCGAGCAGCGCATCGCCGCCGCCGAAGAGCGCGCGAACGAAGAGGGGCGCCTGCGCGCCGAGGCGGAGCGCCAGCTCGCCGAGGAGGTGAGCCTCCGCGCGGAGGCGGAGCGCGAGCGTGCCGAGGAAGCGCGACTTCGCGCCGAGGCGGAGCGCCAGCGCGCCGAGGCGGAACGCCAGTTCGCCGAGGCACGGGCCGAGATCGAGCGCCTCAAGGCCGAGCGCGGCTCGCGCTGACTTCGGGCCGTTCAGAAGAAGATCGTACGTCGCGGCAAAACCGGGTCCCGGTTCGGCAGGTATCGAGCGATGCTGGGGCCGCCCGCGTGCCGCGGCGCCGCGCGGCTCGCTGGAGCCGCCGCGGCAACAGGTCCGGGATCACGCGCCCGTCAACGCCGCTCCAGCACAGATGGTCCGAGTGGAACGGCGTCCGGTAACGCTCCGCGAAGCGGGCGAGCGGCGCGCACTACCGCCCTTCGTCGCCCACAGGCGGCGCGCGATCCGGCTCCGCGGGGACCGCCCTGCCGAGACCCCCATGACCACTGAGGGCACAGACATCGAACGCCGTGAACCCCGGCGGCAGCTCCACCGGCACCGTGAGGCAGACGCTCCGGGTGGGGAGCACCTCTTTCCAGTCGCAGATCAGCTTGCGGAAGGCCTCACCGACGGGGCGGATCCGGCGGTCCAGGTCATAGAGGCCCACGGGATGGACCACGCCGCGGTTTTCCCGCAGGGCAATGTCCCAGTCGACCTGATCGGTCAATGAATACCAGGTGAATCCGACGATGGGGACACCCTCGTTGCGAATCAGCATCACGTTGGCCCACTCTTTCCAGAGCCAGTTGACCGCCTCGTCGCCCCGCGGCCCCTCGCAGAAGTTGGTCTCCGTGTGCATGACGGGCAGGTGGTAGCGATCGTAATATTGCCGGGTGATGGTGTCGTAACCAAAGACCTCGCCGGCGGCGCGGGTGCTGCCGTCCTCTTCCACGCGGTGCTCGTTCGTGACGTAATAGTCGTTGCCCATGATGCAATGGTGCTGCAGGCCGTGCTTCAGGAAGAAGCGGTATTCTTCGCGGGTCAGCCCGTTGTCCATCAGGTACTGGTACATCTCGGAGTCGACCCGACGCCCGTAGTTCAGGTCCAGCGAAAGGAACCGCTGCGCATTGAGCACCTCGGCCGCGTGGATGGATAACGGGGCCGACGCGTGGAAATATTCGGACGACTCGCTCTGGATGAAGATGGCGTCCGGCCGCACCTCGAGGATGGCCTGCATGGCCAGGACGTTCGCCCGGACCAGGTGCTTCAGCGCGGTGACGAACGCCCGGTCGCTCCGGAGCTGCTCGTTCCACCAGCCATAGCGGGCGGAGAACATCGCGCAGATGAACATCTCGTTGACGGGCGTGTAGAGCTGCACCCAGGGAAAACGCCGGGCGAAGTCTCCGGCGTATTGCGCGAAGCAATCTGGGAAGCGGGGGTTCTGGAAGTTGCCGAGCCAGTCCGGTAGACCGAAATGGCACAGGTCGACAATGGGCACGATGCCGCGGTTCTTCAGCTCCCCGAAGGTCAGGTCACTGAAGGACCAATCATACTGGCCCGGCCCGATGAGGGTTCGGTGGAGGGGCGGCCCATAACGCAGGAAGCGAATGCCGAGCTCTTCGACGCAGTCGAAATCGCGGCGAAAGTGCTCGTAGTGGCCGCACTTTTCCATCTCGTCGACGCGCTCGCGGCCGCCGTTGATGGTGGGGTAGCTGTTCTCGATTCCGGTGGCGAACATGAACGGCGCGGACATTGCAGCTCCCTTGTTCTGGGCCGCACGGGCGGCGACTGCGCCCGCATTCCTTCCACGCCCAGCGCGCCCCCGTCAAGCGAGCCGCTACAGACCGATGACGGTCTGGAATTGCGCGAACGTGTTGGTGCCGTTGCCGTGACCCGTGGCCACGATCTGGACGTCGAGCGCCGATTGCACGATGGCCGTGTGGAGCTGTTGCGCCAGGAAATTCTGCGACGGCGCGGGCGGCGGCACGAACGCGCTGTAGATGTCCGTCGCCCAGACGAGCTTCGCCGCGGGGACGTACACCATGAGCATGTCGGCCGCGTGGACCGAGTCGAAGGCGTGGGCGCTCACCGGCCGCAGCGCGTCGGCGATGGTGAACGACTGGCCCTTTGCAATGGTCACGATGTTGTACTTGGCCGCCGTCATCGACAGCTTGTCCGGCACGATCGTGGAGGGCGCCGTCAGGCTCCGTTGCACGTAGTCCTCGGAATCGGCGCCGACGACGATGGTCACGCCCTCGGCCGCGAAGGCCCGCAGTCCGCCCATGTGGTCGTCGTGGAAGTGGGTGAGCGTGACCCACTTCACCGGCTTGGCCGGAAACTGGATCTTCGCCCACGCGAGGATGGCGTCGGTGCGCTCGTTGTAGAGCGGCGCGTCGACCACGGCGAGCCCACTGGCCTGCTCGACGACAAGCGTGTTGTGTGAGCCGCCAAGGAGCTGCCAGACGCCGGGCGCCACAAGGCTCGGTTGCACGAAGGTCTGGAGACCGTCGAGCGGGATGCCGACCGCCGCGAACATCTGATTGACCTGGCTGCTCGCGGCGCCGTGTTTTGCGAGCGCGTCGTTGAGCTCCGGCGCCGAGCCCACCGGGAAATCGAACTCCGTCGCGGCAATGGTCTCGTTGGTCGTGAACGCCGAGCGCGACTCCTGGCGAAGGATGATCTCGTCCCGGGCGAGGTACACCGCGGTCGGGTGACTGACCCCCTCACTGGAGGGTTGCCACCCTTCGTAGAACGCTTCGAGCGAGACGTCGCGCAGCACCGGATCGTTCTCGACGGTGGCGAGCTTGCTGATCTTGCCGGTCTGCGCGCTGACCCACAGCGTGATCGGGTGGACCGAGTCTTCCACCACGACCAGGTGGTGCAATGCCCCGTCGAGCACCGCCGGGCCGCCGTCGGTGGCCGTCAGAGCGCCGTCCGCGACGTCCTTCAGGATGAGCTGCGGGTTCATCAGGCGGTGAGTCTTCTCGGACGACGCCCAGCGATCGGAGGGCATCGGGCCGGGCTGCCCGCCCAGGATGCTCACGGAGCCCGAGGTGACACCCAGGTTCCCCTTGATGATCTCCTGATAAGAGAGCGGCACCGGGAAGCCGAAGAAGGTCACTTCGCGCTGGTAATCGACGCGGAGGCCGTCGTTCGCCAGATCGTGCTTCACGGTCGAGGTGTAGCTGCTGAACTTGCCGACGTCCTCGGGCTCGTAGCCTTCACCGACGATCCAGTTGGTGCCGCTGGCAGCAATGCTGACGGACTTCAGGGCAGCCAGCGCCTCCTTGCCGCCGACTCCGACATAGGCCTTGTCCAGCGGCGCCAGCGCCGGGTCGACCGTGGCGTCCTTGCCGTCCTCGCCGTCGGCCCCCGTGGTGCCGTCCACGCCAGTCTCGCCACTCTCACCGTCCTCCCCGTCCACACCGTCCGCGCCCTTGTCGCCAGGCGCGCCCGAAGGGCCCGCCGGGCCTTCACACCCGGCCGTCAATGACAGAGCCAAAAGCGCGGCAAACACCGGCGCGAGACGCGGGAGGCGCCCGAAACCAAAAGAGCGGCGCATTGCCGGAGCGGAAGCGATCGACAGATCCATGTGGTCCTCCAAAAACGTTGCAGGGCAGCGACATCCCGCTGCCGTCCCAACCAGAAGTGGGAGCACCTTAGTTCGTAGACAGGACCGCGGAAGCCCCCGGCGGCGGAACGGGGTGTTCCGCCGGTGGGACGGGCGCTGAAAGCGGAACGGGGTGTTCCACCGGTGGGACGGGCGCTGAAAGCGGTGAAAGTGGCCCGATGCGCTCGGCGAAGGCGGCGCGGAGGTGTGTCACCATGTGCTCGATGAGGCGGCGCGTCTTCGGCGGCCGCAGCGCCCCGGGCGGGTAGAGCGCGTAGACCGAGCGCACCTCGAACGAATGCTCCGGCAGTACGTGCACCAGCCTCCCTGCGCGCACACACGGCGCGGCGAGCGCCGCCACGATCGGCGCGATGCCGAGCCCGGCCCGCGCGGCGCGCTCCGCCATGATCACGTCGTCGACGGAGAGGCGACCCGCGACGTCGACCTCGACCACCCCCGCGGGGCCGCGCAGGCGCCACCGCGTGCCGCCCAGGAAGCGCACGACGACGGCCTGGTGGCGGGCCATATCCGCTGGTTTTTCCGGCAAGCCGTGACGGGCCACGTAAGCGGGGCTGGCGCACAGCAAGATCCACGTCGGGCTCAGCGGCGTCGCCTCGAAGCCCGGCGGCGCCTGCGTCTCGAGTCCGATGCGGACCGCGAGATCGAAGCGCCCCTCGGTCATGTCGACGCGCCGATCGGTGAGCATCAGCTCGGCCGAGACCCCGGGGTGCAGCCGCATGAAATCGTAAAGGACGTCGGCCACGATCAGCGAGCCGACGCCGCGCGGCGCCGTCATGCGCAGCGTGCCGCGCAGCCGCTCCTCGCCGACCACCGCTTGCAGCGCGTCCTCGGCGAGGCCGAGCACCCGCCGCGCGCGCTGGTAATACGCCATCCCGGTCTCGGTCACCGCGAGGCCGCGGTTGTTGCGCAAGACGAGCCGCACCCCGAGGCTCTCTTCGAGCGCGTCGATGCGGCGGCTCACCGTGGATTTCGGCAAGCCGAGCGAGCGTCCCGCCTCCGTGAAGCTCTGCGTCTCCACGAGCTTCACGAAGATGCCCATGTCGCGCAGCAGATCGCCCGAGCGCTTCACGCCATCCTCGCCAGCAAGGGATCCGTCAGGTTCTGCAGGGCGCTCGTCACGTGCTCCATCAGCGCCCGCACCACCGGCCGCAGGTGCCGGCGCGACGGCACCAGGGCGCAGAGCTGGAGGGCCTCGAGCTCGGCCTCGGGCAGCACCCGCACGAGCCGCCCGCTGGTCAGATCGCCGTGCACGAGCGGCAACGGCAGCGCGCCGATGCCGAGGCCCGCGAGCACCGCGCGGTACACCGCGGTGCGGTGGTTCACGGTCAGCCGCGCCGGGCAGAGCGCCGTGACCGTGACGCCGCCGGTGCGCAGCACGAACGCCGCCGCGGAGATGCCCTCGGCGTGCGCCACCGAGCGGCTCCGCGCCAGATCGAGCGGGCGCTCCGGCGTGCCGTTCGCCGCGAGGAAGCCGGGCGTCGCGCAAAGCACCAGGGTGAGCGACCCCAGGCGGCGAGCGATCACCGACGCGTCGGGCGCCGCGTCGTCGAGGCGAAGGACGACGTCGAAGCGCTCGTCGATGCTGTCCGGTGGCCGGTCCGCGATCTCGACCTCGGCCTGGACCTCGGCGTGCCGCGTGAGAAACGAGGCGATCAGATCGCCCACCAGATGCGGCCCCATCGCGGCCGGCGCGAGGATGCGGAGCGACCCTGTCGGCGGCGCCGCCGCATCCGCCACGCTGTGGTGCGCCTCTTCCGCTTCCTCGATGACGCTGGCAAATCGCTCGGCGAAACGCACCCCCGCTTCGGTCGGCCGAAAGCCGCCCTCTTGCCACACAACGAGCGGCACCCCGACCTGCTCTTGCAGCGCCCGCAGCCGGCGGCTCACCGTCGACTTGGGCATGCCGAGCGAGCGCGCCGCGGCCGCCACGCCGCCGCCCGTCACGACGGCGGTGACGAGCGCAGCGTCTTCGAGCGAGATGGGCTGTTGCATGGGCGAGCGGGCTCCGCGCGGGCGCCGCCACCCTACTACACCCGGCGGGGCGCGGCGCAGGACGGCGCGCGGGCTCCCGATCTGTGCTCTCCCCGCGCGCTTCCTGCGCCGTTGTTGCACGGAATGTCGCACGCGAGAGAGACTGTCGGAAAGCGTCGAATTGTCGCCGCCTGCCCGCAACCCCGGAGAGATCATGAAACTTGCTTCGCGTCTCATTGCCACCGTCCTCGCAACACTTCCGCTCGCCCTCGCGGCCCAGACCGCGCAGGCCGCGGACCCCTGCGGCAAGTTCGACTTCTCGGAGGGCAGCTTCACTTGCAAGATCGAGGTCGAGGGTGGCTGCACGGCGCAATGCACGCCGCTCAGCTTCAAGGCCGGCTGCACCGGCGGCTGCACCGCGACCGCCACCACGACGTGCGTCGGAAACTGCGGCACGCAGTGCCTCGCGGAGTGCAATCCCGAGCTGCTCGACTGCTTCGCCGGCTGTCATGCCGAGTGCGACGAGCCCCTGAAGCAAGAGTGTATGGCCAAACACCCGCAGGACGACTGCGTCGAGCTCGCGGTCGCCCAGTGCGACATGCACTGCGAGACGTCCTGCGAGGTCCCGCCCAGCGACTGCCAGGAGCACTGCAAGTCGTGCTGCACCGGCGGCTGTACGACGCAGGCCAACTACGACTGCGACTACGCCTGTTTCGCCGAGCTCCAGGGCGGCTGCGACGTGCAGTGCCAGGAGCCCGACGGCGCCCTCTTCTGCAACGGCCAGTACGTCTACGCGACCGACATCGAGACCTGCATCACCCACCTCGCGACCCAGGGCATCGAGGTCGACGTCTCGGCCCGCGGCAAGGTCGAGTGTACCCTCGCGGGCTGCGCCGGCGACGGCACGTCCACGGCCTGCACCACCTCGAACGCCGGCCTCGGGGCGGCGGGCGCGGGCGGCCTCGGCGCGATCCTCACCGGCATCGCCTTCGCCTTCGCCGCGAAGCGCCGCCGCCGCGAGAACAAAGCCTCCTGAGCCCCCGCTAAATCCAGAGCGGCACAATCCCACGCCCCGGCGTCGCCGACCCTCGCCGGGGCGTGGCGCGTGCCGCGGCGCCCGAACAGCATCAGTTGCGGTGCAGCGGACGGTCCCCTAGCGTAGACCCACCCATGGTCGACGACGCGCCAGGGACGGCGCAGCCGGACCGACCGATCGACGCCGCACCGACGGCCGCCGAAGGCAGCCCACCGTCCGTGGTGCGGCGGTCCAGCGCGGCCGAGGAGCTGTCGAACCGTCGCGTCCGGCTCCTCGTCCTGTGCGGCTCCATCGCCGCGCTCGCGAGCACCGCGCTCAACGTCGGCCTCGCGATCTGGACGAGCACCGCGGCCACCGCCGGGGTGTTCGTCATGACGATCGCGACGTGGCTGAGCTGGACCTGGCTCACCCGGTACGTCCCGGTGCGCGCCATCGCCCACGCCACGCTCGGCGCCTGCGTCGTCGCGATCTCGCTCATCGCGCTCGGCGAAGGCACGACGCGCACGCCCAACCTTCACTTCATGTGCCTCATCGTCGTCGCGAGCGCCCTGCTGCTCGGCGTCCGCGCCTCGCGCTTCTGGACGGGCGCGTCGATCTTCGCGGCCGCCGCCGCCTACACCGCCGACGCCCTGATCCGCGGCGGCTCGGCGCTCATCGGCTTCAACCACGCCCTCGGGCTGACCATCATCCTCGTGGTGCTCCACCTCCTCGCGAGCGCGGCGTGGCGCCTCGCCGACACGTCCATGGCCGAGTCCGAGAAGGCGGCCGAGCGGGCCCGAAAGGCCGCTGTCGAGCTCGCGGCGGCGAACGACGCGCTGAGCATCGCGATGCAGGCGCGCAGCCGCTTCCTCGCCAACATGAGCCACGAGATCCGCACCCCCCTGAACGCCGTGCTGGGCTTCACCGACGTGCTGCTCGGGACGACGCTCGACAGCGATCAACAGCAGTACGCGGAGACCATCCGCGGGGCCGGACAGGGCCTCCTCGTCGTCGTCGACGACGTGCTCGATCTGGCGCGGATCGAAGCCGGAAAGCTCAGCTTCGCGCGCGACACCATCGAGCTCGCGGACACCGTCGGCGCCACGCTCGACATGCTCGGCGTCGCCGCGCACAAGAAGGGCCTCGAGCTGTGGTCGGAGATCGCCGAGGGCGCGCCCACCCACATCGAGGGCGATCCCGCGCGGGTCCGCCAGGTGCTCCTCAACCTGCTCGGCAACGCCGTGAAGTTCACCGCGAGCGGCGAGGTCGTCGTGACGTTGCGAGGCACCGGCGGCGGCACCACCGCGCGCATCGAGGTCCGCGACACCGGCATCGGGATCCCGCGCGACGCCTACGACAACCTGTTCCAGCCCTTCGGTCAGGTCGACGGCTCGACGCGGCGGCGGCACGACGGCACCGGCCTCGGCCTCGTGATCAGCAAGAAGCTCGTCGAAGGAATGGGCGGCCGCATCGGCTTCACGAGCGAGCCAGGCCAGGGCTCGTGCTTCTGGATCGAGCTGCCCTTTGCGACGACGTCGCCCGCCTCGACGAAGCCGCTCGCCCACCTGCCCATCGCGCTGGTCGCCGGCCGCACCTCGCACAGCCACCATCTCGTCGCCGAGCTGGAGAAGCTCACCTC
>Ga0163144_10010776_pt1 | contig 19435 bp, 16 predicted proteins | sample OliLak19BULKMAT1_FD_123175 | JGI IMG/M metagenome (GOLD analysis project Ga0163144, IMG submission 123175) | Freshwater microbial mat bacterial communities from Lake Vanda, McMurdo Dry Valleys, Antarctica - Oligotrophic Lake LV.19.BULKMAT1 | ecosystem: Environmental > Aquatic > Freshwater >... | reverse complement strand
GGTTGGATGAATATTCGATCCACGGTCAGTAGCAAGGACGATTCGGCGATTGTGAGCGAATGCGAACGGGGTGAAGACAGTGCGAAGGAAGCCTATGAAGAGGCGCTGAAGATCGAACTCCCCCCGACGACGCGGCAATTGATTGCCCAACAATATGTGGTCGTCAAAGCGACGCACGACCGCGTTCGAGCAATGGAAAAGGCCCGTGAAGCGGCCGCGAAATAGGGATTTGCGATCCAGCGGCGATGCGAAATTTCAATTCACGCTTACCGCACTTTATTCAGGGCGTTTTTATATGAACTTCAAATTATTGCGGTTTTCCGTTGGCCTGGTTTCAATCGCTTGTTTGGCGGGTTGCGACCCGCCGACTTATAACGACCGCGTGAGTCCCGCGACGGAAACCGAGATTCATAACCAAACCAAACCCGACATCAAGGTTGAAACTCCGCGTGGTGACATGGATGTCAAAACCGTTCACGGCGGCGTGGATATCGATGTGGACCGCAAACGAACTCCCCCCGATGTGCCGCCGCTCAGCGACGGCAATGCCGACGTGCAAGTCACGCCGGGCGGCGGCGTGAAAGTAGATGTGGACGGCGCGGCGATTCGGGAACGCATTCAAGAACGGCGTGAAGAAAAGGAATTGGAGCGCGATTTGAACAAATAACGATTCAACTGCGACGCTACTAGGCGATGACGCGAGCAATTTTCTCCCCTGAAATATCGCTCTGCGGCACTCGCCTTTTTTTATTTCTACACAGGTTTCAGCGGTCAAATCGAAATATCTGCGCCGCGGGATTATCTTTTTCAAGGTAGAGATCCAACAGGATCTCGGCGGCAATGATGCTAAAGGTAATGCCGTTTCCTCCGAAGCCGAGTCCGAAGTAGGCATTCGGAAATTCCGCGCTCTCCCCAATATAAGGCAAGCCGTCTTTGGTCTCGCCAAATGTTCCTGCCCAGGCATATTCGGCTTCGGCGTTTACCGATGGCAGCAATTCTTTTAATCGTTTCAGGAGGAGTTTCGTTTTCTTGGAAATACTCGCGTCACGCCGCAATGGATTGCGAAAATCGTCATCTTCGCCTCCGATGAGAATCCGCTGATCGTCGGTGGAACGCAGATAACTATATGGCCGACTTGATTCCCATAACAAGTATTCGCGCGGCCAGCCGATTAAGTCAGGCAACGGCTGCGTGACCAGCGCATAAGTGCTTTTAAGTTTACAAACGCGTTGCTTTAAAAGCGCCTGCGATTCATAGCCGGTGGCAAAGATCACCTTTCGGGCGGAGATAATCGCGTCGCGGTTTGTGGTCACGAGCACTCCGGAACTGCAAGGATCGAATTTCACGGCTTCGGTGCGGTCAAAAACGGCGAGTCCGCGCTGCAGATTGGCCTGGATAAGCCGATGCGTCAAACGAAACGCGTCAAGTTGAGCCGCTTCGCTGGAGACCAACGCGGCGAAGGCGGTCAAATCAAAACGCGTGCGCACTTGGTCCTGCGTCAAATACTCAACCGAAATTCCGCATTTAAGCCGAGCCTCGCATTCCGCCTTTAATTCTTCTGCGGCTTGGCGATCCGTCGCCAAATAGATGCTTTTTTTCCGCTCGTAACCGCAGGTATCCGATAATGAACCGATCCGATCCTCAAGCTGCTGGATGGAATTGAAGCAGAGCCGATAGGCGGACTCGGCGTGCTCTTGACCGACCATGAGGCTTAAATCACATAAATGCGTATCAATCTCGTATTGCAGCAAAGCGGTTGTTGCACAGGTACTCCCTTGGCCAATATCACGGAGGTCAAGAATCACCGTGGAAATCCCTGCGGCAATGAACTGGTCGGCAATCAAAGCACCCGTGATGCCGCCGCCAATGATCAGTACATCGCAGACCGTATCACGCGCAAGTGCGGGATAATTTGCCAATAAGCCGTTTTTGAGCAGCCAGAAAGGATTATCCGAGGTGAGGTCCATGAATTTAAGTGATCAGCGGAAAAAGGCGCGCGATTACGGACAGCAGTTCGCAGAATAGAGAAGAGCAATAAAGCAAGCTCCGTACCGTTCTCACAAATTGTCCATTTGAGTAGCCGAAGCGTGATGAATCGATCCTAAAACTGGAAAAATAAGAAAAGAGTGGCAATTCCCCATCCACCCTGGTTGCCTATTTACCAGCCGCAATCCCATGTAAGCAAAAGAAATTCCCTCAGGAAGCCTGAAACCCTACATACATCCCCGCAAATACCTTTTTTTGCTCGCGTGCCGCTTGACTGGCATGGGATATGCAAAGATCATTCAACGTTGCTGAATCTTTCAAAATAAGGAGAATCGTCATGTTGTACTGGGCTGCCGTATTTTTCATCGTGGCAATCGTCGCCGCAATTTTTGGGTTTGGCGTTGTCGCCTCGGGTGCCGCGGGAATCGCCAAAATTTTGTTCTTCGTCTTTTTAGTGTTGTTCGTGCTGAGCTTGGTTTTCGGTGGAATGCGGCGCGGTCCGACCATCTGAACCGGCTCATTCCCGCCATATTTTGCAGGTACAGAAGGAGGTTGAGATGAAATCGCCATTGGGAGCTTTGTTCCTTGCCGCGGCGATCTACGGCCTTGTCCCTCCTCGGGATCTCATCGCCGCCGATATTGAACCTGCAAATAAAATCGGCGTGGTCAAAACTTTGCGCGCGAGCAAGCTCCCTGGCTTGAACGTGCGCAATCCGGCCGGTGAAAAACTCGGCGTCGTGCATGATATTGCCTTGAATGTCGAAGACGGCAAAATCGCGTATTTGGCTCTCTCTCACGGCGGCGTGTTGGGCGTGGGCGATAAGCTTTTTGCCGTTCCCTATTCGCAAGTCGCCTTTAATCACGGCAAAGAAGAGATGTGGTTCGTACTCGATATGACCAAAGAAAAATTGAACGCCGCCCCAGGTTTTGACCAGCGTGCCTGGCCCGATTTTGCCGACCCCAAATGGAGGGACGAGGTTGATCGTTATTACCGCGTCGAAACCCGCCGCGACACGACTACCGTCAGTGAAAAGAAGACGACCGTTAAAGAAACTACTAAGTGAATCATCTTCTCTTCAGATTTTTCGATCTGAGGGGAATCGTGATTCCTGTTGAAAAGAGCGGAAGGAGTACTCACGGTCCCCAACTCCTTCGGCTCCGACAACGGCCGGAGTTAATTAATGTATGGTATCGTAATGTTTGACGCAGGTAATGTTTTTATCGGTCCGATGAGTTATTCCGTTTTACAACGACTGACTAAGGTTGACCTCCTTTACGCGCAAGTAAATGTGGTCAACCCGGTCAGTCGTTTATATTTCCCGTTATTACTCGAATCGAGACGATGGAAAGCTTCTGGCATCGTTGCTTACCGATCGGTGCCGAGTTGATGCCCCAATGTGGGACGCATTTTCGTGTTTGGGTTCCCAGGCGCAGACAGGTCGATGTCCTGATCGTAAACGCCGAAACCCGCCCCGCGGCGTATCAGAGCAAATCATATCCTTTAACAAATGAGCACAACGGTTATTTCTCGGGTTATTGCGAAGGGGCAAACGCAGGGATGCGCTACGGATTTCGTCTTGATGATGAACAGCGGATGCTTCCAGATCCGGCCTCGCGGTTCCAGCCCGAAGGTCCGCACGGCTTGTCGGAAATCGTCGATCCCCTCGCGTTTGCTTGGACTGACGGAGATTGGCCTGGTGTGAAATTGCCGGGGCAGGTGATTTATGAACTGCATGTCGGCACCTTCACGCCGGAGGGGACGTGGGGAGCGGCGGAAGCCCAATTGCCGCGGTTACGCGAACTGGGGATCACGCTGCTCGAATTGATGCCGGTGGCTGATTTTCCCGGCTCGTTCGGTTGGGGATATGACGGCGTTAATCTCTTTGCCCCCACGCGACTCTATGGAACGCCGGACGATTTTCGCTCTTTTGTGGACCGCGCGCACGGACTGGGTCTGGGCGTGATCCTGGACGTGGTTTACAACCATTTAGGTCCAGACGGCAATTATCTCGCCCAATTTTCACCGGATTATTTTACCGCGAAATTCCAAACTGATTGGGGCGAAGCGATCAATTTCGACGGCCCGAACTCCGCGCCGGTCCGCGAGTTTTTCTTGGCCAATGCGGCTTGTTGGATCAAGGAATATCATTTGGACGGTCTCCGTTTAGACGCCGTCCAGGCGATCAACGACGAATCCCGCGAGCATATTTTAGCCGCGATCGGCCAGCGCGTCCGCGAGGCGGCCGACGGACGCGACACCTTGATCATGGTAGAAAATGAATACCAGGATCCGCTGCTACTGCGTCACGCCGCGCGCGGAGGCGCGGAACTCGATGCCGCCTGGAATGACGACTTCCACCACGCCGCGCGGGTGGCGCTCACGGGAAACGCGGAATATTATTACGGCGATTACCGCGGCACGCCCCAAGAACTGATCTCGGCAGTGAAATGGGGTTTTCTCTACCAAGGCCAGTGGAATACTCGTCAACAACGAACCCGCGGTTCACCCGCTTTCGACATTCCTGCGCGGCATTTTGTGAACTTTTTGCAAAATCACGATCAAGTCGGAAACACTCCGTTGGGAAAGCGGCTCCACGAGCTGACTTCGCCCGGTCGATATCGCGCCATGACCGCGTTCTGGCTGTTGTCGCCCGGCACGCCTCTTTTTTTTCAAGGCCAGGAATATTGCGCATCTTCGCCGTTTCATTATTTCTCGGACCATCGACCGGAAATCGGGCAAATGGTCCGCGCCGGTCGAGAGCAAAGTCAACGCCAGTTTCACAGTCTGGCCGGGAACGATTTCGCCGGTTGCTTCGTGGATCCGTGCGACCCGAGGACGTTCCTCGCTTCCAAAGTCGAACCGTTCGACGCCGGTCGCCATGCCGCCGCGTTGGCGCTGCATACGGACCTCTTAAAACTACGCCGCGACGACGAGGTGTTTTCACAGCAAGAGAATTCGCAGATTCATGGCGCGGTATTGGCTCACGAGGCTTTGGCCCTCCGCTTTTTTGGAGCTGACGGCAATGATCGCTTGTTGATCCTCAATCTCGGTCGTCAATTAGAATGGCTCCCGCTGACCGAACCGTTATTGGTCGCCCCTTTTCAACGCCGCTGGAAATTGCTCTGGTCCAGTGAATGCCCGCGTTACGGCGGCACGGGCAGCGGTCCCGAGGAAGAGCACTCCGCGAGCTTTCCGGGCCACGCCGCCTACGTTTTTCAAGCCGTTCTCCGCGCGGAAATCCCTTGAGTTACCCTATGTCGCCGGGAAATCCTCAGCACGACTCAACGTCCCCATCAGCGTCCTCCCCAGCGCAAACGCCCCCGTGGTATCAAACCGCGGTCTTTTATCAATTGCATGTCCGTTCATTTTTTGACGCGAACGGCGACGGTACGGGCGATTTTGCGGGTTTGACCCAAAAGCTCGATTATCTGCAATGGCTGGGCGTGACCGCGCTGTGGCTGCAGCCGTTTTGCGTTTCTCCGTTGCGCGACGACGGTTACGACATTGCCGACTATCGCCGGATTTCGCCCGCTTATGGTTCGCTAGACGATTTCGCGGCGTTTGTCGAAGCGGCCCATCAGCGCGGCTTGCGCGTCGTCACCGAGCTAGTGATCAATCACACGTCGGATCAACATCCCTGGTTTCAAACCGCGCGCAGCTCGCCCAGGGGCAGCCCCGAGCGCGATTTCTATGTCTGGAGCGACACGCCCGATCGCTATCCAGCGGCGCGGATCATTTTTCATGATTATGAAAAATCGAATTGGGCGTGGGATCCGGTCGCTAACGCGTATTTCTGGCACCGCTTTTTCGCTCATCAACCGGATTTGAATTTCGACAATCCGCTGGTGCAGGACGCCGTCATTGATACGCTCGACTATTGGCTGAAGTTGGGCGTGGACGGTTTGCGGCTCGACGCGATTCCCTATCTCTATGAACGCGAAGGGACCATTTGCGAAAATCTGCCTGAGACGCATGCTTTTCTCAAGAAGCTGCGGAAACATGTGGACGACCGTTTCCCCGATCGCATGTTGTTGGCCGAGGCCAATCAATGGCCGACCGAGTCCGTGCAATACTTCGGTGCCGGCGACGAATGTCATGCCGCGTTTCATTTTCCCGTCATGCCCCGCCTGTACATGGCGGTGCATAACGGCGATCGCCGCCCGATCTTCGACATCCTCAGCCAAACTCCGCAAATCCCGCGGAGCTGCCAGTGGCTAATGTTCTTACGCAATCACGATGAATTGACGTTGGAGATGGTCACGCCAGAAGAGCGCGAACTGATGTACCGCGCTTACGCGTTCGACTCGGCGGCGCGGATCAATTTGGGGATTCGCCGGCGATTGGCTCCGTTAATGGGCAATTATCGCCCCAAACTGGAATTGATGCACGGCCTGTTGTGTTCGCTGCCCGGCAGCCCGGTGCTATATTACGGCGACGAAATCGGCATGGGGGACAATTTAGCATTACCCGACCGGCACGGCGTCCGCACGCCGATGCAATGGAGCGCGGAAGCGAACGGCGGTTTCTCGACCGCGCCGAGCGAACGGCTGTACTCGCCGATGATCGTCGCTGAGGCCTATCACTATGAGCGCGTCAACGTCGCGGCGCAACGCGATGATCCCGATTCATTTCTCCGTTGGGTGAAAGCTCTCATCGCACTGCGTCGAGAGCTGCCGGCATTAGCGGTGGGCGAATATGAACACGTCGAGGTTGACAATCCGAAAATTTTTGCGTTTCTCAGAACGTCAGCGGAACAAACCGTCTTGGTGGCGCTGAACCTCTCCGACGAAACGCTGGCCAACCAGAAGCTAGTCGTGCCGATTTCCAGCGCGCGATGCTATGACGTTTGGGAAGAACAGGAATTAGCTCTGAACCCAGAACGGTTAATAACGCTCACGCTTCAGCCGTATCAATTTAAGTGGTTGCTGCTAGAACGGCCGGCGGCTTAAGCCGGCTCATTCCGCAGTCAGCAACGCCACCGGATAGTCCGAGAAAACATCGCCTAAATAGAGTTCTTGCCGCCCGCTTTGGTTGGTGGTCGCTTTCCAAATCCGACCGGTCAGAACATGCCTCCAGCGGCCGGACGCATGTTCGGGCAACACTAATGACGTTCCCCGCCACCACTCGCCGGGAGTCCAAGCAAGCACGTTGGCGGCGGCCCGCTTGACCGGTTCAGCGATCCCCCGCACCGCTTCCAAGGCCAGCCGCGGCGTGACGCACAGCGCCCACTCCGCGCCGGCATTTCGTGCAAAGGCCAGAACTTGCTCGTGCCGCGGACCGTGAATCTGCAACGGCAGATAATCCCCTTCAAACAGCGCGCGCTGGTCGCGGCGAAACCGCAACGCACGCCAGATCGTGAAAAGTTTCACGCGTTCACTCGGCCAGGCGGACAAGGTCGCGCGCGCCAATTCCGCCAAATCTTCGTTGGCCTCCTGATTCATCGCGGTCAACGCGCGTTGCCGCGATTCGTAGTCCACCGCATGCCGATTGTCGGGATCAACCAGGTGGAAATCCCAAAATTCGGTCCCTTGATAAAAATCGGGCACTCCGGGAGAGCAGATTTTGATCAGTGCCTGGGCCAAACCGTTGACATAACCCGCCGCGGCGATGGAATCCACAAATCGCCTCAGTTCTTGCGCGAACGGCGTTTGGGAATCCGCGAGGATCTGCGTCAGAAACCGCGTCACGCCCTGTTCGTATTCCAGGTTTTGATTTAGCCAACTGGTATGGGCTTTGGCTTCGCGCAACCCTTTCTCGGCGTAGGCGATGATTCGCGCGACATACGCTTCCCAATTAGCGGGCGAGTCGTCGGCTGGAGGCAGCGTCCCCACCAGCGTTTGATAGAGAAAATATTCCTCGTTTTTGCAAGGGACGGTCACGTTCTCATCATCGCCGCGGGCCGCCGCGTTGAGTTCATACCACCGTTCCAAGGCCGCCTCCCATTCGGCCGGAATTTCCGAGAGCACATTCAGACGCGCGCGGACGTCTTCTCCCCGTTTAGTGTCGTGCGTACCCGTGGCCAACATCGAATTAGGATGCTCGGCGAGTTGCGTGCGCTGCCGCGTATGGAACTGTTCGAGGGTCAACGGCGGATAGGCCGGATTGCCGCCGACTTCGTTGCAGGAGAGTAACGGATAATAGCGATAAAACGCGGTGTCCTCGAGTCCCTTCGCCGTGACCGGTCCAGTCACTTGTTGAAACTTCAAGACAAATTGCCTCCGTTCGTGCACGCGTTCGTCAGTCAAGCCGACCGGATCTTCCAACAATAACACCGCGGAAATGAAATCAAAAAACGCCGCGCTCATCGCCGGATTGCGCCGCTTGGCGACGCGGATCGCATCTTGAATCCGGCGATGATCTACTTCGTGGACGATTGTCGTTTGGGGATGAATATACGTTCGATAGACCGGAAACGAGACCACCACCTCGCGCAACGCGCGATGCAGCGACGGCCGGGTAAAATCGCGCGACCAGCGGTCCTGTTCCGCGATCCGCGCCAATTGCTGTGATAAGACGTAAAGTTCGCTGGAGAGCGACGTTGACAAAATCGTCCGTTTGCAATCCGCCAGCACATGCGAAAATTGTTGGTTCTCGCCCGTAAAGCGGCTATAGACCTGCCGCAAGCTTCCCCAACCCGCTCGATCCACAAACACGCCGTTAAGCCAATTTAAGTAGTCGTAACCGGTCGTTCCGGCGATCGGCCAATCGTCAGGCAGCGCTTCGTCGGGGGCGAGGATTTTCTCGATGACCAGATACGGCCGCACTGCGGCGGGATCATCTCCGCCAGGCCGATCGTCGGAATCCGCGCTCTCGGCCAACTGGGTCAAATACCTCCGCGGATCGTATAAGCCGTCGGCGTGATCGACGCGCAGCCCGGTAATCCATCCGCGGCGCAGAAATCGCAACGGCAATTCATGAATCGCCGCAAACACGGCCGGCTCTTCGACGCGGATCGCGGCCAACGCATCGACGTCAAAAAACCGGCGATAGTTAATTTCGTCCGTCGCCACCCGCCAATAACAGAGGCGATACGGCTGCTGATCCAGGAAAACTTCCATAAGATCAAAGCTGCGCGGTTGATCGGGAGCGCCGTTGAATTCGTCGAGCGTGCTGGAGATTCCCTGCCGGAATTCGGGACTGGCAATCAATAAGGCCGCCAAGCGTTGTTGGCACTCCGCGCTTCCTACCCTCCGGCGTTGAATGGCCTCGGGATCGAATTGAATGTTCGGCGGCAGCTTTTGCAACGCATTGATAATCGCGTTGAGTTCTTCATGCTGAATCACTTTCCACTGCTCGTTGCGGATTAAGCGATCTCGGGCATTGATCAGGATCGCCTCCCAACTCTTCGGATCGGTGGGGAGGATGTGCTCAAAATAGCGGATCGCGAACCGCCGCTCCTCATAAACGAGCCGTAATTCTTGGGCTTCCAGGACTTTGCCGAATTGCTCGCCAAGGATCGCCAGGAGGACTTTGCCGTGCAAGGCGGCTTTGGGGGGATACCAATCGATGTCGAAATAATTCGCATATTCTGAGCATTGGCCGTGGGTCAGCACGTCTTGCCACCAGCGATTCCGCGGATCGCCGATCCCCATGTGATTCGGGACGATATCGAGGATCACCCCCATCCCGCGCGCGCGGGCGGACGCGGCGAAGGCCGCGAAATCGGCCTCGGTCCCCAGTTGGCCATCGAGCGTGCCATGTTCCACGATGTCATAGCCGTGGGTACTCTCGGCGACGGCTTGAAAGATCGGCGAGAGATACGGCGTATCAATGCCGAGTTCATCGAGATACGCGAGAAGCTCCCGCGCGCGGACCAGATTCATCCGCGCGTTCATTTGCAAGCGATAGGTCGCGGCGGGAACGGTGATCGGTAAATTCATAAAATCGAAACCATGCGGACGTGAGTTATGCGCTTTGACCGCGTCGGTAGCGCGGTCATTCAAGTCGTGTCCTGAACTCCATGACCAATAATGGCATCATCCTAACGTGCAGGTCGCGTGCCGAGCCGCGAACTCCGGAGTGTCGAGATATTATATAACGATCCTCGCTCTCAAGCGTGCGAATCCAAGCATGCGACGGCGGCGGAGGAGGGCACTATTTTCCGGCAGCGAACTCTCTTTTTTCTTTTCAGAGCGCAATTGAGTGGCGCGTGATTATCCAAACCGGTTGTCGAAAGATCACGCGGCGACTTTTCATTTCAGGACAAAAGATAACCCGATTGCCAATCCAAGTTGAAATTGCAGGGTAGGAGCATTCGCAGCAGAGACAGAGGCTTTATGGCACGGCGTTTGCCTTTATCTAAATGAAGAAGACCGGTCGTCTCCCGCGGCAATGCCCACAATCAGGTTCCGTTTTCAACTCGTTTTTTAAATGCGAAGGTTCCCATGCGTCGCTCAAAACAACAATCGCGCGTAGGCAAAATTGGCTGGGCTATTCTCTGGCTGTTGGGCGTTCCCATTCCGATTCTGTTGGTGTTATTTCTGTTGCGTGGATGCACCTAAGGATGTTCGGTGCGCAAGTTTCTTTCATCTAAATAAGCGCACTCATAATCGCCGATAATTGGAGAGTAGTTTCACTTTCCAGTTTACAGTCGCCGACCGCGGTGAAAGAAATGCGATCTTTTGAAATTGAATCCGCCGCAGAGGCCCGGCGGGATCGTACGCCGGTGAATTGCCGGCCGTTGCGTATCTTATTGGTGGAAGATGTGCCGGCGAATCAACATCTCATTCTTTCGCTGCTGCGAAATTGCGGCTACGAGGTCGATTTGGCCGTGGATGGCCGCGAAGCGGTCGAGAAAACCCGGCAGCGCAAATACGATGTGGCCCTCATGGATCTCCAGATGCCGAATATGAACGGCCTCGAAGCGACCGCGCTCATCCGTGCCTTCCCCCAAGGCGGCTCATTGCCCATTATCGCAATTACCACGCAAAGCGAACGTCATGAACAAGAAGATTGCTTTGCCGTCGGCATGAACGCATTTGTGGCCAAACCAATCAATTGTGCGGAACTGCTGAAATCCATCGATAACGTGTTGTCGCGCGCCGCGATTGCGTAGCGCGCTGAGAGCAAAACCAAATCGACGCTGATCCGCGCCTTGTGCAGGGAATTTGCTAATTAAGCCGTGGCCGCCGAAGCATGCGATAAAACAGTTTCAAGAGAATCATGCCGGGATAACAATTCCTTCCGATAGATAGGAATATGCTGGTCGGCCTCAAATCCCAATTGAACGCGCTCCCCTTGAATCTGTAGCAGCTTCACGACTATTCCATCGCCGATCACAATTTCCTCACCGACTTTTCGAGATAGCACCAGCATGAGAAATCCTCCTTGAGAGCAGAAATGCCGTAACGTAAAGAAACTTCCTAGAAACTCACCAATGACGATAAAAAATACATGCAAATCATATACCGTCGCGGTAAACGGGAGATTGAGCGGCCTCTCCCACAAGCTTCTGGTTTGTCCGTAAACTAGATTTTGCCGGCTTCGGTTCGCTGTTTCAATAACTCGATCAATCCAAGTTTCCAAAAAAACGATTGGAAAGCTGCGGAATCATCCAGGCTCATACACTCTGCGCAGTCCACCTGGTGAGCGACTCTGCTCGGCAATCCGCACACCCATCCGCACAGTAGCGCTTGCCGGTGCCATTTTGTGTGCAAACCTGCTCGTTCAGCGGAATTCCGCTCTCCTGGTTCCGTCGCAACCACTCTGTCGGCTACATGACCAGGCATTCATGGGAATTTTCTCCGTTCTTGAGCATTTACCCGTGCGTCATCTCAACCAAACGGCGCGACCGGCCCGTGATTTGCAATTACTACTCCGGCAATGAATAATTGGACATTGGATTTGCTGGCTACGCCGCGTAACCAGCCTAAACAACCAACAACTACGTGCATTTAATTATTGCCGGAGTAGTAATAATCGTTGAATCGCTTCGTAACGTCCAGTTTGTGCATCAATTTTCGTTCCTCATCACTTCGCCTCGGCTGCCTTATGGAAAAATCCCAGCCTTTCCACTACGCACTCTTGGCCAGTGATTATGACGGAACCCTCGCACACGACGGGCATGTTCCGCCGGAGGCGATCGCCGCCGTCCAACGGCTCACCGACACGGGGCGGAAGTTCGTTTTAGTCACCGGCCGGGAGCTGCCGGAACTGTTGACGATCTTTCCGGAAATCGACATTTGCGACGCCGTGGTGGCCGAAAACGGAGCGGTCCTTTATTGGCCGGCCGAAAAACGAGAGCAAATTCTCGGCGAGCCGATTCCCGCCGCCATGCTCAACGACTTCCTCGAACACGGCGTGGAACCCTATTCGCAAGGCCGAGTCATTTTCGCCACCTGGCGGCCGCACGAAACGCCCCTGCTGGAGATCATCCAACGCCACGGGACCGGACACCAAATCATTTTCAACAAACACGCCGTCATGGTCCTGCCCGGCGGCATCAATAAAGCGACCGGGTTGGCGGCCGTGCTGCGACATTGGAATTTGATCGCCGCTCAAGCCGTGGGGATTGGCGACGCTGAAAACGATCATGCGTTCTTAGAGACCTGTGGTATCGCGGCGGCCGTCAATAACGCCTTGCCCGCGCTCCAGGACCGCTGCGATCTGGTGACCAAAGGCGACCGCGGCGACGGCGTGATCGAACTGATCGAGCAATTGATCAGCGATGATTTTCAAAGCCTGGGGCCGCGCCGGCCGCGTAGTCAAATCGTGACCAGAACCGTTACCCACAACGCGGTGTAATATGGATGTGCTCGTGGTTGATATCGGCGGAACCTTTGTCAAGCTCTGGCACACGGCCCACGAGGATCATCGCAAGTTCCCCTCCGGCAAACAGCTTGTGCCCGAAAACATGGTGCGCGAAACCCTGGAGCTGACCAAGGATTGGAGCTACGAAGCCGTCGCCTTGGGATTGCCCTGCCGCGTCAACAACGGCCGAGCCGTCGAGGATCCGCAAAATCTCGGACCCGGCTGGGTGGCGTTTAACTTCGCTTCGGCACTCGGGCAGCCCGTGCGGATCATGAACGACGCCTCCTTGCAAGCGTTGGGAAGTTACGACGGCGGGCGGATGCTGTTTCTCAGTTTGGGAACCGCCGTGGGCTCGGCGTTTGTGGCCGATCGCTTGATTCTTTCGCTTGATTTAGGCCGGGTGATGCATCCGAAAGGGAGCGTGTTTGAATTGCTGGGCGATAAAGGCTTCGAAAAACTCGGCCCGAAAAAAGGACAAGAACTGGTCCACGAAATCGTCCCGATGCTCAAACACGCCTTCCTCGCCGATTATGTGGTCTTAGGGGGTGGCAGCGCCAAAAAGCTCGAACAACTCCCCGACGGCGTGCGCCGCGGCCACAATCGAACCGTCGTCGAAGGGGGCCGCAGACTCTGGATGGAACTTCCGGATCCTTCGGAAAAAACGAGCACGGATTGGATTATTATTTAAAACGTCCGCACAAATCGGCACGGCCGAAGCCCCAACATTGGCCATCCCGCGCTTTCCCCAGCCCGCGAATCCGTCCGCTTGAGGTTGCCCTCAACCCCGTCCAGCGGTCATAATCAACGTCTCAAACGGCAACGCCGCGATCGCTTTTTGACCGCTGCCAAAACCCTGCATTGACCCTGTTACTTTTCAAACGGAGTTTCCCATGAATCGTTGTTCCACCGGAGTTGGCTTATTCGCTTGGTGCCTGTTCGCGACGGCGTTGACCGGTTGCGGCGATGACAAAGGCAAAGCGGTGGTCGTCCCGCCGGCCGGTCCCCCCGCACACGCGCACGCCGACCACGGCCCGCACGACGGCGACCTGATCGAATTGGGGAACGAAGAATACCACGCCGAAATGGTCCACGACGACAAAGCCGGGACATTGACGATCTACATTCTTGACGGCACGGCCAAGAAAGCGGTCCCGATCGCCGCGACCGAAATCACGATCAACGTCAAACACGACGGCAAACCCGAGCAGTTCAAGCTCGCCGCCTCCGCGCAGACCGGCGAACCGGCCGGCCAAGCCTCGCGCTTCGTCTCCAGCGACAAAGCCCTCGGCGAGCATCTCGATCATGCGGCCGACGAAAAGGAACTGGTCCTCGACATTGCCGGCAAACAATACCACGCCCCGGTCAAACACGACCACGCCGCAGACCACAAGTAATTGGGGGGCACGAGAAATCTTCCGAGCGGGGGGACGTAAGTCCCCCGGTTCAGCCTTTCTTTAATCAGAAGGGGCAACGTCGAGCGCAGCACGGCCCACCCACGTGGCTGTCAGAGGCTAGAGATGAGCGGCGGCAACTTGTCAAAAACCCCGCTGACCAACGCCCAATACCTAACGCCCAAAAAGCGCGTTTCGCACGCTCTCTACGCGGCCGCTACCGCAAGATTCCGGCCAAAAAGGCCCCTTACCGCCGCGCGCAACCCGAAAACACGTCGAAAAAACACGCTAAAACACTTAAAAAACAGGGTCAAATCGACCAAAAAACGCGCAAATACCGGCCCAATGATTAGGTATTGACACGCGCTGCTGCGCATAGAATTTAATTCATTATTTTAATACTTGGCCTCCGCAAGTCGCCCCGCCCGCGCATGAAAAATGCCGCCCTACCTATAAAGGTATTGCGGCTGGTTGCCCAGTGAAATTGAATCCACGAGGGCAGTGCCTGCGAATGTTTCTTCTTGTTACGAAAAGTTTCGCAGACCAGGATGGGTTACACTCTTGCTCATTATATCGCTGCGGGTATCATAGTCAAGTGAATCAACACAAAAATTCTCAATGTTTTTGAAAAGGGGCATAAATGGCGACTGTGCTTGGTTTAGACATCGGCGCGAATTCCATCGGCTGGGCTCTTGTCGAAGATAGCGAAAATCCCGCTAATTCACGGCTAATTGACATCGGCGTCCGGGTATTCCCCGAGGGGGTCGATGCCTTCGATACCGGTAAAGAACAATCGCGGAACGAAGCCCGCCGCATGAAGCGGGGAATGCGCCGCCAAACGCAACGCCGCGCGCAGCGGCGGCGGATCGTCAAAGTCGCCCTCACGGCACTTGGACTCTGGACCGCGGACAAAGAAATCTACGATCGCGAACTGCAAAAATGCCCTTATGAGTTGCGTGCCAATGCGTTACGCCAAAAACTGACGCCGTTTGAACTAGGCAGGGTCTTTCTGAATCTCAACCAACGCCGCGGATTTTTATCCAACCGCAAGAAAGACCGTAGCGATAAAGAAGCCAAAGGTTTGTTGGCCGAGATCAATCGCAACGAGCAAGAACAGCTTGAAAACGGTTTTGCGACAGTCGGAGCAATGTTGGCCGCGAAAGCCAAAACCCTCGACCACGCCGCGCGCCGCGAAAATGACCATATCCGCAACCGTCATCTATCAAGGAAACAATACGTCGAGGAATTTAACGCGATCTGGGAAGCCCAACGCCTCTTTCATCCCATGGTCCTTACCGACGAAGCGAAGTACGGCCACATTGGTCCGTTCAAAAAACAGCTAGCGATCGCGGAAAATCAATACCAAGAAATCGAGAGCGTCGATCCGCGCCTCCCCATTTCAAAAGACGATCCGCGGCGCCGCGGGCTATCCGATTTTCAAGCTTTCGGCCTGCACGGACTGCTATTTTTCCAACGCAAAATGTACTGGCCGAAATCGGTGATCGGCCTGTGCGAGTTGGAATCGAAGGAAAAGCGCTGCCCCAAAGCTGATCGCCGCGCCGAACGGTTTCGCGTTTTGCAGGAAGTGAATAATTTGCGATTTATCGACGCGAATTTAGCTGGTGAAACGCCCTTGAATAGTCCGCAAAGAAAACTCCTCCTCAGTCTGATGGAAACCAAAGAGAGCGTCACGTTTGACCAAATTCGCAAAAAGCTCAATTTCCTCGATTCCGTGAAGTTCAATTTGGAGCGGGGCGAACGCTCTAAAATCAAAGGCTTCGCACTGGATGTGAAAGTCGCCGGCGTCATTGGCAAGGATTGGTATGATCGGCCGGAAGACGATAAAGACGCCATTGTGCGTCTCCTGTTTGATAACGAAAGCGATGACGATACCACGATTCGCCAACTCACCGAGCGATTCAACTTCACTCTGGAAAAGGCGAATGACGCGGTCGGAATTGATTTCCCGCCGGGCTATATCGCGCTCTCGCTCAAGGCGATTAATCGCCTCATGCCGCATCTGGAACGCGGTTTGGTTTATCAGTCGGTCAGCGATCCCGAAAAAAGTGCGCTCCACGCCGCCGGATATTTGCGGCGTGATGAACTGCAACGCCGCCTATTCGACAAACTCCCCAATTTCGCCCGTTTGCGTCCGTCCGATTGCAAGCTCGGCGATATTCCCAATCCGGTGGTGAAACGCGCTTTAGTCGAATTGCGCAAATTGGTCAACGCCCTCATCGCCGCATTCGGCAAACCGGCCGCCGTGCATATCGAGATGGCCCGTTCGCTGCAAATGGGCCTGATAAAACGGCAAGAATACAACGCCCGCATTCGCGCCCGCGAAGGGGAACGCGACAAGGCCGCCGAGGCGATCAAAGCCGAAGGTGTCGCCGCGCGGCGAGAATCGATTTTGCGTTATCTGCTCTGGAAAGAACAATCCTGCGAATGCGTCTATTGCGGAAAAAATATCGGCATTGCCCAACTCTTGTCCGGCGGCGCGGACGTCGATCATATCTTGCCTTATTCGCGCTCGCTTGACGATTCGCAATTGAATAAAGTCGTTTGCCACCGCGAGTGCAATCACGATAAAAATCAACGCACGCCTTATGAATGGCTGGCTGCCGCCCGCCCCGCCGATTATGCCCGCGTCTGCCAACAAGTCGCCGCGCAGTTACACAAAGGACTCTTACCTTATCCCAAATATCGCCGCTTCCTCCAAAAGGAACTCGAACTCGATTCGTTCATTGCCCGGCAATTGACCGACACCGCCTACATTACCCGCGCGTCGGTCGAATATCTGCAATTGCTCTTCGACAAACCAAGCGCGGTCCTGGGCCTGAAAGGCCAACTCACCGCCGAACTTCGCTGGCAATGGGGACTCGATACCATCTTAGAGGAACTTCCCGACAGCCCCGCCTGGCAAGAGAAGGAAGCGAACAAAATCCCGATTGGTGAAAAGAACCGCGCCGACCATCGGCACCATTCCATTGATGCGCTGGTTGTCGCACTGACCAACCGCAAGCGACTGCAAAAACTCTCCTCGTTGGTCCGCAAAGGAGGCGCGAAACAACATGGCGAGGTGTTGCCGGAACCTTGGGACAATTTCCGCGATACCGTCGTCGCCCGCGTGAAAGCGATCAATGTTTCCCATCGCGTCGAACGCAAAGTGGCCGGCGCGTTGCATGAGGAAACCAATTATGGTCCGGTGAAAAATCCCGACGGCACGCCCAATCCTAACGAGTGGGTCGTGCGCAAGCCGGTGGAAAATCTTTCTCCGGCCGAAGTCGAGCGGATTCGTGACGGCAGCATCAAGCAAATCGTATTGGAGCGTCTCCGCAAAAACGGTATTGAATTCGGCCGCGGCAAAAAGCCCGATCCCAAGAAAATGAAAGCCGCCCTTACGAACCTGGCGATGCCCTCCGGCGTGCCGATCAAAAAAGTCCGCATCCTAAAAAACGAACAGACGATCCAACCTCTCCGCGCAGAACCGGAAAACCAAACCTATGTCAAACCCGGTTCAACCCATCACCTCTGCATTTTCGAATATGTCGAAAAAGGCAAAACCAAACGCGACGCCGTCTTTGTCACGATGCTCGAGGCGACCAACCGGCTGAAACGGAAGGAACCGGTGATTCAACGCTTCCATCCGGATCGACCGGATGCGAAATTCATCATGTCGCTATCAAGTCGCGAAATGGTTCTGGCGAATTGGAATGGCCGTGAAAATTTGCTCATTTTTAAGACGGCCGCATCAACGCAAGGTCAAATTTATTTTGCCGTGCATACGGATGCGCGCCGAAGTTCAGATCAAACTAAATTCGTTGCAACCGCAAATTCACTTAAAGCCAATAAAGTCGCAATTGACCCAATTGGCCGTATCCGCCGTGCCAATGACTGACTCTTTGTCCACTAGCCTAGTATCTTGATTTGCGCCAATTAATATAAATACGTTGGAAACCAGTGGCGTCTTGACCACGGATGGTTCGCGTTCTTCCGCGTTCAGCGTCGTTCCGTGATTAAACGCACCCTCGAAATCTCCCGCGAGCCGGCCCATCTCGCCGTGCGCCACGAGCAACTGCTCCTCCAGCGCAACGGCCAAACCGTCGCCCAGGTTCCCTGCGAAGACCTCGGCGTCGTCCTCGTCGATCATCCCCAAGTCACCTACACCCACGCCGCACTCGTCAAACTCGCCGAGTCCGCCGCCGTCCTCGTCGTCTGCGGCCGCGACCATCTCCCCGCCGCCCTCCTCCTGCCCCTCGGCGACCATTCGCAAGTCGTCTGGCGGCTGCATGATCAACTCGCCCTTTCCAAACCCCTTGCAAAGCAACTTTGGAAGCAGCTCGTCCAAGCCAAAATTCGCCATCAAGCGGGCGTCCTCCCCCCCGGCCCCGCGCGCAATAAACTTCTCGCGCTGGCCCGCGGCGTCCGCTCGGGCGACCCCAACAACCGCGAGGCGCTTGCCGCGCGGATTTATTGGCAGCATTGGCTTGGTGAAACCGCCTTCCGCCGCGATGCCGACGCCGCCGGGCTGAACAGCCTGCTCAATTATGGCTATGCCGTCGTGCGCGCCGCTGTCGCCCGCGCGATCGTCGCCGCCGGGCTGCTCCCCGCGATCGGCCTGAAGCATTGCCACCGCGCCAACTCGTTTTGCCTTGCCGATGATTTAATTGAACCGCTGCGCCCGCTGGTCGATGACCGCGTCCGCGATCTGTATGAGCGGGGCTATGTCGAACTGACCCAAGAAGCGAAGGCCGAACTGCTCAAGCTGTTGGCCGAAGACGTCCGCTTCGCGGGCGAGACCGGTCCCCTGATGGTCACCTTGCACCGCTTCACGGCCGCGTTCGTCCGCTGCCTCACCGGCGAGACCGCCATTTTGGAGATTCCCCAACCATGCAACTCAGCGGGTATCGGTGTATGTGGGTCTTAACCATGTTCGATTTGCCAACCGACACCAAGCGGGCACGCAAAGCCTATGCCCAATTCCGCAAGGGATTGCTCTCAGACGGCTTTACGATGATGCAATACAGCGTGTATGCTCGGCATTGCCCCAGCGAAGAGAACGCGCACGTCCACATTTTGCGCGTGGAAAGAATGGTGCCCGATGACGGCGAAGTCCGGATACTGCTGTTTACCGATAAGCAATTCGAGCGGATGCGCATATTTTGGGGAAAAATGCGCGTCCGCTCGGAAGTTCCGCCCTCGCAGTTGGAACTTTTCTAGCCGTGGTTTGCTCGTAAACCGTGTTGCTGACTTGCTTTGGGAAGGGTGGAAGTGTAACCAATCCCAGCCTGCGAGCAATCCGCAACTT
>Ga0163144_10010775_pt1 | contig 19436 bp, 18 predicted proteins | sample OliLak19BULKMAT1_FD_123175 | JGI IMG/M metagenome (GOLD analysis project Ga0163144, IMG submission 123175) | Freshwater microbial mat bacterial communities from Lake Vanda, McMurdo Dry Valleys, Antarctica - Oligotrophic Lake LV.19.BULKMAT1 | ecosystem: Environmental > Aquatic > Freshwater >... | reverse complement strand
TGTTTTTTCAGCTGTTAGAACTATCAATTATTGATTTTTGACACGTTCGTAGGCAAGGCAAATGTCTGTAAAACACCACAAATCAACACTACTAAATTGACTTGCCTGCCACGCACTATGTTGGCTTCTGGTCGTTTAGTTTTTTCAAAAGCTCCGCTATAAGCTGGTCTTTTTCGCTCAACGCTTGGTCTTTTTCGCTCAACGCTTGGTCTTTTTCACCCAAAGCTTTACGCTGTTCCTCCAAGGCTTTTTGGTATTTTCGTTCCTTTTCTTCAAACATAGCATTGACGCTTCGCCATGCCTCCTGCTCGACTTCTATTTCTTTGCGTTTTGTGGGGTCTGTGCCTACATAATGCAAAATGTCAGTCATTGTTTTCAACTCGTCTATGTCAGGCGTATGCTGATAGTCTTTCGTGATTTCCTTGTCGTCTGTGAAGTGTCGTTGTTCAAAAATACTGAGCAACTTATCCAAACGAGTCTGGAAGCGGTCTGTGATGCGTTCTACTTGCACTACAAAACAATCGTGTGTGAGTTTTTCTACAAAATCACTTTTCTTGTCAATGACGGTTTTGTTGATTAAGTCCAAATAATTGCGGGCTACCTTCAGGCAAGGACTCGCTATTTCGGGCAATTTGAAACCCAAAATATAGATAGTCGTGATAGGCAAAACGAGCTCTTGAGCGTTCATTTTGTCCTCTTTTTTGTATTGCTCTGCCAAATAATTGCGAAAACGCATCAAATCGATTTGGTTTTTTGCTTTTTGAATTTCTATCAAAACCTTTTTGAGTTCGCCTGTATCAGTGCGAATGGTAGCGACAAAATCAAGTCTGAAAACAGCTAAGCCTGCCAACTTATCTGTGTAAGTAAATTCTTGCGGTTTGAATTCAACGGCTTCAATGTTTTGTTCTAAAAGCGTGGCGATAAAAAATTTAGCGACTTTTTCATTTTCCATCAAGCGTTTGAAGACTACATCATAAATAGGATTGGCGATAATCATGTTCGTTACAAGTTAGTTTTCCACAAAGGTACGATTTTTTAAGCTAGCATCTGAAAAGGCAGGTGTTAATATGAAGGTGTGTTTGTTTTAAACGGCAAATCCTCTTACTGCGGCTACTTGATTGTTCTGTTCATAGTTGATAAAATCCGCTTCTACCCGTTTTAAACCGAACTCCTCGAACCATTTTTTGACAGTAGTGAGGCGTTGCGGGTGGTCGTGTTCGGGTGAGAACATATCAAAGGTGTCTAAGATAACCCATTCGCGCCTTTGTGCGGTGGTGAGGTTTGGAGGCAAGGTATGTTTGATGTCGCAAATAGGCAGGAAGCGGTTAGTGAGCTTGCCTACCCCTATTTTGGTAAAGAATTGGGACGCGCGGATAAGCCAATTCGCGTTGTTGGTTATGCGTTTGAGGAGTTTTGGGTGTGTCATGCGCTTCGTGATAGGGCGGAAGATGTATTTAGCGTGTATTTTTGTCCACCAACCACGAATGGGGTAGAAATCTACTATCAACTCGCCGCCTGGTTTTAGCATTTCTGTCAAGCATTGTATTGATTTTTTGAAGTCGGGTGTATGTTGCAAGACACCAAAGCAAAACACTTTGTCAAAACTCTTTTTGGGGAACGGCAGTTCATAAACACTTGCCTGCGCAAGCGTAAAACGTGCGCCGTGATGCCCGTTGTTTTGCCAATTTGCTTCTACAGCATTGGAATAATCGACGCTGTAAAGGTTTGCTTTTGTATTGTCCAATACTACTTGTGAAAACCGCCCTGCCCCTGAACCCACTTCGAGTATATTTTGCCCCGTAAGGTCTTGTTTGTCCCAGCCTGTTACTGCAAAGAACCGGTCTTTGCTTTGGTTATGTGTATCAGAAAAGCGGTCTATTTGTGTTTTTGCAAAATTATTCCATTGAAAGCCAAAATTTTCTGTGTAATTGCTTGCTTCTACAAAGCGTGCTATATCATTTGCTTTGGCGAAGCGGTTGCCTGCTTCGTCTTGCATGAATTCGCCTACAGGGGTGAGTATTTGTTGTGTTTGGGGGTTTACAAAAGGTATTTGCATAACAAAAAGTGTGAGAATTGAAGTGCAAAGATAGGCTATGCTTTGCGTTTTTTTGCCTACCTTTGCAAAAAAACATTTCCTTTACTCCTCATGGTACAAACAATTATAGCTGCTCAAGAAGCCATCGCATTGGAAGAGAAATACAATGCACACAATTATCATCCTCTGCCTGTGGTGCTTGCGCGGGGGGAGGGCGTATTTTTGTGGGACATGGACGACAAACGTTATTACGACTTTCTTTCCGCCTATAGTGCCGTTAATCAAGGGCATTGCCACCCCAAAATCATTCACGCCTTGATAGAGCAAGCGCAGAAGCTGACGCTTACATCACGCGCTTTCTACAATGACCGACTGGGCGCGTATTCTGAGTTTATTACACAATATTTTGGTTATGACCGCGTATTGCCTATGAATACAGGCGTGGAAGGGGGCGAAACTGCCCTGAAACTTTGCCGTAAATGGGCGTATCAAGTGAAAGGCATACCGCAAAATGAAGCTAAAATAATCTTTGTACGAGATAATTTCTGGGGGCGTACGCTTGCGGCAGTGTCGTCTTCTACTGATGAGAACGCCAAGAACGATTTTGGTCCCTATATGCCCGGTTATGAAGTCATAGCTTACAATGATTTGCAGGCTCTGGAGCTTGCATTGGAAGATAAGCATGTAGCAGGCTTTATGCTTGAGCCGATTCAGGGTGAAGCTGGCGTGGTAGTGCCTGATGAAGGTTATTTGCGCAAAGCTTATGCGATGTGTAAGGCTAAAAATGTGCTTTTTATAGCTGATGAAGTGCAGACAGGCATTGCGCGGACAGGAAAACTCCTTGCCTGCGACCACGAGGGCGTGAAGCCTGATATTTTGATACTCGGAAAAGCTCTATCGGGAGGCGTGATGCCTGTTTCGGCTGTATTGGCAAACGATGAAGTAATGCTTTGTATCAAACCAGGGCAACACGGTTCTACTTTTGGAGGCAATCCACTTGCCTGCGCCGTAGCGACTGCGGCTCTGGAAGTGGTGCGTGATGAAAAATTGTCAGATAATGCAGCAAATATGGGCGTGCTTTTCCGTCAACGCATGCAAAAGTTAGTAGATAAAACAGATAAAGCAGTTCTGGTACGTGGAAAAGGACTCCTCAACGCACTTGTTATCAATGACACAGAAACGAGCGACCTCGCTTGGAAGGTGTGTATGAAGATGTGCGAAAACGGTTTGTTGGCGAAGCCTACGCATGGCAATATTATCCGTTTTGCGCCGCCCCTTGTCATCAATGCCGAGCAGATACACACTTGCTGTGATATTATTGAACACAGTGTTTTGGCTGTATAAGGACACCGTGCCTACAAAAACGTTTTATAATAGGTAAAAGCTTCAGCCATCTTGAAAAATTTGCTGAAGCTTTATTTTTTAAAACATACGCTGAACGTTGTTCCTTTATCTACTTTGCTTGTTACTTCTACCTTGCCTCCCATAGCCTCTATTTGGCTTTTGGTAATGAATAAGCCTATGCCGCGTGCATCATTGTTTTGATGAAAAGTTTTGAACATGCCGAACAGTTTGTCGCCATCGCGGGCTAAGTCTATGCCTAAGCCATTATCTTCTATTTGCAAGAACAAATAATCGCCTTCAGTTTCGCAGCTAAATTTTACGTAGCTCTTTCTTTCTTTTGAACGGTACTTAATGCTATTGGTGAGGAAGTTCAAAACAATGCTATCCAAGTAAATAGCTGCACCCAAGACGACTTCATCTCCTTTCAACGTGTTTATAACCTCTACGTTTGCGTTTTGGGCTAAAGAAATTGTGTTGCTGATAGCTTTTTCTATAGTTTTATACAGGTTAATGGCCTCCATTTTTTCAGTTTTTAAACCTTGAAGCTGTACAACCTCCGATAAATGCCCAATGGACTCCATAAGGTTCTTTGAGGCCTTCTCAAGGAATTGAAAGTAGTTGTTATTGGCTGTAAAGTCTGCATGTTCATCAGTTATAAGTGAAAGAAGTCCTTCTATATTTGAACTGTGCGACCTTAAATTATGCGAAACTATGTGCGCGAAGTTCTGTAAACGCTTGTTTTGGTTTTGGGTAAGGGTAAGCAAATGACTTTTGACTTCTTCTGCTCTTTTGACAGCAGTAACATCGCGCTGTATGGATATCCAATGCGTAAACTTGCCTTTGTCGTTGGCTACAGGTGTAACAGAGAAATTTACCCAGAACTCCTTGCCGTTTTTTTTGTAATTAATGGTGGTTATTTCGCACGGTTGCCAAGCGCGAGTAGCAATGCTGAGGCGTTGTAGTTCGGCTTTGTCCGATTTTTCACCCTGTAGCAGGCGAGGAGTTTTGCCTATGACTTCTTCAGAAGTGTAGCCCGTCATACGGGTAAAAGATGCATTTACATATACTATTTTAGGACCTATATCATCAAAAGGCTGTGCTTCTGTGATGAGGATAGAGTCATTGGCATGTGTAATAACGGACTCTAAAAGTTTGAGGTGTTCTTCTTCTTTTTTGCGGTCTGTAATGTCATGGGCTATCAATGTAAAACTTATTACTTTTTCATCATGTATAACAGGTGCAATATTGGTAAGATAGTGTTTTTTTTCGCCATTCATTCTAAACGAACTTGATTCGTAAGATTGCACAGCTTGAGTATCTATTACTTTTTGGTATGTTTTTTTTATAATTTCATGATATTCAAGCGAAATGAAGGTATATATACTTTTGTTGATAACATCTTCTATTTCAAAACCTGGTTGTACGTGGTTTATGTATTGTATATGACCTTCAAAGTCGACACTTATGATGATATCGGAAGAAGTTTCGATGATTGAGCGGTATTTTTCTTCGCTTGCTATGAGTGCGTTTTCGGCTTGTTTTTGTGTAGTGATGTCGCGGTATGTAAGCGTGATGCCTATTACTTTTCCTTGTTCTGTGCCTTGCTTTATGATAGCACCTGCGTGTGTGGCATAGCATCTTTCTTTGCCGTCAGGTGCAGTGTCGTATGTTTCATACATTTGAACACTTTGTGTGGTTATGACTTTTTGGAGAGCTTCTCTTACAACGTGGTGGTATTCGGGTCTAAGCAAGTCGTAAATACACACACCTATGACTTGTTCTTGTGTATATCCGCCTGCGGTATGGTTGATGAAGGTTATTTTTTCGTCAAGGTCAAGGTATATGATGATATCAGGAGAACTTTCGATAAGTGAGTGGTATTTTTCTTCGCTTGCTGCGAGTATTTTGCTTGTTTTTTTGCGTTCTGTGATGTCAAGCACAGTTAAATAAATTTGCATTTTGTCTTCTGAAGCTACACCTTCTATATATACGTAGGCAAGTGCATTATTTTGGTTATACAATTGTACTTCGCAGGCTTGTTTGTGGGTATTTTCAAGCACCTTGCCTACAAAAGCCAAAAACGTGGGACGCATATCGGATATAATGTATAGCAAAAAGCGGGTGTTTGTTAGCTCACTGCGCGACTTGTTGAGTATATTGGCACCATTAAGGTTCAATTCGCTGATATCACCCGCTGCATTGAGCGTAAAATAGCCAAAAGGAGCAAAATCATAGAGACTGCTATACTTTTTTGCTACAACTTCTGCCTTTTCTTTGGCTAATTGTAGTTCTTCTTGTTGCATTTTTAACTCTATTTGATACACTTGAAGTGCGTGTAGGAGCTTTATTTGGTCAGCTTGGTTGTATTCTTCTGGTGTGTGATTTGTATTATTATTCATAATTGTTAAATAAAATAATGTAGTTACAATTTATATTGCAATGATAACTTAAAAAAAATACATTGGCACAATTTTTTTAAAATAATAGCTAAAAAATAGTGTATTATGATAGTTTTAGCAGAGCAAACTATTAACTATGTAAAGATACGGAGGACATAGCTCAAAACACAGTGCTTTTTAAGTTTTTATGTTGTTCAATACAATACAATGTTTGTTGCAGTGCTTGTCGTGGCAGGCAAGGCAAAATAAATGTTATTTTAATGTAAAAAACAAACAAATTCAGAACTTGTTTGTTTTATACTGGAGCTATACTTTTGTAGTTATATTATCATTTATTAAACCTTTAAACTAATTTTTTACTATGGCAAATGAAAATGTCGTATCTATACAAATCTCTCCTGAAGATTTGAAACGAACCTTATCGGCTATTGCGGAGATAGAAGCGATCCTAAAGCCTTACCTTATCGCATTGAAGCCAAACGAGCGCAGGAAATTGCCTAAAATGGGTGATAAAAGCATTCCTTTTGTAGAAAAAGTAACCGAATATGCGGCTTCGAACCCCGAATTTGTACCTGCTTATATGAACGTGAATGATTTGAACGTGGATTACAAAGCAGTAAACGACCTTACGCTGTTAATGCGTCCTATTGACCAGCTATTTAATGGCTTAAACGACACTACGTTGCTTTCAGGTAGCGAGGCTTATGCAAACGCCCTTACCTACTACAACAGTGTAAAGGAAGCAAGCAAGAAAAACGTACCCAATGCCAAAACTATTTTTGATGACCTCAAGAAGCGTTTTGAAAAAATCAAAGCTAAAAAAGAAAAAGACATAGTTTAATTTACTCAAAACTCAAAAGTTGTACACTTTGACTTGTATATATAAGTTAAAATGTACAGTTTTTTAGTTTATAAGTCCATCATTTGAGTTCATAAACCTTGTTTTTGAGTTATTTTCTCCAACGTTTGAGTTATTTTCTCCAACATTTGAGTTATTTTCTCCAACGTTTGAGCTTTTTTCTCCAACGTTTGAGCTTTTTTCTCCAACGTTTGAGTTATTTTCTCCAACGTTGGAGCTATTTTCTCCAACGTTGGAGCTATTTTCTCCAACATTGAAGCTATTTTCTCCAACGTTGGAGCTATTTTCTCAAAATGCGTGTTTTTTGAGTGCATTTGATTTTTTTTTACAAAACCTTACAATCAAAAAAACGTAATATTACAAGCGCGTTTAATAAAAGCACTGAACGCGAAAAGCATATAAAACCTAAAAAAGAACTTGAGCTTACCAATTTTCTATATATTTGCATTAATTTTGTTTACCAAATTTAAATTTAAGCGTAATTAAAAATGAAAATTATTATTAGTCGCACTGACAACTTAGGTGATGTGTTGCTTACGTTGCCTTTAGCAGGGTTTTTGAAAAGAGAAAACCCCTCTATTATTATTTATTTTATAGGCAAAAGCTATACACGCCCTTTGATTGAGTGTTCAGGGGCTATAGATTTTTTTTTGGACAGAGAATCTTTGCTACAAAACCCGGCACAGCTCAAAGCTATACGTGCAGATGCTATTTTGTTTGTTTTTCCAGATAAAGCGATTGCCAAAATAGCCAAAGAGGCTAAAATTCCGATAAGAATTGGGACAAGCCACAGGTGGTGGCATTGGTTGTATGCAAACCGCTTGCATAACTTTTCGCGGCGCAATACAGATTTACATGAAGCGCAACTTAATTTTAAACTACTTCAGCCACTGGGGTATGACATTATACCAAGTTTGAATAACATTGCCGATTGGTATGCGCTGACTCCGCCTATCCTTTCGGAAAGTTTGAAACGCACCTTGCTACCCAACCAAAAACATGTTATCTTGCACCCAAAATCAAAAGGAAGTGCAAGAGAATGGCATTTAGATAAATTCTATCAATTGATAGCCCAAAATCCTACATATCAATTTTTTATTACAGGTATTCAAGAAGAATCTGAAGCAATACAAGCGCAAAAACCCGCGCTCTTTGATTTACCCAATGTAACCAATTTGGCAGGCAAGTTAAGTTTAAAAGAACTCATAGCTTTTATTGCGGCAGCAGACGCATTAGTCGCAGCGAGTACGGGGCCTTTGCATATTGCTGCTGCATTGGGCATAAAAGCTATAGGTATTTTCCCTCCTATGAAGCCTATTCACCCGACAAGATGGCAACCGATAGGCAAACAAGCGCATACTTTAGTTTTGAATAAAGATTGTAATGCTTGTAGAAAAAAGCTCCCTTGTTACTGCATGGAAGCTATAAAAGTACAAGATGTAGAAGCATTGTTAAGCATATAACTCAAAATTACAACATATATTGATGATAATGAACGATTTACACGTTAGTTTTGTACAAACGCCCTTGCATTGGCAGGATCCTGCCGCGAATCGGGGCATGTTGGAGGAGAAGATATGGCAAATCGAAGCGCCAACTGATATTATTATCTTGCCTGAAATGTTTACCACAGGCTTTACGATGGAGGCAAGGGCGTGGGCAGAGCCTATGAACCTCACGACTTTCAAATGGTTGAAACAACAAGCCGAACAAAGCAAAGCGGTAGTTGTTGGAAGCTACATTGTAGAAGCTGAAGGGCAGTATTTTAACCGCCTCATCTGGATGCAACCCGATGGAGTGTACCAATATTATGACAAACACCACTTGTTTCGAATGACAAATGAACACGAAACTTATACGGCAGGCACCACACAGCTGGTCTGCACGTGGAAAGGCTGGCGCATCATGCCACTGGTCTGTTATGACTTGCGTTTTCCTGTTTGGAGCAGAAATACAGCACAAATGAATTATGATGTTTTGCTGTATGTAGCCAACTGGCCTGCTCCGCGTATTGGAGCATGGCGCGCACTCTTGGTGGCGCGGGCTATTGAAAACCTCGCCTATACCATTGGCGTAAATAGAATAGGCACGGACGGCAAAGGCTTGGCTTATACAGGCGATTCGGCAGTGATTGACTACAAAGGAGGGTATTTGGTTCAAGCAAAAGAGGAAGAAACCATCAAACACGCTGTGCTTTCCAAAACCGAGCTTATCGCATACAGGGAAAAGTTTCCTGCACACAAAGACGCAGATACCTTCGGGTTATATTAGACTTCTTGCAAAAGCATTTCGCCTTTACGACATGTGAAAATTACGGACTATCACACCCCCACACCACACATACACTGCAACAGGCTTGCCCGTTACAAAATTTGCGTATCTTTGCATATGAATATTTCACGTGACATCCTTTGGAAAGGCATTATTGAAGATTTGTTTGAGGACTTTTTGTGGTATTTCTTGCCTGATTTAGCAGAAAATGAAGTTGATTTTGGGGAAGGCTTTGAGTTTTTGGATAAAGAACTTGCCGCACTCTTGCCTGAAAATGAACGCAGGAAACGCCATGCCGACAAGCTGGTCAAGTTTTTCACGAAGGCAGGCAAGCCCCATTATATCTTGTTGCACATTGAAGTGCAAGGGTACGATGATGCCCACTTTGCCAAACGAATGTTTGAATATTACTACCGCATACGCGATAGATGGCATGTACCCGTGTGCGCTTTTGTGCTTTATACCAATGAAAATACGGCTTTTCAGCCTATCTTTTTTGAAGAAAGGCATCACAAAACGCGCCTATTGTATGAGTTTCCTGTTTTCACCTTGGTAGGCAAGGTAGAACAAGACTTGGAAGTGCCAAAAAACCCGTTCAGCCTCGTTATGAAGGTAGCTCACAAAGCACTTCAAAAAAAACAACGCACTGATAATAAACAACTCATTTGGAAAATGGAGCTTGTACGCGAGCTATACAAGGCAGGTTATGCCCGCGAAAAAATACAATATATCTTGACGTTTATACGTTTATATGTTAGATTTGCAAAGCCTGACAAGGAAGTTGTACTCGAAAAAGACATTGAAATTTTCACTAAACCACCAAAACCCATGGGAATTATAGAAGCTGTGTTAGCCGAAGCACGTAGAATCGGCGAAGAAGAAGGCAAAGCTGAAGGCAAAGCTGAAGGCGAAGCAAAAGGCAAAAAAGAAGATGCTTTTGGTATGTTTGATGAAGGTTTATCGCTTGAAGCGGTAGTCCGCATTACCAAACTTCCCTACACGACCATTCAAGCATGGGAAAAAGAATGGGGGAAAACCAAATAAAAGCGATGCTCCGACAATTTTAGTGGCGCAAGGTATAAACCACATAGAAAGATATGGCACACAGTGTTTCGGGCTATGTTCTCTATATTTCTATGTGGTTCAATACAAAATTTGTCAGAGTACCTAAAAGCCTCCTCGTAAGAGGCTTTTTATTTTTTTGTGAAATACGCAGAGCAGATTTCGCAGGCTTATCAAAATTCTCAGAAAGGATTTTCGCAAGAAGCCTAATCTAAAAACAATGTTGTATATTTGCATTTTTGTAAAAATATGACCAAGCTTACTTATCGCGGTGCTTTGCGCGAAACATTCTTATTGAGTTTTCCTATTATGTTGGGGCAGTTGGGCATTACCTTGGTTGGGGTGGCTGATAGCATCATGGTGGCTGACGTGAGCGTCCCCGCGCTTGGTGCGGTAGGAATCGCGAATGGATTATTCTTTGTAATATGTGTGGTAGGTGTTGGGACAATATATGTAGTTTCTGCACTTATATCGGCTTCCGAAGCACAAAATAAATTTGAGAAATGTCATCTCTGGCTTACCAATACCCTATTTATCGCTGTTGTTTTGGGTGTATTGAGTTGGTTGGTATTGGCTTTTCTTGCCTACAACTTTGCTTGGTTTCAACAGACTAAGCAAGTAGAAGTATTAGTGAGGCAATATTTGTATATTGTTGCGCCTTCAGCGTTGCCGTTGTTGCTTTTTGTGGCAGTGCGTAATTTTACAGATGGACTTTCCGCGCCCTTGCCTGCGATGTACATGGCTTTTTTCGGTTTTTTCTGCAATGTTTTCTTGAATTGGCTGTGGATCTATGGCAAATGGGGCTTTCCTGCTATGGGTATCGCGGGTGCAGCGTATGCTACTTTGGTTACACGCATGCTAATGTTTGTGGGGCTGTTGGCGTGGGCATTGTCTGCGACCGAGTTTAAGCGTTATTTGGTAGGTTTTTCGTATTTCAATGTCCGCAGAGCTTTTGTAGCCAAAATTTTACGCATAGGCTTGCCTGCAGGCGTGCAACTTTTCTTTGAGGTGGGTGCGTTTAGTGGTGCGGCTGTTATCGTGGGTTGGTTGGGTGAGAATGAGCTTGCGGCGCATCAAATCGCGCTTAGTCTCTCGAGTGTAACCTATATGGTGTCGCTGGGTTTGTCTATTGCAAGCAGTATTTTGGTAGGAAGTGCTATGGGAGCGCGCAATCGTGCGAATATAAAGCGTTATGGAACCGCCTCTTTGATAGCTGTAACGGGTTTTATGACTTTTATGGGCGTTGTGTTTGTATGTTTTCCTTCCTTCTGGGTTTATTTGTTTTTATCTGACATCAAATCGCCACAAGTTATACCGATTGCTGTTAATTTGATAATTCTCATGGGGCTTTATCAGTTAGCAGATGGCATGCAATGCGTAGGTTTAGGTAATTTGAGAGGCATGGAAGATACAAAAATACCTACTTTAGTTACTTTTATTGCGTACTGGTTGATAGGGATTCCTTGTAGTTATGTGTTCGCGTTTACGTTTGGGTGGGGAGTAGAAGGCGTTTGGATAGCCCTTTCTATCGCACTTTTTTTTGTGGCTTTGATGCACAACTGGCGTTTTTATGCAAGAGCAAGCAAAATAGTTTGGTGAAATGCGAAGCAGTTTTACACAAAAACCTATAACTTTGCATTAGACTTCTTGGGAAAGACCTTTTATTTATGGAAATTAACGCCTCGCCTGCCTTTTTCAAGGAATTATATCAGTTTGAAGAAGTTTATCAACTTGCTGACGTGGACACGTTTGTTGTTTGGGTTTTGATAGACTATCCACAACAAACACGGATACCCGAAACCACTCTTGCCTTCCTACACAAAATACTGGGCGCAATACAACTGAAAGCACAAGATTTTCGCATTGCTGATGTGTCGGCAGGCAAGGTTTGGGAAAACTACAGCTTGCCTGCCCTCGTACCCTACAGGCAAGTTTGGGGATTTGGCAATGCCCTCAAAACAGTCTTTCCTACACTTAATCTTACCGCTTATACACCACAAACAATCGAAGGTATTTTGTATTTACAAGCCGAAAACCTTGAAACTATACAAACAGATGTGCAGCACAAAAACAGCCTTTGGCAAGCCTTACAAAAAACAAAATAGCTTTATAAACTTGGTATGAATCTTCCGCTCCGCATTGCGCGCCGCTATTTTTTTTCAAAAAGGAAAACGCAATTTATTAACCTGATTGCTATTATTTCTATGTTGGTTGTAGCAGTAGGCACAGCTGCACTCATCATTGCCTTGTCTGTATTCAATGGTTTGGAAGATGTTGTACGCGGTTTGCACCATACTTTCCACCCCGATTTGCAAATAACGGCTAAGGCAGGCAAGTCTTTTGAGGTTACTGAAGCCTTTAGAGCCAAGATAAAAGCAATAAAAGAGATACGCTATATTAGTGAAATTATTGAAGACAATGCCGTTCTAAACTATCGCGACGAGCAGATGGTCATCACTATGAAGGGCGTTAGCACAAACTTCCGCGAGCAAAGTTATTTGGATACGGCTATCGTAGAAGGTGATTTTAAGTTAGAAAAAGGCTTGCAAAACTTCGCGGTGCTGGGGCGCGGCGTACAAATCAAAATGGGCATCTCAACGCGCAATCAAATAGACCAAATGCAGTTCTGGTATCCTAAACGCACGCGCAAAGTAAACCTCAGCAGTACAAACCCCGAAAAGAATTTTACGCGCAAAGGCATTCTGCCAACAGGTGTTTTTTCACTTGAGCAACACTATGACGAAAAATATGTGTTTGTGCCATTGCGGTTTGCTGAACAGTTATTGGAATACGGCAATAAACGAACTGCTATAGAAGTGCGTGTATCTGCCAACCAAATATCCACAGTGCAGGCTCGCCTACGCGAAGTATTGGGTAAGGGCTTTTTGGTGCGCACTTCTGATGAACAAAACGTTGCACTCTTGCGTGCCATTCAAATAGAAAAATTTTTTATGTATCTCACGCTTTCGTTTATCTTAGGCGTAGCCTCCTTCAATATTTTCTTTGCCCTTATGATGTTGGTGATAGAAAAGCAACAAGACATCGCCGTTTTGCAATCTATAGGCGCGACAGGCAAGGTGATTGGGCAAATATTTTTTATTGAAGGGGCAATCATAGCCTTTATAGGGGCTTTTATAGGGCTGTTTGTGGGAACTGCCGTTTGTGTATTGCAACAAATGTATGGCTTTGTAGAAATGGGCGCGGCTACGATGGTAGTCAGCGCGTACCCTGTAAAGTTACAGGCAAGCGACTTTTTTTATACAGCACTTACCATTTTTATTATAACTTTCTTAGCCTCTTTCTTACCTGCATGGAAAGCCTCAAAAATAGTAGTGAAAGATTATTTGTAACAGCTTATTGTAGAATTGGCTTTTTTAATTAAATTGCAAAGCGATTGAGGTGCATTTCAAAATCATTCCATATACCCCTCTCCAAATTGGAGAGGACAGGGCGAGGGCGAGGTTTTAAGAAAAGGTTTTGGAATGCACCCAGCGATTGTACTATGCCTTTCTAATGTTATGGAACTCAGCCTCACTGAAGAAGATTATCTTAAAACCATCTATCAACTTTCTGAACTTAATCAATTTACAGAAGGGATAGGTACGAACGATATTGCCCAGAAAATACGTATCAGTGCCGCTTCAGTAACGGATATGTTGCGCAAGCTTGCCCAAAAAAATATTATAAACTATGTCAAATATCAAGGCGTAACCCTTACTGATGTAGGCAAACAGCACGCCATTTATATTATTCGCAAACACCGTTTATGGGAAACTTTCCTCGTCCAAAAACTAAAATTTAGATGGGACGAAGTGCACGAGATAGCCGAACAACTTGAGCATATTCATTCAAATTTGCTTATCAATCGCTTAGATGAATTTTTAGCATATCCTTCCTACGACCCACACGGCGATCCTATTCCGAATGAACAAGGTGAGTTTATGCACCAAAAACGAATGCTTTTAAAAGATGCGCCACTTGGTGAGGAGGTGCGCGTAGTTGGGGTAGAGCAAGATTCCACCTTTTTTTTACAATTTTTGAATAAAATAAAAGTTAATATACATACAATTTTATGTGTAAATGAAAAGATTGAATATGGTGCCTCGCTTGAGATAACAGTCGCAGGACAGTTGCCTGTAATGATATCAAAAGACGTATCCGAAAATATTTACATCAGCCTTACAAAATAAACCCTTCTTGCTTTTTAAGTATGAAACACCTTTTCACACTCGTTTTTTTTAGTTTTTACGCTTGGGCTGTATCAGCACAAGAGCAGGGGTCATTCAAACTTTCTGCCTCTGCCAATCGCACCTCGTTTCAGACTAAGAATTACACCAATAATGGCTTTCCTACCAGTGTGCCGGGCAGGGTTATTCAAGGATATGGCTTGGCACTCGAATATTACATAGGTGATTTTGTAAGTTTCTCGTATGTACTTGAATTCGGCAACACTTCACGGGGCGCACGATACATGCGTTATCCTGTGGGTCCACAATTAGCAATACTACCCTTTATAGGTACTGGATATTATGGGGGTTCAAATGCCATATACTTGGCTATGCTGCTGGCTGTTACTCCCGAAGGCGTACATTTTCACTTGCCTATACAAGAAAATAAGTTTTACATAGCACCTTATATATCGCCTTTGGGTATGTTTCGTGAAAAACTGCCAAACCAAGCAGCTACTCCTGCATTGGGCTTTTCGATTGGTTCGAAGCTAGAAATATTTTCTAAAAACTTTACTTTCTCACCTTATGCAGGTGTGCGCACTTTGTATCGTGTTGCAACAGGCGGCTTTGGTATAGAGGCAGGTTTGCACATAGGCTTGTTGCTAAACGATTAGGGAAGGAGGCTTTTTCAAAGCATTTTTCACCAAACGTTTGCAAAAACAACGAAATATGTGCAATTTTGCCGAAAAGTAATTACCTACACACACATGGAAGCTCTCAAAATAGGCGATATAGCCCCCGATTTTTCAGGAAAAGACCAAAACAGCCAAATAATCACCTTGAGCCAATTCAAAGGGCAAAAAATTGTTCTTTATTTTTACCCCAAAGATGACACACCAGGCTGTACAAAACAAGCATGTGATTTGCGTGATAATCATGATGCGTTGCTGAAAGCCGGCTATCAAGTATTGGGTGTAAGCACAGACGACGAAGCCACGCACCAAAAGTTTATTGCTAAATACGCACTCCCATTCTCGCTCATCGCTGATACAGATAGAGCCATTAACGATAGTTATGGCGTTTGGAAAGAAAAAAACATGTACGGACGCAAATCTTGGGGCACTGCGCGTACAACATTCATCATAGACGAAGAAGGGAAAATAATTGACATCATCAAAAAGGTAAAAACGGAAGCGCACACCACTCAAATTTTGAAATAAAGCCATGACAGAAAAGTACATCTATCTTTTTACAGATTTTGGTTTCAAAAAAATATTTGATACAGAAGCTAACAAAGACCAGCTTATACATTTTCTAAATACAGTCTTGGAGAAAGAAACCGCGCCTATTGTTAGCATCAAATATGGGAAAACTGAATTTCTCAGCTGGCAAGACAAAGACCAAAAGAAGTAAAGCCATTCAAATCGTTATTTCGGTCATACAACATACGCAAATGTGTTACAGGAATGCCTGTAGATAAAATAAAACAAATACGCGAAAGCCTCGCAAAATAAATATACCCAAATAACAATATGGAACTCGACGAACTCAAAAAAATGGCCACCCAAATCCGCCGCGACATAGTGCGGATGGTGCATGCAGTACAATCTGGACACCCTGGCGGTTCGCTTGGTTGCACAGAAGTTGTTACGGCCTTATACTTCAAAATCATGCGTTATCAAAAAGAATTTAATATGAATGGTGATGGCGAAGATTTATTTTTCTTATCTAATGGACACATCTCCCCCGTATGGTATAGCGCACTCGCAAGAGCTGGTTTTTTTGATGTAAAAGAACTTGCCACCTTTCGCAAAATAAACTCTCGTTTGCAAGGACATCCTACCACCCACGAACACCTGCCCGGTATCCGAGTGGCATCAGGTTCTTTGGGGCAGGGACTTTCGGTAGCCATCGGGGCAGGCTTGGCAAAAAAACTTAACCAAGATAACCATATCGTGTATGTCATCATGGGTGATGGCGAACAACAAGAGGGGCAAGTGTGGGAAGCCGCCATGTTTGCAGCACACCACAAAGTCGATAATGTAGTGGCTATCATTGATGTAAACGGACAGCAAATAGATGGACCAGTCGAAAAAATAATGTCCCTCCAAAACCTTGCTGCCAAGTGGAAAGCCTTCGGCTGGCAAGTGCTTGAAATAGAAACAGGCAATCAAATGGAAGACGTTATTAAAATCCTCCAACTCGCAAAAGGACTTACCAATCGCCAACAACCTATCATCGTATTGCTCAAAACAGAAATGGGTTTCGGTGTAGATTTTATGGTAGGGTCGCACAAATGGCACGGCATCGCACCCAATGATGAGCAACTCGAACGCGCCTTGCAACAACTGCCCAGCACTTTGGCAGATTATTAGCCTACCTCGCCTACACACACACAACCAACACCCTCCAAATATTACTCGCATCTCATTCACTTTCCTTAACCATTTTTACCACAATGCGTAAAATCATCCTTTCCCTACTACTCCTAACTATTTCCTTGCCTACTTTCGCAGACGAGGGAATGTGGTTATTGATGCTCATAGGTAAAAACTATGAGCAGATGAAAAAACGTGGCTTTAAACTTACACCCGAAGAAATATACAGTGTAAACAAAGCATGCTTGAAAGACGCCATCGTCAGTTTTGGCGGTTTCTGCACAGGCGAAATTATTTCAAAAGAAGGCCTTATCCTTACCAATCACCACTGCGGATATGAGGCTATCCAAAGCCACAGCACAGTAGAAAATGATATTCTTACCAATGGCTTTTGGGCAAAAACAAGAGGCGAGGAAAAAGCAGTTCCCGGTTTATTCGCTAAGTTCTTAGTACGCATGGAAGACGTTTCAGCACTCATAAATGCTGAACTCAAACCCGAAATGACTGAGCCTGAACGCAATAAAAAAGCTATGGAAACGGCTAAAAAAATTAAAGATGAAACCGAAACCGCTGAAAAAAGCAAAGGCTATACTGCTGATGTAAAAAACATGTTCGGAGGCAATGAATTTTATCTTTTCGTCTATGAAGTTTACAATGATGTACGCCTCGTAGGTACGCCTCCCGAAGCAGTAGGCAAGTTCGGAGGAGATACCGACAACTGGATATGGCCACGCCACACAGGGGACTTTTCTATGTTTCGTGTTTATGCAGGCAAGGAAAACAAACCTGCCGAATATGCAGCCGACAATCAACCATTCAAACCGCGTTACCACTTGCCTATTTCGCTCAAAGGTGTAAAACAAGGCGACTTCGCTATGGTACTTGGCTACCCCGGTAGTACCGACCGTTTCCTTACCTCCCCCGGTGTGGATATGGCTATCACAATGACCAACCCCGCATTTGTCAAAATCCGTACAGAGAGATTGGCTATTTGGAAAAAAGATATGGACGCAGACAAAAAAGTGCGCCTACAATACTCCTCCAAATACGCAGGTATTGCTAATTATTGGAAATACTTTATGGGGCAAACAGAAATTTGTAAACGCCTCAAAACATTTGACCAAAAAGCAAAAATAGAAAGCGACTTTATGGTATGGGTGAACGCAGACGCAGGAAGAAAAGCAAAATACGGCGAAACAATGACGCTCATCAATGACGGCTATCAAGTACGTAGAAAAACAGAAAACGCCCGCACTTATATTCAACAAGCACTGTATGCCCCAGAAATAGTAGTCATGGCAGCAGGCTACAGTGGATTGCTCAAAGCCTTGAAAGAAGACAAAAGCAAAGGCACAGAGATGGCAAATAACATGAAAAACGATATAGACGAGCTTTTCAAAGATTATAACCCGACTACAGACGAGAAAATATTGGCAGCTCTTTATCAAATGTATTACAGAGATGTAGAAAAGGAGCAACACCCCGACTTATTTCAAAAAATGATAATAAGCAAATTTAGAGAACAATTTGAACCCTTTGCTAAAGATGTATTTGCAAAATCTGTGTTTGCAAGCAAAGAAAAATTGTCCGCCTTCTTGCGCGACCCAAAAGCCGAAGTACTTGAAAACGACCTCGCTTATCAATTATTTGTGTCCGTTCAAAAATTTGGTATGGGAATAAGCGCAGCCAACGCAGAAGCTAACCAAAAACTTGACAAAGGAAACCGACTATTCACAGCAGGCGTACGCGAAATGATGCCCGAAAAAGCCTATTATCCAAACGCTAACTCCACTATGCGCCTTACCTACGGACAAGTGCTGGAGTATGCGCCCCGCGACGGTGTGCGCTATTTGCACAGCACAACCCTCGACGGTATCATCGAAAAAGAAGACAACAGCAACTTTGAGTTTATCGTACCCCAAAAATTACACGACTTGTGGGAGAAAAAAGACTACGGACGATATGCTGAAAACGGCACTGTTCCCGTAGGATTTATAACAAACAATGACATCACAGGCGGCAACTCTGGTAGCCCTGTAATAGATGCCGAAGGGCGTTTGATAGGCTTGGCATTCGATGGAAACTGGGAAGCTATGTGTGATAAAATAGCCTTCGAACCCAATTTGCAACGCTGTATCAATATGGACATTCGATATGTACTGTTTTGTATCGAAAAATTGGGCGGCGCAAAACATATCATTGATGAAATGACATTGGTAGAAAATGACAGCAAACCTACTAAAACAAAAAACAAAAAACAAAAAAGATAAATAAAAATGTTTTCAATACACCACCTATCACGAAAACCGTTCCTTGCCTGCAGGCAAGGAACGGTTTTCGTGATAAAATAAACGCCCTGCTTTCTCAGTTGTCAAAAATAAATGGCTCTCTAACAAATTTTGTGTGGTTAATACCTTGCGCCACTAAAATTGTCGAAGCACCATAATGTTTGCTTTGTTTGCTAACAAAGTATTCAAAAAGTCTATCAGCAAATCTTTATTTGCCTCCTCACCAAAGACTTTTCCGCAGGTGTTTATATTTCACACAAATTTTGCCTGCACTTTTCGACACCAATAACGGACAGCTTTTGGAGGTTGGCTGAATAACAACGTTACGCCCAACCTTTTCTAAGCCTATAAATAATTTTTTAACAAAAACAGCCTTAAAAAGCATTTTTCGTTTAAGCCCTAAATAATATTTCAGAAAAATTTGGTGGTATCGATTTTTTTTACTTTGCACGTCAATAAGAAAATTACAACAAACGACTTCGCGATAGTGGCCTTGTGATGATTTTAGAAACGCACTTTCTCAATCAGTTTTATTACTCCTAATTTTCAAAAAAATGAAAAAAATTATTTTCTCTGTTGCGCTTGGCGCACTCTTCATTCTCACAATCACTTTGTTTTCTTGTGAGCAGCA
>Ga0163144_10010774_pt1 | contig 19436 bp, 22 predicted proteins | sample OliLak19BULKMAT1_FD_123175 | JGI IMG/M metagenome (GOLD analysis project Ga0163144, IMG submission 123175) | Freshwater microbial mat bacterial communities from Lake Vanda, McMurdo Dry Valleys, Antarctica - Oligotrophic Lake LV.19.BULKMAT1 | ecosystem: Environmental > Aquatic > Freshwater >... | reverse complement strand
CTCGAATGAATTGTGGCATTCTTTCAGGAACAGATCGCGCCATTTATAATACTGAGTTTGGGCGATCCCATACTTATTGCAGAGCTTGGAGACCTCAATCTGTCCGCTTAAGCCTTCAAGTACGATTTGAGTCTTTTGCTGATTGGTCCATTGACGTTTTTTCATAGAATTGGCTCCTTTGTTTGGAACTCAATTCTACACAATTTGCTCAATTTTGTTAACAGGGGTCAGTATAAACGTTCTTGAATTAGCGACCATTTACAGATCATCATATATCAATAATTTAATTAAAATCCTCGAAGACGTTTCTTTCGGGGATTTTTTATTTATTACTTTGTAGATTAGTTTTGTGTATATATATGCTTGCGCACGCATATTTATATGAATGTATTAATATCATGGGGAGTTTAATATGGACAATTTTATTACCCTTTTCAATTTGATAGGTGTCCTTGTCCGTCGCCAGTATAAGGCCGCTGAACGAAATTTTTACGTATTGGGTCTTAATAACACGCAAGCGCGGTTGTTAACGAACCTCGGACAGAAAAATGGTGCGGTTATACAAGATGCGCTTTCCAATTCGATTTTTATCGACAGAAGTAATGTCGGACGGGCTCTGAAGCGCCTTGAGCAGAAAGGCTACATTAGCCGGTGTAAACATGACGACGATAAAAGAGCGAATTTCGTTCAAATAACAGCAAAAGGCCGTAAGGTTATCGTTGAAATATCAAAGTTAAGGAATAAGATGGCGCAAGATTTTTTTGGTGATCTTAAAGAGCAAGAGGCTGGCACAATTGTGGAACTTCTAAGAAAGGCAGTCCCTATTGAAAAATAAGTATGAACAACAAGGAAAGATTTATGAAAATGAAATTGATGACTCAGGTTTTGGGAGTAGGAAACAGAAGTCTTCGGTTCGCTGGGTGCTCGCCAGCCTTTCATTAGCGATGTTGATGTCCTCGCTGGGAACTAGTATCGCTAATGTTGCATTGCCGACGTTGGCACAGGCATTCACCGCCTCTTTCCAGGAAGTTCAATGGATCGTCATCGCTTATCTTCTCGCTATCACCACCTTGATCGTTAGCGTCGGACGATTCGGTGACATTACTGGACGTCGACGGTTACTTCTGATTGGAATTTTTCTGTTCACGGTGGCCTCGGTCCTGTGCGGTATTGCGCCCACGCTCTGGCTACTCATTGTTGCCCGGGCGGCACAAGGACTCGGAGCGGCCATAATGATGGCCCTCACTATGGCGTTTGTTGGTGAGGCGGTTCCGAAGACAAAGATCGGTAGCGCCATGGGGCTGCTTGGAACGATGTCCGCGATTGGTACCGCTCTGGGTCCTTCGCTCGGCGGTGTTCTGATCGCAGGACTCGGTTGGCGGGCCATCTTCCTCGTTAATCTACCGTTGGGCATCCTGGTTTTTATTCTTGCGTATCGCTATTTGCCCGTTGATCGAACGGGACCAAAGGTTGATAATGCCCGATTTGACAATCTGGGAACGTTGTTGCTCACGCTGACGCTTGCGGCTTATGCACTCGCTATGACGATTGGGCGTGGTAATTTCAGTCAAGTCAATATGGCTCTGTTGTTGGCTGCTGCCTTCGGAGTCGGCCTCTTCGTACTCACCGAAGCGAAAGCAACATCACCTTTGATTCGATTGACGATGTTTCGCGATCCAGTGCTGACTGCAAGTCTCGCTATGAGCGCACTCGTATCGACAGTGATGATGGCAACGTTGGTGGTTGGACCATTCTATCTCTCACGTGCACTTGGGCTTAACGCGGCTCTTGTTGGAATAATTATGTCGATCGGTCCGCTTGCCGCCGCATTGACCAGTGTGCCAGCCGGTCGCATTGCGGATCGTTTCGGTGCACAACGCATGATTATTGTTGGGCTCATCGGAATAGTGATCGGTTCCATTATTTTGTCAATAATCCCGATGACATTCCGCATTGTCGGGTATATCATTCCCATCGTTATTATCACCGTCGGCTATGCTCTGTTCCAGACAGCCAACACCACGACCGTCATGACAAATATCGGCTCGGACCAGCGAGGCGTTGTTTCCGGCATGCTCAACCTGTCGCGTAATCTCGGACTTATCACCGGAGCATCCGTGATGGGCGCTGTGTTTGCATTCGCATCAGGTGCAAGCGACATTACAACGGCGCATCCAGAAGCCGTTGCCATTGGCATGAGGATTACGTTTGCCATAGCAGGGGTTTTGATTGTGTTTGCGCTTGCTATTGCCTTTAAAGTTAGAATTCATCAGCAGCGCAAAGAATAGTCAAGTTTCCAGCAAACAGATTCGAACGTTCTTGAGTCAGCGCCCCTGATTTCTTGCTTTATAACTATCTGTAATTTAAAAAAGTTACCGATAGCTGTTTTTACCCTGACGGGATGTTAGAACCTAATTAGCAAATACTTTGTATTAATCCTCGATGGATCATGCCCATCGGGGTTTTCTATTATGTCTATTATACCTCGGTACAATTGACTCTTTTGTTCCATATATAATAATATCCTAATCGAATTATTCAGTAACTATATCTGGTAAAGGAAATAATAGAATGCCTTCTGCTCCCCCCGAGATAATACAAGTTTATATTGTGGATGATAATGAGTCGGTGGGCTTCGCCCTCAAGAATCTTTTAATGTCTTTTGATTTTGAAGTGAGAACGTTTAATTCTGCAAAGAGTTTCTTTGAAGGTGTGTCAAACGATGATCGTGGTTGCTTAGTCCTTGATATCCATATGCCGGAAATGGATGGATGGGAAACGCTTAGAAAGATCGTTGCTTCCGGATCAAAACGTCCGGTTATATTTATTTCTGCCGTACAGGAAGACATTACAGATCGTGCTTTGAAAGCTGGAGCTGTGGGTTTCCTGCGAAAGCCGTTCGATGGCCAGGCCTTGGTCGATCTTATCAATTCCACATCGGATAATGAGAGAGGATCACAGAAATGATTTTAGGATCAAAAGAAGAAAACATATTTGACGCCGAGCGTAATCAGGAGGAAGCGCAAAAAGAACAGGCTCTTTCATACGCAGAGAGCATCATCAGCACCGTGCGTGATCCCTTACTCGCCCTTGATCAGGATTTACGGGTGGTCAAGGCCAGTCGAGCATTCTATGAAGTCTTTAAGGTTAATCCTCAAGACACGATCGGACAATTCATTTATGATTTAGGGAATAAACAGTGGGACATCCCAAGGCTACGTGACCTGCTGGAAACGATCCTTCCTAAAAAGACCAGCTTTGATAATTATGAATTAGAGCATGATTTTTCTACCATTGGCAAGCGCACCATGCTATTAAACGCCCGTCAGATCGACGAAGTGTTAGGTAAAAAAAAGATTATTCTTCTGGCCATCGAGGACATTACAGAGCGCAAGCAAGTGGAAGCGCTTAAAGAACAGGCCCTTGCCTACCTTGAGAGCATCATTAACACCGTGCGTGATCCCTTACTCGCCTTGGATCAGGATTTACGGGTGGTCAAGGCCAGTCGAGCATTCTATGAAGTGTTTAAGGTCAGTTCTCAAGAGACGATCGGACAATTCATTTATGATTTAGGGAATAAACAGTGGGATATCCCAAGGCTACGTGACCTGCTGGAAACGATCCTGCCTGAAAAGACAACTCTTGAGAATTACGAATTGGAGCATGATTTTTCTACCATTGGCAAGCGCACCATGCTATTAAACGCCCGTCAGATCGACGAAGTGTTGGGGAAAAAACGGATCATCCTTCTGGCCATCGAGGACATTACAGAGCGCAAGCAGGTGGAAGCGCTTAAAGAACAGGCCCTTGCCTACGTTGAGAGCATCATTAACACCGTGCGGGATCCTTTACTCGCCTTGGATCAGGATTTACGGGTGGTCACGGCCAGTCAAGCATTCTATGAAGTTTTTAAAGTTAGTTCTCAAGAGACGATCGGACAATTCATTTATGATTTAGGGAACAAACAGTGGGATATCCCAAAGCTACGTGACCTGCTGGAAACGATCCTGCCTGAAAAGACGACCTTTGATAATTATGAATTAGAGCACAATTTTTCTACCATCGGCAAGCGCACCATGCTATTAAACGCCCGTCAGATCGACGAAGTGTTGGGGAAAAAACGGATCATCCTTCTGGCCATCGAGGACATTACAGAACGCAAAGAGGCGGAAGAGGTCATCGCGAAACTGGATAAAGGTCTCAAGCAGCGGGCACAAGAATTGGAAGCGGCCAACAAGGAACTTGAGGCGTTTAGTTATTCGATTTCTCATGACCTGCGGGCACCCCTAAGGCACATTGATGGTTTTATTGGTATTTTACGCAAAAGCTCAGCGGACAAACTTGATGCGAAAGGTCTGCACCAGTTGAATGTAATCTCGGATTCGGCCAAACAGATGGGCAATCTTATCGATGCTCTGCTGTTTTTTTCAAGAATAGGTCGTGTCGTCATGGAAAAAAATTTCGTTAACGCCAACAAGATTGTCCAAAGTGTAGTCTCTGATCTGCAGCCCGACATTAAGGACAGGGATATTGAATGGAAATTGGGTACGCTGCCCCCGATGGAAGGGGATCCTTCCATGCTCAAACAGGTTTTCGCCAATTTGATCCAAAACGCCGTCAAGTACACAGGGAACCGGCTCAAGGCAATTATTGAGGTCGGCTCGACAGATGCTGAAAATGGCGAGGATGAATTTTTTGTGCGCGACAACGGTGCCGGTTTTGATATGCAGTATGTGGGTAACCTCTATGGCGTCTTTCAGCGTTTGCATACGATCGAGGAGTTTGAGGGAACGGGCATTGGCTTAGCCAACGTACGGCGTATCATTACGCGCCATGGAGGCAGGACATGGGCCGAAGGCATCGTTGACAATGGAGCAACTTTTTATTTTTCATTACCAAAACCAGAGGTGAGAAAATCATGATATTTAAAGATGTTTTAGTTGTTGAGGATAATGCTAAAGACCTTGAGTTGACGCTCAACGCGCTTGGGGAAAACAATCTGGCCAACCCCATTGTGGTCGCCCGCGATGGGGCTGAAGCGTTGGATTATATGTTTGTGCGGGGTAAATTTGCAACGCGCCCAAAGGGCAATCCCGCGGTGGTGATTTTGGACATGAAGTTACCCAAGGTGGACGGCCTCGAGGTGCTCAAAAGAATAAAAGCGGATCCAAACTTAAAATATACGCCCGTCGTAATGCTCACGTCTTCACGCGAAGAAAAAGACCTGATGGACAGCTACCAGCTGGGCGTGAACGCCTATGTTGTGAAACCGGTCGGTTTCAGTGAATTTGTTATGGCGGTCAAAAGTCTTGGCGGATTCTGGGCTGTGGTCAACGAGCCCCCTCTGGAAAATAATAAAAAAGAGGAGTCATCGAATTTATGACGGAAAAACGGTTACGGATCCTTCATCTGGAAGACAATAAAAATGACGCAACAATTGTGGAGTCTACCCTTATCAATGGTGGGATAACGGCCAAGATCGTTTGGGTTGAGAGCCGCGCCGATTTTACTGTTGCCATTGAAGATGGGAAGATGGATCTGATCATTGCCGATTACAGCCTTCCTTCCTTTGATGGTCTTTCCGCGTTGGCTATGGCCAGGGAAAGATGTCCCAAAATTCCTTTTATTTTTGTTTCGGGAGTGATTGGCGAAGAAACAGCCATTGAAACTTTGAAGCTGGGTGCGACAGATTATGTTCTTAAAGGACGACTCGCGCGTCTTGTCCCGGCGGTACATCGAGCGATGCGCGAAGTTCGCGAAGAAGAACTTGCTGTGGAGAATAAGAAAGCAAGGGGTCTGTTAGATAAAGAGGTGCTCATTCTAACCAAGGCGATGGACGCTACTACTGATGGCATTTTTTTGATTGAGGCAATGAAACCTGATTTTCCTTTAACTTATGTCAACTCAACTTATCAAAAGATTATCGGTCATGACAAGAAAGATATTTTGGGGAAAAATTATTTTTCTCTGACGAGTCTTCATTTTGACCAGCATATTGTTGAAGAAATTAAAAGCACCTTGCTTCAAGGAAAATCTTTTCATGACGAGCTACTCTCTTTTAAGAAGGATGATGTGCAACACTGTTATTCATTGCGTATTACTCCGGTGCACGATGGTAGTGGTGCTATTACCAATTATATAGGTATTAAAACCGATGTGACTTTGATAAGAGATAAAAATTTAGAGATTAAAGAACAGCGCGAAAATCTTCTGCATGTCACGCGGGTAGGAAAGCTCGCGGAATTTGTCTCGTCTTTGGCCCATGAAATCAGCCAGCCGTTGACGGCTATTCTCGCTTATGTTCAGACGTTAGAGCGGTTGCTTAAAAACAGTAGTCCGCAAGTAATAGAGATCTTGCAGTGTGTCATTAAGGATAACAAGCGTGCAGCTGAGGTCATCCGGCGATTGAGGTCATTACTTAAGAAGGGTAAATCTATATTCGAGTCAATTGATATCAATGCTCTTATAAACGAAACCGTTGCGCTTATTACGACCGATGCCATAGTCAGAAATAAGGCCATTAAGATCCAATTGGCTAAGGATCTTCCACGGGTGCATGGAGATCGAATACAACTGCAACAAGTTATTTTGAATCTTATCAGTAATAGTCTAGAAGCCATGGAGAGTATTAAAGATGCCCATGAATTATTGATTCGTACATCGTTGAAGGATTCCGATACGATTCTAATAGAAGTTAAGGACTTAGGATGTGGTATACCCAAACAAGACTTAGATAAACTTTTCGTTCATTTTTTTACCACTAAACCTGATGGTTTGGGCATGGGTCTCTCCATTAGCCGTTCTATTATAGAAACGCATGGCGGTCTTTTGGATGCAAAGAATAATCCTGATGGTGGCGCAATATTTTATTTCACCCTTCCAGTCGGGGGGGGTAAAGACATTTTATGAGCAATCGTAAACCTCGTATCTATGTTGTTGAAGCTATTAAACAGGTTCGAGCCTGCGTGAGCCAGCGCCCCCATTGCTTTTTAGTGTTGAGTTGACGGCAAAAGGAACCTCATATGGACATTAAACGCAGTGGATCACAATTTTCCACCAAAGGATCGGCGGAGTATTTCACCGGCACGGTGCGGCGCCAAATACCGCCATGACCCACGTTGCCATTCAAGAACAGCTCGACGGCAGAATGGTCGATTGGATGGAACAGGTCACCGACGAGCAATATCAGGCTTCGCCCGTTAAATAGCTAATTTGGTACCGAGAATCAATGTGCCCATGCAGAAAATTAGTTACAGGTGTTTTTTATTATACTTGGGTACAATTGATATCTTTGCTGTGTCTCATATAGTAATAATCGCAGATATTTAAAGGAGAAATATGCTACACGAATTTCTTGAACAGAATAAGGAACAAATTTTCGTTTTATGCCGTAAGAAGATCCTTAAGGACAGCGATAATAAGGTGACTTCTGAGACATTAGAGCAAGGATTACCCTTGTTTTACTCGGATCTGATCGATGTCTTGGCGCGGACAGCCGCGGCCAATTACGTTGAGACTGAAGATATCCCTTCTCAAGACAAAAGCAAAACGTACGGGGCGGCTTCTCATGGCAAAGAATCGTTAAAATTGGGATACACCATTTCCCAAGTGGTTCATGCGTATGGTGCTGTTTGCCAATCCATCACTGAAGTTGCCGAATTAAATAAGTTTAAAATCAGTACGCAAGAATTTCACCAGTTGAATCGTTGTCTTGATACTGCAATTGCGGAGGCAGTGACAGAATTTGAAAAAGTGCATGACGAAAATGTCAATGACGACGAAGTCAAGCGGATGGGTTATTTGGTCCATGAGATGAGGAACGTGATCGCGGTCGCCTCCATTTCCTATACAATGATTCAAAAAGGGCAGGTAGGAAGCCAGGGCAGTACCAGTAAAGTTTTGGGCGATGCCCTTGAGCGCATGCGATATCTGATGGACCGCGGTCTGACTGAGGTTCGTTTGCGGGCCCAATATCTCTTTGAAGAAACAGAATTTGATGTGTATGACGTTGTCAGCGAAGTGGAAGCCACGGCAACGCTGATCTCGGACAATGACAAAATTAATTTTGTGACCGAAATCGGGCGGGACCTCAAAGTCATTGCCGACCGCCAACTTCTATTATCGGCGTTGTCTAATTTAGTTCAAAACGCGGTGAAGTTTACAAAAGTTAAGGGAACTGTCTGGCTGCGGGCCAAAGAGTCGCAAGGACGTGTTTTGATTGAAGTAGAAGACCAATGCGGCGGACTTCCGCACGGAATGATCGAAGAATTATTTAAGCCTTTTATTCAAAAGGGAGATAATAGAAGCGGACTTGGACTGGGGTTGGCATTAAGTAACCGAGCGGTAACCATGTGTCATGGGAAAATTTGCGTACGAGATATTCCCGGTCAAGGATGTGTTTTTACTATCGATCTGCCAAAAGCTAATCAAGCCGCAGCATCCCGGAGCATAAAGAATAGTCATCTTGATGACGTTATAAAAACGGTCCTTAAATAAAGTGTTTAACCAAGGAGATAGATGATGATTATAAAGAAAAAAGCTTCAGCAATATGGAGTGGAGATTTAAAAACTGGTAAAGGAAGTATTTCTACCGAAAGCGGCGCGTTGTCTAATGCGCAATACGGTTTTAACACCCGTTTTGAAAATGGCCCGGGGACCAATCCGGAAGAACTTATCGGTGCCGCCCATGCCGGTTGTTTTTCCATGGCTTTATCGGTCCAGTTAGGCAATGACGGCTTGACCGCGACGAAAATCGAGACGGCCGCGACGGTGACCATGGATAAATTAGAGCAGGGCTGGACGGTGACAGAAGTCCTTTTGCAAGTCAAAGCCCAGATCCCCGGCGCTGATAAAGCCGCTTTTGAAAAAGCCGCCAATGCCGCTAAGGCCGGATGTCCTATTTCGCGCTTGTTGAATGCGAAAATCACAATGGATGCCCAGTTAGTCAGTTAAAAATATCTTAATTCTGTTGAGCCATAAGTATATTGAGTTAAAATAACGACGTGGCTCAACCAACTTTCCTTAAAGCCTACCGTTCTTAGATCAATCTTTTTTTGGCTATGACCATCGGCTCGCTCGTCGGCCTGGTGATCAAAGGGCAATCCGCCCTCCTTAAACCGCTCGGGGACATTTTACTTAATCTTTTATTTACTGTCGCGGTCCCGCTGCTGTTTTTTCCATTTCCTCGACGATCGCGCAAATGACTGATCTGCGGCGATTGGGAAAAATCATCATCTGGATGGTGATCGTCTTTGTGGTGACGGGCTTGATCGCTTCCGTGTTCATGCTCGCCGGCGTCTCAATGTTTCCACCCGCTCAAGGTGTCCATATCCAAATGGAACAAGCGGTGACTCCGGAGAAAATCAGTATCGGCCACAATTAGTTCGCACAGTCAGCGTCCCGGACTTTACCTAACTTTTCTTGAAAAAAAGCATTCTCGCGCTCATTATATTTTCGTTGCTGATGGGGCTGGCGACTTCAGCTGTCGGGGAGAAGGCAAGATCCTTTGCGAATTTTCTCGCCGCCGGTAATGAAGTGATGATGAAAGCGATTTCTTATATCATGCTCTATGCGCCGGTCGGGTTAGGCGCGTATTTTGAATATCTCGTCGGTGTTTTTGGTCCCAAACTGTTCGGAACGTACTTTCGCGCGATCGCGCTATATTATCCTTTGGCGCTGATTTATTTCTTTGTCGGATTCTAGTTTTACGCCTGGATCGCCGGGGGGATGAACGGCATAAAATTTTTTTGGTTCAATATTGTGCCGCCCGCCTTAACCGCGTGGGGAACAGGCAGTGGGCTGGCGACCTTACCCGTTAATCTGGTTGCGGCTAAGAAAATTGGCATTCCGGAAGATATTAAAGATGTGGTGGTCAATATCGGCGCCTCCGTCCACAGCGACGGGCATGCCTGGCGGCGGTCATCAAGATCGCTTTGTTATTCGGAATTTTTGGAATGCCGATGTCGGACCCGCTGACCTTAGTTTCGGTGATCGCCGTGGCCCTTTTATGCGGAACGGTCATGAGCGGTATTCCATCTGGCGGGATGCTCGGAGAACTTTTGATCATCACTCTTTTCGGATTCCCTATCAAAGCCATGCCGATTATTACGATGTTGGGCACCCTCGTCGACCCGCCGGCTACAATGATCAATGTCGTTGGGGACAACGTCTGCGGCATGCTCGTGGCCCGGGCCATGAACGGACCGAAGTGGATGTGAGAGTCATCTTCGAACTGATCACTAATTTTAATGCTCTTTTAATGTCTATTATTGATAATAGACTTATATTAAGCATCAGCTTAATGACAATTAAATTGAAGTTTTAAATAAGGAGTACATATGAAAATGATTCATAAAACAGTCTTGGCAGTATTCTTTACTGCCGCAGCTTTAGTGTCCACCAATGCAGCGTTTGCCGGACAACATATGGACAAAATGAACCATATGAACGGTAAAGATGCTAAATTAATGGCTGTAAAAATGCAGGAAAATGTTGCAACCTTGCGTGAAGCCGCCGGTGCTTTAAAAGTATCCAATCCGCGTCTTTCCCAAAAACTTTCCGACATGGCGGATGTTAATAACGATATGTTGAAGCGTCATGACGTTAACGGAATGATGCAAGACAAGGTTATCGTGCCGGATTTGAATACAACCGGGAATAAAGCGACCAAATTAGGAACTAAAGCGGATAGCATCAACGTTAATACCCCGTAAAAAGGGGTTTTAAGATCCGCCGATTAATTAATAGAAGCGCCTGCAAGTTTTCGTTGCAGGCGTTTTTATTAAAATTTTGGCTTTTAAATAAAGTTTCAGGAAATTTTCTATTTTGCTACAATCCCAGCCTAGGCAAGAATCCAAGGTCATCTTCAACAAAGACATCTTCGCAAATGATAAAGACGCGAGCGCGTTGACCTATTTTGATAAAGGTGGCGACACCAATAGTCTGATCCAAAGTATTAAAAAGTTCGCGTACCAGCAGTCCCCCGCCGCTTGAAATTGTTCTTAATATTAATTTAATCGTTTTTTTAATACTAGTCTTGATAAATGAGGCTTTTCAAATTCAGTACAATTGACTTATATGAAAGATATTGAAATATGAACAAAATATATACTAATTTCAAATGGGGGCGGGGAAAGTTCTGAGGGCAATAAGCCTGCTTTGCGCGGCTCCCGCCTTTGCCCATGCTGATTTGATGTCCTTTCCTAGGCTCGTGGATTAGGCGCAAAAATTGTCGCAACAGCCTTATCAGGCGCCGGACAATAAACTCCCCGGATTTTTAACGAACATCAATTACGACCAATGGCGCGACATCCGCTTTAGGGAAGACAAAACGCTTTGGGCCGCGAGTGACAGCTCTTTTAAAATCCGTTTTTCCCATCCTGGATTTTTTTATCATCAGTCGGTCGTTTTTAACGAAGTCGAGCGGCACATCAAATCTTTTGTGTTTTCTGCCGATTTGTTCGACTATGGAAGAAATAAATTCCAAGAGCAACTGACCGGAGATATCGGCCTGGCCGGTTTCCGGATCCACTACCCGATCAATAATCCGGCGGTCAACGATAAGGTCGCCGTACTCTTGGGGGCTTCTTATTTTAGGGCGGTGGCCAAAGACCAGTTCTACGGATTGTTCGCCCGCGGGCTTGCCGTTAATACCGCGTTGCAGGGGGATGAAGAGTTTTCTGCTTTTAAGGAATTCTGGGTCATTAAGCCGGGCAAAAAAGATAAGAAGATCAAGGTTTACGCCCTATTGGACAGCCCCAGCGTCGTCGGCGCTTATGAGTATGTGATTCAGCCGGGAAAAGAAACGCTCATGGAAGTCAACAGCACGTTATTCATCCGTAAAAAAATTGAGAAACTCGGTATCGCCCCTTTGACCAGTATGTTTTTCTTCTCGGAAAATTCAAGATTTGAAGGCCGCGATGATTTCCGTCCGGAAGTTAATGATTCCGATGGAATGGCGATCCTTTCTAAAGTCGGGGAATGGATCTGGCGTCCGGCCGTCAATCCTAAAGACCTTTTGATTAATTCTTTTGATGTGGGGACACCGCAAGGCTTTGGATTATTTCAACGCGACCAGAATTTCGACCATTATCAGGATCTTGAATCTCGCTTCGAGGTCCGCCCGAGCGTATGGGTCACACCGAAAGATGATTGGGGTGAAGGCCATGTCGAGTTACTCCAGATCCCGACGACCAATGAATATAATGATAATCTCAATGTGTACTGGGTCCCGGCAAAATCTCCGGAAGCCGGAGAAAAATTGAATTTCTCCTATACCTTGTCATGGTGCCCGGCCAGCAGCAAGAATCCTCAGTCAGGTTATGTGACTGATACGCGCATTGTCAGAGGCGACTATGACAAAGACAAAATGCGGTTCTTTGTCGATTTTCAGGGTCAGGGCATCAGCGCTTTTCCCGCCGATAAAAATCTGGCGGCCGATATGTCTACGAGTAAAGGTTATAAGGTCTTAGAACACCAGGATTTTATACAGGGCAAGAAACCGCCCGTCGATTTACGCGCGTTTCTTAAAGATGAGACGAAAGCGGTCACCGAAACATGGACCTACACATATATTCCTTAAAAGACCGGCATGAATAATTTTCACGAGAAGCAGCAGAGCCCGCCATTACGCCGTATTCCAATGTCGTACCGGCCTTTTGCGCAAATCACATCGATTGCCGAGTCCAGGTTTAATGCACTGTTATTTTTTTGTAGGATGCTGTTGTTTATTCCGGTCTTAGGGTCAGCATGGTTTGCCGGCACCAGAATGTGGACCGTGCTGAATTTGGAATCCTCAATCACATTGAAATGGGCGATTATCAGCCTGTTTACTTTGCTGTTCTCGTGAATCGCTTTCTCTTTCTGGGTGAGCGTGATGGGGTTTATCACGCTTCTTGTCACCCGGGATCAGATGAAGCTCCGCAAAATTCTCGATGATAAATCCTTTAAAATTCTTCCGGAAACCAAAGTCGCCGTCGTCATGCCTGTTTACAATGAAGACGTGACCCGGATTTTTGCCGGCCTGCAAACCATTTATGAATCACTGCAAAAAACCGGCCAACTCGAACATTTTACTTTCTTTATTTTAAGCGATTCCGACCAAGCGGAGCAGGGACGGCAGGAGGAATTAGCCTGGAAAAAAATTTGCGAAACCGTCCGAGGTTTTGGCCGTATTTTTTATCGTTGCCGTAAAATCCGTATCCATAAAAAAAGCGGAAATATCGCCGACTTTTTCCGCCGCTGGGGAGCGCAATACCAATACATGATCCCGCTCGACGCTGATAGTTTGATGAGCGGTCGCGTGCTCTTTGATATGGTGCGGGTCATGGAGGCCCGGCCCGATGTGGGGATTTTGCAAACGGCCCCGAAAGGGATCAATCGAAAAAGTCTCGGTTCGCGGATGAACCAGTTCGCCAGTTATCTCTACGGGCCGATTTTTTTGGCTGGGTCGCATTTTTGGCAGCTGGATAAAAGCGGATCCTGAGGGCATAACGCGATCATCCGGATGGAACCGTTTATGAAGTTTTGTGCTCTTTCGACCTTGAAAGGATCTCTGCCGCTGGGAGGAGAAATTCTCAGCCACGATTTCGTCAAAGCGGGCTTGATGCGCCGCGCGGGATGGGGCGTCTGGTTAGTATACGACTTTGAAGATAGTTATGAAGAATTGTAGCCGAGCTTTTTAAAAGAGTTAGAGCGTGATTCCCGCTGGTGCCGGGGTAATATTCAGCACTTGAGTATGGTCCTCATGAAAGGGATCACGTTCGGACGCCGTCTGCAATTTTTTAACGGCAATATGTTCTATTTCTCCGCGTTCTTTTGGCTGCTGCTCTTGATCCTCACGACGGTTTACGGGATCATCGATTTTCTTCATAAGCCGGAATATTTCCCGGTCCATCATAGTCTGTTTCCTACTTGGCCGGTGCAGTACCGCGTATTGTTGCTAAGCTTGCTCATCGTCACTTCGGTCTGTTTGTTCCTGCCTAAGATATTAAGCGTGGTGTGGGCAGTCTTATCGCGCCAAAGTCATTTTTACGGCGGTGTGCTAAGGATGATCCTCAGTGTCTTTTTAGAAACGGTGGCGTCGGTCTTTTTGTCGCCGATCCGGATGATGTTCCACGGTTCGTTTGTCATTACGAGTTTTTTGGGCGGGAAATTCGAATGGAAAAAACAATCCCGTAATCTCGAGAGAATTACTTTTGGTAAGGCGTTCCGGGCCCATTGGAAGGGCAGTGTCATCGCGCTGATTTGGGCTTTCCTCGCGCTGCAAGTCAACCAAACGTTGTTCTTATGGATTGCGCTCATAGCCGTCCCGTTATTCTTTGCCATCCCGATTACCATGGTGATGAGTTCCCGGAGAATCGGAGCATTGTTTAAAACTTTGGGGCTTTTTACCTCTCCCGTCGAAATAATTCCTCCGCCGGAAGCCACCCGTTTTAACCAGCTGGCGTCCCGGAAATAACTTAATTTTAACGTCACCTATCGCGTGCGGCCGTTTTTGGCTTTACGCTCCCGGTCAAAAAGATGCGATAAATCTTCCGACGTTTCAGAAAGATCATTTCTTGAAGCAAAGCCATCCTCACGTTCTTGAGGAAGTTCCGGCGGCACTTGTGTTTCGCGTTCTGGCTGTTGGATGAGGGGATCCATCAAAGTGGCCAAATCTTCGCTGCGGTCCTGCGGCGCGCTCCAGTTAATCATGTTGGATTTGCGATTGTTCTGACGATGGCCTGTCGTATCACGGTACTCTTGGGTCATTTCTTCCGAAATAGGAACGGTGTTGATCTCTTGTTCAATGATGATGTCGACCTTACTCACATCTTTACGTATTTTTTTCATAAGAATTTCCTCGCTTTCTATTTATTATATTTTATCCATGGAAGATTAAGAAGAGATGAAGGAAAGATTAAGGCGGATGCTCATAAAAAAGGCAACCCGGTTAAGGATTGCCTTTTTTAGTGAAGCGGTCTTTTAATTTATTTACGAGAACCGGACTTTTTGCTGCCCGTTGTTACCATTTCTTCAGCATCTTGATTGAGCGTTTCAGAAAGCTGAGTTAACTTTTTATCAGTTGCTTCCTCTTCTTCAATGGACTGTTTAAGAAGATCAAGATCTTCTTGGTAACCAAGTAAGCCGGCAAAGGTGCAAAGGCTTCCATAGGCCGCGATTTCGTAATGTTCAACCTTTTGCGCTCCGACGATTAATCCGGCATCAAGAACGGCAGGAGCCGCTTCTTCTTTGCTGAAGTCTTTGCCTTCTTCCAATAAACCTTCCATCCCTTTGCACTTAGGGCCGGAAGAGTTTTCACTGAGCCTCGCAAAAATCGTATCTAGACGGGTGATTTGTTTTTTGGTTTGTTCTAAGTGTTCTTGGAAGCCGGCTTTTAACTCTTTCGAATTGACCGCTTTGATCAACTTTGGCAAAGCTTTAGTGATTTGTTTTTCAGCACTGTAGATGTCCTTTAATTCATGGATATACAGGTCCTTTAATGATTCAAGCTTTTTAGACATGATATGCCTCCTTGTTAAGCGTGTTTATAAAGTGAGATTTCAAATCTCTGTTAACAAGTATACGCAGAGCAGATTAATCGAGGATTAAAACAGAATTAAAACAACATTGCTTCTGAGGCGGCGAATTCGCAAAATTTAATTTTTAATTAACCGTAGTTTAATTCGTGATATTCATAATGAGTAAGATAATTTTAGCTAAATAACAAGGATGGTTCTATAAAAAAGTTGCAATCTTTCTGATCAGGGATGACAATATGGCTGCTTAGCAGGCAAATTTAAATCGAGGGATTCACGAGAGGAATGAAGTGATTTTGTCCGTAGTTTTTAAAATCGTTATGATCATTGTTCTTGTGGTCCTGATTTTTATCACCATCCAAGTGGGGACCATTAGTTATTTTGCAAAAAAGGTCACGCAAACCATCGAACCTTTTGAAAAGCTGGATCCGCAAGCCCCGTTAAAAGTATTATTTATCGGCGACAGCACGGCTGTCGGGACGGGTGCTTCGACAAATCTCCATAGCACCTCAGGCTGGTTTAGCCAGGATTTCCCGGAGGCCAGCATTGAAAATTACAGCCGAAACGGGATGCAGCTTAAGAAATTAGTTGATATTTTGTCCCAAGTCAAGGGGAGGCATTTTGACTTAGCGGTGGTGCAAATAGGAGCCAACGATATTGTTTATTTGACTAATTTAAAAGACATTGAAACCAGGCAACGGGAAGTTATTCGACTTACAAAAGAAATCGCCGACCAAGTCATTATTCTCCACTCCGGAGATATCGGGGACGCGCCCTTGTTCTTTTGGCCGCTGACGAAGCTTTATAGCTGGCGTTCTTACAAAGTCAGAGAGATATATCAAAAAAGTGAGGATGAGCGTGTCAGTTACGTGAACATTATTGAATTGGAAAAATCCGTCAAAAATTCCCGGGAGTTGTATGCGGCGGACAATTTTCACCTCAATGATGAAGGATGGCGCACCTGGTATCAGTTTATTAAAATGGAAATAGTAAAGTAACTATGGCTACCGATATCTCAAAAATTACCGATTATCTATATGTCAGTTCGCATATTAGTAAGCAACATGCTGAGGATGTTAAACTGTTGAAGTTTGACCTTATTATTTGTATGATCGCGCAGCTGGCGCCCGACGAGATTTACCTGCTCCCGCCCTTTAAGACAATGTGGATCAAAACGCACGATTCGGTTTTTTTGCCGATTTCGATTAAAAAACTGGCGCTAGGTGTTGAAGCCGCCTTGCCGGTCATCCAAAATCAAGGCAAGGTGCTGGTTTATTGTATGCAGGGACGCCGGCGGAGTGTGGCCATGGCCGCGTCGATTATAATCGGGATGGGTAAAACCTCCGAAGAGGCCGTATCGTTATTAACCACTGCACGAAAAGTCGCCGATCCGCGCGCCTGGTATATTCGCCGCCGTATTTACGCTTTTGAAAGGTACTGGAATGCCAAACATCCTCCGCAAAAAGATTAAAAAAATCCATATCATTATCAACCCCGCGTCAGGGAGAATAGAACCTATCTTGCCGGTCATCAATCGGGTCATGACTGAACACAAGGTGGATTGGGACGTTTTTATTACTAAAAAACCCAAAGACGGCATGCTTTTCGCCCAGCAAGCGGTTAAGGAAGTTGTCGATGCCGTGGCCGTTTACGGCGGCGACGGGACGGTTATGGAAGTCATTCGGGGCATGATCGGGTCAGATGTTCCGCTGGCGATTTTGCCCGGCGGCACCGCGAACGTTATGTCTGTTGAATTAGGAATTCCGCGTAATCTTGAGGAAGCCTGCCGGCTGATTTGTGAGGACCCGCAAATCAGGCTCGTTGATGTGGGCCAGCTTAATAAAACACATTTCATGTTACGGCTGGGACTGGGTTTTGCCGCCGAGATGATGAAAGAGGCGGACCGGGACATAAAGAGCAGATTCGGCCGTTTGGCTTATGTTATCTCTAGCGCAAAAGCGATGAAGAAAATCAAAGAGGTTAAGTATGAGGTCAAAATTGACGGCAAAGAATATCAGTCCCGCGGCATCACCTGCATTGTGGCTAATTCCGGAAGCGCTGGATTTACGGGGCTTTCTTTGGATTCTGATATCAAAGTGGATGACGGGTTATTAGACGTCATGATCGTCCGTAAAGCGACAATCGGTCTTTTTGGCCATATCGTCGCGACATTGTTTCGCGGTAAACGTGCTGATAATTTCGAGTTAGTCCAACATTGGCAGGGAAAAGATATCGAGGTGACTTCCACTCCCCAGCAAGTTGTTGAATGTGATGGAGAAATCTTGGAAAAAATGCCGATCCGCGCGAAAATCCTTCCCGCCGTCGTTAAGGTGCTCGTTCCTAAATAAAACGGATTTCCGGGTGACGGGTTCGGTGGTCATGGACTGCGCAAAATGGTCGGCAGTCAATTTGAACAAGGTCTAACGCAGTTAAAAAAAGTTGTCGAAAAAGACTAAATCATTCTCCACTCAAGAAGCTTCTGCAATGAATCAAATTGCGTTTGCTTTTTGATTTCTTTAGCTGGATATTCTTACGGCTGGTTGGAAGCAGAACAGATGCTAAAAGATCAAGAGCATATGTCTGTTGCGCGGCTTATAAAGGAAGGAAATCCAGAAATATTTCTCTAAATCCCTTTTCGGACTACAATATTTTCATTCCTCTTGGATGATCGCGATTTCCGCTCATTAGGCGATGCGTCCATAATTCTACAATTTACCCGTGGAAACGGGCGATTGATGAAAAAACCAAAGACCATTCTTAAAAAGAAGAAGGTATAAACCCGTCAAGCAGAGCGTTTGCGTTTTCAAGGTCGCGTAGACGATTTGAAAAAATCCCGTGATGATTTGGGAGAACAGGTTTGTCTCCGCACTAAGGCGATGGAAGCTACCATCGACGGAATATTTATCGTTGACGCCCAAAAGCCGTCATTTCCAGTGATTTATTCGAACCCCTCTTTTTAAGCGATGACCGGTTACGCAAAAAGGGAAATTACGGGGCACAATTATTTTTTGCTTTACGGCGCCGGGGCCGACCTGCGTGTCATTGAAGAAATTAAACAAAAGATGCAGGCGGGCAAATTTTTTCACGGGGAGATGCTTAGTTTGCAAAAAAACGGTAAGAAGTACTGGAACTTCCTGCGCCTGGCTCCGGAGCGGGATCCGGGCGGCAAGGTTACTCATTATGTTGGCATTCAAACCGATGTCAGTTTGATGCGGCAAAGGGATCTGGAAATCAAAGAGCAGCGCGAAAATCTTTTGCATGTCACACGGGTAGGAAAGCTCGCGGAATTTGTCTCGTCTTTGGCCCATGAAATCAGCCAGCCGTTGACGGCTATTCTTTCTTATGCCCAGGCGGCCCAGCGTCTGCTGGGCGACCGGGAACCGCAAATCAAGCAGATCTTTCAGCACATCGCGACAAACTCCGGATAGGCTCAAGGTTATGGTCCAGGATTCCGGCTGCGGCATTCCCATGAAGAATATCAATAAGCTTTTCAGTCATTTTTTTACCACTAAACCTGATGGTTTGGGTATGGGTCTCTCCATTAGCCGTTCTATTATAGAAACGCATGGCGGTCTTTTGGATGCAAAGAATAATCCTGATGGTGGCGCAATATTTTATTTCACCCTTCCAGTCGGGGGGGGGTAATGACATTTTATGAGCAAACGTAAACCTCTTATCTATGTTGTTGAAGCTATTAAACAGGTTGGAACCTGCGTGAGCCAGCGACTCCATTTTATGTTTCGTTTAGTTAAAGATTAAGGCTGGTGAAATAAATATTTCGACAGAGAATTAGAGAGCCCCGTTCGATTGATCATGAACGGGGCTTTTTGACCTGCATGTTGTTATTTCAGTGCTGCGTTTAATTTAGCTTCGTCCCAACCCTCAATTACTTCATTGCCAACAACGACTGTTGGTAGG
>Ga0163144_10010773_pt1 | contig 19437 bp, 18 predicted proteins | sample OliLak19BULKMAT1_FD_123175 | JGI IMG/M metagenome (GOLD analysis project Ga0163144, IMG submission 123175) | Freshwater microbial mat bacterial communities from Lake Vanda, McMurdo Dry Valleys, Antarctica - Oligotrophic Lake LV.19.BULKMAT1 | ecosystem: Environmental > Aquatic > Freshwater >... | reverse complement strand
CAATTTGATGATCTAGAGCGTCAAATTGGCTGAGTCGTGGGGAAGTTCTCCCCTCAGATGATTGGGCTGAGTACCGGTCAAAATCCCGTTTTCCCCTCAAATAGGGGCTGAGTAGTTACAAAACGTATTTGAAATCATCTGTTATGCACTAGGCGCGATAATTCCCGCTATAGAGGCTTTTCCTGTCGGTTTCGCTTCGTTGGACGCCAGACGCTAAAGCATCCGTCTGCCATTTGAAGCCTCCTGAAGGGGACTATAAGGCGAGAATTTGCCAAGAACAGCCTGCTTTAGCAGGCTTCAAAATGGTAGCCAGAGGCTTCAGCCTCTGGTGATGGGTCAGACAATCGCCTAAATTGGTGCAGTGGCGGATACGGCATTGCCGTGTCCCTACAATAAAAACCCGCCACAGGAGAATTTGTAGGGACAACGCCCGCGTTGTCCATGATAATCAAAATTGGCGAAGGTATTATATATAGCTACCATGTGATTTTTTTATCGTGTAATTTTTTCGATAAGGCTACGATTCGCCCATCTGCGGCCTGTCTAGCCTTTTTCTTGGTGCTGAGATACGTCTGCAACAAAGAGTGCGCCTCTATTCGACGGCTGACTTCCGGCTGTATAAGCAATTCCGCCGCCGCTAAGACCAACTCGGCGTGATTCGGCGCTTCCTCAAGCGCCGCCAAATACAATTGATAGGCACTCTCTAACGCGGCATTATGCGCCAAAGGGTCGGACTTATAGACCTCGATTTGACGCGCCGCGACGAATAACACCGCTTCAATGTACCCGACTAAAATATCCTGACGGCGTGCCAAAATCCACGCATCATCATGACCTTTCAAAAATGACCCGCGATATAGCGATAGCAGGCGTTCATACGCTTTGGCCGGGTCTGGATTGGTGATGTCTCGCGCCGCAACCAATGCCTGAGTCCACTCGAATGCGTCGTAGTAGATGGAGATGCCGGGGCGGATGCAATAATTTCCACCGTGATGTTCCAACAGCTCCATGTCAACGGCGCGATGGAGGCGGCACTTGGTGACATGAAAAACGTTGGTCGCCTGAATCTCGTCTAAGTCTTGCCAAAAGGCGCGGTGGAAATTATCACGGGTGATGACCCCACGGTCTACCGCAAAAAATAACAACAAGCGCGGGAGATGCCCCTCCCATTTGCTGATATGTTCACCGTTCATATAGACAAAACCGGGGCCGATAGCGTAAATCTCCAGTTCGGCAAATGAATTTGGGGGTTTGGTCTGAAAGGTTTGATTGATGAGTTGTCCGTCCTCAAAGATGATGGCGCGGGTCTGGGCAATCAACGAGATCCACGGGAAGCGCGGCTGGGTACGCCCGTTCACGACCAATAAACAGTGTTTAGGCAAACGCGCAGCCAATTCCTCAAGAAAACGTTGTATGTCATCGGTGTGTTCGGCGTGGTCAAAATTATCAATTATCAGCAAGATATGAGGGTCGTTCATCGCGTTAAGGTCTCGGATGATCGCGTCGAGAACTGCCTCCCGAAAGGCCGCTATCCCATCTCGCCAAGCAAGATTAGCGACGGAGGTATACCTCCCAAACATATCGCTACGATCTATAAATGCTCGTATCATATTGTCAATAAAAGTGGTTAATTCTGTGTCTTCTGATGATAAGGGGTAGTAGAGTGAAGTATACTGGGGATGCTGGAGGAGGCGGGCTATAAGGGGGTTGGCATGTTTACTGTTGGGTGAGAGGATGACTGCGCGAGTTGTACTGGCATACTCTTGGAATTTCTCTAAGATGTGGTCTAGGAAGGTGAGGTACATGATGAAGTCCCTTAGGGATGATGGATATTGCAGAAATTCTGTGAACCAGTGTAAAACACACTGCCTTAATTGTAACTGATTTACCCATATATACGAATAGTTGAGGGGCGCGATAAGCACAAAATAGCTATGATTGAGAACACGATAAAACCACATCGCCCATTGGGTGTTTCTTTGGCAATTATCTTGTGCGGAGGGCTATTTTCGCTCGTCCCGCTGTTGAATTTAGGGATACAAGTATTGGTACAGGCGCGTTTATCCAACCTCGCCAATACGCAGGTGACTTTGCCGGACGGCACGACCCTCCAAGCCTTAGCCGCTGGGGGCTATGAGGGATTGGTGAATCCCACCGCTTTTATCTCGCAATTGGTCGTTTGCCTATGGGTCTTGGCGACTTGTGTGATGGCGTGGCGCGGCAAACCACGGGGAATCCGCTGGGTTTTCACGGGGACGGTATTGGCGTTGGCGATGCTGACGGCTTATCTGACGCTGCGGGCCGTTTTTATCCTGCCAAACCTAAATCAGGGCTTGTCCTCTGGGGATGACGTGGTTGGCTTGGGATGGGGCGGGGCGTTGTTTTCAACGGTATTGCTGCCGTTATATACGCTATGGTATCTCAACCGCGCCCCGGCGCGGGCGTTCTTTGCGGGCAGAACGCTTTACGACACGGGGCGCGAGTCTAAGACCGATTAAGCCTTTGAGCCTTTTTTCTTGTTCTCTTCCAGTTCCATACGCACCAACTCACGCCGTAAGGTCTTGCCGACGGCGGATTTTGGCAATTCTGGGATGAACGCAATACGGCGCGGGATAGAATATGGGGCGAGGGATTTTGCCGCGAACTCAATCAATTCCTGCTCGGTGACGGATGTGCCGGGTTGCAGCACAATCCACGCCTTGAGCGCCTCTTGGCCTTCACGCTCTGGATGCGGGACGGCTGCTACGCCAACTTCCAACACGGCAGGGTGATCTTTCAAGACCTTTTCGATGTTGTTGGGATAGACGTTATAGCCGCCGATGAGCGCCATATCCTTCTTGCGATCAACGATATAGAAATAGCCGTCTTCGTCCATCTTGGCGATGTCGCCGGTATACAACCATGTCTTGCCGTCTTTTTGCTTGAGGACTTTGGCGGTTTCTTCCGGCATGTTGTGATAGCCGACCATTAATTGCGGACCAGACATCAACAATTCGCCGGATTCGCCGACTGGCACATCGGTCTCGCCGTCATCAAGGCTGACGATTCGCATGTCCATATCTGACAGCGGCAAGCCAATAGACCCAATGCGATTCTCACCACGGACAGGGTTCACATGGGTGGCGGTAGGCGCTTCGCTCATGCCAAACCCCTCCAATAGCGTCCCGCCACTGAGTCGCTCGAATTCCTGTTTGGTGGCGGGCGGTAGCGGCGCAGACCCGCTGATGCAGGCGCGAATAGATTTGAGGCTGATTTCGCCGCTTTTGACCTTCGCGTTGTTGTTGATGGCGTTATAGAGCGCGGGGACGCCGTGGAATAACGTCGGCTTGAATTTGGCGATGCAGTCCACCACATCGGCGATGTCGCGGGCGTTGGGGACGACCACAATCGGCGCACCGGTCTTGACCGCCATACTTAGGACGGCGACCATCCCAAAGACGTGAAAGAAGGGAATCGCGCCGAGGAAGATTTCCTGTTCGCCGGGGATGCCATCTACGGTCAGGAAGGCCTCTTGCTGAAGCACATTGGCGACCAACGCCGCGTGCGTGGCGACGGCTGCCTTCGAGACGCCGGTAGTGCCACCAGTATATTGGAATAGGCAGATGTCATCGGGCGTGACGGTCACATTGGGCTTGCGCCCCGCGTACTGCTTGAGGATGTCGGGCAGCCACTTGTCATCACCACCGATGGACTCGACACGGTGGCCGTCTTTTTTCTCTCTGGCGAGGGTGAACAATATCTTTGCCAGTGGCGGCAGATATTCCTTGACGTTGGTGACAATGATGTGTTTGACCTTCGTGCCGACTTGTACGGATTTCGCCAGCTTATAGAACAAACTCAACGAAATCACAAATTCTGCACCGCAATCGTTCAGTTGATTCTTGAGCATGTCTGCGGGGTAGGTTGGGTTGGCGGCGGCGATGACCCCGCCCGCTTTGAGCGCTGCATAGAATCCGATCACAAAGGCGGCGCAGTTGGGCATCAATAAGACGACCCGATCACCCTTTTTCAGCCCCATATCGACCAGTGCAGCCGCCAGCGCGTCAGATTGCTGGTCGAGTTCGGCGAAAGTCAAGTTTTGCGCTACGCGCCCGAAAATGGGAAGGTGAGCGCTGGTGATGAGCGCCGGATTGTTAGGGATGCGCTGGGCGGTCTGGCGTAAAAAATCATGCAAGCCGATTTTGGGGTAAGTGAGTGTTTTGGGCGTTTTAGCGTGATAGAGTTTTGTCCACGGGCGTTCTGCGTAAGTTACCATTTTGACCTCATTATGGAAGGATACTGATTTAATCGAAAAACAGCCTTACTACTGTTTCGCAGAGTATAGGCGAAATCGATGTATCAGACAACAGAATCAAACACGGGTTTAATTCTTGTTTTCACCGTCGGATTGAACTGCGGCACGCCAATGGTCGGGCAAGCGGGTGACGCGCCCATCGGCGGTGATGCAGATATGTTTGGTCTGGCCGGTGACGTGGAGTTCTCCGCTGGTCTCATCGGTGATTTCATAACCCCATGTCAGGCCACGGCTGCCTAATTCCTCAATCCATGTTCGGATGGTTAGGCGTTGACCATAGACCGCCGCTTTGACGTAACGGGCTTGGACTTCGACCACGGCCAAAAATAGCCCTTCATGCTCGAATTGGGCGTAATTGCTCCCGCGTTGGCGCATATAATCGCTGCGGCCTTCTTCAAAATACACGATATAGCTGGCATGATGGACAATCCGCATGGCGTCTGTTTCAGCATAGCGGACATAAAAACTGGTGTTAGAGACGTAACGGTCTGTAGGTGGCATGCGACTCTCCGGTTGAATACCCCAAAAGGATAGACCAGCACGGGACGGCCTGCAACCGAAAATGGATAGATAGGTGATGAGGAAATGCACAGGTTTGATCGATTTAGGGCGACAAACCAGTATAATTTAGTCATATTGAGCGTTTGGGATGATAAGGAAATTTGGGATGAAACGTTGGTTGATGATTGTTATCGCGCTCCTGATTTTGACGATTACGGTAGGCGCACAGGATTCTGACCCGTTCGCACCGTATGATGGTATCCCGTTTGGGCGAACGGACGACGGCGCATTTGTGCTAGGCGACCCAGATGCACCTATCACTATTGTTGAATTCGCCGATTTTATCTGTCCACACTGCCAAAACTATCACAGCACGGTTGCGGAATTCATTCAACTGTATGTCAGGACGGGGCAGGCACGGTTTGAGTATCGCCTGTACCCGATTGTTCACCCGACCTATTCGGTTTATACCGCGCAACTGGCCGAATGTGCTGAAGAACAACTCGCGGGCGGGTTTTGGCCTGCCAGTGATGTGTTATACGGGTTAGCCACATCAGGGCAAATCGGACCTGATACGGCGGAAACGTTGGCGACGGTGTTGGGCATCGGCGGTGAAAAATTGGATACCTGTGCCGCTACTGCCGTACAACACGAGACCGATTTAGCGCTTGGCGAGGTAATGGGCGTCAGCGGCACGCCCGCCACACTCATCCGCAACGCAGCCGGGGAGTTGGGCTGGGCATATCTGAATGATCAAGTGATGAACCGAGGCGGCCTGCCGCTGGAGGCGCTGAGTTTGATTGTGACAGCCGAAAACCCAGATTCACTCGTCCTTGTCCCACGCCCGCTATTGTCGATTTTGATCAGTACTGAGGGGTGTGTCGCCCCGTGCTGGCGCGACATCATCCCCGGTGAAACGCCCTTTGCAGGCGTAGCTGATGTCATTCGGGCTGACCGTCAGTTTTATGAGATTGAGGAACGACTGGAGCCTACTGATGCTCAAGGCGTGAGTTGGCATAGTGTCGGCAGTGGTTTTAACGAACCAAACTTTATCGTAGCTGGGGCGGATGGGGTCGTCGAAATCGTCTCGATTTTTGAAGCCAGCACATTGTCTCTGGGAGAGGTGTTGAGCGTTCAGAGCGAGCCGGAGTATGCGTTGGCGATTAATAACAATAACGGCGGCGCGATTCTCTACACGTTCTTCCCGGCCAAGTCGATAGTCGTGGTGTCATTTATGGCGGTGGAAGCTGGGCTGACGGCGGAGACATCGGTGATTGGCGCGCAGTTTTTCAGTGAACCGCGTATGAAGGAACTGCTCACCAGCGCTGTCCCCGCTGAGTGGATAGGGTTTGAGGGCTTGGCGTCGTATTTCCAAGAATGAGGACCAGCCCTCTTAATATCACTCCGCTGTAGGGGTGTGGCGGCGGGCGAGTTCGTCGCGGACATCATCTAGTGATAAGCCGAGGTCGGTTAGCAAGACGAGCAGATGGTAAATCAGGTCGGCGGCTTCGCTGATTTGGCGCGGCGCGTCCTGTGAGAGCGCGGCCACGACAATCTCGACGGCTTCCTCACCGACCTTTTGCGCCATCCGCCCGCGCCCAGACTCGAACAGGCTGTTGGTATAACTGCCCTCAACCGGGGTGTCTTTGCGGGCTTGGATGAGCGCTTGCAGTGTGTCTAAAATGTCAGTCATGAGATGCGGTCACGCCTTCTTGAATTCGCTGAGTTCACGGTAAAAACAGGTGTCTGCGCCGGTATGACAGGCTGGGCCACGCGTCTTGACGCGCACGAGTAGCGTATCCCCGTCACAGTCCAGCGCCATGCTGATGATGTCTTGCGTATGGCCGCTGATTTCCCCCTTGTGCCAGAGTTCTTGGCGGCTACGACTCCAAAACACGGTCTGGCCGATTTCGAGTGACTTTTGCAACGACTCGGCGCTCATATAGGCCAGCGTCAGGACGGCATTGGTCTCCGCATCTTGGATAATGGTCGGGATGAGGCCGTCTTTATCCCATTTGATTTGATTGAACAGCGCAATCGGGCTTTCGCTCATCAGACGGCCTCCCAGCCGGTCATGCGGATGGGGACGCCGCGCCCATCCAGATACGATTTGAGTTCACCTACGCGCAATTCGTTGAAGTGGAATAGTGAAGCCGCCAGCGCCGCGTCCGCCTTGCCAACTGTCAGTGCGTCGTAAAAATCTTCCGCCTTGCCCGCCCCCCCGGAGGCAATCACCGGGATACTGACCGATTCCGCAATCAGGCGGGTGAGGTCGAGGTCGTAGCCAGATTTCGTCCCGTCTTTGTCCATCGACGTGAGCAAAATCTCGCCCGCGCCGCGTTTTTCACATTCCTGCGCCCATGTCACGGCGTCCATGCCCGTCGAAACTCGCCCGCCGTTGATATGGACAATCCAACGCCCATCGACCAATTTAGGGTCGATAGCGACGACGATACATTGTGCGCCGAACGCCCACGCGCCCGCGTTAATCAAATCTGGCGTCTTGACGGCTGAACTGTTGATAGAGACCTTATCCGCGCCCGCCAATAATGTGGCGCGAATGTCTTCTATGGTGCGAATTCCGCCTCCGACACAGAACGGGATGAACAGCGTATCGGCCACGCGCCGCACCATATCGAGGATGGTATTGCGCCCCTCGTGCGATGCGCCAATATCAAGGAAAACCAACTCATCCGCGCCTTCGCGGTCATAAATGGCGGCTTGTTCTACCGGGTCGCCCGCGTCACGGAGATTAACGAAATTGACCCCTTTGACGACGCGCCCGTTGTGGACATCCAAGCACGGGATGATGCGTTTTGCCAACATACCTTAAGCCTCCTGTGCCGGTTGCGCTGCGGCGAGCGCATCGGGCAAGCTCAACGCACCGGTATATAAGGCCATCCCGATAATTGCGCCCGCGACGCTGCCGCTGCGGGCAAGGGTGGTGATTTCTTCAACCGTGCTGACGCCGCCCGATGCGATGACTTGTAGGCCCGTCTCGCGCCCCAGCGCAATCGTGCCTTCGACGTTCGAGCCGGCCAGCCCGCCGTCGCGGACGACATCGGTATACAAGGCGTGACGCAGACCGGCGGCGGCCATCTGTTGACCCAGTGAGACGGCGGTGATGTCGGTCACGTTCTGCCAGCCATGAGTCGTGACCATCCCATCGCGGGAATCTAGGCCGACGCAAATCACATCCGCGCCATATTGCGCCAACGCCTGATAGACCAAATCTGGGTTTTGGATGGCGATTGTCCCCAATACGACTCGCGCCGCGCCAGCAGTCAAGGCGCGGGTGATGTCAGCTAAAGTGCGGAGGCCACCGCCAAATTGGACATAGCCGCCCAGTTTGGCGATTTTTTCCATCACCGCAAGATTGTCATTGGCTTGGGCGAACGCGCCGTCTAAATTGACGACGTGTAGCCATTCTGCGCCGTAATCCAGCCATGCCCGCCCGACGGAAACCGGGTCTGCGCTGAAGGTGGTCTGTTGGTCAAGTCGGCCTTCTTTCAGACGGACGACTTTGCCGCCGCGTAAATCGATGGCGGGGTAGATAATCATGCGTTGAACACCTTTCCGGGCAGATTCAGGTAGTTTTGTAAGACGCGCAAGCCGGTCTGTTGGCTTTTTTCCGGGTGAAACTGTACCCCATAGATGTTATCGCGCTGAACCGCGACGCAAAATGGGTCGCCATAAGTTACGGTGGCGGTGGTGTCGGCGGGGTCAGCTGCTACACAATAATAGCTGTGGACGAAATAGGCATGGGCGGGCGCGGGCAGGTCGGTGAAAATCGCAGACGGGCGCTGGACATCAACCTGATTCCAGCCCATGTGCGGCACTTTGAGGTCGGGGCGATTGACGAATCGCGTGACGCGCCCCGGCAAAATCCCCAAACCGGCATGGTCTCCCATTTCGTCGCTGGTCTCGAATAGGAACTGCATCCCTAAGCAGATTCCCAAATACGGCGTCCCAGCTGCAACGGCGGCGCGGATGACCTCAACCAGACCTTGTTCGCGGAGTTGTTGCATCCCCGCGCCGAACGCGCCGACTCCCGGCAGAATTAATTTATCTGCGCCGTTGAGGTCATCCGGCGTTCGGACGAGGTGGACATCACCCACGCCGAGGTGGTGGAGCGCGTGTAGGACGCTGCGTAGATTTCCCGCCCCATAATCAATGACTGCCAGCATAGGCTACCCCCTTAAAAGTGGAGTGATGAGTGATGAGAGATAAACGAGTCCTGAGTCCCAAACCCTGAGTGAAAAGCAAAAGATGCGTAGGGACATGGTGCTGCGTGTGTGTTTCTCACGACTCAAAAGCAAATAGCAAATGTCGAAAATCTCTCCGTTTCGCCCCTGCTCATCACTCAAGACTCAGAACTAAAAAAGCGCCCTCTTGTTGAACAAGAAGGCGCTTGGTGACGAGACGCGACTTATACTCAGTCCAACAACAGGGTGTGGGCTTGAATATGATGATGGTGGAAGGAGAAAGTTATTTGCATGAATATGAGTATAGTCGGGGTGCTGTGGCTTGTCAACGCGCCGGACGGTGGGTAGAGTTGACCCCATCAATATTGGGGGTGAACAGTGGAACAATTTGTGATTCAGGGCGGGACGCCCCTCAACGGCACGGTCAGACCCGGCGGCAATAAAAATGCCATCCTCAAGATGCTGCCCGCCTGTCTGCTGACCGACCAGCCTGTGATTTTACATAACGTCCCAGATATTTTAGACGTGCGCGTGACGTTGGACATCATGAGAAAACTCGGTGTTGAGGTCGAATGGCTGGATGAGGAATCGGTGCGCATCCACGCCAAGACGGTCAACAGCACGCAGTTAGACCCGGCGCTGGCGCAACGTATCCGCACCAGTTTTGTATTTGTTGGCCCGATGCTGCACCGGATGGGCGCGGTAGATGTGCCTGTCCCCGGCGGGGATGTGATTGGCGAACGTCGGCTGGATACGCACGTCATCGCGCTAGAAAAATTAGGCGCGGAAATCACCTATACGCACGGGCTGTTCTCCGTCCGTGCGCCGAAGGGTGGTCTGAAAGGCGTCAACATCCTCTTGAAAGAGGCCAGCGTGACGGCTACCGAAAACGCGCTGCTGACGGCGGTGATGGCAAAAGGGACGACGGTCATCAATAACGCGGCGGGTGAGCCGCACGTCCAGAATCTGTGCGATATGTTGAACGCGATGGGCGCTCAGATTGAGGGCGTAGGGTCTAACCGTCTGACCGTGAAAGGCGTGGATAAGCTGGACGGCTGTGAGGTCGCGGTGGGCGCGGACTTTATGGAGGTTGGTAGCTGGATTGGCGCGGCGGCCATGACTGGCGGGGCGCTAACCATCGAAAAAGCCGACCCGCATGTGTTGGGGATGGTCGAAATCGTGTTTGAGAAATTGGGCGTCAGGTGGGAAACCCACGGCGACTCGATTTTCGTCCCCGCAGTCCAAGAATTGACCATCACGCCGGACATTGGTGGGCGTATTCCAGTGATTAAAGCCCAGCCGTGGCCGGGTTTCCCACCGGATTTGATGAGCATCGCCATCGGAATCGCCAGCCAGAGCCGGGGGACGGTCATGTTTCATGATTGGATGTATGAGAGTCGCCTGTTTTTCACCGATAAATTGGCGCAAATGGGCGGGCGTATGACGTTATGTGACCCGCACCGCGTCTTAGTTCAAGGGCCAACCCGACTCCACGCCGTGCCGCTCGTCACCAGCCCAGACATCCGCGCAGGGATGGTGATTCTGCTGGCGGCGGTGTCAGCGGAGGGTACGACGCGCATCGCCAATATTGACCAGATTGACCGAGGCTATGCGCGTGTAGAACAGAAATTGCGGGCATTGGGGGCGAACATCCAGCGCGTGCGAATCGAAGGCACAATCGAACGGGTTATTGAATCGGCCTTGTAGGGGCCGCCCGTAGGGTCGCCCAGCATTGATTTAACCAAAAAGCGCCGTAAAGCCCCTACCTTTAGGTACGGGGATATAAGGCGTAATTGAGTTCTCTGGCTCATCGTGCTATATTTTCTTTATCGCACATGGCTGTCACAGCCTCGATTAACTAACTTGGACAGGACGTGTCCATGCCGGATAACGTAGAGCGCAGTCAGGCTCATGCGTCCGTCAGAAGCCCCCGCCTTTAGGTGTGGGGCGCGTCACGGATAACCGCCGTTGTTATTGCCGTTACTATTGCGCCCGACGGTAGGGAAGGTCGATGTCGATGTGTTCGTGATGCCGGGTGTACCGGGCGCGCCGGGTTCCATCTGCTGAAGCAGGCTGCGGGCGCGTTCGGCTTCAATGGCGGCGCGGTCACGTTCCATCTGCCATAGGCGATTGACGTTGGATTGAATGACCGGTAGTTCGGTCTGGAGCGATTGGATGAGCTTGACGTATTGGTCAAAGTCCTCATCGTGGCGACGCCAAACCTCATCACTAGACAACGTGTATTGCTTCCAACGCTTCTGGTCGTCGGCGCGATAAGTGTTCCATTCTTGACGGAAACGGTCTTCCGAGAGGCGCTGCATTTCGGCCACCTCGTTGATGCGGCGTTCAAGACGTTCACCGATACGATGAAAATCCTCGATGATTTGGCGCATGGCGCGATAGGCTTCTGACCATGTTTCAAACCGCTGGATGTTCTGTTCCATCACGCGGTCATGTTCCTCAAACCGGCGCATCAAGCCCGATGTTTCTTGGTCACGGGTCTGATTCAGCAAAGTTTGTTGGTCAATAAATTGTTGAATCTGCTCACGGCGTTCACGGTCTGTATTGCTAATATCTTGGATGCGGCGCTCATTGCGAATAGACAAGTCTTCAATCAAGCTGATTTTTGGACGGACGGATTCTAGCGCCTTGCGGGTGTCTTGAAGTTGAGTCTCGGATTCGGTCAGGCGACGGGCATCTTGGCGACGCTGCTCTTCCAAATACGCGATGCGGCGCTCTGGGTCATCTAGGCGCTTATTCAGGTCATCAATTTTGAGTTGGACATCGCCCACCGTCCCGGCGAGGCGGTCACGCTCCATCTGGAAACCGGGCAATTCCACCGTCTGACGGCTGATGCGCTCGGTTTTTTCTTCGATTTCGCGGATGGTGCGGACAAGTTGCTCACGCTGCATATCCCCGACGCGCTGGGACTCACGCTCGGCATTCAGGCGTTTGGTTTCCATGCCTTCGACCATCTGGCGCATTTCGCGGCGGAGTTGGTCTAGCGTGTCATTATTGGCCGCTGCGGGGATAAGCTCTGTCCGCATAACCGATTGGTCGGATTCCATGCCGTTGACGCGGCGGCTGAGGCCGTCAATCGTCTCCTGTTGGCCTCCCAAGCGCTCCTCTAAGGTCGCAATGGTCTGGCGGTCTTTTCGTCGTTCTTCGTCCAGCCACTCGATGAGGCGTAACGCTTGTTGAATATCCATAGTGAGGATGTCCCGTGTGTGTATCGCTTGGTAGCGATTATAACACATGCCCATCTCTTGCCTAAAAACAGGTTAGAATGGAAACAAATAGTAAACAAAAATTGTAACTACTCAGACATCATTTCTTCCCTCAATTTGATGATCTAGAGCGTCAAATTGGCTGAGTCGTGGGGAAGTTCTTCCCTCAGATGATTGGGCTGAGTACCGGTCAAAATCCCGTTTTCCCCTCAAATAGGGGCTGAGTAGTTACCAAAAATTTAACAATGGAGAAGTCAATGATTGTTACGCGGGAACAATTGGAACAGCAAGAGAGTGAACGCTTGGCGGTTTATAGCCTGAAAAGCGGCGCCAGTCGGGGGCGTCAAAACCCAGAAGATGAGCCGCGTTACCGGACGGCCTTCCAGCGTGACCGTGACCGCATCGTGCATTCGGCGGCGTTTCGGCGGTTAGAATATAAAACGCAAGTATTCGTCAACGACGCCGGGGATTATTACCGCACGCGGCTGACCCATACGCTGGAAGTGGCGCAAATCGGGCGGACAGTGGCACGGGCGCTGGGCGCGAATGAGGATTTGGTCGAAACGATTTGCCTCGCGCATGACCTCGGCCATGCGCCGTTCGGCCACGCTGGGGAGGACTCACTCAATGCGGTGATGAAGGGAAACGGTGGCTTCAATCACAACGCGCAATCGTTTCGCGTAGTCACTACACTAGAGGTTCGCTATATCGGTTGGCACGGATTAAATCTGACGCTAGAGGCGTTGGAAGGCATTGCAAAACATGAGGCGGCGCGTGACCTCAGCGGATTGATGGGGCTTGACCCCAAAACTCGCGGTAGCCTTGAGGCGCAAATCGCCAACATCGTCGATGAACTGGCGTATAGCGCTCATGACCTTGATGACGGGTTGCTCTCTGGGTTGCTCATCCCCGCGCAGTTGGAAGAATTGGAGATATGGCGGATACTATGTGATCGGTGCGATTGGCACGGCACGCAGTTGGATGAGGTGACGCGCCACCGCTTCATCCGTGAGTTGGTGGGGATGTTGGTCGATGATTTGTTGACGACGACGGATGGACGGATTCAGGCACTCACCCCTCAGACTCCCAACGACATCATGACGCAGCCGGATAACCTCGTAAAGTTCAGCGATGATATTTGGTCGATGTCGCGCAAACTCAAGCAGTTTTTATATGCCAATATGTATTTCCATCCGAGTGTGATTTCAATGGCACGACGGGCGGATAGGATTATTGGGGCGCTATTCGAGAGTTATATCGAGGAGTCGCGCCAATTGCCTAAACTCTGGCAAGCACGATTAGAGCGCGATGGATTGCACCGAACAGTGGCCGATTATATCGCGTGTTTGACCGACAGAAGCGCAACAGCGGAATATCAGCGGATGTATGCGCGTTGACGCCGCTTGTTTCTACGGTACAATGCGAAAGGATGCGATGAAGAAGGTATTCCCTCATGTCTAACGAGACAATTCTCAATGGCCGCTACCTGCTGACGGCCCAACAAGGCAGCGGGGGAATGGCCGTTATTTATAAGGCTACTGATAAGGCGCTGGGTCGCACTGTCGCGGTCAAGATTCTACGCCCCAGTATGACCGTAGACCCCCAATTCATCGTGCGCTTCCAAAACGAAGCGCGGGCGATTGCCAACCTGACGCACCCGAACATCGTCACGGTGCATGATGTCGGCACGCATACCGACCCCAAAGGGACGACCCATTACATGGTGATGGAATTCGTCGAAGGGGCAGACCTCAAACGAATCATTCGCGGCGACGGCAACGGGACTCCGTTGCCCGTCGAATTAGCGCTGCATTATGCCATCCAAATTTGCGCCGGAATCGGATTCGCACATCGGGCGGGCATCGTCCATGCCGATGTGAAGCCGCAAAACGTCTTGGTCAACTCCACCGACCAGATGATTAAGGTGACAGATTTCGGTATCGCACAAGCCCTCAGCGAGACGCAGCCGAAAGAGCGTGAGGCGGTGGTGTGGGGCAGCCCACATTATTTCTCGCCAGAGCAAGCCAAAGGCGAAAAGCCGTCGCCGGCCTCGGATGTGTATTCCATCGGGATCGTGATGTTCGAGATGCTAACTGGGCGACTGCCGTTCAATGGCACGACCCAACAGGAATTGGCGATTTCGCACGTCCGCGACATCCCACCCAAAATCAGCCAATTCAACCCAGAAGTCCCAGAAGAATTGGTTGCGATTGTGGCGCGTGCGCTGGATAAAGTCCCATCCGCACGGTATCGCGACGCCGCACAATTGGGTCATCTGCTCATCAGTCTACGCGAAAAACTGCGGATTGCGCGGATGAATTCAACTTACGCGCAGATGCCGGTTGATTCGTCGCAGACACAGCCGCCGCCGACTCCGCCGCAATCGTCACGACCTGTTGAGCCGCGTCAGCAGACTGCGCCACCGCCACCGCCGAATACCAGCACGGCGGGCAATCGCACACCGCCACCGATGGCGCCGACCTTGCGCCCGATGCCGCCGGTACAACAAACTCCGCCGCCTGCTGGGTCAAATGTGATGACGCAGCGCGTCAACGCCGCGCCGGAGTCGTATCAACAAGCGCCGCTACGCCCGCAGACACCGCGCATGTCGCAACCCGCTTCACCGTTGGTCGCGCCGCCGCAACCGCCCGTGGTCGAACCGGCAAATTACTATAACAGCCGCCCGATGAAGCCACAGCACTCAGAGCCGACGGTTTCACGCGGGTTATTTGACCCGGTGACGTTGGCGCTGGCGGCGCTGGCGCTGATTGCCGTGACGTGCTTAACCCCGCTGTATATCGCGGTTTTCCAAGCGCGATAACCTGTCCAAACACAAACAGTAGAGGCGTAGCATGTGTGTGCTACGCCTCTTTTTATTACTAGAGTACGAGGGCGACCCAGCGGGTCACCCTCGTACAAGTTTCGGTTAGCGCGGCATGGCTCTGAGCGCGTTATAGGCGGCGCGGGGCGTGCCGTCCCCACTGGTCAGGCTGAAATAGCACTGCTCGGCGCGTCCATCCGGGATGCTGCACCCGTTGAGGTTGTATAGGAACATCGGCCCGACATATCCCAGCGATTGCCCAACTGCGAACGCAGTCGGGGCGTACTGAGCTTGTTCTAGGGCGGTGGTATAGGTCAGGTAGATGAAATCAGCGCTCGGATCAGCCGCGCCTTCCGCCGTCCCCCAGCCAAATTTCGTTACCCACAACGGACGTTCGTCACCGTTGGCCTCGGCAATCAGGCGGTAGTCCTCAATCGTGTCACGGAAATAGAAACTACGGTTCTCGAAGTGAGTCAGCACGCCATCGCTGGCTTGGCAACAGCGCGATTCTGGCGGATTGGCGAATCCTAGCGCATGGACGGCGATTCCGTCGGCGATGTTGGCGATTCCGAGGTCATATAGGCTTTGCAGATACAGCCGGTCATTGAGCGCGTTCACGCCGTCGTTGAAGCCGGTTGAGGCGAGTCCGGCGGTGATGACCAGCGCGTTGGGCGCTTGAGCCTTAATCGCGTCATGGGCTTGCGTGAATAGGTCGAAGTAGCTGGCGGGGTCGATATTGTGGACATCGCTGAACCACTCGCGGCGTAGATTCGGCTCATTCCAGATTTGATAGGCCGCCACGCGGTCTGTATAGCGTGCGGCAAGACTGCCTGCGAAGGTCGCAAAGACCGCGAAATCATCTGACGGGCCGTCCTCGAGTTGGGCGGTACGCGCCCAAACCGGCGAGTTGTCTAAGGTCAGCAACAGCTTTATCCGCGCATCGCTCAGGCCAAAGACGACGGTATCCAGCGCTCCAAAATCATAGACATCGGCCTGTGGCTGAACCGAACGCCAATCGACATCCAATTTGACCCAATCGACGTTAAGCGAGATAACGCTGTCAATCAGTACGGCTGGGTCTTGCCCCTGTAGGCTGAGACTGACCCCGCGCCCATATAGGACATTTTGAGCCACCGATGGGACGGCTGTTTGCCCCGGTAGCGGGGTAGCATCCGGCGCGGTGACTGCGCCATCACGGACGATGAGGCGCGTCCCCGCGATAATCAAATCTGGGTTGGCGATGTTATTCAAGCGGATGAGGTCTTTGACGGTGGTGGCGTGGCGCTGGGCAAAACTGGATAGCGTATCCCCCGGTAAAATCGGCTGGGTGATTTGCTGTCCTTCAGCGGTGGGAGAAGCCGATTCCGTTGCGGCTTGCGCGGCAGTTGGGGAAGCGGTAAAGGTTGGGGTGATGGTTACGGTAGCAGGGATTGATGTAACGGTCAAATTGATAGGGATGATTAAGCGCTGTCCGATGCTAATGCTGTCAGGGTTAGTGAGGTTGTTGGCTTGGGCAATTGCATTGACGGTCACGCCAAATCGCTGTGCAATGCGTGAAAGGTTGTCTCCGAGTTGTACGGTGTAAAACGTGCCGTCCGGCGTGATGGTTGCTGTGGGCGTAACTGGAGGCGCAGTCATTGTTGTGGCTGCGGCTGCCGTGGTATGAAGGCCAACACCCGACAGCGCCGCTAGGAATATCGCGCTGAGTCCTATCACTAACGCCGTCCGCTGTCGTCCGTTCATGACTGCCGTGCCTTTCGGTGCTGCCGCGAAAATGCTTCATCTAGCTCCCAATTATACGCCGCTTGGGGATTACGCCAAACTTCGCTTGCATTACGGTTTCGTCACGCCTTCGGATGCGGTATACTTTGAGGGACAAAGAGGCGAGGAACTGCGATGCGTGCGTGGGGGATACCGTTGCGGAATGGCGCTTTGTTGGGCGCAGGATTATTGAGCATCGCGGCGGTCTATCTGTTTGCCACGGGTCAGATGACCGTGCTTTTAGGCGTGCTGATTGTGGGCGGCGTTCTACTGTGCGTCGCGATTGGCGTCTCAGCGACCCGCCTTTCGGCGGTGATGGAATTGCTGGAGGAGAGCCAACAATCCGAGGCGGAAATCCAACGTAAATTGATTGATGCACTGGCCGAAACCGACCAAACCCGCCTCGATACGTTGGCTGAGACCGTCGGCGTTACCCCCGGATATATCATGTCAGCGCTCAATAATCTGATTGATTTGGGATTGTTCGCCGGGGCGGTAGCTTGGGATAGCGGCACGGTTTATCCGCGTAAGCCGGGGTATTCGACAGCGCTTAGGGCGTGCTTGCACTGCGGTGAACCCATCACCATCCCCGCAAGGACTTCCGAAGTCGTCTGCCCGATTTGCCGTACCCGTCACGGAGAGATACTAACCCCCAATCAGTGATTATGCCGTTCGTGCAATTTCAGGATATGATTTAGGTATTCACCGGCAATTCACTGCCAATGGAGAAAATCGATGGCTTCTGAACTTTATGAGAAAATCGTCTCGCAACGCGGCACGCTTGAGGGACTGATTGCCAAAATTCCCGGCTTTAAGGGCTATCACGAGAAAAACGCCCGCCGCACCGCAGATACCATGCTGCGCGAACACATCTCTGGGGAGTTGGACAGGCGCATCAGTAAATTTGAGGACATCGAGAAGGAAGTCTTGGATGCCCCCGGTGGTCTGATGAAGATGACGGATACCCGTAGCGCTAAGACTAAGCTGCGGATTTACCGTGACCGCGTACATACCGCCGCCCCCAAATATGACGGCATGTGGGCGCAAATCAAGATTGGTAACAAGGAACTAGACGAAATCTATGCCTTTGACGAGGCGCAGGTACGTTATATCTACCAGATTGATGGCAAACTTGACGTGTTGGCGTTGGCCGTGGATAAAGACAATTTCGATGCTGCCCTGAGTGATTTTGTGGGTGTTGTGCGCGAGGCGGACGAGGCGTTCGACCTTCGTGATAATGTGATTACCGGCTTTGAGGTGGAGGGATAACCGCACATGCGTATCATTGATGTTATTGACCATACAAACGTCCTCGACGATGAACTCGTACACCGCGAACCGCAAGACGGCAGTGGCGATTTCCGGTTTGGGTCACAACTCATCGTCGGTGAGAGTCAGTCCGCCATTTTCGTCCGCGCTGGCACGGCGTTGGACGCTTTCGGCACGGGGCGGCATACCCTCAGCGTGGCGAACCTGCCGATTTTGGCGAGCCTGATTGGGCTGGCTACCAGCGGGCGCACGCCGTTTACAGCGGATGTCTATTTCGTCAACACCAAGGATTTGCCACAAGTCGGCTGGGGGACGACTAAGCCGATTTACCTCAACGTCACTACCGGCTTAGGGATTTTGCTGCTCCGCACCTACGGCGTGATGGAACTCAAAATCACCGACCCGATGCGTTTCCTCAAGCAATATGGCGTCGGTAAAGCCTCTACTCGCCTCAAAGACATCAAAGAGCGCTTACAGACCATCCTTTTGGGTGAAATCAACAGCATTCTGCTCAAGAGTGGCGTCCAAGACCTTGTGAGCGCCAACCGTGTGCTAGAAGAAATCGAAGGCGCGGCGCTGGTCAAGCTGAACGAGAAATTCGAGCAGTTGGGCTTGGAAATCAAGGCGTTTGAAGCCAACCCGTTTGATACCGTGACCGTTCCCATCGAGGAACTGCGCGACATCGTGCCGCTGGATACGTGGTTGAATGTGCTAGAGCGCAGCAAACGCCTTGACATCGGCATGGCTGCGGCACAGAACCCGGGCGCTGCTGGTAGTTTGGCCTCGGCTGGCGTCGGCCTCGGCGTTGGGCAAGGGCTGGGCGCGGCGCTGAACCCCAATCAGGGAGCGCAGAGCAGTGAGATGGCCGCGATGCAGCAGCAACTCATGATGATGCAGAATATGATGATGCAAAACATGATGAATCAGCAGGGCGGGGGCGCACAAACCGCACCAGCAACCACACCGGCTGCATCTGTCGAACCACAGACCAAAGAGCAGATTCAAGCCCTGATTGACGCGCTGGACAATAAGCTGGCGTCGGGTGAAATTAGCGAGGCGGTGTATAACCGCTTGGTCACCAAGTGGGAAGACCGCCTCAAGAGCCTGTAATTAGGGACAATAAAGCGGGTGCAAGCGGGAATGTTTTTTACACTTTGCTTGCACCTTACACCTCATCAGCTTGCACCCACTGGTATAATTGAATACTGGATATGACGGCTGCCCGACGGATTAGATTGGCCGGGCAGCCGTCTTTTTGTAGATGACATAAAGCAACGGATTGGAAAACAAGATGCGCGGTGAGTGGGTTGCGTTTGACGTAGAGACAACCGGGTTAGACCCGCGTCTGGATGCCATTAT
>Ga0163144_10010772_pt1 | contig 19438 bp, 21 predicted proteins | sample OliLak19BULKMAT1_FD_123175 | JGI IMG/M metagenome (GOLD analysis project Ga0163144, IMG submission 123175) | Freshwater microbial mat bacterial communities from Lake Vanda, McMurdo Dry Valleys, Antarctica - Oligotrophic Lake LV.19.BULKMAT1 | ecosystem: Environmental > Aquatic > Freshwater >... | reverse complement strand
TCGACGGCAACTGAGCTACCGATCCATTGATGTGAAATAAGCGGATGATTCGATACTGGACCGAGCAGGATTCCTTCATCGTCTCACGCAAGCGTTCGACGGCAACTGAGCTACCGATCCATTATTGTAAACGTATCATCTCTTTATGACATTGATACGAAACCAGACTATCCGCTCGCATGAGCGGCCCAAAGGATACCAAAGCTTGCGATTCAGGCAATGACCTTTTTAAAGCACTTTCCTCGGCTGCGCCATCTGCGACCCGTCCTTGGCAGGAACGAGCACGGCGAGTGGTAATCCGTCGAACCACGCCCACGTACCGGCCGAAATCTCCCGTTTAATCTTCCGGCCGTGCCGCAGGTGTTCCGCCTCTTCGGCTGTCACGTCGATACGCTGGAATCCGGCGAGTATGTCCTTCAGCGGCAGGACGTCGGTCCACGTTGCCGCATCCGGCGTCACTGCCTTGTCGACGTCCCACTCCCCCACCTTCGTTCGCCGCAGGTTTTCAAGATAACCTCCGCAGCGCAGCACGTCGCCCAGGTCATGCGCGAGCGAGCGAATGTAGGTACCCGAACTGACGCGTACGCGTACGCGAAGGTGTGGATAGGAATACGACAACACCGTGCATTCCGAAATTTCGACCGTGCGCTTCGGCATCTCAACGTCGATGCCCTTCCGCGCCAGTTCATACGCGCGTACGCCCGCCACGTGCACGGCGCTGTGCGACGGCGGCGTCTGTTCGATTTTCCCCGTGAACCGCTGGTCGATCGCGCGCTGCACATGGCCTTTGTCGGGTTCGATCCACCCCGGCTTTGTCGCGACGTTTTCGATAGCCCCTTCCGAATCGTACGTGCTACTCACCGCACCGAAACGGATATCGGCGACGTACTCCTTGCCGAGCCCGGAAAAAAATTCGATAACTTTAAGGGCTTTGTTGCCCACGGCGAGCACGAGTAATCCGTTCGCGGCGGGATCCAGTGTACCCAAATGACCGACGTCGCGCTCAACGAGCGCCCTGCGCACCATAGCGACGGCGCCGTGGCTGGTGGGGCCGCGCGGTTTGTCGATGAGCAGGAATCCGTGACGCATGAGGTACGCAGACTAGCGTTTTTGCGCATCGAAAGGGAGTGCTTTCGAACCACTTTGCTTATTCTAATCGTCGATTCCCGCCTTATGCCAGCAGCGGCACGATGGCCGTGGCCAGGATGGCAACGATGCCGAGAATTGCGAAGATCTGGACCATACGTTTCTGCTTCATGGTTGGGCGGTAATGATGACGGAAGCGGTGTGGGTCGACGTTCCTTCAGTCACTGTGAGTTTCACGGTGAACGTGCCTGGTTTTTCAAAAACGTGAATAATGTTCTTCTGGTCGCTTTGTGCACCGTCGCCGAAGTCCCACAAGTATGTCTTCGCGTCGCCGACCGTGCAGTCGGACGAGAAGTCGACGCCCATCGGCACGGTGCCCTTGATGCGGCTCGGCGTGATGCACGCTCGCAGCAGCGGTTCGCGGACAACGAGCGTCTTGCGCGTCGTGTAGATTTTACCCGATGTCGTGCGCACAGTGAGACCGATCGTGTACGTCCCCTCCTTCGAGAACCTGTGCTCGGCACGCGCTCCACCGAACACCTCCGGACTGTTGTCGCCGAAGTTCCACACGAAGCCAGTGATGGTCTCATCCGGCACAAACGACTCGGACGCATCGAACTTCACGTCGAGCGGCGCGACGCCTGTTTCAGGATCCATAGTGATCACGAGTGATTCCGTCGGAGCCTTCACGACGACCGTGATCGGCAAGCGCAGAACATGGTCCTCGAGATCCTGGCCGATAAGCGTGACCGTGTACGTGCCTTCGCGCCGGTAGATCGCCTGCAACGACGTTTCCGTCGTACCGACCTCCGTGGCGTCTGGCGCCTCCCAATCGAACTCGATGAACGGCGTCGCGGTTTTCGGCGTTAGGTTGAGCGACACCGGAACTTCTCCTTCGATGCGGTTGCCCGTGACCGCGGGAGTGCCTTCGAACGTGAGGTCCGGCAGACGTAGGATGTCGACCATCCTCACAGTTGTTTGGAGGTTCGCGATGACGCCGCTCGCGGAGTAGACCTTCACGTTCACCGGGAAATTACCTTTCTTTTCGAACGTATGAGCCGTTTTCATTCCTTCCGCAGTATCGCCGTCCCCGAAATCCCACTCCACTTTCGCAGGGACGATGTCACTTGTGATGGAGAACAGCACGGGGAACGGCGGCGCCCCGATGAGCGTCTTCGGTTCAGTTTTCAGCGTGACGGGGAACGGCAGTGCGGGAGGGTTGATCACGGACACCGACCGCTCGAACGATATCTGCGTATTGTTCTGGAGGGCGACGTTCGCCTTCACTTTTTCCGATCCGACCTGGAAGAACGTGTGTGCGACGTCGAGCGACGTCGTGGTCGAATCAATCACACCGTCATCGTTGAAGTCCCACTGGATTTCCTTGACGGTCCCCTGCTGCGGATACAAGTGTGCCAGACTGAAGATGGCTGCTTGGTTCACGATCGGCACGGGCGGCATGATTTTGAAGACGGACTGGCTGATGACGAATCTCCTCGTCGTGCTCTTGCGTGTGCCATTGGACGCGATCATGACAACCGCAACGCTGTACGCGCCTTCGCGCTCGAACGTCGCAGTGAGTTCAGGGACGCTCGTCTCCTGATCGGTTTTCTTGTCGGCGTTTACATCCCAACGGTACTCGATGGGGACGAAGCCGCCGACCGCAAGGCCTTCCAAGGCATTCGCGACGCTGAACGTCATTGATACCGGTGCGATGAGATCCTTGGCCGATGTAGGCGATGTGATCTGCATGACGATTGGCAGTTCACGCGTTGTGATGAACGGTACAGCGACGCTGATGAGTAGTGCGGGAAGTATGGCCGCGACGACCTTCGCCAGCGCGAAAATGCGGGCGCGAGGATCGGCATGCGACAGGGAGATGCGCTGGATCATGAGCCCGCCGATGCCGAGGAACGCGAAGCCGGCGCATGCTGCGACGATCAAGCCGATCATCCCGAGTCCGCGCACCGCGGGGTCGTTGGACGGCAAGAGTCCGAGCAGTACCACCGACCACCCGCCGTAGAGGACGTAGGCAATGATGAGGACGATGATGAGCAAGCCTTTCAACCGTCGAACGGCCGGAGGAGCTTTCTTGGCGGGAGCTGTAGCGGCAGGTTGTTCCTGCGCCATCGGTGGCGACACGCCGTCCAGCGGCACGGGGTTTTGCGGCATCACAGTGCGGGGAGGGACGATGCGGGGAGTAGATCGGTCAATGGCGAGTATTCCATGGGTGGCGTGATTTCAACCGGTTCGTTGTGATCGCTGAGGTGGAGCATCAGTGACGCACTCATGTCGCCCATACCCGGAGCGGATTCGAACGACCAAGAAATCTGGCGAATCACCGACGTATCGACGTCGATCCACATCGTGCCGCGGGCGACGTACGACGCGATGAACGTGTCGGCCGCCTGCCGATCGAACGGTTCGCCGCGCTGGCTTGCTATGCTTTGAAGGAACTCCGCTGCCTTGCGCGGGTCGATCTCCACGTCGTACGCATAGCAGTCGTGCCCGTCGATTTCCTGGTAACTCTTGTCGTCGGTCACGGCAAGGATGCGTGTTTGGAGCGCGATGAACGAAGGATCGGGCGATACTGCAATGGCGCCGGATGACGTGCTGCCGGAAAGAAACCATGTATCAAGCGCATCCTCGGAAACCAGGCCGACGCCCGGCAGGAAAGGAATGCTGCCATCCAGGCGCGAGAGTCGAATATAGGCTTCGTTCTCGCCGGCAACGACGACATCGCCCGCGGCGGAGACGGTGCGATCCACGCCCTCCTCCTGCGATGTCACGTCGGCGTCGAATGAGAACGACATCTGCCGCCCGCCGTCTGCGAGAAGGCCGCGGGCAGTGCCTTCAATACTCAATCCCGTATCGCCCGCATCATACGAAAACGATGCGTCGAACGCGGCGGACTGCAATTGCTGTGCAACGGTTGAGGCTCGCTCCAACACCACCGCAGGATCTTCCGAACCGCCACGCGAACACGCCGCGAGCAGGAGTGCTACGCAGAACACGAAACGGTGTTTATGACCGGTCATCATGCCGGCAATAAGTGTGCCAGAACACCCGGATGAGAGCGAGCGAATCAGCGTGCGGCCGGTAACGCTTCCAGGTCCGACGGCTCTTCTACGCCGAAGCGCACCGTGCGGCGGTTGCTGGCGCGTATATCGCCTTTCACATCGAGGAGTATTTCGTCATTGCGGTCGAGACGCAGCGGCGGGTTGAACATAAGGCGCACGGCATTACCCTCCATTGCGGCCGCTATGTCGGTCAGTACTATCCCTTTGCGGTTCTGGAGACGCAGGTTCTGCAGATCCTCGTCGATTGCCTTGCCATCATTCGTCAGCAGGATCGAGTGAATTTCTTGGTCAGTCTGGCCGTCTGCTTCCAGGCGGAAGCGCGCGAGTGTGCGGTTGCCTCCGTAGCGCAGCGGAGAGGTGAGATTGAGGAACGTAACGGTCACTGCACCCACGCTTTTTGGACGCACGACCGCGGGCGCCGCTTCCTTTTTTCCCGTGATGGTTACAAACGCACCGTCAGCCAACACATCGGTGTGCAGTTCGATGGACATCCGATGTTCACCTGACGGCGCGGCGTCGGAGGCAAAATCCGCCGCGACGAACAGCGTGCGCGAAGCGCATGCGGCGAGTTTCAATACGGGAATAAACTTCAAACGCACCGTGCTATCGGATTCGTCGATCGTCCTTCCACGAGTAAGCCTCCTTCGTCCGTCTGTCAGGTACACGCGTTCGATATTCGACATCGACCCAAGCCCTTCGTGCAGGAGAGTGATTTCACGTACGGTCGCAGGCGCCGCGCACGAAGCAGATATCTCGAGCTGTAGGAATGCGACGCGCTGCGCCCCCTGGGGAACGGATCCGATCGCCGAGGGTGTTTGGACCACCATCACCTGCGCCGATGCAGCAAGAAGCTGGACGGGAATGAGCGACAGCGCGATAGCCGTCAAAAAGGAGGAGATACTCATGTGCGTATTCTAGCAAAACATCCCTCACGCACCGCCTTTATGCTGACTTTTTACCACTTGCCCCCTGCCCCGCCACCGCCGAACGATCCTCCACCGAAGCCACCGAATCCCCCACCTCCGCCGGAACCGCCGGTCCAAAACCCCCCTCCCCTGCCACCGCGGCCGCGGCCCGTGTAGCTGGATTTCGAGAGGGCGTAATCGAAGATGAGTCCGATCGCGACGAGCACGGGAATACTGATCCACCAGGCATATAGCACGGTCATCACGAGCCCGAGAACACCGCCGAGGATACCTCCGAGCCACCAGGACTTTGTGCGTCCGAGGAATGCAGCGATCAGGTTGAAGAACATGAACGCGAGGAAGAGAAGAATCGGCAGCGATCCTTCGCCGGTATCCGCATATCGATCCGCTGTGTACTCACCGCCAATGTGCAGTTTCAGCGCATCGATCCCCTCCTCTAGCCCAGTGGCGTAATCGCCATTGCGGAAGTTAGGGAGTATGTCCTCCTCGATCACGCCCTTCGCCACGATGTCCGGTACGGCGCCTTCGAGACCGTAGCCCGTGGCAATGAACACTTCGCGGTCATCGTACGACAGCAGAATAAGGATTCCGTTGTCGTTCTGCGTACCCCCCACACCCCACTTACGGCCAACATCGACCGCAGCGTCCGCGATCGCCTCACCACCAAGGCCCTGGACGATCAGCACAGCGATTTCGTTGCTCGTTTCGCGTGCGTACGTTTCGAGTGTCGCTTCAATAGCTGCCTCGCGATCGGACGGAAGAACACCAACAGTATCGGTCACAAACCCGTCGTTCGGCGGCACCTCCAACGCGAATGCAGGAGGCGCCGCCAAGAGAACGAGTGCGGCGGCAAAAACGATTCGGCGCATGGATTATTCGTCGAAGTTTACAGGAGGAGCGATCTCACTGCCTTCGGATGCTTCAAACCCGGGCTCTGCATCGTACCCGAACATCGCAGCGAGAATAACGCCAGGGAAACGTTTCACGGCCAGGTTATAGTCGCGCACCACCATGTTGTAGTCGCGGCGTTCGGTCGAAATGCGGTTCTCCGTGCCTTCAAGTTGCGTCATAAGATCGCGGAACGCCTGCGTGGCCTGGAGTTGCGGATACGCCTCGACGGTGACGAGAAGACGAGAAAGAGCGCTGTCGAATTCTCCAGCGGCTGCCACCTGCTCGCCGCGGGAACCAGCGTTCTGCCACTGCGTACGGGCTTCGGTGACGGCGATCAGAGTGTCTTGTTCAAAACCAGCCGCGCCCTTCACCGTGTTCACAAGGTTCGGGATCAGGTCAAAGCGGCGCTGGTAGACGGTCTCGACGTTACTCCACGCGGTATCAACGTTCTGCCGCTGCGTGACCAGCGTATTGTAGCCACTGAACACCCACAGGACGAGAAGGACAACTACAGCGACTGCGCCATACAACCAATAGGAACGCTTCATGATCGGAGGGGAGAAGAAAACGGACGAAGTATAGCAGATTGCTCCGCTTTATCACGCCATGGCTTTCAAATCCGCGACGATTTCGTCCACATGCTCGTCCGGCGACACTTTGGGATACATTTTCACGATCACGCCTTTTGCGTCGATGAGCACGGTACTGCGCAGAACGCCGTCGTATTCTTTGCCGTAGAGCGTTTTTTTACCCCACGCTTCGTACTTCTTGATCGTCTCCTTTGACGGATCGGCCAGCAGCGTGATGGGCAAGGCGTACGTGGAAGCGAAATTAGAGTGACTCTCGACCGAATCGGGGCTGATACCAACCACCGTTGCGCCGAGCGTACGCAATTGCGCGTAGGCATCACGGAAGTTGCATGCTTCCGTTGTGCAGCCGGGAGTGTTATCGCGCGGGTAGAAGTACAGTACGACCTTCCCGCCGAGGAAATCCTTCAGAGAACGGAGCGTACCGCTCTGGTCCGCAAGGGTGAATGCCGGTGCTTTGGTTCCGATTTCGAGCATCATGCGAGGGTGGACCAGGAAACAATTGCGCCGACAACGGCAGAAAGGACGAGTTCGTGGCTGGCATAGATGGCCCACACTTTCTTGGAAGAATCTTCGAACACACTGTGGATGAGGAGCGGTACGACGTAGAACGTTGCGCAACACGCAAGAGCGAGCAACGCGCCCTGTGCGACGGTGCGGACGCCGATCCACTCGAACAACACAGTCATGAAGACGGCGAAAAGTGCTCCGAGAATCGCGGCCATCGTGACGGCCTGCCCTGGCGTCGTGCTCATGTTCTTCATCTTCTCGTCATCCAATCCCGCCTCACGCATCCACAACGGACCGAACATCAACGGCGAATACCATAAACCGCCGACGACGATACCGGCAACGACGGAGAGGAGGATGCCGAGGAGTTCGTACAGGGTGAAGGCGAGCATGGAAGGGAAGAAAATGCAGGTCTACATACGCCGGAGCCGTTGACGTTCAGCGCCGTCCACCGCGACCGCCTCCGCTCCTACCACGCGGCGGGCCGCTCCTGCGGTGTGAGGACTGCTGGCCGGGACGGCGGAATCCCCCGCCGCCCTGACGGGGCGAATCCTCGCTGTCCTTTGCCCATGAAGCCGCTTCAACAGACGCGTCGAGGATTGGCAAGGGGCCCATGTCGCTGGGGAATTTCGTGGGGATCTTCACACGCGTCAGACGCTCGATGCTGCGGATGTCGCCCGCCTGTTCTGGTAGAGCAAAGGAGACCGCTTTGCCGGCAAGCCCGGCGCGGCCCGTGCGGCCGATGCGGTGCACGTAGTCGCTTGGGTCCTGAGGGAGGTCGTAGTTCACCACGAGCTCGATACCCGTGACGTCGATGCCACGCGCGGCGATGTCGGTGGCGATGAGCACGCGGTACTTGCCAGATTTGAAGCCGTCGAGCGCTTCGCGGCGCTGCGCGAGAGAGCGGTCGCTGTGTATCTCTGCCGCGGTGTGCCCCATGGCGCGCACAAGGCGCGTGATCTTCCTTGCGCCATGCTTCGTGCGCGAGAAGACAAGCACCGCACCGGGATGGTCGGCGAGGAGTTTTTGAAGGAGCTGCGTTTTCATCTCGCGGCGCGCGATGATGATTTCCTGTTCCACGCGTTCCGCGGTCGTACCCTGCGTTGCGACTTCCACGCGCAGCGGGAGCTGCATGTGCTTGGTGGCGATCGACACGATCTCCGTCGGCATCGTGGCCGAGAAAAGCATGGTCTGGCGCTCCTTAGGCACCATGGCGAGCACCTGGTTAATCTGCGGGGCGAAGCCCATGTCGAGCATGCGGTCGGCCTCGTCGAGGATCAGCACCGCGACGCTCTTGAGTGTGATGGTCTTCTGTTCCAAGTGGTCGAGTAGGCGGCCCGGCGTCGCGACGACGATGTGCGGCTTGTTGCGGATCATAGTGCGCTGCACATTCATGGACGCGCCGCCGATGAGCACCGCGGTACGGACGCCGAGCGGTCCACCAATTTTCTGCAGCGTTTCGTCGACCTGAAGCGCGAGTTCGCGCGTCGGTAGAACGATGAGTCCGTGGCCCTTGCCTTGGAGCATGGCCTGGATCAGCGGAATGCCGAACGCGAGCGTCTTGCCCGTGCCAGTCTGCGCGATACCGATCATGTCCTTTCCTTCGATGCATGCCGGGATGGCCGCCTTCTGGATGGGAGTCGGTGTGGTGAAGTTATTGCGGTCGAGCACCTCCAGGATGGCGGGAGCGATCCCGAGTCCTCTGAAACTGTCTCCGCCCGTCGGGGCTGTCGTCATAGTGGAAGGATGGTACCCGCGATGGGCGGGATCGGATAGGAAAAAAGGCTTAATCTTCGATACGGGTCGTTTCGCTGTCGTCTTCACCGGCCGCTTCGACGTCCAACCTGACGGTGTCGCCGTCATCCGCGCTCGTACGGATGCGCACGGTCAGAATGAGCATCACGTCGTCGTCTGCGTCGATCTCAATATCGTCCCAGCGGACGTCGCTGCCGTTGAGGTCGCCGCCCTCATTGGAGCTGGAATAGATCATATCGGCATCCAGGCGAGCGCGCACGTCGACCGTTTCGTTAGTGTTGCCCGTGTTTTCAACGCGGATGCGGTATGTGACGGTATCACCGGGCTCTGCCGGGTCGGGTGTGTCCGTGATGGAAATGCGAATGTCGTCGTTATCGTCGTTGTTATCGTCATCATCCTCCTCGATGCGTGTGATCTCTTCATCCTCGTCGTCCTCAGCTTCGACGCGCAAACGGATGGTATCGCCGTCGCGAATGGTACTGCGGGGCCTGACGGACAGCAGGAGCGTCTTGCTCGAGTCGCGCGCGACATCGACGTTCACCCACTCTACTTCGTCGTCGCCCTGCAGGTCGCCGTTATCGCTGGCCGAGACGAACGACGCCTCTTCATCAATGAACGCGTTGACCGATACGCGCACCGGGTTGTTCTCATTATTCGTCACAACGATGCGGTACGTCACTACTTCGCCCTCGTCGACGGGATCGGCGACGTCGGAGATCGACACCTCCACGTCGTCGTTGCTGTCGTTAGCACCGTCCCGGTCTATCTCGGAATCTTCCGTTTCAGTTTCGTCCCCAGCACGGACGCGCAAACGGATGGTATCGCCGTCGTCGAGTCCGGGATCGGTCCGGATGGTTAGGAGCAGCGTCACTGTGTCGTCTTCGTCCACGTCGATGTCGTCCCACTCAACGACGTCATCATCTTCCTCGCCGTCTTCGGTGGCAGAAACGAACGTCATGTCATTGTCGAGGTCGGCTCGGACGTCGACGCTCTCATCGGAGTTACCATCATTCTTAAGTCGGATGCGGTAGGTGACAGTGCCACCGGCGCGGATCGGATCTTCACTGTCGTCGATTGAGACCGAAATGTCTCCGTCGTCATTATCGTTGTCATCGTCGTCATTACTGCCGTTATCGACGTCCGTCTCTTCCTCATCGACCTCATCGTCGGCTTCCACGCGCAGCTTCACGGTGTCGTCAACATTGTTCTTGATGCGCACCGTCAACGTGAGTGTGACGTCGTCATCGTCATCGATTTCCACGTCTTCCCATTCCACCACGTCGTCGTCTTCATCGCCGCCCTGCGAAGCAGACACGAACGTCATGTCCGAATCGAGTTCTGCGCGAACATCCACGTCTACGTCGTCGTTGTCTTCGTTCACGATGCGGATGCGGTACGTGACCGTATCGCCCTCGTCCACTTCGTCGTCGCTTTCGGTGATGCTCACTGTGAGATCGTCATTGTCGTCGTCATGCTCGACATCATCATCGTTGTCGTCATTATCATCGTCATTACCGCGGTTGCGGACGCTCACGAGCACTTCGTTCGCTTGGGTGATTGACAACGGATTCAGGATCGAGCTGATCGAACGTGGGATCGCGTCCCAATCAGCGAGCTTCTCGATCGCCGGGCGGTACCAGATCGTGTCGCGCGGGAGCGATACCTGCTCCGCCCTCATCGCCATAACAGCGGCGTCCACGAGCGTGACGGGCTGGTTCGGGTGGAACCTACCGTCCGCGTAACCAGACACATAGCCCTTGGCCTTCGCTTCGCATACCGCGGGCGCGAACGCCTGGGTGGTCACGTCCGGGAAGCAATTACCGCCGGTGCCGTAGAGGCCTTTCGACGCCATCATGTTCATGACGAAGTCGGCGCGCGTGATCGCGGCGTTTTGCGCCGATACCACGAACGGCAGCGCGAAAACGAGTGTAAGGACAGCGGTGCGGATGAGATGCTTCATAGTCTGAAGTATAGTCCCATAATAGTTCCTATGTGGCAATGGGTTCGGATGAACCGCTTCGATAGGTTAAATGTATGCAAACGTCTTGGTTCGTGCTTTCCGTGGGTGCGTTGGTTACGTGGGGCGTGTGGGGCGTCTTCGGCAAGATCGCTTCCGGCTACCTCGACGGGAGGAGCTTGTTTTTCTACCAATTGGTCACGGGCCTCGTCGTCGTGTTCATCGCGTTCGCCATCACGGGGTTCCGTCCGCAGCTGATGTCCGAGACGCCGGGCGCAGGCATCAACCCCGGCATCAAGTGGGCGATCGCAACCGGCATTGTATCGGCGCTTGGGCAAATCCTTTACTTCATGGCCCTCGGCAAAGGGAAGGCATCCATCGTTGTGCTCATGACGGGCCTCTATCCCGTCATCACCGTTCTCCTCGCATTCTTTGTGCTGCGCGAAACAATTTCCGTCACGCAGGGGGCGGGCATCTTCCTCGCGATCGCGTCGATGACGCTGCTGGCGCTCTGATCACGCGATCCGCACGACGTGGTCGTTCCCGTTCACGGCGGGGAACTGTTTCATAATCGCTGCATCGTGGAACGGCAGCACGACGGTCTTTTTCCCGGCGGCGTCGATCTTCGTGACCTTCCCCTTCTGTGCGCCGGTCGGATCGATCGCGTGGATGCGCGCTTGCATCTCCTTCACGAACGCGACGTTCTTCGCCTTGTCACCAATGCGGTAGCCGATTGTCCTGCCTTCTTCAGCGTTCGCGAGTACGTAGCACTCGTCGGCCACGAAGACGTACGTTGTATCACCATCAGCCAGTTCGGCGATGCATGAGCCCGGCGTGTGGCCGCCGATCATGCGCATGCGCACTCCTTCGAATTCGTAGGATGCATCGAACTCCGTCAACGACTCCCCGGGTCTGCGCATTTTCAAATTTTCCGTGACGGCCGGCGTGTCGTTCGTCGCCATCAGCGTATCGAGCGCTGTCCGGTTCATGTGAACGTGAGCCCGCGGGAACAGGTGCTGCCCGCCCGTGTGGTCGAAGTCGTGGTGTGTGAGCATCACGTCCGTCACGTCTTCCGGTTTGATGCCGATCGTTCCGAGCAGCACCGGGATATCGTGTAGGACAAATTTCTTGCCGTTGAGCGTGTCCATGCCCCAGGCTTTCAGGATCTCGTAACTCGTGAAGCCCGTATCGAGAAGGATGACCTTCTCCTCGGTCTTGATCACGTAGAAGAGCCAGTTGAACTCTACAAACTCCGTCCCCTTCCCGAACTCGGCATCTTCCGTCTCGCTCGGCGCGAATACCTGATCGGCATAGTAGTCTGCATCGGCGTATTGAACGGCGTAAATCTCGACGGAGCGATCGGGCGACGTCATAGGATGAGGATACTAGCATTCCGGACGGCAGATGCGTACCATCCCCGCGTCGGTTCTGTCGGGACGTAGCTCAGTTGGTAGAGCGTACGGTTCGGGACCGTAAGGCCGCAGGTTCGAGTCCTGTCGTCCCGACCACATCACACTCCTAACCCCACCGTCGGGGACGTAGCTCAGTTGCCGCCGAGCGATTTTGCGAGGCGTAGGCCAGAATCCGTTCTCACGCCGCAGCGTGCACGGTTCGGGACCGTAAGGCCGCAGGTTCGAGTCCTGTCGTCCCGACCATCCGGCTTCGTCTGCGAACTACGCAGCGATCTCCATTCAGAAAACGAAGGGGCGGTCGGAATCCGACCTCACCAATAGTTCGTTCATTCACGGGATTACTCCCACGAAACGTCTACCGGCTTGGGAGACGCGGCAACGTCCGTGATGCGGAGCGTCAGGGCGTGCCGGCGACCGGCCTTTTCGAAACGCACAGTCTGCACGGTCCCCTCTTCGGATGCGTCGACCTCCACCTTCCACTCTTCCTAAAGAACAACGGGTTACAGTCTTCTGGCGGCGCCAGCAGGAGGGGCTGTGTCTGCTGATCTGAAGTCAAAAACAAAGGACATGGCACGCTCCGCCCGATGGCGCACGTATGTGCTGTATTGGCATAATTTCAATTTTTGTGAATACCCCATACCCCCTCTCTTACAGTCATGTCGTATACAAATTTTATACAAGTATGGTGTAACGAACATCGCTAGGAAGCGTTGATAGTGTCCTCGGATCATGTGTTTCGGCGATTTTCGGGCGCAGATCCTTGTGCACAAGAGTAGATCAAGTATTACTCGACAACAAAATACCCCTCCGTACACTCCTGTCCGTCCCTCCGGGGAACTATTATGGATTCTGTGAAGTTCACGACTCACCGTGCTGCTTCGCTGCCCCTCGTGCTTATGCACGTTGCGTGCATCACCATCCTCTCTCTGAGCATGGTGATCTCGCTCCCGACGATCCACTAAGCGGATCCAGGAAGGACAGTGAAAGAAGCTATCGACACTCCCACCGGGGAGTGACCCACCACCACTCATCGGGGAACGACGACTAGGGAGCAGGGCGATGAGGTGCTTTTGTATGTGTAAAAGTGCCTATTGACTGCGTAAACGGGCCTATGGGGCAAAAATTCCGAAAACACCGGAATGCACCCTTCAGGCATTGTACGAAAAAACACGAGTATATAGGCCTATTTTATGGCTCTATGAAGCGGTAAAACTTACTACCACAGCAATCCGGCCGGGCGAGCCGCAAAACTGGCCCGCTCGACCTCCGCGTGCGCGTACGCATCGGCGGCTATGTCCGTGTAGCGTTCGGCGTCCGTCGGGAAGAGCCTTCCTAGCTGTCCTGCAATCTTCTGCAGTTCCTCCACGCTTCCACCCAGGGCGATGTGGTGCGCATTCTGCGTTATGGCACGCGCGTAGGCCGCGAAGAGCGTGTCGAACTCCTCTTTGCGGGCTTTCAGCGCTTCCTGCGTGCCAGATGCCTTCCCGGCGTCGATCAATACCCTCAGGATGCCGATATCCGTGTACGCGCCCAGCTGGTACGCGTGGGAAGCATAACGCAGGGCGAGTTTTCCTTCCCCGCGCCGCAGCGCCAGCTCCGCCCTAATCCGCCAGGCGCGGGGGTCGACGGCGTTCTCTTTGATGGACGTGGCGAGAACGGCGTCCGCTTCGTCCAGGAGGCCCTGCTGCTCAAGTAGGCGGGCCTGGGCGAGCAGAAGATCACGGCTGAACCATTCCGGGGCTGACCGTTCGTACCAGGTCAAGGCAGCCCGAACGTCTCCGTTCGCTTCTGCCCGGCGCCCTAAGGACGAGACAACGAGGAACGATCCCTCCCAGAGTACGATGGCGAAGAGGCCGACTGCCATCACTGTTTCGATGCGCGTGAGCGACCGCCCGATACGCCAATGCGAAAACGACGCACGGCTGATTGGGCGCTTTTCGGCCAAGTGCACCGAGAGGAGCGCAAGCGCGATCCACCAGGGCAGAGCGATGCCGACAAACTGCAGGTTATAATCGATAAGGTTGTGGGCCAGAACGCCCAAGATTCCGATGAGCAGCGCGATCGTCTGAGCGTCGTTGCCAAGGCTCCAGTCGGTTTTACGGTCCAAAAACAGATGGCGGATGCTGAAACCGAGGACATACGCGAGAAACGCAGCAAAAGCGAAGACTGCGGGCCATCCCCTCTCTGCGGCATACTTGAGGAAAACGTTATGCGGATGGTCCGACGTGGCGAACACATCCTGCATGAGGTGCGGCTGGGCGAAGCGGAAACTATACGGGCCGTAGCCGAACAGCGGACGCTCGAACGATAGCTGGATGGCCTGATTCCAGAACTGCGCACGTTCGTCGATCGAGGATGTTCCTTCCGCCGCTCTGAACGCGAGCTTATCGCCGACTGACTGCACCTCGTACCGCTCTGCGCGGATAGCGTTCGCACCGCCAAACAGCAGCAACGCCACGGCGAGCGCAGCGGTAGCGGACAGAAGAAGCTGTTTCCAGTAAAGGGCCGCCGCCTTGGCGACGCGCACATCACGAAGCACGAGGTATCCCCAGAACAGCGTGAGGCATGCGATCTGCCCGGCAAACGCAATGAACCCGCCGCGCGAGTAACTAAGGAAAAGTGATCCTACGAGGAGGCCGACGATGGCCGTGGAACTCCAGCGGCTCCGTGCATTCCCCTGGCGCGTTGCGAGCAGCGCGGCCATCGGCCACGCGAGAAGGGTGAATTGCGCCCATGCATTGGGCCAATAATCGGTGTGGAAACGCCAGTCGAGGAACGATCCCGTAAACCGGTTTACCGGCTGGAAGATGTACACCACGAGCCCGAACAGCACCGCAGCCGCTCCCGCCAGCGTCATGATCCACAGGAATCCCTCGACCAATCCGCTGACGCGGGTATTGCCGGCGCGGCGGACGATCCAGAGGAAAAGGAGAACGCACGACGCGTCTCGCACGATTTCGTCGAGTCCGTAGGTTCGCGTGGTCGAGAGGATGAATGCGAAGGCACTCCAGGCGAGAAAGAACAGTAGAAGCCCCCATATACTGAACGGCACCGTCATCGGCTGCGAACGCGCATCGACTTTGACACGAGCAAAGAGGCGAACGCCCGAAAAAAGCACGAACACAGCGATGATGCCGAGCGCCCACGTGGCGTCGACGCTCTTCCCACCGCGCCATAGGATTGATCCCGCTGCGAAGAACAGCAAGATCCACTCAACGATGCGCTGCGTGTGGGGAAGCCTGGACATCGGCACCAGTGTAGTGTGGAGCAAGCTCCGACGACAAGGAGACTCCACTTACGGCTTCGTCGACCCCGTTCCGGTGTCCCAATATGCCCGGATGTCGGGCAAGACGCCTTCGACGTCCAACTGCTGGAGCACCGTAGCCGGATCGATGTACTCCGCGAGTTCCTCCTGAGTGCGCACATACCCGCGCATATCGAGAGATTTCCCTTTATGGATGCCGAGATGCAGGTGCTTGCGGTTACCGTCGCTGTCGGTGCTGCGCGCATCGGCCAAATATCCGAGTTGCGCTCCGGACCGCACATTCTCGCCGTCCTCGATGAGCCCGTTGCGCGACAGGTGGCCGTAGATGACGGAAATCGGCTGGCCGTCGAGCGTGCATCGCTGGATGAGCAACCCGCCGTACCCTTCGGCGAATCCGCTATAGACCACTTTACCGCGGCAGATGGCGTAGACGGCAACGGGCGCATCGAGTTCCTCGGCCGAGACTTCAAAGTCAACTGCGGCGTGGTAGCCGCTGAAACGTTCGGGTGGATCAATCGGGTTCGTCGCGGGATCAGGCGTCACGTGCACACCGAAGTATAACGGCGTGGGGCGGTTGGTCGCGTGGTCCACGGGTTGCGAAAAGCCTTCGGCTGCGACGCATGCGACGAGCGCCAGCGGAAGAACGGGAAGCATCATGGAAGAAACGCGCATAAAGTGGATGTGGAAGATGAAGGAAGCGTCAGGCGCTGCGATGGTATTTCTTCCCGGCCGGCGCGAGGTCGAACGCGAGGGCAATCGCGAGAATGAGGATCTGCCACAGTCCCCACTGCCCACCGAAAGAGTTCTGCACGACCGTGTACCAGAGCAACGTATACGGCAGAAAAATGAACCCGAGCACGGGGATGATGAACGTATCGAACGCGCCCTGGAACCACGTGGTGAAGAGCCAGAGGAGCACGATGACAACGCGTGGGATAAAGAGCGCGAAAATAAGGAGGAGGATTGGCATAGCGGCTATGAAGACGAACGGGCCGCTTTTTACTGACCTCACCCCCGGCCCCTCTCTCACCGCGCCACACGCTAACCGGGAGAGGGGAGGACTCCTACGCACGAAGGGGTAAGCCCCTCTACTGGCAGGCATGCGGGCAAGTAGGAGAGGGGTTTGGGGTGAGGTAGAATAACGAACATGCACCTCAACAAACTAACACCGGAAGAAGAAGCTGTGATCGCACGCAAAGGTACCGAGGCACCGTTCACGGGCGAGTACGACCAGTTCTACAAGGAAGGTATGTACGTGTGCCGCCGCTGCGACCAACCACTCTTCTCGTCGGCATCGAAATTCGATGCCGGGTGCGGCTGGCCCGCGTTCGACGAATTCATCACCGACGCCGTGCACCTGAAACCAGACCCGGACGGCTCGCGCACCGAAATCGAATGCGCGAATTGTGGCGGGCACCTTGGGCACGTCTTCGTCGGCGAACGCCTGACCGAGAAGAACACGCGGCACTGCGTGAATTCGCTGTCGATAAAGTTCGTGGCGACATCTTAAGCGCTGACCAATGACACATCCTCTTCGGGCGGATCCATGAGGCACGCGCTGAGCTCTTGGGTCATCGTCCAACCGCACTTTCCATCGGCCTGCTGTTCGCATCGCGCTGTCTTGTAGCACTGGTACACGGGCCGGAACATACAATCGCTCGCCATAGGCTCTTCGCCGGCTCCCTGGCAGATCTGCGCGCTGCAGCCGCCGAGCTGGCACTCGGGCGCGACGTAACGTTCTGCGACCGCGGAAGCAGCGGAAGATGAGGACGAGGAGGAGCCATTACCGTTACCTGCAGGGGTGCAGGCGGCAAACGATAGGCAGGCAAGAGCGGCGAGAATCTTTGCGTTCATGGGAGAAGAGAAAAGGATACGCACTGATAACGTCCGAAGCGGCTAAAAGTTACGACGTGTACATTCGTTACCTCTTCCATGAAACGACTCCTCCTCGTCTGCAACGACGCCGGCCACGCCTCGGTGGAGCGCAGTATTTGCCCATCGCGGACGCCACCGACATGCCGCTCTGTGCCGAATATCTGATCCTCACGCCGGGAGCAATCGAACGCGCGAAAAAAAATGTCGGCGCACCCGCTCGTGTCGGTCGGCCTTCACTTCGAGCTCGCGGGAATCTCGAACACGGACCGCGCTGTGCATGCCGGACGAATTCGAGGACATCTTAACCGAACAATCGTCGGACGTTATGGAATTCGTGATGCACCCGGCGTTACCGAAACCGGGCGATGCGTCGATCGACATGCTCTTCACAGCGGACATGCGCGTGCGCGACGTCGACAGCACCATCGCCATCATCAATTTTTGCTGCATCGAACAATTCAATCGAAGGGTGCGACTATCACCATGAAGAAGACAGACATGATGGAGATGGGCTTTTACGCCTACGTGAAAGACCCGTTCGGTAACGTCGTCGGACTCTGGCAGAATTTAACTCCAGCCGCCTAAGGAGGACTATGCCGAGGCAAGTCCGCCGAAGAAGAGATATTTAGAGCAAATCTGCTCTCAAAACTGCTTCCGGATGCGTCGCGTTCCCCGTGTGACTCTTGCCAGTGAGGCCACATTCGTTGTTGAAACTGATGTTACCCGTTTCGGCCGCTGCCAAGAGACCTGCTTTTACCTGTTGCGGTGTCGAGCCGGGATGCGCTTTAATGTACAACGCTGCAACGCCAGCGACGTGCGGAGAGGCCATGCTCGTGCCGCTGATCGTGCTGTATCCACCGCCCTTCCACGTCGAGTAGATCGACACACCTGGCGCACCTATCAAGCGGGAAAGATCCGTCGGCTGCGTTGCATAGTTGCTGAAGCTCGCAAACGCATCGTCCGCGCCGTAGCTCGTGGAAGCCCCTCCACCGCATGCCGATCCATTGCTATCCGCGAGCGCAGAAACAGCGATCGTCTCGGGATACGCGGCAGGAACGTGATTCTTCACATCGTCCGATTCATTGCCCGCGGCAACGACGTACGTGACACCGGCAGCGACAGAATTGCAAATCGCCCTACGAAGCGGCGAGCTGTTGCAATCGGTTCCGGCAGAACCCGTTCCTCCGAGGCTCATATTCGCCACCTTGATACGCGAGGCCCTCGCCGTCACCCAATCGATACCACAGATAATGCTGCTCCACGAACCGGCGCCCTGAGCGTTCAACACGCGAACGGACCAGAGTTTCGCGCCCGGCGAGACACCAATCACCCCAATACCATTGTTCAGCGCTGCGATGGTCCCCGACACGTGTGTACCGTGTCCGTTTTGATCTTCAGGTGTTCCTCCGACGCAAGTTACGCCACCGAGTACGACACCCTTTAAATCGGGATGGGTTGAATCGATGCCTGTATCGATGACGGCTACTTCTATGCCCGTGCCAATGTTCGCTTTGTTCTCGGCATTGATACGGTTCACACCGGTCGGCAACCGCTGAGCAGGCTGCGAAACAGGCTTCGCATCGATGAACACCTCTTCATCCTGCACAACGTCGATCACTCCGGGTTCCATTTTCAGCGCCGCCGCATCATCGCTCGAGAGCGTCGCACTAAAACCCTTGATCGCATGCTTGTATGTCTGCTGCAGTTCTCCCTTATGCTTCTTCGTCAACGCAGAAGCAACAACGTCTGCATCCGCATCGTCCGCAAGCACTACGATGTACTGATTCGGAATTTTCGTCGTCTTCCCATCTCTCTTCTCCGACTTCGACAGATCGTCATGACCGGCAACCGCGAGAAGCGGAATCAGTGCCAGCGAACAAAGAGTAACGACGAGCGGGAAGCGACGCATGGAATGAGGGAGAAAGTGTGTGTGTAGCATGAACGCATGACTATTAAGATTCAATGCGTCGTTTTAGTGGTTTGCCATGAGGAGCCGAAGCGACGAATGGTACCCCGGATAGGAATCCTTCGTATTGCTCAGGACAAGTGAAACCTATATTTACGAATAAGTGGCTTGCCATGAGGAGCCGAAGC
>Ga0163144_10010771_pt1 | contig 19438 bp, 29 predicted proteins | sample OliLak19BULKMAT1_FD_123175 | JGI IMG/M metagenome (GOLD analysis project Ga0163144, IMG submission 123175) | Freshwater microbial mat bacterial communities from Lake Vanda, McMurdo Dry Valleys, Antarctica - Oligotrophic Lake LV.19.BULKMAT1 | ecosystem: Environmental > Aquatic > Freshwater >... | reverse complement strand
TGACATCGCCCTCAACGCGGCCGTCGATATGCAAATCAGCACTGGCATGAATATTGCCAGACAAAACGATATCGGTTCCGAGCACAGAAAACATGCCCTTCTTGCTACCATTGCCTGCCGCCGCGCCGATCGCAGGTGTTGCTACTGGTGTCTTGCCTTTATTGTTGAACATCGCGCCAAATCTCCCGCTGAAGCACTGACCGCCGCAACGCCGCTGCGAATCATCGGGTTTGTATCACAGGTGTTGCCCGTTTGTGAGTCCGCGCAATCAGGTTTTGCGCATCAGGACCGGATTGTCATTGGCGGCGGGCCTCAAAAGCGTGATGCCGAGGCGGCAGGTGGCAATCAACATCGGTACCGCTGCAATCGCAGCAAAGCTGGCGATGCCGCTTGCATAAGCAAACAATGCCAGGATCGAGGCGATTTGGACAAGGACCGCAAGGTGCCAGGAGCGAGAATTGGCATCTGACAAAGCGAGCGCGAGCGCCAGAATGTCCGCCAGGAAGAAATAGCGTTCGTGCATCTTGGGCAAAAGTCCGGCGGTTACCAGAATGGCAAACAGAGCCGCTGCAAGCACGGCTCGGCCGTGAACTGGTGTCGCTGAAAAGCGCGCGATGAAGGCTGCACTCGCCCCGATCGCCAGCGTAAAGGCCAGCCCCAGTAGCGCATGATCGCTGATCGGGAACAGTTGCACGATCGACCACAGGTTGGGCGCGTTGCGCGCGAGATCGGAAAATCTGTCACCCTGCCTGAAATAGATGCTCGCAAGGTCGGCTACCGGCCAGCCTGCCGCCGCTGCCGGGATCATCATCGCGGCGGTCGCAAGCGGGGCTAACAGCCAGAGACGGAGCGGTATGCGACGCTGGATCAGCAGGGCAAGAAAGATCGGGGCGACCAGCACTGCCTGAAGCTGAAAGGACAGCGCGACGCCACACCAAACCAGCATGGCTGCATGACGGCGGTCGATGGCGGCTGCGACCGCCATGACGCAGGGCGCTGCCCAAAAGGCGTCGCTTTGGCCGAGCAGCGCTGCATTGGCGGCAACGCTGGGCAAAAGGAAGACAAGTGCAGCACCGCGCGCCGGATCGCTCGCATCAAGCGTCCGCAGGAGCCGCGCCATGGCAAGCGCCAATGCGCCCGTTCCGGCGAGCGACAGCAATTTGATGAGTGTGACAGCGGGCAGCCACCCGGCAAAGAGTGAAGCCAGGGCGAGCGCGTATAGATAAGGCGGTGTGTAGTTGGAGAAGGGCTGCGCAAACGCCGCGATTTGCCCGCTTGCGACAAGGTGATCAAACCACGGCAGGAGGAACGCAGTCATGTCGGTTGAATTGAGCGGCCAGAGCCACCAATCCAGCAGGGCGGCTGCAATCAGCGTCAACCAGATTGGCGGCAGCCGCCACCGCGCTGCGTGGGGACGCGAGCGGGTTGTCGGGCTCAGCCGACCGTCTGGTATCTCGATTTTGCCCTGGAACATCAGCCCATTTTAGGCCAATCGTGGTTAGCGAAGCGTGAAGGGGTGAGGCGTCGTGCGGGCCGCTGGTGTGGGGTCGCCTGCACCGGGCAGCAATCTCATCCCCCCCGTTGACCTTCACCCGGTCCCCACGTATAGGCGCGCCTGCTCTGCGGGACATATGCCTGCGGTGCTGCTTGAACATTGCTGGATGCGTTCAGGGCCAAGGGAGGTCGAAAACCCCCCACACGGTCCTATTTGTCATTTACGACAGTAAAGCTACCAGCAAAGTAACCGCCAGATAATCTGGTAACGTAAAGGTGAAGGGCTTCATGCCGACGATTAACCAGTTGGTCCGTAAGGGCCGTGATCCGCAGAAGGCCAAGTCAAAGGTCCCTGCGATGGAACAGAACCCGCAAAAGCGGGGTGTTTGCACGCGCGTTTATACGACGACCCCGAAAAAGCCGAACTCGGCGTTGCGCAAGGTGGCCAAGGTTCGCCTGACCAACCAGCGCGAAGTCATCAGCTACATCCCGGGTGAAGGCCATAACCTGCAGGAGCATTCGGTTGTGCTAATTCGCGGCGGTCGCGTTCGCGATCTTCCCGGTGTGCGCTATCACGTGCTGCGCGGTGTGCTTGATACCCAGGGTGTCAAGGATCGTCGCCAATCCCGTTCCAAATACGGCGCCAAGCGTCCGAAGTAAGCCGGTCGGCAGTTTTGTCCGATCATCATGGCTGAAGTTCAGAGGAAAAAGATATGTCACGTCGTCGTCGTCCCGAGAAACGGGAAATCCTGCCTGATCCAAAATTTGGGGATGAGGTTTTGTCAAAGTTCATGAATTCTGTGATGCTCGACGGCAAGAAGTCGGTCGCTGAAGGCATCGTCTATGGGGCGCTTGAAACCGTTGAGACACGGGCCAAGAAGGACCCGATTGGCGTGTTCCACGAAGCGCTCGTCAATGTAAAACCGGGTATCGAAGTGCGCAGCCGCCGCGTTGGTGGTGCGACCTATCAGGTGCCGGTCGAGGTGCGTCCTGAGCGCGCACAGGCACTGGCGATCCGTTGGCTGATTACGGCTGCCCGGTCACGCAGCGAGCATACGATGGCGGGTCGTCTGTCGGGCGAATTGATGGACGCTGCCAATAACCGTGGCAATGCGGTAAAGAAGCGTGAGGACACGCACCGGATGGCTGAGGCGAATCGCGCCTTCTCGCACTATCGCTGGTAATCGCGCGACTAGGGCTTTTGTTGATACGCTAAACGACCTATACCGGACCGGTCGGGGTGAGAGCCCCGGCCTCTCCACATCCCCAAGGAACCGATCATGGCCCGCAGCCATCCGCTCGAGAAATATCGTAACATCGGCATCATGGCGCATATTGACGCCGGCAAGACGACGACGACCGAGCGTATCCTTTATTACACCGGCAAATCCTACAAGATCGGCGAAGTGCATGAAGGCACCGCGACGATGGACTGGATGGAGCAAGAGCAAGAGCGCGGAATCACGATAACATCGGCCGCCACGACGTGCTTCTGGAACGATCACCGGATCAACATCATCGATACGCCGGGCCATGTCGATTTCACGATTGAGGTTGAGCGTTCGCTCCGCGTGCTCGACGGTGCGGTTGCGTGTTTTGATGGCGTTGCCGGGGTTGAACCGCAGTCCGAAACGGTGTGGCGTCAGGCTGAAAAATATCGCGTCCCGCGGATGTGCTTCATCAACAAGCTTGATCGCACGGGTGCCAATTTCGAGATGTGCGTTGACATGATCAAGGATCGCCTCGGCGCGCGGCCCGCAGTCCTGTATCTGCCAATCGGCATTGAAGGTGGCTTCAAGGGGCTGGTTGATCTGGTCGAAAACCGTGCGATCATTTGGCTGGAAGAGTCGCTGGGTGCAAAGTTTGAATATCAGGACATCCCGGCCGACCTCGCCGAAAAGGCAGCCGTTGCGCGCAGCGAGCTGATCGAAATGGCGGTCGAGCAGGATGATGACCTGATGGAAGCGTATCTGGAAGGCACAGAGCCCACAGTCGCGGAACTCAAGGCGCTGATCCGCAAGGGTACGCTCAATTTCTCGTTCGTCCCCGTGCTGTGCGGCTCGGCGTTCAAGAACAAGGGTGTGCAGCCCTTGCTCGACGGCGTTGTTGATTATCTCCCGAGCCCGCTCGACATCAAGGACGTTGAAGGCCTGAAGCTTGATGGCACGACGCCCGACTCGCGTCCGCCGGAAGACGACGCACCTTTCTCAGCGCTCGCCTTCAAGATCATGAACGATCCGTTTGTGGGGACGCTGACGTTTGCGCGGATTTATTCGGGCAAGCTCGAAACCGCGTCGCAGGTCTTGAATTCGGTTAAGGACAAGAAGGAAAAGGTTGGCCGCATGCTGCTTATGCATGCCAATGACCGTGAAGACATCCAGGTTGCCTACGCAGGTGACATTGTCGCGCTTGCCGGTTTGAAGGACACGACGACGGGCGATACGCTGTGCGCGACCAACCTGCCGATTATCCTTGAGCGGATGGTTTTTCCTGAGCCCGTGATCGAGCTGTCGGTGGAACCCAAGACGAAGGCTGATCAGGAAAAGATGGGGGTGGCGCTGAACCGGCTTGCCCGGGAAGATCCGTCGTTTCGGGTGTCGTCGGATGCGGAAAGCGGCCAGACCATCATCAAGGGCATGGGCGAGCTTCACCTCGAAATTCTCGTTGATCGCATGAAGCGCGAGTTCAAGGTCGAGGCCAATGTCGGGGCACCGCAGGTCGCATATCGTGAATATCTCGCCAAGCCGGTTGAGCTGACCTACACGCACAAGAAGCAGTCGGGTGGTTCGGGCCAGTTCGCTGAGGTTCGCGTCAAGGTGACACCGGGTGAGCGCGGTTCGGGCTTTATCTTCATCGATTCGGTGAAGGGCGGTAACGTGCCGAAGGAATATATTCCGTCAGTTGAAAAGGGTATGCGCGAAACCGCGTTGACTGGATCGCTGATCGGTTTCCCGATCATCGATTTCTCGGTGGAGCTGACCGACGGCAAATATCATGACGTCGATTCGTCGGCGCTGGCATTTGAAATCTGCGCGCGCGGCACGATGCGTGAAGCCGCGCAAAAGGCCGGCATCAAGCTGCTTGAGCCAATCATGAAGGTCGAGGTCGTCACGCCTGAGGATTATCTGGGTGACGTGATTGGTGATCTCAACAGCCGTCGTGGGCAGATCCAGGGGACCGACACGCGCGGCAATGCCCAGGCGGTGGAAGCAATTGTGCCACTGGCCAACATGTTCGGCTATGTGAACACGCTGCGGTCGTTTTCGCAGGGGCGGGCGCAATATTCGATGCAATTCTCGCATTATGACGAAGTGCCAACCAATGTTGCCGAAGAAGTGAAGGCGAAGCTGGCGTAACTTGAAATCAGTCGTTATGGGGGCCGCTTTCCATAGCGCCCCGGCGGCCGGAAAATTTGATCAGAAGGTAAGAAGCAATGGCAAAAGCAAAGTTTGAGCGGAACAAGCCGCATCTCAACATCGGCACGATCGGTCACGTCGATCATGGCAAGACGTCGCTGACGGCGGCGATCACCAAGGTGCTGGCAGAAACGGGCGGCGCGACGTACACGAGCTATGCCAATATCGACAAGGCACCTGAAGAGCGCGAGCGCGGCATCACGATTTCGACGGCGCACGTCGAATATGAAACGACGGCCCGTCACTATGCGCACGTCGATTGCCCGGGCCACGCCGATTATGTGAAGAACATGATCACCGGAGCAGCGCAGATGGACGGTGCAATTTTGGTTGTGTCTGCAACCGACGGCCCAATGCCACAGACGCGTGAGCACATCCTGCTCGCCCGTCAGGTCGGTGTGCCGACGATGGTTGTGTTCATGAACAAGGTTGACCTCGTCGATGACGAGGAAATTCTTGAGCTCGTTGAAATGGAAATCCGCGAGCTGCTGTCAAAGTATGACTTTGATGGCGATAACATCCCCATCATCCGCGGATCGGCCGTGTGCGCGCTTGACGACAAGCAGCCCGAGATTGGCCATGACGCGGTGCTCGCGCTGATGCAGGCAGTCGACACTTATCTGCCGCAGCCAGAGCGTCCGCTCGACAAGCCGTTCATGATGCCAATCGAAGACGTGTTCTCGATTTCGGGTCGCGGCACGGTTGTAACCGGTCGTGTTGAAACCGGCATCGTCAAGGTTGGTGAGGAAGTCGAAATTGTCGGCATTCAGCCAACGGTTCGCAAGACTGTCGTCACCGGCGTTGAAATGTTCCGCAAGCTGCTCGATCAGGGTCAGGCCGGCGATAACATCGGCGCGCTGATTCGCGGCGTTGGTCGTGAAGAAGTTGAACGCGGCCAGGTGCTGTGCAAGCCCGGCACGATCAAGCCACACACCGATTTCCAGTCGGAAGTGTATGTGCTGTCGAAGGACGAGGGGGGCCGTCACACGCCATTCTTTGCCAATTACCGCCCGCAATTCTACTTCCGCACCACAGACGTTACCGGCACGGTTGAGCTGCCAGAAGGCACCGAGATGGTTATGCCTGGTGACAACATTGCGCTTGGCGTGAAGCTGATCGCCCCGATCGCGATGGATCTGGGTCAGCGCTTTACGATCCGTGAAGGTGGCCGCACTGTTGGTTCGGGTATTGTCAGCGGCATCACGAAGTAATATAAGCTCGCCTCCGCCCGATTCCCTGTGATGGGAATTGGGCGGTTGCAGTTCGTTTTGATAACAACAGAGCCGTCATCAGGCGGCCCGCTCTTTCGCATCGGTAGGGACTATGGAAACGCAGAATATCCGTATTCGTCTGAAGGCATTCGATCATCGTGTGCTCGATCAGGCAACCGGCGACATTGCCGATACGGCGCGCCGCACCGGTGCGCTTATTCGTGGTCCAATTCCTTTGCCGACGCGCATTGAAAAGTTCACCGTCAACCGCGGCCCGCACATCGACAAGAAGTCGCGTGAGCAGTTCGAGGTTCGCACCTACAAGCGTATGCTGGATATTGTTCAGCCCACCCCGCAGACGGTTGATGCTTTAATGAAGCTCGATCTCGCAGCAGGGGTGGACGTGGAGATCAAGCTGGCCTAAAGGCCCGCTTCCAACGAGATTCGCGTCGTAAGACGTAATCGTCCCCGCAGCGAAAGCTGGGGTCTTAAGCGGCGGGCCAAGTGCCTGCTTATATGAGAGGTCAGCGTTCGCTGGCATGACGGAACCAAGCTAAGGGATACCGCCGGATTTCATCCGGGCCGCGTCCCCCGACACGCCCCGCAATTGTGGGGCACCAGCCCGGGTCGGGGCATGCATTTATTTTTGGGCTGAGGCACGCCCGCTCCGGGATAATCTGGAGTGGGCCTCTGTTATCATGGAGTAACTGGTCATGCGCACTGGCGTGATCGCGAAGAAAATGGGGATGACCCGCTTGTTTAAGGATGATGGGCGCCATGTGCCCGTCACTGTCCTTTCGCTTGAGGGTCTCCAGGTCGTTGCCCGCCGCGAGGTCGACCGTGATGGTTATACCGCACTCCAGCTCGGTGCTGGTGTTGCAAAGGCAAAAAACGTTGCCAAGCCGCAACGGGGCCATTTCGGCAAGGCCGAAGTGGAACCGAAGGCAAAGCTTGCTGAGTTCCGCGTGTCCGAAGATGCCTTGCTCGACGTGGGGGCTGAGATTTCGGCCGACCATTTCATTGCGGGCCAATTTGTTGACATCGCCGGCAACACGCAGGGCAAGGGTTTCCAGGGTGGCATGAAGCGCTGGGGCTTTGCTGGTTTGCGCGCGACGCACGGCGTGTCGGTATCGCATCGTTCGCTCGGGTCGACGGGTCAACGCCAGGATCCGGGCAAGGTCTTCAAGAACAAAAAGATGGCCGGTCACATGGGTGACAAGCAGCGCACGCAACAGAATCTGGAAGTCGTCTCAACGGATGTTGAGCGCGGCCTGATCTTCATCAAGGGGTCAGTGCCCGGATCGAAGGGTGGCTGGCTGCTTATCAAGGATTCGGTGAAGATCGCGCGCCCTGAAGCGGCGCCTTATCCCGCCGGCTTGAAGGCCGTGGCCAACAGCAACGATGTTCCGGCGGAAGCCGCCGTCGAAGACTTGGCCGCCCCCGAAGCCACTGACGGCCAGGAGGGCTGAACATGAAGATCAAGGTTCAGTCTTTTGATGGTGCAAAGGGTTCAGATATTGAACTCAGCGATGATGTGTTTGGCGTGGAGCCGCGCGCAGATATTCTGCACCGCGTCGTCACCTGGCAGCTCGAAAAGCGTCGCGGCACCGCCCGTGGCACCCGGGAGCGCTCAGATGTCGCCCGTACCGGCAAGAAGTTTGGCCGCCAGAAGGGCGGCGGCACGGCACGGCACGGCGATCGTCGCGCACCCCTGTTTGTTGGTGGCGGTAAGGCACATGGTGCCCGCGTTCGTGACTTTAACCCGTCGCTCAACAAAAAGGTGCGCGCGCTCGGCTTGAAGATGGCGCTTTCGTCAAAGGCGAAGGACGGCAAGCTGATCGTGATGGACAGCCTGGTCGTCGAAAACGCCAAGACGTCGGTGCTGTTCAAGAACTTTGTCGCGCTTGATACGCGCACGGCGCTGGTGATTGACGGTGACATGGTCGAAGCGAGCTTTGCGATGGCAGCGGGCAATATCGGCCAGATCAACGTGATGCCGGCCGCGGGTGCCAATGTTTACGATATTCTCAAGGCCGACACGCTCGTGCTGACGCGCGCGGCTGTTGAAAAGCTGGAGGCGCGCTTCAATGGCTAAAAAGCAGAGTGCCGCGATTGCGACCCGTCATTATGACGTCATCGTCGCGCCGCACATCACCGAAAAGGCAACGTTGCTAAGCGAGCACAACGCAGTTGTGTTCAAGGTCAGCAACGACGCCACCAAGCCCGAGATCAAGGCCGCAGTTGAGGCATTGTTTAACGTCACTGTGACGCGCGTGAATACGCTGACGCAAAAGGGCAAGACCAAGAAGTGGAAGGGCAAGCCCTACACGCGGTCAGACATTAAAAAAGCAATCGTTACCCTGAAAGACGGGCAATCGATTGACGTGACGACGGGGATCTGAGGCGATGGCACTCAAACATTATAACCCGACCAGTCCGGCCCGCCGTGGTCTGATTCTTGTTGACCGGTCCGGTCTGCACAAGGGTGGGCCGGTCAAGTCGCTGACCGAGGGCAAGCGCAAGTCCGGTGGCCGCAACAACAAGGGCCATGTCACCTCGCGCGGGATCGCCGGTGGGCACAAGCAGCGGTATCGCATCATCGATTTCAAGCGTCGCAAGTGGGACATCGAAGGCACGATTGCGCGGATCGAATATGATCCCAATCGCACCGCCTTCATCGCACTCGTCGAATATCCCGGCGATGAGGTTGTCTACATCCTCGCGCCGCAACGGCTGGCCGTTGGCGATAAAGTTGTCGCGGGCAAGAAAACCGACGTGAAGCCGGGTAATGCAATGGAACTTGGTCAGATGCCGGTTGGCACGATTGTCCATAATGTCGAGATGAAGCCTGGCAAGGGTGGTCAGCTCGCGCGGTCGGCTGGCACCTATGTGCAGGTCGTCGGTCGTGACAAGGGCATGGTCATGGTCCGCCTAAATTCGGGCGAGCAGCGCTATATCCGCAGTGATTGCATGGCGACGGTGGGTGCTGTGTCCAACCCGGACAATGCTAACCAGAACCTCGCCAAGGCCGGTCGCAACCGTTGGCTCGGCAAGCGTCCGCTGACGCGCGGTGTCGCCAAGAACCCGGTCGACCATCCGCACGGCGGTGGTGAAGGCCGGACCTCGGGCGGTCGCCATCCGGTGACGCCATGGGGCAAGCCGACCAAGGGTGCGCGCACCCGTCATAACAAGGCGACCGACAAGATGATCATCCGCTCGCGTCACGCGAAGAAGAAGGGCTAAAGCGCCATGGCTCGTTCCGTCTGGAAGGGTCCTTTTGTGGACCTTCACCTCCTGAAGAAGGCGCAGGTCGCTCAGGAAGCCAATAATCGCTCGCCGATCAAGACCTGGTCGCGTCGCTCGACGATCCTGCCTGATTTCGTCGGCCTGACGTTCAGCGTCTATAATGGTCGCAAGTTCGTGCCGGTTTCCGTCAATGAGGAAATGGTTGGGATGAAGCTTGGCGAATTTGCGCCGACGCGGTTCTTCCCCGGTCACGCCGCTGACAAGAAGGGCAAGCGCTGATGGGCAAGGAAAAATCCCCGCGCCGCGTCGCCGACAATGAAGCATTGTCGGTTGGCGCACAGATCCGTGGTTCGGCACAAAAGCTGGGCCTCGTTGCGGCCCTCATCCGCAACCGCAAGGTTGGCGACGCGATGAACATCCTGCAATTCTCGAACAAGGCGATGGCTGTCGAGGCGCGCAAGGTGCTGGCGTCGGCGATCGCCAATGCCGAGAACAACCATAATCTCGATGTGGATGCGCTGGTCGTGTCAGAGGCATCGGTTGGCAAATCGATCGTCATGAAGCGTTTTGCAACGCGTGGCCGTGGCAAATCAACCCGCATCCTGAAGCCGTTTTCACGGTTGCGGATTGTGGTGCGTGCGCAGGCAGAGGAAGCGTAATGGGTCAAAAGAGCAATCCGATCGGGCTTCGGCTTCAGATCAACCGCACCTGGGACAGCCGCTGGTATGCCGACGGTGCCGATTATGGCCGTTTGCTGCTTGAGGATCTGCGGATCCGCAAGTTCATCATGGATACGCTGCCGCAGGCCGCTATATCCAAAGTGGTTATTGATCGTCCTGCCAAGCTGTGCCGGATTTCGGTGTATGCCGCCCGCCCGGGCGTGATCATCGGCAAGAAGGGCGCAGACATTGAAAAGCTGCGCAAGACGCTCGGCAAGATGACATCGTCTGATGTGTCGCTGAACATCGTTGAAATCCGCAAGCCGGAGATTGATGCCAAGCTCGTCGCGCAAGGCGTTGCCGATCAGCTTGAGCGCCGGATTGCCTTTCGCCGCGCGATGAAGCGTGCCGTGCAGTCAGCTTTGCGGCTTGGTGCAGAAGGCATTCGTATCAACTGCGGTGGTCGTTTGGGCGGCGCGGAAATTGCGCGGACCGAATGGTATCGCGAGGGGCGCGTCCCGCTCCACACGCTGCGCGCAAATGTCGATTATGCCGAAGCGACTGCACAAACCGCTTACGGCGTGTGCGGCGTGAAGGTGTGGATTTTCAAGGGCGAAATCCTGGGACACGACCCGATGGCGCAAGACCGGCTGATGATGGAAGCACAAACTTCCGGCGTCCGCCCCGCTCGCTAATAACGCCTCGCTGAGGAAAAGACGATGTTGCAACCAAAGAAGACCAAGTTCCGCAAGGCCTTCAAGGGCCGCATCCATGGCAAGGCCACGGGTGGCTCGACATTGAACTTCGGGTCTTATGGCCTGAAGGCGATGGAGCCGGATCGGATTACGGCACGTCAGATCGAGGCGGCTCGCCGCGCGATCACGCGCCACATCAAACGCCAGGGCCGGTTGTGGATTCGCATTTTCCCGGATGTGCCAGTGTCATCAAAGCCTGCCGAAGTCCGCATGGGTTCGGGTAAGGGTTCGCCCGAATTCTGGGCTGCCCGCGTCAAGCCAGGACGCATCCTGTTTGAACTGGATGGTGTCCCCGGCCCGGTCGCGGCACTCGCTTTTGAGCGCGCAGCAATGAAGCTGCCGATCAAGGTCAAGGTGGTGGCGCGTCTCGGCGACACCTCGCACTTGGGAGCATGATGATGGGTGACATCAAGGATATGCGGACCAAGTCCGACGACCAGCTCGGAGAAGAGCTGGGCAATTTGAAGCGTGAGGCGTTCAACCTGCGTTTTCAGTCGGCCACAAACCAGCTGGAAAAGCCGAGCCGCGTGCGCGAAGTGCGCCGCGACATTGCGCGGATCAAGACCCTACAGACCGAGCGCTCGCGCTCGGCTGCCAAGTAAGGATTTAGACATGCCAAAGCGCGTGCTGACTGGGCTGATTGTCTCGGACAAAGGCGACAAGACGGTGGTTGTGAATGTCGAGCGTAAGGTCAAGCACCCGCTCTACGGCAAGATCATCCGGCGTTCTAAAAAATATCATGCCCATGATGAGGCAAATGCATTCAAGGCGGGTGAAACCGTGCGGATCGAAGAGACCGCGCCAATCTCCAGGCTGAAGACGTGGACGGTTGTTGATCGGGTTAACACTCACGCGACGCCCGATCGGGTTGAAATCGACGGCTGATCGGCCGGCAGAAATTTAGGCGGGGACCGGTCAGCAATCGGCCCCAAAGGTAAGAAGGAAGCGGATCAATGATCCAGATGCAGTCCAATCTCGAGGTCGCTGACAACAGCGGCGCGAAGCGGGTGCAGTGCATCAAGGTGCTCGGCGGGTCAAAGCGCCGCACCGCAGGTGTTGGCGACATCATCGTTGTCAGCATCAAGGAAGCAGTGCCCAAGGGCAAGGTGAAGAAGGGTGATGTCCACCGTGCCGTCATTGTGCGGACGGCAAAGGATATCCGCCGCGCCGATGGTTCGGTGATCCGTTTTGACACCAATGCCGCGGTTCTCGTCAACAAGAACGAGGAGCCGATTGGCACACGTATTTTTGGCCCGGTTGTGCGTGAGCTCCGTGGCAAGAAGCATATGAAGATCATCTCGCTCGCGCCGGAGGTGCTGTAATGGCTGCGGCCAAGATTAAGAAGGGTGACACGGTTGTCGTCTTGTCCGGCAAGGACAAGGGCAAGACCGGCGAAGTTACCCGCGCATTCCCGCAGGATGGCAAAATTGTCGTTGCGGGCGTGAATGTGGCGACGCGTCACAAGAAGCCAAGCCAGACAAACCCGCAAGGTGGGCTCGAGAAGATTGAGGCCCCGATGCATGTGTCGAAGGTTGCGATTGCTGATCCCAAGACAGGTCAGGCAACGCGCGTCCGTTTTGAGGTTCGTGACGGCAAGAAGGTCCGTGTGGCCGTGAAGTCCGGGGAGACGATCAGTGGCTGATAGCTATGTGCCGCGGATGAAGTCGATGTACGACGCCACCATCGTCAAGGCGATGACGGAAAAGTTCGGCTACAAGAACGCGATGGAAGTGCCCAAGATTGAGAAGATCGTGATCAACATGGGTGTGGGCGAAGCGACGCAGGACAAAAAGAAGGTCGAGACGGCGGCTTCTGAAATGGAGCTGATCGCGGGCCAGAAGCCCGTTGTCACCAAGGCCAAAAAGTCGATCGCGGTTTTCAAGCTGCGCGAAGGCATGCCGATTGGTTGCAAGGTAACACTGCGCCGTGAGCGTATGTATGAGTTTTTGGATCGCTTCATCACGATAGCGCTGCCACGCGTCCGCGATTTCCGTGGCCTGAACCCCAAGAGCTTTGACGGGCGCGGCAATTATGCCTGCGGCCTGAAGGAGCAGCTGGTGTTCCCGGAAATCCAATATGACCGCGTTGACAAGGTGCGCGGCATGGACGTGATCGTAACCACTACGGCCAAAACCGATGATGAAGCGCGCGAGCTGCTGCGTCTGTTTGGTTTCCCGTTCCCGATCGAAGAAAACCCAGAAGTTTCTGGCGCGAAGAAGGCGGCTTAAGTCATGGCAAAACTGAGTTCGATCAACAAGAACGAGCGCCGTAAGAAGCTCGTGAAAAAATATGCCGGTCGTTATGCAAAGCTGAAGGCGATCGCGAACGACAAGAAGCTTGATGATACCGAGCGGCTGATCGCGCGGTTGAAGCTGGCTGAAATTCCGCGCAACGGCAATCCCACGCGCATCCGCAACCGGTGTGAGCTTACGGGTCGTCCGCGCGCTTATTACCGCAAGTTCCGCCTCTGCCGTATTCAGCTGCGCGATCTGGCCAATAAGGGCCTGATCCCCGGCGTTACGAAGTCGAGCTGGTAAGGACGAGATATGGCACTGACCGATCCTATTGGTGATATGCTCACCCGCATCCGCAACGGGCAGCGCGCGCGCAAGGACAGCGTCCTGACGCCGGGTTCCAAGCTGCGCGCTCGCGTCCTCGACGTGCTCCAGCGCGAAGGCTATATTCGCGGCTATACCGAAGAAGAGATGGGGCCTGCCAAGGGCATTCGCATCGAGCTCAAGTATTTTGAGGGCCAGCCCGCGATCAAACATGTCGCGCGCGTTTCCAAGCCAGGCCGCCGGGTTTATTCGGGGTCGCAGGATCTGCCCCGGATTATGAACGGCCTTGGCATCACGATCGTTTCGACGCCGCGTGGCGTTCTGTCTGACGCCGAAGCGCGTGAACAGAATGTCGGTGGCGAAGTGCTGGCGGAGGTATTCTGATGAGCCGCATTGGTAAAAAAGCGGTGCCGATCCCGGCTGGCGTTTCTGCCAGCATTGAGGGCGGCATCATCTCGGTTAAGGGGCCAAAGGGCACGCTGTCCATGCCACTTGTTGATGACATCAGCTATGTCGTCGAAGCCGAAGGCATTTCGGTGAAGCCAGCCAACGACACCAAGCGCGCGCGTGCCTTTTGGGGTATGCAGCGCACTTTGGTGCAGAATTTGGTGACGGGCGTCAGCGATGGTTTTGCAAAAGTGCTTGTCATTACTGGCGTCGGCTATCGTGCCGCCTCGCAGGGTCGCAATCTCAACCTGCAGCTCGGCTATAGCCACCATGTCAACTACGCGATCCCGGATGGTATCGAGATCAAGACGCCCGATCAGACCACGGTCGAGATCAGCGGCATTGACAAGCAAAAGGTTGGCCAGGTTGCAGCGGAAATCCGCCGTTGGCGTCCGCCAGAGCCCTATAAGGGCAAGGGCATCAAGTACCGCGGCGAGTTCATCTTCCGCAAGGAAGGGAAGAAGAAGTAATGAGCAAGGGAATGTCTCTCTTCGAAAAGCGGCGGCGTCGCAACCGGACGGCGCTGCGCGCGCGTGGTTCGGGTCGGCCGCGTTTGTCGGTGCATCGCTCGGGCAAGCACATCTATGCGCAAGTCATCGATGACGCCGCTGGCCGGACGATCGTTTCTGCCTCAACGCTTGAAAAGGACGTGCGCGGCACGACCGGCTCAAATGTTGAAGCAGCGTCGAGCGTTGGCAAGCGCGTGGCAGAGGCGGCCAAGCAGGCGGGCGTCACCAGGGTGGTGTTCGATCGCGGCGGCTTTTTGTTCCACGGACGCGTCAAGGCGCTGGCCGAAGCCGCGCGCGAAGCCGGATTGGAGTTTTAATCAATGTCAGACCAAATCCCAAACCAGGCAGCCCCTGACGCAGCTCCGGCTGGCGACAATCGCGGTGGTCCGCGTGGCGGCCGTGGTCGTGGCGGTCCCGGCGGCGGCGGCGACAATCGTGGTCGCGGCGGTCGTGATGGCAATAATCGTGGTGGCCGCGACAATCGTCGCGGTGCGCCCGGCGCTGAAGATGGTGGCGAAGAGCTGATCGAAAAGCTCGTCCACATCAATCGCGTGTCAAAGACGGTCAAGGGCGGTAAGCGCTTTGGCTTTGCCGCACTCGTCGTGGTTGGCGATGGCAAGGGCCGTGTCGGCTTTGGTCATGGCAAGGCGCGTGAAGTGCCAGAGGCGATCTCGAAGGCGACGGCTGCTGCCAAAAAGGCAATGGTCCGCGTTCCCCTTCGCGAAGGTCGCACGTTGCATCATGATGCCAAGGGCCATTTCGGCGCGGGTCTCGTCACCGTGCGGTCAGCGCCACAGGGCACCGGCATCATCGCTGGTGGCCCAATGCGCGCCGTGTTTGAATCGCTGGGTGTGGCAGATGTGGTGACCAAGTCAGTTGGCACGTCGAACCCTTACAACATGATCCGGGCGACTTTTGAGGCACTGATCAACCAAACCAGCCCGAAGGCGGTCGCCCAGCGTCGTGGCAAGAAGATCGCCGACCTGCTTGGTCGCGGTGGGTCACAGACTGCTGAAGCCGATGCGCTTGCGGTTGTGGAGTAACGGACATGGCAACCATCAAGATTACGCAGACGGGTTCGCCCATTCGCCGCACGAGCGACCAGCGCGCAACGCTGGTTGGGCTTGGCCTGAACAAGATGCACAAGACCGTGGAACTGACCGATACCCCAGAGGTCCGCGGCATGATCCGCAAGGTTGCCCATATGCTGAGCGTCGAGGGCTGATCCATAAGCCCCTGTCCTTCAGGGGGGGCTAGCAAACAAGATTACCGGTCCTTTCCCATGCGGGAGGGCACTAAGTTGAAACAGCGCGAAATAAGCGAAAGCGAGTGCATGACATGAAACTGAACGAACTCCGTGATAATGATGGCGCCCGTAAATCGCGGATGCGCGTTGGCCGTGGTATCGGCTCGGGCAAGGGCAAGACTGCTGGCCGTGGTCAAAAGGGCCAGAAAAGCCGCGGAGGCGTGAGCATCGCAGGCTTTGAAGGCGGCCAGATGCCGCTTCACATGCGCCTGCCAAAGCGTGGCTTCAACAATATTTTCGCCAAGGATTTTGCCGAGGTAAATGTTGGCGCGATCCAGAAGATGATTGATGCGGGCAAGCTTGATGCGGGCCAGCCTCTCGACCACGACGCCCTCAAGGCCGCAGGGCTTGCACGCGGTGGCAAGGACGGCGTCCGTCTACTCGCCAAGGGTGCATTGACTGCCAAGCTGACGCTCACCGTTGCGGGTGCGTCGAAGGGGGCAATCGAGGCAGTCGAAAAAGCTGGCGGTTCGGTTGATGTCATCGTCGTCATTCCGGCAGCGGAAAAGGCGGCGGCCAAAAAGGGCGTCAAGTATCGTGAGCGCAAGGCACACAAGGCCTCATTTAAGGCCTGCTGAACCGCCCGCCGGGGGTGCGCTGGGCTTCCGGAAATGGTATTGTTGTACAATGTCCCGAGGGGCAGACGTGACAAGCCCTTTCGGAACCCTATATGATCGGTGGGATAGTATAAGCTTTCCCGCCGCTTCTGTTTTCAGGACGATGTGACGATATGGCATCCGCAGCCGAACAAATGGCCAATAGCATCAGCTTTGCGAAGTTTTCGCAGGCGACCGATCTTAAAAAACGCCTGTGGTTCACCATTGGCGCGCTGATTGTTTTCCGCCTGCTCAGCTATGTGCCGCTGCCGGGTATTGATCCGACTGCGCTTGGCCTGTTGTCGCAACGCACACAGGGCGGCGTCCTTGATGTTTTCAATTCCTTTTCGGGAGGCTCGCTCAGCCGGATGAGCCTGATCGCGCTTGGGGTAATGCCTTACATTACCGCATCGATCGTCGTGCAGCTCTCAACCTCGCTGTCGCCGACGCTCGCGGCGATCAAGAAAGAAGGCGAAAGCGGACGTAAACGGCTGAACCAATATACCCGCTATGGCACGGTTGCGCTGACGGCGCTCCAGGGATATTTTATCGCGGTCGGGCTTGAGGCATTTGGTGCAAGTCAGGGTATTGCCGCTGTCGTGGAACCCGGCATGTTGTTCCGCGTCGGCGCTGTGATTTCCCTTGTTGGCGGCACGATGTTTCTGATGTGGCTCGGCGAACAAATCACCAGCCGCGGTATCGGCAACGGCATCTCGCTGATCATCATGGCAGGCATCGTAGCCAGCCTGCCAACCACGCTTTACAATTTGTTTGAAGGGGGGCGAACGGGTTCGCTCGACCCGATCCGGTTCATCGGCATTCTGGCGGCGGTCGTCCTGCTTGTGCTGCTGATCTGCTTCATGGAACGCGCCCAGCGGCGCATTTTGATCCAGTATCCCAAACGTCAGACGCAGCGCGGCATGCAGGCCGATCGCAGCCATTTGCCGCTAAAGATCAATACAGCAGGCGTCATCCCACCGATCTTTGCGTCGTCACTGTTGTTGATGCCGCTGACGATTACGCAGTTTGCTGGCAGTTATGCCGCCGGGCAGAGCAGCTGGGGTGATTTCATCATCACGATGAACCAGTATCTGCAGCATGGCTCGCTGCTTTATATGACGCTCTATGGTGCCGGCATAATCTTCTTTTCGTTCTTTTACACAGCGGTCGTCTTCAACCCGGAGGAAACAGCCGAGAATTTGAAGCGCTATGGCGGTTTCATTCCCGGCATCCGCCCCGGCAAGAATACCGAGATTTATTTCGATTACGTGCTGACGCGGATCACGGTGATTGGGGCGGCCTATCTGGCGTTTATTTGCCTTGTGCCGGAATACCTCGTCTCTGCCCTGCAAATCCCGTTCTATCTTGGGGGAACAAGCTTGCTCATCGTGGTCAATGTGACCATGGATACGGTGACGCAGATTCAAAGCCATTTACTTGCGCATCAATATGGCGATCTGATTAAAAAGGCGAAGTTGAAGGGCGGTCGGCTCCGTTAAGAGCGCCGACGTCGGGTTGAGGGGATCGCTGCATTGAACATCATCTTGCTGGGGCCGCCGGGGGCGGGCAAGGGCACCCAGGCGAGCCGTCTACAGGCCGAACGCGGCATGATTCAGCTCTCCACCGGGGATATGCTGCGTGCCGCCGTGAAGGCAGGCACTGCGGTCGGCCTAAAGGCCAAGACAGTGATGGAGGCGGGCGAGCTCGTTTCCGATGATATTGTCTCGGGTATCATTGGCGAGCGACTTGATGAGCCCGATACCGCGCGAGGCGTTATCTTTGACGGCTATCCGCGCACGGGGCCTCAGGCCAAATCCCTCGACGAATTACTCGCTGATCGCGGCCGGACGCTCGACTCAGTCATTGAACTCGAAGTCGATGAAGAGGCATTGGTGGCGCGTATCGTGGGCCGATATAGCTGCGTGCAGTGCGGCGCCAATTATCACGATGTGTTCCACCGACCCAGCGTGGACGGGGTTTGCGATACCTGCGGCGCCACTGCGTTCAAGCGACGGCCTGACGACAATGCAGAGACGGTGCGCACCCGCATGGCCGAGTATCGCGCCAAGACTGCGCCGATCCTGCCTATCTATGAGGCGCGCGGCCTGGTCCACCGGGTTGATGGCATGGCAGACATCGACCATGTTCATGATGCCATTGCAGCGATCCTGGACGGCAAGGCATAAGCGACGTCGGATCGTCCTAAGCCAGCGCGGAGAGGTCTGATGCGCAGTTTGGTTTAAATAGGTTTGGCCGCATCGGTCATTGGCCCCTCTGCGGCGATCGCCGAGGTGGTGGCGAGCACGACATCAACCTTTGAGATTAAGCAGTCTGTCACAATCGACAAGCCCGATACGCTCGTTTGGGAGACGCTGCGGAGTCCGCAAAAATGGTGGGGCAATGCGCATACCTATTCCGGCGATCGCGCGAACCTTTATCTCGATATGCAGGCCACTGGATGTCTTTGTGAAAAACTGCCGGGTCGCGGCAGTGTTGAGCATGCCCATGTCGTCTATGTGCAGCCGCAACGCCTGCTCCGCTTGCGCGGTGCATTGGGGCCGCTTCACCCGGAAGCCGTTGTCGGCACGCTGACGATTACGCTCGACGGGGAAGGGGAGAACGCAACGCACATTCTGCTGACCTATTTGGTCAGCGGTTACATCAAGGCCGGCGCTGATAGTATGGCACCCGGCGTGGATGAGATGCTGGCCGCCCAGCTCGTCAACTTGAAGACAGCCGCTGAATCGGTAGCGGCTCCCACGCCACTTGAATGATCTCAGGCTTTGGCGGCCTCCGTCGCGGCCTTGGGGGGTGGGATTGATTTTGCCCGGCCTGGCAACGCGCGCAGAAAATAGATGATAATGCCCATGCCGATCACGCCAGGCGCTGCCCAGATAACCGGATTGAAGGCATGCGCAGGAAACATTTCGACAAGCCCAACCGATAGGAATGCGGTGTAGGCCGCGATCCCGGTTGCGACCATCGCCTTTAGATGTTCAGGAATATAATCACTCCGTCCCGGCGACGGGCGGAACATATACCACAGATAGGTTGAGGTGGTGCCAAAGCCGATGATCGCCACACCAATCATCAATGGCTGGGCGAGCATAATCCCTTGAACGAAGCAGTTGATGCCGGTTACTAAAACGGCGATTTGTAAGGCCACCATCGACCAGTGCCGGTTGGCAGCGTGATTACGCTTGTTGGCGATCATTTTCAGGCCGTACCGCGTCATGCTCAT
>Ga0163144_10010769_pt1 | contig 19440 bp, 12 predicted proteins | sample OliLak19BULKMAT1_FD_123175 | JGI IMG/M metagenome (GOLD analysis project Ga0163144, IMG submission 123175) | Freshwater microbial mat bacterial communities from Lake Vanda, McMurdo Dry Valleys, Antarctica - Oligotrophic Lake LV.19.BULKMAT1 | ecosystem: Environmental > Aquatic > Freshwater >... | reverse complement strand
GGCAACCACAACGCGATGACCGGCATCCCCGACATGTTCTGCCACATGATCGCGTTCTGGCGCCGCTACTCGCCCTCGCGCCTGGGCTACGGCCTCATGCACGACGCGCCGTTCAGCTTCCCCTTCGCGGGCGCCTGTCTCAACGCCGCCGGCGCCCTCGCCGCGAACCCCTCGAACGCCAAGCGCGCGCTCGACCAGCGGGCCGCGGTGCTGGTGTTTCCCGGCGGCGATCTCGACTCGTGCAAGCCGTACGCGAAGCGTTACAAGATCGAGTTTGGCAGCCGCCGCGGCTTCATCCGCACGGCGCTGCGCGAGCGCGTGCCGATCGTGCCGGTGGTCAGCGTCGGGGCGCACCAGTCGCTCTTCATCGCGACCGACGGGCGCTTCATCGCCGAGGCGCTGGGCCTGCCCGCGCGCTTTCGCTCCAACGTCTGGCCCATTGGCTTCGCCCTTCCATACGGCCTCGTGTTCGGCCTGCCGGCCCCCCACCTGCCCCCGCCCGTGAAGATCCACACCCGCATCCTGAAGCCGATCGAGCTCGCCCTGCCACCGCAGGCCGCCGACGATCCCGACGCCGTCGAGGCGTGCTGCGACAGGGTGGTGGCGGCCATGCAGACGACGCTCGACGAGCTCCGCGCCGCCGGGCGTCACGGCCTGTTTCCCAGGGGGTGACGCAGCGGGCGACGGGATCGCGCGGGTGGCTGAAGCAAGAATTTTTATCGCGGAACGACCGGCGCCTTGCCCGCACGGTGAATCGCGTGAATGGCCGCTCCACCCTTCGAGGCGGCGCTTTCGTGGCGTGGCGGGTCTTGCAGGCGCCGAGCGTGAGCCCGCGACTGGCACGTGGTGGCGCGCGTGCCACGGCGCCTTCCACGTGCCACCGCGCCGCCCACGTGCCACGAAGCTGTCGGCGTTCCACAGAGCTGTCGGCGTTCCACAGAGCCGCCGGCGCTCCACCCGCGTCCCGCGGGGCTGCTTCCGGCGGGGGTGCTTTCTTCGGCGCGGAGATCTGCGTAGCCTGTGAGCACGTATGCCTGGCCGCTTCCTTTCGCTTGCGATCTCGTCGGGATTGTCCCTCCTCGTCTCCGGTTGCCTGCTCGACGTCAGCCCGTACCGGAGCGACGCCACCGGCACCGCGGCGACCACCGGCACCGCGGCGACCACGGGCTCGGGCGACGGCGGGGCCGGCGGCCAGGGCGGCGCCACGGCGACGACCTCGATCACCGACAGCACGGCCGGGTCAGGCGGCTCCTCGACGGCGACCGGCACCACGACGGAGACGAAGACCTGCGACAGCCAGGACGATTGTGACGACGGCGACCGCTGCACCATCGACGTCTGCGACTTCAACGTCTGCAAGAGCATCAAGGTCTCCCCGAGCACCGTGGTCGGGGACGACTCCCAGACGGACTGCTTCATGGAGATCTGCGACGAAAGTGGCCAGGTCGTCATTGGCGCGGACGGCGACGACGCGGCGCCGGCCGACGACAACGTCTGCGACACCGAAGCGTGCGCCGGCGCCTCCGTCGCGCACACCCCCACGGCCGAGGGCTCGCCGTGCGGCGTGCAGCCTGCGGAGGAATGCAAGCAAAGGAGCTGTGGAGCGGGCCAGTGCAAGCTGCAGAACAAGCCCAATGGGACACCCCTCCCGGACAACTTTGCCGGGGACTGCGCCCTGCGCATCTGTTCCGGCGGCGCTCCCGCTTTTGAAGCCCACCCCGAGAAGTGCGCCGACGGGCCTCCGAACGACTGCTACGTCCCCGCGTGCGCCCTCAACGCCGTGGGCGGCGCGTGTTACCCGACGTTTGCTCCGAGCGGGAAGGCTTGCGACAAGGGCGGGGGAGTCCAGGGAACCTGCAACGACATAGGATATTGTTCCTGAGAGCCCATCGAGACAGACTGTCGTCCGCCCCGCGATGGGGGCTCCGCGCAGCCCTCCGGCCCGTTGCGCTCGCCGGCCTGGCAGCCGCTCTCATGGCGAGCTGCGCCCCGGCGGCGTCGCCGCCCGAGCGCGACTGCACCGTCACTGTCTGGGCCCAGGCCACGCGCGCCATCCCCTCGGTGACTGGCAGCTTCGCCGGCTGGGTCACGCCGGGCCTCCCCATGATCGCCCATGGCCAGGACGACTGGTACTCGATCACGCTCTCGCCGCCCCCCGGCGAATACGGCTATCTCGTCACCGACGACAGCGGCAGCCACCCGGACCCGCACAACCCGCAGCGCACGTACCGCGGTGACGACGAGGTCTCGCTGGCCGTCGTCGCCGACTGCGCCGCACCCGCAATCACCGTGGACGCCGTCGACGCCGCCGATGACGGCACCGTCAGCGTCGCGGGCACGTTCTGGAAGGTGCCGGGCACGGGCGGCGATCCGAGCGCGCGCCTCGCGTCCATCGTCGCAACGACCGCGGCGGGGGCCGCGTTGGAGGCTGTCGAGACGTCGTCCGAGACAGGTCGCTTCGTCCTCCGCGGAGCCGGTTTCCCTCGCGGAAAGCACACGTTCCACATCGAGGCCAGGGCGGCCTCCGGCGCCGTGGCCGACGCGCCGCTCGCGGTCGCGTGGGTGGCGCCGGTGGCGCGGCGCTGGGAACGGGGCCTCCTGTACCAGGTGGTCGTGGACCGCTTTCGCAAAGACGGCGGCGCCCCGGTCGGGCCACCCGAGACTCCCGGCCACCGCGCCGGCGGCACCCTGGACGGCGTGCGCGCGGCCATTGAAAGTGGCTATTTCGACGAGCTCGGAGTCTCGACGCTCTGGCTCTCCCCGGTGTACGTGAACCCGCCCGGCCTGCTCCCCGGGCGCGACGGCGAGATGTACGAGGGCTACCACGGCTACTGGCCGCTCGCGTCGCGCGCTGTCGAGCCAAAAATCGGCGGCGAACAGGCTCTCCACGAGCTGATCGCGACCGCCCACGGGCACGGCCTCGCGGTGCTCCTCGACCTGGTCCCGAACCACCTCTACGAAGAGAACGAGCGTTACACGCTGCACGCGAAGGACGGCTGGTTCAATGACGGGCCCGGCGTCTGCATCTGCGGCACGCCCGGCTGCTCTTGGGACCAGCGTATTCAGGACTGCTGGTTTGCCGACTACCTGCCCGACGTACGGTGGCAGTCCGACGACGCCATGCGCGCCACCATCGAGGACCTCCGCTTCTGGATGGAGACCTTCGATGCCGACGGGGTGCGCATCGACGCCGTGCCCATGATGCCCAGGCTGGCGACGCGCAGGATGACCCTCTCGCTCCGCCGCGATCACGCCCCGGAAGGTGCGTTGTTCTCGATCGGCGAGGTGTTCACCGGCCCCGGGCCGGAGGGCACCGACGCGATCAAGTATTTTCTCGGCCCCGACGGTCTGAACAGCGCGTTCGACTTCCCTCTGACGTGGGCCCTTCGCGGGGCGATCGCCCAGGAGAGCGGCGGATTCGGCGACATCGAGGCGACGCTGCTCCATTCGGAAGCGGCGCTCCAGGGCTCGGGCGCGGTGCTCGGCCGCATGGTCGGCAACCACGACATGCCGCGCTTCCTGTCCGAGGCGACCGGTCACGCCGGCGGCAACGCGTGGTCCAATCCCGCGCCGGATCCGGCCGACGCGCTGCCCTACGACAAGCTCCGGGTGGCGCTCGCGCTGGTGATGACGCTGCCCGGGCTGCCGGTGATTTATTACGGCGACGAGGTGGGACTCGCGGGGGGCAGCGATCCCGACAACCGCCGAGCCTTGCCGGACGAGGCTGCCCTCTCCGCGTCGCAGCGCGACGTGCTCCACACCACACGCCGTCTGGGCCGCCTCCGGGCCTGCTCCGTTGCGCTGAAGACCGGCCTACGAAAGGCTTTTCTCACGACGAAGCGGACCTACGGGTTCACCCGCGTCGCCGCCGAAGAAGCGGCCATCGTGATGATTTCCACCGAGGCCGAAGCGGCGCAGATCGTGCCTCCGCTCAAGGCCGTGCCCCCTGGTCTCTACGTCGATGCCGTGAGCGGCGAGTCGTTCGAGGTTGGTGGGGGTGCGCCGGTGTCCGTGGCGCCCTACTCTTTCCGGATCCTCTTGCCCGAGAACAGCCCATGTCTTTCCGCTTCGAATCCATCGCCCTGAAGAGCGCCGCGCTGCTCGCCACGCTCGTCTCGTTCGGCGCCCTCGTCGCCGTCACGCCCATTGCGTGCACTCCCGACCAGCTCGACAGCAAGGACCCGCCCGACGGGGGAGGTGGCTTCAATCCGGGCGACGGCGGGCTCGTCGGGTCGTCGTCGTCCAGCACGGGGCCGGGCGGCGGCGGCGCGGGCGGGAGCGGCGGGGGCGGCCCGCCGATGTGCGACGACTCGCTGAAGCGCTGCGAGCACGAGTTCACGTATGCCGACATGGGCGAGAGCTCGGTCGAGCTGCGGGGCGACTGGGACGGTCCGGCGACGTGGGCGGTGGGCGCGCCCATGACCAAGAGCGGCGCGACGTGGGGCGTGACCGTGCCGGTGCCGTGGAACGGGCAGGTTCAATACAAGCTGATCTTGAACGGCAACAACTGGGTGATTGATCCGGGCAACCCGTCGACCATCGACGACGGCAACGGCAACAAGAACTCGCTCCATACCGGCGGGACGTGCGAGGAGTACACCTGCGCGTCGTTGCCGGTGCTGGGGTACGACTGGCGCGACGCCATCCTTTACTTCGTGTTCGTCGACCGCTTCCTCGACGGCAACCCCGGCAACAACGGCGCGCCGAGCGGCGCCGAGGGCGGCGCCGAATACGAGGGCGGCGACTGGGCGGGGCTGCTGAGCAAGATCGAGGACGGGTATTTCACCGACCTCGGGGTCAATGCGCTGTGGATCACGGTGCCCATGCAGAACCCGAACAACAAGGAGATCGGGTCCGACGGGAAGTATTACAGCGCGTACCACGGCTACTGGCCGGGCGACCTCGACAAGACCGAGGAGCGCTTCGGCACGCTCGAAGAGCTCCAGGCGGTGGTCGACGCGGCGCACGCCAAGGACATCAAGGTGATCGTCGATTACGCGATGAACCACGTCCACGACAGCGCCCCCGTGTACGCCCAGCACGCCGACTGGTTCTGGCCCAATACCAATGGAAACGGCGGCAACTGCGTCTGCGGCGAGGGCTGCTCGTGGGACGTGCCCGCCGACGCCAGGCGCTGCTGGTTCCGCGATTACCTGCCCGACTTCAATTTCACCAACGCCGCCGCGCGCAAGTTCTCGATCGACAACGCGCTCTCGTGGATCACCAAGACCGGCATCGACGGCTTCCGTCTCGACGCCGTCAAGCACATCGAGGACTCGTGGATCGCCGACCTGCGGGCCCGCGTGACGAGCGAGATCGAGCCGGTCAGCGGCCAGCACTTCTACATGGTCGGCGAGACGTTCACCGGCGACAAGGGCACCATCAAGTACTACGTCGACCCGGTCAACAAGCTCGACGGCCAGTTCGACTTCCCGCTGCGCGTCTCGCTCACCCGCACGGTGCTCATGCGCAAGGCGCCCATGAGCGAGCTCGCCGACTTCTTGAACGCCAATGACACGTATTACGGCTCGGGCATCATGAGCACGTTCATTGGCAACCACGACATGCCGCGGCCCATTCACTTCGGCGAGAACACGCCGGCGTGGGACAACGAGTGGGCCGACGGCAAGGACAAGGCGTTCGCCAACAAGCCCGGATTGCCCGCGGGGAACAGCGCCTTCGAGCGGCTCGCCAATGCGTTCACGGTGCTCTTCACCACCAAGGGCGTCCCGCTGATCTATTACGGCGACGAGATCGGGCTGCCCGGCGCGGGCGACCCCGACAACCGCCGCTTCATGCAATGGGCGGGCTATTCGGCCGGGCAGCAACTGCTGCTCGACCGGCTCAAGAAGCTGACCAAGATCCGCGCGGACCACCCGGCGCTCCGCCACGGCAGCCGCGCCACCCTGGGCGTGACCAATGACACGTTGACCTACAAGATGAGCACCGCCGCGGAGACCGTGTTCGTGATCATCAACCGGGGCGACTCGCAGCAAGCGGCCTCCGGCCTCCCGGGCGGCGCCTTCACCGACCTGATGACCGGCACCACCGTCAATGGCCCGTCGGTCAACGTGCCGGCCCGGACGTCGCTGGTGCTCGTGCAATGAAGCGAGAATCTTACTTGAGCAGGCCCGGGAGGATCTTCGCCGAGACCTTGTGCGGCTTGCCGCTGTTCGGGATGAAGTTGTCCCAGACCACGACCACGTCGCCCGTCATTGGATCGACGGTCACGCTCGGGACGGTTTGCTGGCCGAGCGGGCTGTCGCTGGCGACCTTTTCCGCCGTGAGCGCGGCGCCCGTCTGGTCGAACACCCGGTAGAAGACGTTCTCTCCGCCGGTCGCCGCGGCGGTCCACACCACCACGAGCTTGCCGTTGCCCGGGTTCGCCGCGATGCGAGGCTGGCTCTGGGGATTGGTGTCCGCGGTCACGATGAACGGCGCGCTGCCATTGCCCGGCGTCTGGAAGATGCGCAGCACCGCCTCGCGGTACGTCGCGCCGGCCCCGTCCGGCAGCGAGTCGCGCGTGTAGACCAGCGCGGCCTGGTCCATCATCCCGATGCGCTCGCCGTACGGCTCGCGCGGGGCGACGTCGTCGACGGCCGAGAGGGTGAAGAACGAGTCACCGCCCAGCGGCACGCCGTTCGTGTCGAGCAGCTGCCCGACGATCACCCCGTTGCCGGCGGGGTCGACCACCCACGCCGTCATGAAGCTCATGGGAAGACCCCACGCGGCCGTGTTGTTCTTCGCGAGCGTGTCGCCCACGTCGACGGCGCCGCCGCTCGGTGCCGCGAACGAGGTGAAGGCCTGCAAGGAAATGTCGGTCAAGGCGCCGATCTTGGCGGTCGTGGCCGTGATGAACGTGCCGCCCCCGGTCGCCGCGCAGCTGGGGTTCGCTTCCGGGTTCACGATGGCCGTCGCGACGGGATCCGTCGTCATGCCGTTCGACTCGATTTTGCGGGAGTAGACCTTCTTGTCGGTCGCGTCGCGCCAGAAGATCAGCGACCGGTTGGTCGACGCGGTGCAGATGCGGTGGCCGCTGCTGTCCGGGTTCGGGGTGACCGCGATGTCCACGGCGGCGGTGCCCTTCAGGTAGGTGCCGTCGAACTTGTACTGGCGACCCTGGAGCTTGTTCAGCGTCGCCGAGTGCCAGAGGACCAGGAAGGTCCCGGAGTCGACGCCGCCGCTGTCCTTGTCCCGGCGAAAGCCGACCGTGGGAAAATCGTTGTGAGCGGCGGCGGCCATCCCGGCCTCGATGTCGAACTCTTTGAAGATGCACGTGGCGGTGCAGAAGTCCTGATCGCCGGGCGCGGGGTTGGTGTCCCCCTGGTCCTTGTCGTCGCACTCCTCGTCGGCGTCCAGGATCCCGTTGCCGCAGAGCTTGGTGCAGATGCTGAGCTCTTCCAGGGCGTCGGTGCAGGTGTAGCCCGCCTCGACCTCGCACTTGGAGCTGCACCCGTCCCCCGCGACGGTGTTGTCGTCGTCGCACGCCTCCGCGCCGGTGACCTTTCCGTCGCCGCAAACCGGCTCCACGGTGGTCGTCGAGCCTCCTCCCGTGGAGGTCGTCGTCGTCGTCGTCGCGCCGCCGGAGCCCCCACCCCCGGTGGCCCCGGTACCCCCACCTCCCGAGGACGAAGTGCCCGGGTTGATCTCACCCGGCGCGTTGATGACCGAACATGCGCCGAGCAGAGACGGCGCAACGACCCAGAGCGAACGCAAGCTACGCATACGCCGACGAGATTGTCAGGCTGGCTCATGGAGGGCAAGAGGCTCGCGCGCCAGCGCAAAGCCGCTGGCTTTACGAGGGTTGCGAGCACGCGGGCCGGAAGCTACTGTGCCGGCCTTCTGGTGGGTAAAAAGTTCGAGCTCGTTTCCGAATTCACTCCCAAGGGCGACCAGCCGCGCGCCATCGAGGAGATTTGCCAGGCGTACGCCGAGGGCCGGACGCAGCAGACGCTGCTCGGGGTGACCGGCAGCGGCAAGACGTTCACCGCGGCCAAGGTCATCGAGCACTTCGGGGTGCCGACCCTGGTGATGGCGCCCAACAAGACGCTGGCGGCGCAGCTCTACGGCGAGCTCCGCGACCTCTTCCCGACCAGCGCCGTCCACTATTTCGTCAGCTATTACGATTACTACCAGCCCGAGGCGTACGTCCCGACGAGCGACACGTACATCGAGAAAGACGCGATCATCAACGACGCGATCGATCGCATGCGTCACGCCGCGACGTACGCGCTGCTCTCGCGCTCGGACGTGATCATCGTCGCCTCGGTGAGCTGCATCTACGGCATCGGCAGCGCCGAGAGCTACCACGGCCTCGTCATCCGGCTGGAGCGCGGCGTGGAGTTCCGCCGCGACGATCTGCTGCGCCTGCTCGTCGACATCCAGTACCAGCGAAACGACGTCGACTTCCACCGCGGCACCTTCCGCGTCCGCGGCGACGTCGTCGAGATCTTCCCGGCGTACGAGGAGAACATCGCCATCCGCATCGAGTTCTTCGGCGACGAGATCGAGGCGATCAAGGAGGTCGATCCGCTGCGCGGCCGGGTGCTCGACACGCGCGACCGCGTCGAGATCTACCCGGCCTCGCACTACGTCACCGAGCAGCAACAGATGCGCGGGGCCATCGCCGCGATCCGCGACGAGCTGCGCGAGCGGCTCGACTTCTACGACAAGGCGGGGCGCTTCCTGGAGAAGCAGCGCATCGAGCAGCGGACCATGTACGACCTCGAGATGCTGGAACAGATGGGGTTCTGCAACGGCATCGAGAACTACTCGCGCCACCTCTCGGGCCGCAAACCCGGCGAGCCGCCGCCCACGCTCATCGACTACTTCCCCAAAGACTTCTTGATGATCGTCGACGAGTCGCACCAGACCATCCCGCAGGTCGGGGCGATGTACCGCGGCGATCGCTCGCGCAAGGAGACGCTCGTCGAGTACGGCTTCCGCCTGCCGAGCGCCCTCGACAACCGGCCGCTCAAGTTCGAGGAGTTCGAGGAGCACTACAACAAGGTCCTCTATGTCAGCGCGACGCCCGGCGAATACGAGCTGCAGCGCTCCAAGGGCGTCGTCGTCGAGCAGATCATCCGGCCCACCGGCCTCATCGATCCGAAGATCACGATCGTGCCGGTCGGGGGCCAGGTCGACGATCTGCTCGCCCGCATCCGCCAGCGCACGGCGCGCGGCGATCGCGTGCTGGTCACCACGCTGACCAAGCGTATGGCCGAAGATCTGACCGAGTACTACACGGAGCTCGGGGTCCGCGTCCGCTACCTGCACTCGGACATCGACACCATGGAGCGCATCGAGATCCTGCGGGATCTGCGCCGCGGCGAGTTCGACGTCCTTGTCGGCATCAACCTCCTGCGCGAGGGCCTCGACCTGCCCGAGGTCTCGCTCGTCGCCATCCTCGACGCCGACAAGGAAGGCTTCCTGCGCAGCGGGCGCTCGCTCATCCAGACCATCGGCCGCGCCGCCCGCAACGTGAACGGCGAGGTCATCATGTACGCCGATCGCGAGACCGACGCGATCAAGCTGGCCATCAGCGAGACCAACCGGCGCCGCGCCATCCAGGCCGCCTACAACGAGAAGCACGGCATCACGCCCGCGACCGTCATCAAGGCGATCCTCGACATGTCGCCGACCTCCGGCTCGCGCGACTACTACGCGGTGCCCAAGCTGCCCAAGGGCAGCAGCGCGGAGAGCGCTCCGGAGATGGACATCTCCGACCGGATCGAAGCGCTGCGGCTCGAGATGTTCGCCGCGGCGGAGAACCTCGAGTTCGAGAAGGCGGCGAGGATCCGCGATCAGATCCGGACGCTGCGCGGCGAGGGCGCCGGCGAGGAGCCGGAGGGCCCGCCGGCGCGCGGCGGAAAACCGGCGGGGCGGGCCGGAAAGAAGCCGCGGGCGAAGGTGGCGGGGCGCAGCGCGCGAGGGAAACATCGATGACCTTCCGGGGCAGAGCAGCGGCATGGCTGGCGGCGGCGGCGGTCCTCGCGGCGGCTGGCAGCGCGGAGGCCCAGGAAGAGTGGAAGGACGAGGGCGGCGACAAGCTCCCGCCCGACGATCGCCCCAAGAAAAAAGAAGAAGCGCCGGCCGTGAGCCCCGACGCGAAGCCGCCGAAGCTGATCGCGGAGCTGAAGCTGGGGCCCGCGTTCCTGCTCTCCGCGAGAGGGGTGACCGAGTTCGGCCTCCAGCTCAACTTCGGTTACGCGATGGCGCACAGCCTCATCACCAGGGGCGACGCGCTCTACCTCACCGTGTCGCCGTACCTGCTCGTCGGCGAGGACCTCTCGATCGTCGCCCCGCTCGGCGTGCAGTACGACCTGCCGCTCACCATGATCCCTTACGAAGGGATCTCGGCCTATGCCCGCACGTCGGTCGGCTACGCCTACGTGAAGCCGCCGCTGCTCGACTTCGACAGGGGCTTCCACGGCTTCGCGGTGCAGCCGGCGATCGGCGCAAAAATAGCCTTTTACGAGCGTTTTCACGTCGGCATCGAGCCGTTCGGCTTCGACATCCTGCACGTCATCCCGCCCCAATCGACGGCGGCCCCCGAGCTCACCATCACCGCGTTCCAGCTCTACATCTTCGGCGGCGCCAGGTTCTGAAGCGGGGCCGCGAAGGGTGGAGCGGCTCATCGTGCGATGGGACCGTGCGCGCGATGCTTCAGTCGTTCCACGATTCGGAACGCCGCTCTAGAGCGGTTCGCGCCCCGGTTTGGGGCGTGCAATTCGCGACATTCCACGGCAAATAGAGGCATTCGATGAGCGGGCCCCCACACGCGGGCGCAAACCGCTCTAGAGCGAATATTTGTATCGCGGAACGACCGGCGCTTCGCCCGTACCGTCCATCGCGTGAATGGCCACTACAGGATTCGTGGCGAGCTCTGAGGTTGGATCCTCAGCGCACGACGACGGCGCGCGTGAGGGTGAACTGGAGCTCTTGATCGCCGCGCTTCACCGTGAGCGCGACGCGCGTGCCGGGCTCGCCGCGCAGGCGCTGGATGCAGTCGGGGAGGGTCATCTCGTCGGTCGTGGCGCCGTCGATCCGGGTGATGTAGTCGTGGCGCTGGAGGCCTCCCTGCGAGGCCGGCCCGTCGGGCGTGAGCCCCAGCACCATGGCGCCGAAGGCGCTCGGTTGTGGGCCCAGGATGAGGCCGATGCCGCCGAGCTCGCTGTCGCCGGTGGTGCCTTCGCCGCGCGGCTGGAGCGCCACGTCGGAGGTCATCTGCGACGAGCCGCGGGCCTGCAGGCCGCTGACGATGCGCGACCGGTAGCCGTCCTTCTCGACGCGGATCGAGAACGGCCCGGCGGGCGGCACCCCTTCGAGCGAATAGGCGCCGTTTTCATCGGTTTTTACCGAGGGGATCGAGCTCACGCCGCTCGACGTCAGCGAGTCGAGCGCGACCCGCGCGCCGGCGACGGGCTTGCGCGTGTCCGCGTCGGTGACCGTGCCCGAGAGCAGCGCGCCGGCCGCGAGGACGATGCGCACGCCCGTCACGCTGCGCCCGGCCTCGACCTCGAGGGCCTCGCTCTTCGCCGGCGGCCGCCCCTCCGAGCTCACCGAAAGTACGTATTTCCCGGGCGTCACGTTCGTCATCTCGAAGGCGCCCTTCTCGTCCTCGACGTTGCGGGCGCGGCCGTTCGAGCCCTCGTCGTCGCCGTCCGCGCCGACGAACTTCTCCACGGCGAGCATGAACTTGGGGATGGGCGCGCCCTTCTCGTCGACGACGACGCCCTTGATGTTGCCGCCGCCGCGCAGCTCGAAGGTGTTGCCGCGGGCCTCACCCGCCCGCAGCGTGACGTGCACCGAGGCGCCAAAACCAGGCTTTCGCGCCACCGCGACGCAGCCCACGGCCTGGGCCGGGAGCTCGAACGAGCCGTCCAGCTCGGTCACCGTGCTCACGTCCTTGTCGCCCTTGTCGGTGCAGCCGACCCACGCCCGCGGCACCGGCGCGCCGTCGGGCCCGAGGACGCGACCGCGCACGGCGCCGGCTTCCTCGGTCGGGCTCGCTGTCTCGACGGGGCGCGCAGCTCGTGGGGGCGGCGCGACGTTGCGCGCCGGCGGGGGCGGCGGCTCGTCTTCGTCGGTCGCGGCCAGGACCTGCGGGATCTGGATCCGGGGTGGGGCCGGCAAGACGAGCCACGCCAGAAAGGGCATGAAGAGCAGCCCGAAGGACACGAGCGCCGCCGTGAGCCAGGCACGGTTTCGGAGCGCGAAATCTTTGGGGCCGACGGCCATGGTCGTCTTCATCTCGACGCGCGACCCGTCGAGGAAACAAGTGTTTTGTGAGGAGGTGAGCGGGGCGGGGGAGCGCGGACGAGGGTGGCTCAGGGCTCGACGTTGGGCGCCGCGTCATCGCCTGCGTCGGGGGCGAGGTCGAGCGGCCGCGGCTTGCCCTCTTCGCCCTGGGGTCCGAGGATCGGCGTCTCGGGCTCGACCGGCCAGGGCGACTCCGTCGAGGAGCCGCCGCACGCCGCGGCGATCACGCCTGTCGCGAGGGTGATCGCCGTCATTGCAACCATCGCAGAAAACGCAACGAAGACTGCCCGTGCCCGGAGCTCGCTCATCAGGCGCGGCTCTCTGCCAGGTTCTCGCGGGCGAGCCAAGCACAGGCTGCCGCGTTCGCGACACACCACACGATCAGCAGGACACGACCGCCCGGGCTGGCGTGCTCGCCGAGCACCGCCGTGGAGAGCAGGTAGGCCGCCGTGCCGGTGGCGATGCCCGCGACGACCGGGCGCAGCGTCCGGGAGCCGAAGGCGAGCGCGGTCAGCGCGAAGGGCAGGGCGGCGTTCGCGAGGGGCAGGAAGCGGTGGACCGAAGCGCCGACGAGGAGATCGAGGTCAGCGATGGGGCGGGCGAGGAGGTCGACCGGCAGGTACACGCGCGGGAGGATCCACGGCAGGAAAAACAGCAGGCCGGGGCCCGCGGCGAGCGCGCCGAGGAAGTAGCCCGGGCTCCACGTGCTGAGGGCGCGCGCGTTCTTCTTGAAGGCCCAGTTGCCCACGAGCGCGGTCAGGCCGAGCACGAGGAGGAGCCGCAGCACGGCGTGGATGAAGGTGATGCGCTGGACCGCGTCGGCGGCTTGCAGGATGCCGGCGCCGAACAGCTTCTTACCGTTCTCCGAAGTGTCGACGACGCGGGCGCTCGCCTTGAGCGCGTTCTCGACCGCGGCGGGATCCGTGACGCCGAGGCTCACGATCAGCGCGGCCGCGCCGGCGACGTGCGGCGAGGCCATGGAGGTGCCGTTGTACGCCGGGAAGATCTCGCACTTGTCGCGGCCCTTCTTGCAGATCGTCTGCTGCGTGACCTTCACGCCGGGGGCCGCGATGTCGACCTCTTTGCCGCGCGACGAGAAGCTCGCGAGCTTGTCGTCCGGATCGGAGGCGCTGACGCCGATGACGCCGTCGGTCGCGCCGGGGAAGCCGACGCTGCCGCCGGAGTTGCCCGCGGCCGCGACGACCACCGAGCCCTGCGCCAGCGCGTGCTTGACCGCGTCCTCGAGGATCTTGGAGTTGCGCGGCCCGCCGAGGCTCAGGTTGATGACGTGGGCGCCGTGGTCGGCCGCCCAGCGAATGCCGTCGGCGACGTCCGCGGTGGTGCCCCAGCCGTCCTCGTTGAGGACCTTGACCGGCATCAGGCGGGCGTGGAACGCCATGCCCGTGACGCCGTGGCCGTTGTTGGTGCTCTGCGCGATGGTGCCGGCGACGTGCGAGCCGTGGCCCTGGTCGTCGCTCGCGTGCTCGTTGTTGGTGACGAAGCTCCAGCCGCCGACGCACGCGGTCTCGAGGAGATCGCTGCCCTTGTTGAACGGGCCGTGCGTCTCGCAGGCGATGCCGGTGTCGACGACGGCGACCGTGACGCCGCGGCCGGTGGCGAAGTCCCACGCGCGCGTCATGCCGACGCGGTCCATGTGCCACTGCTCCGCGCGCTGCGGATCGTCCGGTGCGAACACGGCCCCCACGCGGGCGAGCGGCTCGACGTGCTCGACGCGGCCGTCCTTGCGCAGCTCGGCGAGCACCGACGCGAGGCGCCCCAGGGGGATGTTGGCGAGCTGGATGCGCGTGTCTTTTTCGAGGTCGGTGGGGCGGAGCGCGATCCCGAGGCCCTCGGCGATCGAGAGCACGTCGCTCTCGTCGAGGTCGTCGCGGCCGTCGACGACGTACTCGCCGGGGATGTCCCACGACGACTCGTCGGTCCACGTTCCAGCGGCCATGCCCGTCGGCCCGACCTCGGGGATGGCCCACGGGTCTTCGGCGCGGGCGACGCTCGGCGCGGCGGCGAGACCCGCCACGACGGCGAGACCCAGGAGGGGCAACAACGGACGGGGCGAACGATCGAGAAGCGGGCGAGGGCGATCCATCCGGCGTCTCCTTTTATGTGAGGGCGAGGGTAGCGCGATGGCCGGGGGATGCCACCACGGGCTCTTTCGACGAAGCATGCGCGAGCCCGATCTCGCGGGGCATGATGATGGTCGAAGAAGTGTGAAGGGCAGCTCGGGCAGGAGCAGCCGCGAATCGGATTTCGCGCGCGCGCCCCCCGCAAAGTAAATTTTGCGGCCCTTTCCGCGGCTTCGATCTTGCGGCCTGTGCCCCCTGACACCGTAAGATCATGGGGCCTTCTCCGAAATGATTCTCAACGAAGCCCGCATCGAACAGACGATTGATCGCGACGAGCGCGGCAAGTTCCACAAGGCGCTCGTCGTCGTGAAGGTGCCTGATCGCGGCAGCTCCGTCCCGCTCGCGATGGTCCGCAAGCGCAGCGTCACGGTCGACGAAACGCGCGCCCCGGTGCTCCTCATCCACGGCTACGGGCAGAACCGTTACGCCTGGCACCTGCCCGCGCGCAGCTTCTCGAACTACCTGGCGCGCGCCGGCTTCGACGTGTTCAACCTGGATCTGCGCGGCCACGGCCGCTCGCGCCACCTCGGCGCGCGGCTCCCCGCCCACGTCACGGAGTTCGTCCGCGAGGACGTCCCCGCCGCGGTGGAAGAGATCCAGAAGCTCTCCGGCGGCCGCCCCGTCTACGTCGTCGGCCACTCGCTCGGGGGCCTCATCGCCTATGCCTCGGCGCCCCGCCTGGGCAGCGCGCTCGCCGGCATCACGACGCTCGGCAGCCCCTACCAGTTCACCCGCGGCTCGCCGACGCTCATGATCCTGGGCTGGCTCATGCTGCACCTCGATCGCCGCATGCCGCTCGGCCACGGCGCGCTCGAATTGAAGGGGCTCGGCGAGGCCATGCGCAGCCTCCGCTCGTTCATCGAGAGCCCCATCTTCCCGCTGCCGATCCGCGGCTTCGTCCCCCGCTCGATCGAGCCACAGGTGCTGGCGCAGCACATGTCGCTGGCGATGGACCGGGGCAGCATCACGGCGATCCGCAACATGTTCCTGCGGGCCGCCGAGTGGCGAAACAGCGGCGATCGCCTGGGCGGTCTCGCCGACGCCGAGGCCTTCGAGGCGCTCGACATCCCGATGCTGGTGATCGCCGGCACCCGGGACGATCTCGCGCCGCCGAGCAGCGTCGAGCCCGCCTTCCTGCGCAGCCGCTCGTCGGACAAGACGTACCGGACGTTCCCTCGTGGCCACATCGATCTCATCATGGGAATGGATGCGCCGCAGACGGTGTGGCCGCTGATCGAGAGCTGGATTGGGACGCGCGTGCGGCGAACGGCGAAGGCGGCGTGACGGAGCGTGAGATGGCGTGACAGCATGGGGCGGCGTGACGGAGCGTGAGGCGGCGTGAGCATTGATCAAGGAGACGGACGAATGTCGCTGAAGGATAAAGTGATGGCGGAGGGGATGAAGCTCGCGACCAACCCGAAGGTCGCCAAGCTGATGCAGGACGAGCGCGTGATGAAGCTCGTCATGCAGGCCGTGAGCATGCCCGGCAAGGTGCAGAGCTTCACCGCCGAGCAAAAAGAGGCCTTCGCAAAGGCAATGGGCCTGGCGACGACGGACGAGGTGAAGGACCTCAAGCGCCAGATCGCGGCGCTCGAGCGCGAGATATCGGACCTGCGCAGCCGCCGCTGACAAAAAAGGCCCCCCGCATTGCGCGAGGGGCCTCTTTCAATGGGCGAGGTTGATTACTTGGCGTCGCCGCGGGCGTAAATGCTCGCGACGTAATCGAGCACGTCGCGGGCCGAGACCTCGTTGTAACCGAAGTACTTCATCATCCGGGTCTTGATGATGTCGATCTTCTCCTGCGTCTCCTTGTCGATGACGCTGCTCACCAGCGTCTGGAGCTTGATCGAGTCCTTCTGGTCCTCGAACAGCTTGAGCTCCAGGGCGCGGCGCAGGCGGTCGTTGGTGTGCCACTCGAACTTCTTGCCCTCGACCGCGAGCGCGCCGATGTAGTTCATGATCTCGCGCCGGAAGTCGTCCTTGCGGTTCTCCGGGATGTCGATCTTCTCCTCGATCGAGCGCATGAGCCGCTCGTCGGGCTCGATGTCCTCGCGGGTGAAGCGGTCCTTGACCTTCTCTTTGAGGACGAAGGCCTTGATCGAGTCGATGTAGTTGGCCGCCAGCTTCTGGATGGCCTCCTCGTCGGCGCTGATGGCTCGCTGGACCTCGTTCTTGATGATGTCCTCGTATTCCTTCTTCACCATGCCGATGCACTCGCTGTAGCGCTTGCGCTGCTCCTCGTTGGAGATGAGCGAGTGGTGCCGCAGGCCCTTTTCGAGCTCCGACAGGACCATGAAGGGGTTGATGGTGCCCTCGCCCATGTCATTGACCAGGGCATTGGAGATCTTGTCCTGCACGTAGCGCGGGCTGATGCCCTCCATGCCCTCGCGCGAGGCCTCCTTGCGCAGCTCCTTCACGGTGTCCTGCGTGTAGCCGGGCAGGACCTTGCCGTCGTAGAGCTTCATTTTCTGCATGAGCGAGAGGTTGTGCTTCTTCGGGTCCTCGAGGCGGGTGAGCGCCGCCCACATCGCCGCGACGCCGAGCGTGTGCGGGGCGATGTGTTTGCCCTTGATCTTCTCTTTATTGAAGTCCTTCTCGTAGATCTTGATCTCTTCCGACACCTTGGTGATGTACGGGATGTCGATCTTGATCGTGCGGTCGCGCAGGGCCTCCATGAACTCGTTGTTCAGGAGCTTCTTGTATTCGGCCTCGTTGGTGTGGCCGAGGATGACCTCGTCGATGTCGGTCTGGGCGAACTTCTTGGGCTTGATGCGGTGCTCCTGCGAGGCGCCCAGGAGGTCGTAGAGGAAGGCGACGTCGAGCTTGAGGACCTCGATGAACTCGACGATGCCGCGGTTCGCGATGTTGAACTCGCCGTCGAAGTTGAAGGCGCGCGGATCGGAGTCGGAGCCGTACTCGGCGATCTTGCGATAGTTGATGTCGCCCGTCAGCTCGGTCGAGTCCTGGTTCTTCTCGTCCTTGGGCTGGAAGGTGCCGATGCCGACGCGGTCCTTCTCGGACAAGATCAGGCGCTTGACCTTGATGTGGTCCATGACCTTGGCCCAGTTGCCGCTGTACTTGTCCATGAGCCGCTTGAAGACGAAGCGGCACGCCGGATCGAGCTCGCCCTCGACCTTCACGCGGAAGTGGGCGTTCGATAGCCCGAGCTCGGCAATGGCCTTGTCGCGCCAGGCGATGGGGATGAGGCGCAGCGGCTCCTCGTGCATGGGGCACGGCATGGTGGCGCCCTCGGCCTGCTCGAGACCGGCGGTGTCGAGCCCGGTCCACTCGAACGTGAAGAGCGAGCCGTCGGCCGTCGTGGAGTAGTGCTCCAGGCCCTTCTTCATGAGGCGCGCGATGGTGCTCTTGGACGAGCCGACTGGGCCGTGCAGCAGGATCACGCGCTTCTCGGGGCCGTAGCCCTCGGAGGCGGCGCGGAGCATGTGGACGAGCCGCATGAGCGGGATGTCGAGGCCGAAGATCGCGTCCTGGCCGCCGCTGTGCTCGTCCTTGAAGAAGTTGTAGCGAATCAGCTTCTTCTTGTTGTCCGTGTACTCTTCGGTCCCGTACCGGATGATCATGTCGTAAACGCGCTGGAAGGCATTGCGCGTGACCTGCGGGGTCTGGCGGACGATCTTCAGGTAGTCTTCAAAGCTGCCTTCCCAAGATAAGTCGCGGTAATGCGCGTAATCTTGCATCGCCGCGATCGTGTCGACCATTTTCCCGAGCTCGCCCATCGTGTTCACCTTCTGGTAGACGGCAGCGTGGCGCCGCTCACGGCTGCTGCGCACGGGAGCTTACCATTCGATCAACGGGGCGCGCACGCGCGGGAGCGATGTCCCGGCGTCGCGCAACCGCGCTACCCGGGCGTCGCGCCGTCGGCGCGTGTCACGGCACGGAGAGCGCGGCGGCCGCGGACAGCACCGCGTCCCATGCGGGCTTGGGCGAGCCGTCGGCGCGTGTCACGGCACGGAGAGCGCGGCGGCCGCGGACAGCACCGCGTCCCATGCGGGCTTGGGCGAGCCGTCCGCGTGGAAGAGGCCGAGGGAGCAAACATAGGCGGCGAGGGGGCCGTCCGCGGCCTCGCCCTGGGCCTGCGCCCACGCGCTGCACGTCGCCGGGTGCGCGTCGTGCAGCTCGACCACGTTGACCAGCGCGAAGCTCTTCCGCTGCGCGCCGATCGCGCCGAACAGCGTCGCGAAGAACTTTCGCTGCGCCTCGTCGTTGCCGCCCGCGATCACGTCGCTCGTGAGGCCGGTCGCCTGGAGCACGATGGGCTTCGAGGCGCCGATCTCGGCGAGCTCGGCGACCACGGCGGCGACGCCGGACGCGGCCTCGGGCTCGTAGGTGCCGAGGCCGGGGAAGTACGAGAACGCGACGACGTCCTCGACGTCGAGGAGCACGGCGAAGGTGGGCTCGTGTTTGGGAGCGTCGACCGAGAACGCGACGCCCGCGCCGAAGTCCCCGCCCGCGCCGTCGTGGGACCGCGCGTAGCTGATGGTCTGCTTGGCGAACGTCGTGAACGCAGCCCGCTCGCCCGGGTGCTCGGCGAGGTACACGTCGACGTCGCGGCCCAGCGTCAGGTACAGCAGCTCGTCGCCGCTCGACGCGAAGAGGCCGTCGATGGTCTTCTGGACCGACGCGAGCGTCTCGGCCGAGTCCCACGCTGCGCCCTGGAGCGCTGCCGGCCGGTGATCGACGAGGCGATCGACCACCGTGAGGTTGAGGACCACGCGCTTGCCGTGCGCGGCGTAGAACGCGGTCTTCTCGGCGAGCGCGGGGTCTTCGCCGGCCGGCGCCGCGTCCCACGGCACGACCACGACGGCCGCCCGCACGCCGGCCCCGAACGTGGCGAGCTCGGCCTCGAGCTTGTCCGCCGCGGTGGGCTCTTCTCCTCCGGAGGTGAAAGGGTTCGGCGTGATCGCGACGAGCACGGGTGTCGTGTCCGGCCCGCCGTCCGCGGCGTCGGCGTCGGCCTCTGAGTCGGCGTCGCCGGGGCCCGCGTCGAGCCCGCCGCTGCCGCCGCTGCCGCCGTCGG
>Ga0163144_10010768_pt1 | contig 19441 bp, 13 predicted proteins | sample OliLak19BULKMAT1_FD_123175 | JGI IMG/M metagenome (GOLD analysis project Ga0163144, IMG submission 123175) | Freshwater microbial mat bacterial communities from Lake Vanda, McMurdo Dry Valleys, Antarctica - Oligotrophic Lake LV.19.BULKMAT1 | ecosystem: Environmental > Aquatic > Freshwater >... | reverse complement strand
CTCCTCTCGACTCCTCTCGACGACGTCGTGACGCGGGCGCCCTCGGGCGCCCGACAACCGCCGTGGCGTCGCGCGGTCAGACCGCGAAGTCGTAGACGAGGGTGCGGAGCGCGTGCGCGATGCCGGGCACGAGGTCGCCGCCGGTGGTCGCGTTGGTCGCGAGGACGATCACCGCGCGCCGGCGCAGCAGTCCTTCGGCGTGGACGTATCCGCCGGGGTCGTGGCCGCGGTGCATGTACTTGAGGTCGCGGTGGCGTTCCTTGAGGTAGGGGCCGAGCCCGATGATCGCGCCGCCGTCGTCCACGGCGGTCGGGGTCAGGATCGCCGCACACGACGCGGGCGAGAGCACGCCGCGGCCGGCGGGGGTGCCGTCGGGGCCAGGGGCGAGCGCGGCCCAGAGGGTGGCAAGGTCGGCGACGGTCGCGATCAGGCCGGAGGCGGCGACCGACGCGGGGTTGAGCGTGGGGCGGGGGCGACCGGCCTCGTCGTGCGGGGTGGCGAGGGTGGCGGCGTGGGCGGCGGTCGACTCGAAGTCGCTGTCGGCGATCCCGAGGGGGGTGAGGAGTCGCGTGCGCGCGACGTCGGCGAAACGGCGGCCGGTGGCCTCCTCGACCGCGAGTTCGACGATCGAGAAACCGCCGCCGGAGTACCGCAGGCGCGTACCGGGAGGCTCGAAGAGACGCAGGGTGCGTGCGTCATCGAACGCGCTCGCGAGCAGGGTCTGCGCCGGGAGGCGCGTGGCAGCCTCCGTCCAGCCGTACCCGGTGACGTTGAGGCCGGCGCTGTGGGAGAGGAGGCGACGGAGCGTGACGCCGTCGGGGTCGAAGCCGCCGGTGCGCTCGGGCGGGAGGCGCCAGCCGCGCAGCCCGCGCAGGATCGGCGCGTCGAGCTCGAGGAGACCGTCTTCGACGAGGGCCAGCGCGACCATGGCCGTGACGGGCTTCGAGAGCGAGAGGGTCTGGAACGTGGTGGCGTCGGTGACGGGGCCAACGGTCCCGGCGGTCCCGTAGGTGCGGCGGACGGTGCGGCCGTCGGCGAAGCGGACGACGACCGCGAGGCCCGGCACGCGGGCGCGCTCGACGGCGTCGGCGGCGTGGGTGTCGAGCCAACGCTCGACGGCACGCGCGGGGGCGCGGATCGGGTTGCGCACGAGGCCGGCGCGAGACGCGACGACGCGGAGCGGGCGCAGCCATCGCGACCAAGGGGCCATGGGTCGCACTCTACCCAGCCCTCAGGCCCGGAAACACGTCGCCCGGTGGGGAGGCCCGCGGGGCGACGGAGGCCGACGGCGGTGGCCGAACGTCAGCGTTGGTGCAGGCGGCAGCTGCACACGACCGGGAGGCCGACGGGGTCGCCCTCGTCGGGGCCCGCGATCCGCAGGGCCTCGACGCGCAGCGGCGAGCCGCCGCGGCCCGGGCCGGGGAGCGCCGCCCGCAGCTTCGTCACGTCGGCCGCGAGGAACGCATAGGACGCGGCGGACGAGATCACCGAGCCGCCGTTCATCGTCGAGCCGGTCACCGCCGGCGACGTGTGCGTCAGGCCGAGGGAGTGGCCGATCTCGTGGGCGAGCGTCACGCTGACGGTCTTGGCGAAGCCCCTGACGATGCGCTCGAGCTCGGCGTAGCGGCCTCCGGGCGATCCGGTCCCGTAGAGGAGGGCCTTGAGCGCCGCGACGTCGGCGCTGCCGACCGGCGTAGCGGGGAGCGTCTTGTTGTTGAAGGCGGCGTTGAAGATCGGGCACAGTTCGTCGAGGAACACGCCGAGCTTGCCGCCCTGCGCCGACGTGGTGTCGTTCTCCTGCCAACCGTTGTCGCCCTCGTCGAGGTAGGCGGTGCCGAGCACGCCCGGGTCGCCGCCCGCGATCATGGAGACGACGTTGAACTGGTTGATCGCCGGGTTCGCGACGTTGCCGTTCGCCGGGCTCACGTGCGGGAAGCCGGGCTCGTCGAACGGGAACGTGATCTCGAGGCCGTTCGCGCCCTGGCCGCCGTCCGCCTCGCGCAGGTAGTGCACGTTCAGCGCGCGCAGCACCTCGCGGCGGACGCAGAGGCTCGCGACCTCGTCGGCGACCGTGCCGGTGGACCCCGTGCTCGACGGGTCGCGCAGGCCCATGAGCGCCAGGGCCCAGTGGAAGTCGCTCGCGTACGGGTGCGTGCCGTCGAACTTGCCGGCGAAGCGCACGTGCCAGACGTCGCTGCCGGAGAAGGTCGCGGTCATGTTCGCGACGGGGTTCGGCTGGACGACGACGTCGAGGTCCTCGGTCGCGCCCGAGGCGCTCGTCGCGCGGATGCGGTCGGTGCCGGTCGCCGGGCCCGCCCGGTACGTGGCCGTGCTCGTCGAGGGGTTGGCCGCGAGGATCGCGCCGCCGCTCTGGTTCGACACCAGCGTGAAGGTCGTGCTGGTCGCGCCGACCGCCGACACCGGGTACGACTCGCCGGTCCACGCCTCGCCGTAGCGCAGGAGCGCGAGGCTGGCGTCGAACGCGCTGACCGTGAGGCTGTAGGTCGCGGAGTCGCTCTGGGCGGGCGCGCCGCCGTCGGTCACGACCACGCTGAAGACGTAGGAGCCGAGGGTCGTGGCCGCGCCGGAGAGCGCCCCGCTGCCGGCGAGCGTCAGGCCCGGGGGCAGGTTCGACCCGCCCTGCAGCGCCCACGCGTATGGCGCGTCGCCGCCGTAGGCCATGAGCGTCGCGGCGTACGAGACGTGGAGCCCGGCGGTGGGCAGCGTGGTCGTCTGGATCGCCACGGCCGGGGGCGCGGCGCTGCCGCCGTCCCCACCGCTGGCGCCGCCGGCGCCGCACGCTGGGAGACCCGCAAGGACCATCGCGAACACGCCGGCGACGGCTCCCCGGAGGAGCCGCCGTCGCGCGAACCCGGCAACCGCAGTCGTACGCACCGTCATCATGGCCTCGCCTCTCTGGCTTCGGGGCCACAACCCTCGTCCTGCCTTGCGGTCGGACGTCTCGCCGCCCCTATCGGCGGAAGGCGCGGACGAACCTAAGGCCCAACCCCAAGCGGCCCGCCGCGCGTAACCCCTTGTTCAGGGCAGACTTCGGATCGCGGCAGCGCGACGCGTCCTCCCGGCGGCAGCGCGAGCCCCCCGCGGCGGGGGACGCGAGGCCCGGGGCCCGGTCGGTCCCGGGCGGCTAGACGTCGATCCGGACGTCCGCGCCCAGCCCGGCCCGGTACGGCGCGAGGGCGGGCCCGACCTCCTCCTCGAGGAAGCGCTCGACCTGCCGGGGGGCGATCCCGACGAACCGGTGCGGATCGACCATGGCGTCGATCTCCCCCCGGACCCCGGCGAACGCGGGGTCGGCCTTCAGCCGCTCGAGGAGGTCGTTACGGGCGGCGCCCGCGAGGATCTCGGACCGGGCGTCGAGGCTGTGGCGGCGGATCCGCTCGTGGAGCGCCTGCCGGTCGCCGCCGGCTCGCGTCGCCCGCATGAGGAGGTCCTCGGTCGCCATGAAGGGCAGTTCGGCGCGCAGGCGCGCGGCCACCACCGCCTCGTTCACGACGAGCCCGCGGGCGACGTTCGTGCACAGGCGGAGGATCGCGTCGGTCGCGAGGAAGGCCTCGGGGAGGAACAGGCGGCGCGCCGCCGAGTCGTCGAGCGTGCGCTCGAGCCACTGCCCCGCCGCCGTCTGGCCGGCCGCCGGCACGAGCGAGAGCAGGAACCGCGCCAGCGATGCCATGCGCTCCGACCGCATCGGATTGCGCTTGTAGGCCATGGCGCTCGAGCCGATCTGCTCGGCCTCGAACGGCTCGCTGAGCTCGTTCATGCCCGACAGCAGGCGCACGTCGTTCGAGAACCGCGTGACGCTGATGGCGACGCCGCCCAGGGTGGTCATCACCTTCCAGTCGGCGCGACGCGAATAGGTCTGGCCCGACACGGGCACCGCGCGCGCGAAGCCCGCGCGCCGCGCGACGTCGTCGTCGAGGGCCTCGACCTTCGCCACGTCGCCGTCGAAGAGCGCGAGGAACGACGCCTGCGTGCCGGTCGTGCCCTTGCTGCCGAGGAACGGGACCTCCTCGGCGGCGCGGCGCACCTGCGCGAGGTCGTCCACGAGGTCGAGGAGCCACAGGCAAGCGCGTTTGCCGACGGTCGTCGGCTGGGCGGGTTGGAAGTGCGTGAACGCGAGGCAGGGCGTGTCCTTCCATCGGCGGGCGAACGCCTCGAGGGCCGCGATGGCCTCCGCGAGGGCGCGCTCGACGAGGCGGAGCGCCTCGCGGAGGACGATCGCGTCGGCGTTGTCGGTCACGTAACACGACGTCGCGCCGAGGTGCAGCACGCCCTTCGCCGACGGGGCCACGTCGCCGTAGGCGTGGACGTGGGCCATGACGTCGTGGCGAAAGCGCTTCTCGTAGCGGGCCGCGGCCTCGAAGTCGATGCGGTCGGCGGCCGCGCGCAGGTCGTCGATCTGCGTCGCGGTGATGGGCAGCCCGAGGGCCTGCTCGGCCTCGGCGAGCACGATCCAGAGGGAGCGCCACGTGCGGATGCGGTGCCGGGCCGAGAACAGCCGTCGCATGGCCTCGCCAGCGTAGCGGGTGGCGAGGGGGTTCTCGTACTCGTCGTGCGCGGAGGTGTCGGGGCTCATGGGGAAGAGCATGCCGCATCCGGCGCCGGAGCGACACCCGCTCACCGACCCGTTCCCCGTCCCGCCCGGCCGATCGTTCGGCGCCCGGTCGTCCGGCGCCCGATCGTCCGGCGCCCGATCGTCAGGCGCCCGATCGTCAGGCGCCCGATCGTCAGGCGAACGCAACGTCCTCGAGCATCCCGGCGGGCGTGAAGCCCGCCCGGGCCGCGGTCCGCTCGGCCGCCTCCGACGCGGGCGCCGTCAGGACGCACCCGCGGGCGTACTCCGCCCGGGCGATCGCGGCCGCCGACTGGAGGAGAGCGGTCCCGAGTCCACGCCCGCGTTCGTCGGGGTGAACGCAGACGTCCACCACCTGGATCCGCCGCCGGGCCACGGCCTCGACCCGAAACATCGCGACGGGCCCGCCCGCTCGCTGCACGCTCCAGAGGGCGCCCTGCTGCACGCCGCCCGCGAGGTCGGCCTCGAGCACGCCCTCGCCGCCCTCGGTGGCGACCTTGCGGAGGGCGTCGAGCGCCGCCTCGCTGCCGGGTTCCGCGCGCCGTAGCGCCGGGTGGCGCTTCGGCGCGACCTCGCCGTCGAACGCGAACACCAGGCGCCGCACGCCCGGGCCCCGCCGCAACATCAGGACGGGCACGGAGTCCAGCATCGCCTCGACGTTCGCGGGGCTGCCGATGATCCGGCGCACCCGGTCGGCCTCGCCGAACAGCGGGGGCGGCGTGCCGGGCTTGGCGGCGATCGCGAGCAGCCCGCTGCTCTCGTGGAGGGCCGCGAGCGCCTCGACCTCGCCCGCGCGCGTCGCCTGGGCGGTCACGAGCCAAGCACGACGGGCCCCGGGGGGCAGCTCCGCCCACTCGAGCAGCGTGCTCGCCAGCCACGTGAGGCCGGGCGCGTGGTCCTCGAGGAAACGGGCCCAGCGTTCCGGGTTGTTGTGGACGGGCACGAGGAACCCCGAGGGGGACGACGGTCGGGAAGACAAGGTCGGTCGGGAAGACAAGGTCGGCATGAGGGCTCCGCCCTCAGCCAGAGGCTGACGACAACGTGCAGGATACGCCCACCCGTCCTGGGCGGCCCGGGAACCCGGGGAATCAGCGTCGTTTGCCGCAGGTTCCCCGCAGGTTCCCCGCAGGTTCGTGAAGGGTTCGTAGCGTTCGGTCGGCCCGCGGTGCTGCGGGCCTCGCGTCTCCGGGGGCCCGGCCTCCGCGCTGCGGCCCGCCTTACGTCCCCGCGTCGGGGACCGGGCGGTCGGCGAAGAGGCGGAGCAAATCGTCGGCGGCCTTGCGGTCGAGCTTGCCTTTCCGGAGCGCGACCTCTACGGTCTTGCGGCCGAGCGCGACGTAGAGGCGCACGAGGTCGCCGGGCGCGCGATGCAACGCGGCGAGGTGGCCGCGGACGGTGCCCACGTCGCCGCGCGCGATGGGGCCCGTGAGCGCCTCGGGGAGGCCCACCGTCTGCAGGTTGCGGACCGTGCCCTGGAGCAGCGGCAGCAGGGCCGGCAGCGCGACGTTGGGCGGCACGCCCGCGCGCGTCATCAACTCGCTCGCGTAGTCGACGAGCGTGACGAGGTAGTTCGACGCGGCGCAGGCGGCCGCGTGATAGAGCGCCTTGCCCTGCGACGTCATCGGCACCGGGCGGGCGTCGAGGGACATCGCGAGGCTCCGCAGTACGTCGACGGCCTCGGCGTCGCCCTCGAGGAACATGAACGAGCCGGGGAGCGTGGTGACGGCGGTCTCGACGTCGGCGAACGACTGCAACGGGTGGAGCGAGCCCTTCCAGCCGCCGGCGGCGTGGATGCCCGCGAGGACGCCCGCGGGCAGCGCGCCCGACAGGTGCGCGACCACCGCGTCCCGACGCAGGGCCCCGCCGGACGCGACCTGGATCGACACCATCGGAATCGCGCGGTCGGGGACGGCGAGGAGGACCACGTCGGCGCCGAGCGCGGCGGTTCCCGGGTCGGAGACGACGGCGCCGCCCCCGATGGCGGAGACGGCGGCGCGGGCGGACTTCAGGGTCCGGCTCGAGACGGCGACGATTTCGTGGTGCGCTCGGCGCAGGAGGATCCCCAGCGAGGTTCCGAGGACACCGGCACCGACGATGGCGATCTTCACGCGAGGGACCCCGTCCCGGCGGGCCCCGGGGGCCCGTGAGACCGGTCAGGGTACCGGGGGCGCGGGGGCTTCCGAAGGGGGAATGGACCCTCGCGGCCGGGGCGAGGCGCGCACGGACGCCGCCCGCGGAGCCCGTGCCCCGAAGGCCGGCATCGAAGGGGGGAGCGTGCGTCGCTCGGAGGTCCCCCATGAGTTCGCGAATCCCCGTTCTCTTCGCCACAGCCGCCTTGCTGCTCGCAGGTGCGTTCGGCGCGGTCACGTCCCCGCCGTCGGCGACGGCCGGCGACGTCGTCGTCGAGGGCTCGATCGACGTCTCCGTCTTCTACGGCGCGCTGGAGCCGCACGGCGCCTGGGTGGAGGTCGCGCCTTACGGATGGACCTGGATGCCGGAGAACGTGCCCTACGGCTGGCGTCCGTACACCGTGGGCTCGTGGGCCTGGGTCGAGCCGTACGGCTGGACGTGGGTGTCCGACGAGCCGTGGGGCTGGGCGACGTACCACTACGGGCGTTGGACCTATGCCGACGACTTCGGCTGGGTCTGGGTGCCGGGGACCGCGTGGTCGCCCGCGTGGGTGGCGTTCCGCCACGGTGACCCGTGGGTCGGTTGGGCGCCGCTGCCGCCGGGCCCCGCCTGGCGCTTCGATGCGGGCTTCGACGTCGGCGGCCTCAACCTCGAGGTCGGCATCGGCACGTTCGCGTGGACGTTCGTCGCGCTGCAGTACTTCACGACGCCCCATGTCGGCCAGCGTGCGTACGTCTCGGCGTACAACCCCTACTTCGTCGAGCGGACCGCATGGTCCACGCGGTACGCGGCCGTGGACGGCGGGATCGCGAACCTCGGCGTCGAGCTTGCGACGGTCGAGCGGTTCCAGGGCGCGCCGGTCGTGCGACGCCGCCTGCGGGAGGCCGCTGTCCTCGACAAGCGCGGAGGCCACGTCGACGGCGACGCGGTCGTCGTCTACCGGCCGCGCATCGCGGTGAAGGCTCCGGCGATCGCCCCGCCGGCCCCGCGGCGTCACGCCCCCGACGGTGCGGCGACGGCGCCCGGCGTCGATTCGTGGGCGGCCCAGCGCAAGGCCGCGCTGAAGGCCCACGTCGAGGCGCAGCGCAAGGCGCTCGAGGAGCAGGACGTGACGCCGCCCCCGACGCCGCGGGCGAAGCCGGACGGGAAGCCCGAGCCGGGCGTCGACCGCGGCGACGCGGCGAAGCGCCGCGCGGCCGCGCTGAAGGCGCTCGAGGACGAGCAGAAGCGGCTCGAGGCCCTCCTCGAGCGGCAGCGCGCGCGGCGCGAGAAGGAGCTGAAGCAGAAGCCGCCGGAGAAGGCGCCTCCCGCGGCGATGGAGGACGCCCAGCCGGGCATGGGCGGCGACCACGGCGGCATGGACGACGACGACCACGGCATGAAGTAGCGCCCCATGACGTAGCGCCCCGACGACGTCGTCGGTCCGCGCCGCGGGGTCGCGGACGCCCTCGGGCGTCCCGACGCCGCGGCGCGCTCGTTTCGCCCGACCGCAGGCCTTGCGGGCGTCAGCGGGGCGCCGTGGCCGCGCGGAGACGTGCGGCGTCCGCCCCGGCCGCGTCGCCCGCGGCCGCGAGCGCGTCGGCGAGGCGCTCGAGCCAGCGCGCGTCGAGCGACCATCGTCGCGCCGCGTGTTCGGCGTCGCGCGCCGCGACCGCGGCACGGGCGGCGGCGACCGCGCCGGCCGCGTCGCCGCGCGCGAGGGACACCTCGGCGCGGCCGTGGGCTGCCGTGGCGCGGGCCCGCACCTCGTCGGTGGGCGTGGCGCCGCGGGCGGGCTGTTCGACCCGCGCCAGGTCGGCCTCCGCCGCGGCGAGCGCCGTGTCGCGCGCCGCGTCGTCGTCGGCGAGCGACGCGACGCGGACGAGTGCGCTCGCTCGCAGCGGCAGCACGAAGGGCGCGAGTTCGGGGAACAGGTCGATCGCGCGGGTGACGGCCTCGACCGCCTCGGTCGCGCGGGCACGCCGCGCGGCGCGCGTCACGACGTCGCCGGGCGGCGCGCGGTCGGCGTCCTCGAGCGCGGCCTGGGCCCACCGCGCGTAGAACCGCGGCGTGCGGTCCTTGCGGCCGCCGATCGCCGCCGTCAGGTCGGCGAGAGCCTCCGCCGGCCGGTCCGCCGCGAGCGCCCACTCGCCGCGGCGCAGGAGCGTCTCGCTGTCGCTCGGGTGCAGCGCGAGCGCGTCGTCGAGCTCGGTCTTCGCGCGGGCGAGGTCGGCGGCGCGGTCCGGGCCGCGCTGCAGGCGCGCGCGTCGCACCCACGTTTCGCCGCGGTAGGCGCGCAGGCCGTCGGCGTCGGCGAACCGCGCGACGGCCCGGGCGTACACCTCGAGCGCCCGGTCGTACGCGGTGCGTGCGCCCTCGACGTCGCCGACCTCGGCCCGCTCGTCGCCCAGGCGCTGCCAGCCGAACCCCTGCCGGAACACGTGGTCCTTCGCGCCGGTGATCTCGTACAGCCGCGCGTACACCTCGATCGCCCGCTCGTGTTCGCCGGTCTGCTGACGCGCGTAGGCCAGCGTCGAGAGCAGGTCGGGGTCGCGCGGGGCGAGCCGGACCGCCTCTTCGAGGTCGGCCGCGGCGCCCGCGAAGTCGAGCGCGAGGAAGCGGACGCCCGCGCGCTCCTGCAGCGCCGTGACGAGCGTGGCGCCTTGCCGGCGGTGGGCGGGCGCCGCCTGCACGCGCTCGATCGCGGCGGTGGCGGCGGCCTCGGCCGCGGCGTAGCCGGCGCGCGCGTCGTCGTAGGCGCCCTGGCTCTTGGCGGCGGTGGCCTGGTGGTGCAACGCGGATTGCAGCGCCGTTGCGCCCTCGCGCCAGCGCGGATCGAGGTCGGCCGCGCGCCGACCGGCGGTGACGGCGTCCGCGAGGAGGCGGGCCCGACGCGCGGCGGCGACGTCGGGCTGCCCGGCGCGCGCGACGAGCAGCCGGGCGCGCAGCACCGGGCCCCACGCCTCGTCGGGCGCGTCGCGCTCGAGGGCCGTGACATCGAGTTCCGCCTGTTCGAGGTCGTTCGCGGCGAGGCTCGTCTCCGCCCGCACGACGCGGGCGTCCACGGCGCGCGGGTCGAGCGACAGGGCGGCGACCACTGCGCGGTCGGCCTCGCCCCGGTCGCGCTCGACGCGGGCGAAGTACCGGGCGCGCGCCACGAGCACCGCGACGTCGCCGTCGCGCAGGCGTCCGGCCTCGTCGAGGTCGGCCCGTGCGTTGTGGTCGAGGAGGCCGGTGCGGGCCTCGGCACGACCGAGCCATGCGGCGCCGTCCTTCGGCGCCGCGGCGATCACCTCGCCGAACGCGTCGACGGCGGCGGAGAAGCGGCCCTGCGCGAGCGCGACCTCGCCCCGGGCGCGTGCGGCGTCGGCCGTCGCAGGCGGGGGGCGTTCGCGCAGGACCCACCATCCGCCGGCCGCGACCGCGAGCAGCGCGGCGAGCGCGAGGGCGGCGGCGCGTCGTCCGCGGGCGCGCGAGCGGCCGGATGCGGCGCCGGGCGCCGTCGAGACGCCCGAGGTCGCCGCCGCCGCCGTCTGCGGGGGGGCCGTGCCCCGCAGGGCGGCGCGGATCGCCTCGGCCATCGCGCCCGCGGACGCGAAGCGGTCGCCGGGCGCTTTCGCGAGCGCGCGCTCGACGACGTCCCGCAGGGCGGGGGGCACCGCGGCCAGCGTCGCGGGCGGCCACGGGGTCGGCGGATGCGCCACCACGCGGAGCGCGATCGACATCGTTGACGTGCCGGGGAATGGGGCGGCGCCCGTCAGCATCTCGTAGAGCACGACGCCGACGGCGAACTGGTCGGCGCGGCCGTCCACGTCGTCCTCGGCGCGCAGCTGCTCCGGCGCCATGTACGCGACGGTGCCGACGATCGTCCCGCCGAACGACGCGTATGCGCTCGGCAGCGCGGCCCGCTCGGCGTCCACGATCCGCGCGAGCCCGAAGTCGACGACGCGGACGCGGTCGGACGCGTCGCCGCCCGGGCCTCGCGTCGTCTCGACCATGACGTTGCCCGGCTTGAGGTCGCGGTGGACGATTCCCGCGGTGTGCGCCTCGTCGAGCGCGCCGAGGACCTGCGCGGCGATCCCGGCGGCGCGCGCCGCGGGCAGCGACCCTTCGCGCGCGAGCAGGTCGGCGAGGGTCTCGCCGCGCACGAGGTCCATCGCGAGGTACAGCGCGCCTCGGTCCTCGCCGCAGTGGCGGACCTGCACGGCGTGTTTGTGCGTGAACGCCGCGAGGCTGCGGGCCTCCACGAGGAAGCGGCGCCGCACGTCGGCGTCGTCGGCGAGCCCTGGGGCGAGGACCTTGACCGCGAAGTCCTGGTCGAGGAGCACGTGGTGGGCGCGGTAGACCGTCCCCATGGCGCCCGCGCCGAGCCGCGCGTCGAGGCGGTAGGTGCCGCCGAGGGTCCGGCCGAGCCACGGGTCCGGGGCGGCGGGGGGCGGCTCGCCGGGCGTCACGACGCCAGCGTACCGATGCGCGCGGTCGCGCGGACAGGCTCCGGCATCAGACGGGCCCGCGGACGTCGATCACCGGCGCGCTCGCGTCGGCCGCGACGTCGTGGCGGACCGGGCCGCGGCCCCGGCCGAGGGGGACCGCCGCCGCCAGCGCGCGGTGGAGGTACCCCTTCGCGCCCGTCACCGCCGCCAGGAGGTCGTCGCCCCGGGCGAGGCGGACGGCGATCGACGCCGAGAGCGCGCACCCCGACCCGTGGCCGTCGCGGGTCGCGAGCCGTGGTGCCGCCAGGGTGTAGGCGGCGCCGTCCGCCGTGACGAGCACGTCCACCGCCCGGTCGCCGTCGCCGTGCCCTCCCTTCAGCAGGACGGCGACGCCGCCCCAGCGGCGACGCAAGGCCCGGGCGGCCTCGATGGCAGCGTCCGGCGCGCCGCCCGCGGGGAGCGCACGGCCGAGGGCGACCGCGGCCTCGTTTAGGTTCGGGGTGACGAGCGTCGCGACGGGGATGAGGTGCGCGACGAGGGCCTCGAGCAGGCCCTCGCGGGCGAGCGCCCCCCCTGCGCTGGCGGCGAGGACGGGATCGACGACGAGCGGCGCCCCGAGCCCGCGGAGCGCGTCGGCCACCGCGGCGACCGTCGCGGGGGCGAGAAGCATCCCGGTCTTCACCGCGCGCGGGGCGACCTGGCCGAGGACCGCGGCGAGTTGGGCGCGGACGAGCTCGGGGGCGACCTCGGCGACGGCCGTGACGCCGTCGTGGTTCTGCGCGGTGACGGCGGCGACGACGGCGGCGCCGTGGACGCCGTGGGCGGCGAACGTCTTCAGGTCGCCCGCGATCCCGGCGCCGCCCGTGGGGTCCACGCCGCCGACCGAAAGCACGGTGAAGGGAAGGGGTCCGGCCACCGATCTACGGTAGCAGCCGGTTCGTCTCCCGGGTGGCCGTGTCGTTTCGACCCGTCGTCGAACGCCCACCCGGGACGCGGTCCGGCCGGGTGTGGTGGGAGGCGGCTCCATGCGCAAGTCGGCGATGTTGGTGGCGGCGGTGGTGGCCCTCGGACTGGCGGGATGCCGGTCGTCGTGGAAACGCGACGGCTCTTTCCAGCCGATGGTGGAGGCGCCGCGGATCGGCGCTCCCTGCACGTCCGTCGCGGCCGGCACGGCGCCGGCGGTGTCGCGGGTGATGCCGGGCGACACGCTCATCGGCAACCTGCGCCCCGGGCAGTGCCAGTGCTTCCACTTCGAGGGCGTGGCCTACACGCTCCTCGACCTCGACCTCGAGGTGGCCTGCGGCGACGGCGCGCCGCCCACCCTCGCGATCACCGACCCCGACGGGCGTCCGCTCGACGCGCCGGTGAAGGCGAGCAAGGGCGGGCTGTCGGCCGCGGGGATCGTCCTCCGCAAGACCGGCACCTACTCCGGCAAGCTGTGCCGCGAGGCGTGCGGCGAGGAGCAGATGTACCGCTTCTCGTACGCCATGCGCCTCGCCGGGCAGGACGACCGCCGGATGTTCCTCACGCCGGAGTCGGACGAGAAGGTGTCGTTCGTCGCGACCCGCGGCGCGAACTGCGTCCTCCGCATCCGCCCCGAGCACGCCTGCAGCGTGACCCCGAAGGTGGTGATGGTGAAGGGTCCGGACGGTCTCCGGGCGCTCGCGATCGAGAACCAACTCCAGGGCGCGTGCCCGCCGCGCGTGCTCCTCGATCGCGGCGCGACCCGCACCCTGACGTTCATCGCCCCGCAGCCCGGCCGCTACACGGTCCACCTCGCCGCCGAGGAGGGCACCGAGGGCGACGCGACGGCGCACGTCGCGGTGTTCCCGCCGCGCTCGCCGGAGCGCAAGCTGTTCCACGACGGCCGCGACTGCTCGGGTGACGCGTGCCCGCCGCCGCTCGCGCAGGCGCCCGCGGCCCCGTCGCCGGCCCCGTACGTTTTCGCGCCGTCGGGCAGCCCCATGCCGCCGCCGCCCCCGCCGCCGGCCGAGGACTGCCCCGATTGCCGGCCGCCTATGGCCGCGGCCGCGTCGTACGTCCGCTGAACCCGGCGCGGTCGGGCCCCCCCCCTCAGGGGCCTCTCACGGATCGGGGGCCCCCCACGTGTGGCCCCACGCGGGGGGGCCGCGCACCCGTCGAACGACTCCGGCGGCGGCCCCCCGCGCGCCCGCGCGTCAGGACAGCGCAGCGATGCCGTGGTCGAGGCGGGCGAGCGTGGTGTCGCGGCCGAGGAGTTCCATCGTCTCGAAGAGCGGCGGGGAGATCTTGGCGCCCGTCACCGCCGTGCGGACCGGCGTGAAGAGGTCGCCCGGCTTCCAGCCGGTCTCGTCGGCCAGCGCGCGCAGCGCCGCCTCGAGGGCGGGGGACCGGAACTCCGTCGCGGCCACGCGCGCGCGCACCGCCACGAGCGCGTCCCGGCTCTCGGCCGGGGTGCGCTTCTTCGCGACGAGGTCGGCCGCGGGGTAGGTCGGCAGCCCGTCGTGGAAGAAACACGCGGCGATCGCCCCGTACTCCTCCAGCGTCCGGATGCGCTCCTTCACGAGGGGGGCCGACCGACGGACGGTCCGCTCGAACGCCGCGTCCTCGCTCGGGTGGCGCGCGAGCCACGCGAGGACCGGGTGCGTCGCGTCCTCGGGCGTCGGTGCCCGTGCGCGGCGCCGGTGGTGGGCCAGGAGCCGCGCCGAGAGCTCGTCGTCCGTGAGGCCGCGGATCCACTCCCCGTTCAGCCACTTCAGCTTCTCGAGGTCGAAGACCGGCCCCGTCACCGAGACGCGCGAGAGGTCGAACGAGGCCTCGAGTTCGGCCAGTGTGAACTTCTCGCGGCCGTCGGGCAGGCTGTAGCCCATCAGCGCCAGGAAGTTGAGCAGGCCCTCGGGCAGGAACCCCTGGTCGCGGTACCAGATGAGCGACGTGGGGTTCTTGCGCTTGCTGATCTTGCTCTTGTCGGCGTTGCGCAGCAGCGGCATGTGCGTCCAGCGCGGCGCCTCCCAGCCGAAGGCGCGGTAGAGCAGCACGTGTTTCGGCGTGGAGGTGATCCATTCCTCGGCGCGGATCACCCAGTTCACCTCCATCGCGTGGTCGTCGACGACGTTGGCGAGGTGGTACGTGGGGAACCCGTCGCTCTTGAGGAGGACCTGGTCGTCGATGGTCCGGTTCTCGAACCGGACCTCGCCGCGCAGTTCGTCCTTGAACGAGGTCTCGCCCTCCTTGGGGACGATCATCCGCACGACGTACGGGTGGCCCTCGGCGAGGTGCTTGCGCGCCTCGTCGGGCGTGAGCCGGCGGCAGTACCCGTCGTAGCCGGGCGGCAGCTTCATCGCGCGCTGCGTCGCGCGGAGCTCCTCGAGGCGGGCCTCGGTGCAGAAGCAGCGGTACGCGGCGCCCTGGGCGAGCAGCGTCTCGGCCATCTCGCGGTAGAGCGCGGTGCGCTCGCTCTGACGGTACGGGCCGTTCGGGCCGCCGACGTCCGGGCCCTCGTCGTACGTGAGGCCGAGCCAACGCAGCGCCTCGAAGATCTTCGCCTCAGAGGACGCGTCGTAGCGCGTGCGGTCGGTGTCCTCGATCCGCAGCAGGAACCGGCCGCCGCCCTGCCGCGCGACGCACCGATTGAACAGCGCGACGTACGCGGTGCCGACGTGGGGATCCCCCGTGGGGCTCGGGGCGATGCGGACGACGGGGACGGGGGAGGCCATGACGGCTCCAGGCGCGGCGAGACCGGGCGGGCGAACGAAGCGGCCGGGCCCCTCGCGGAGAGGCCCGGCCGTCGGGACGATACGCGAGCGGGCGGCGGTCGCTACTTCGTCGGGGCGGGCTCGGGCAGCTGGGGGGCCGGCGGCGCGGGCTTCTCGACCGGCGGGGGCTCGGCGGGCTCGTCGGCCGGCTTCGCCGCGGCCGGCGGCGTGGCGGGTTGGGCCGGCGGTCGCGGCGCCTCGGGGGCCTTCGGCGCGGGCAACACGAGGGGCGCCTTCCCGCCCTTCACGTCGGCGAGGGCGGCGAGCGCCGCGTGGAGGGTCGCGACGAAGTCGTTCGGCATCTGGAAGCCGGGGATGTGGTCCACCACCAGGCCGTCGCGACCCTCGCGCGGGGGCATCTGGAACACGACCGGCGCGCCGTCGAGGCCGAAGATCCCGACGGCCGGGATGCCGCGCCAGCCGAGCCCGGCGCACGACTTCTTCGGGTCGAGCTCGTTGTTGACCTTGACGCACGTGAAGCGCCCGAGCGCCTCGACGACGCCGGCGTCGGGATACGTGTGGTAGTCGAGCCGCTTGCACCAGACGCACCAGTCGGCCTCGAAGTCGACGAGGAGGGGCTTGCCCTCCCTTGCCGCCAGGGCCCGTGCGTCGTCGAGCGTGAGCGCGAACCGGAACCGGAGCGGCGTCGCGGCGCGCGGCCGCGTCGGGTCCGGCGGGCGCGCCTTGTCGAACTCCTTGTCGGCGGCGAACTGCGGGAACCATCGCTTCGCGTTCACGCGCTCCGCGCGACGGTGCAGCACCTCGTCGGCGGCCTCGGGGCGGTGCGACCGGGTCAGCTTCGCGACGCCGTCGGCGCCGACGCCCTCGAGCGTCCACACGCGCCCGCCCTCGAGCAGGCCGGGCGCGTCGCCCTCGGTCATGTTGTTCACGTTCGGGTTCGGCAGCGCGCCCACCGGCCCGAACCACCACGCGTCCTCGGCGCCCTGGAACGCGCCGTCGAGGTCGCCGTCGAGCAGGTAGAGCGCGTGGGGCTTCCCCTCGATCTCGGCGGCGCCCTTGCGCGTGCCGGCGGGCGTGACCTGCGCGAACGCGTTGTCGATCGTCTCGCTCAGGTTCACCACGCGATCCTTGCCCCCGACGGCGAGCCCCGTGACGCCCCACCGCGTCCCCAGGACGCGCGCGCCACGCCGGATCGGCGAGCCGGTCGCGACCGACGTGACCGCGGTCTTGAACTCCGGGTCGTCCGCGAGCACCAGCGTGAGCCCGCCCGCGCCGTCACGCGCGGCTGCCACGTAGACGGTCGCGTCGCCGTCCTTCGCTGTGGCGTACGTGACGGTGCCCGCGAGCGCGGGCACCTTGACGCCGTCGGGGGGCGTCGGGGAGAAAACGAGCGGCTTCGCGGGCTCGGGGCGCTGGCCGCGCGGCGCGGGGCGGCCGAGCATGCCGCCGAACGACGCGGTGCGGCGCTGCAGCGCGACGACCACCTTCGTCGCGCCGAACGGGACGTCCTCGAAGCGGGCCGAGAAGCCGCCGTCGCCCGCGGGCTGGCGCGCCGCCAGGAGGCGCTCGGTGCCCGCGTCGAGCTTGCCGTCGCGGTTCACGTCGACGTAGAGCGCGCACGCGCTGCCGATGCCGCCGTCCACGACGCCCATCGGCGACTTCGTCCCGCCGACCTCCAGGGTCCCCTGCCACGCCGTCGCGCGGTCGGGCGCGGTCACGCCCTCGGCCGCGCCGTCGGCGAGCTCGACCACGATCGACGGAACCGCGACGCGGGGCTCGGCAGGCGGGGCGCCCGGTTCCTTCGGCGCGGCGTCCGTCGGCTTCGCCGCCGGGACCGACTCCGTCGGCACCGTCACGGCGAGAGCGGCGGACACGGGCTCCTCGGCACGCACCGCCGACGGCACGAGCACCGCGGCGAGGCCGACGACGACGAACGGGCGAGCGACGCGCATGCCAGGGCTCCCACGGGAAGCCCGCGAGTATGGCGTACCGGCGCCCGCGGCGCAGCCCCCCCGCGGCGGGCCGCGGGGGGTCGTCCCCACCGTGCGCGGCGTTCCCCGGGCGCGCCCCGGACCTAGGTCCCGGGCGTCGGGGGGCGACGTCGCGACGGGTCGGGCGGCCGCGGCAGGACCGTCGCGAGCCAGTCGAGCGCGCCCGGCGTCGCCTCGAAGGCGGGCCGCAAGAGGTCGGCGGCCGTGCGGCACGCCTCGACGCTGTCCCGGGAGAGCCCCTCCGGCAGCGGCACGCGCCCGGTCCCGAGGAGGAGCGGCCCGACGAACGACGCGACCATCGTCGCCTCGGACAGCGCGAACGACGCGGCGACGCGTTCGCCACGACGGCGCGCCGCGAGCACGCGGGCCCAGACCCAGCCCGGCGCCGCGTCCTCGGCCCGCGTTGCCAGCACCGCGTCGGCCTCCGCGTCGCGGCCGAGGGTGAGCAGCCGCGCGACGTGGCGCACGCCCACCCCGCGTGGGTCGTCGGGGTCCTCGGCGAGCAGCGTCCGCTCCTCCGCGAGCGCGCCGTCTTCGTCGCCGCTCGCGCGAAGGACCCCGGCGAGCGCGTCCCGCGCCGCCAGTAGCGCGCGCGCGTCGTCGCTGTCGCCCACGGGCGCGGGGGCGGCGTCCGGCGCGCGACGCAAGGCCCGGCGTCCGGCGGCGACGGCCTCGGTCAGGCGCGCGCGTCGGGTCGCGAGGTCGGGCGCGAGATCGGCGAGGACCTGCCACGCGGCCGCGCAGTCGGGCCACAGGTCGAGGGCGCGCAGCGCGAGTCCTTCGCGTCGGTCCGGCGGCAGGTCGAGGGCCTCCTCGACGTGTTCCAGCGCGGAGAAGCGCCGGTCGGCGTCTTCCGGGGTCGGCGCGAACGTCGGCTCGACCGTCGGGCTTGGCGGCGCCGCGACCCGCTCGGCGAGCCACGCGAGCGCGGTGTCCGTGTCGGCCCACGCCTGCGCGAGGAGCGCGTCGACCCGCGGGCCTCGCGTCGGCGTCGTGGGGTCGCCGGCCAGGGCCCGCGCCGCCACGGGGAACGTCGCGATCGCGCGGTCGAGCGCGGCGGTCGCGCGTTCGAGCCCGGCCGCGTCGCTCGCGCGGCGGCGGCGCAGCAGCGCGCGGCCGAACGACCAGTCGGCGTTCGCCTCGTCGGGATAGGCGGCGACCAGCTCCTCGGCCTCGTCGTCGCGGCCGGTGGCGAGCAGGAGGAGGAGAAGGTCGCCGCGGACCGCGACCGGGTCGCGCAGGTCGGCGGCGAGGACGTGCTGGAGCGTCTGGATGGCCTGGGGCCCGCGTTCTTCCGCCGACTGTGTGCGCGCCAGCGCGGCGAGCGCGTGCAGGTAGGCGACGCCGTCGGCCGTGTCGGCGAGGTGGCCGCGCTCGGCGGCAAGGCGCGCGGAGCCGAGCGCGGCGGTCGCCACCGCGACGGCGCGGCGCACGCGACCGCGGGCCTCCTCGGGGGAGCGGGCCGCGTCGGCGAGGAGCAGCCACGCTTCCGCGCACTCCTCGGAGACCTTCAGTGCGGCGCGTGCCGCCTCCTCGAGGTCGGCGCCGCGGTCCATCTCGCGCTGGAGCACGTCGCGGGCGCGCTCGCGGGCGTCGGGGTCGTCGCGCGGCGGCGGGCCGTACGAACGGCGGCCGTCGTCCCGTCCGCGCCCGCGGGCGCCTCCGCCGCCCGGCGGCCTGCCGCCCGGGCCGCGGTCGTGCGAGGGGCGCCTTCCGGGAGGAGGCCCGTCGTGAGGAGGCCCGTCGTGAGGAGGCCCGTGGGGAGGGGGATCATCGCGGCGGGGCACGCCCGCGAGGATGACGGCGCGCCCGGCGAGCGCCAAGGTCCGCGTCCCCGAGGACGCGGACCCGGGGCCGTCGCGTCGCGGGCTACGGCTGGCAGAACCGCGGCACCGTCCCGTCCCACGGCACCACCGTGTCGTGGAGGAAGGCCTTGAGGTTCATCCCATGGAACGTCGCGCGCAGCGTCGGCTTCGTGCCGATCCAGTTGAGCAGCAACTGCGGCGTGGAGAACGTGCCGGCGCTCTCGTACTTGATTCGCAGCGTCACGTCGGGCGCCGCCGCGCTCGGCGCGACCCACGACGGCGCCATGATCCAGACCTCGCGCCCCTCGGCATCGCGGGAGGCGACCGCGCGGACCTCCTCCTGGCCCGGGGCGATCATGAACCACACGGTGAACGTGCCCTCGTCGAGCTGCGGGGCGCGGGTCGTCTCCGGCGGCGACACCGGCGTCGGGGGGGCCGCCGCGGTCGTGGGGCCCGTGGGGCCCGTGGGGGTCGTGGGGCCCGTGGGGCCCGTGGGGCCCGAGAGGCGCGTGAGGCCGAAGACGGCGGCCGCCCCGAGCACGAGGCCGAGGACGAGCATGGGCAGGCGGGAGGGAGACGCGGACGAGGACGAGGACGGGGACGACATGTGGACTCCAGCGGCGGTCGGGGTTCAGGGCAGGGGAGCGGGCGGGCACGGCGGCGCGGGCGGTCGGTCGCGCGCGGGCGAAGGGCCGCGGTCGGCCACCGCGGCCATCACCTCCGCGGGGCTCAGGACCTCGCGGCGGCACTCCCTTCCACGGGATCCGAAGGTCGCGACCGCCGCGAGCGCGGCGTCGCGCAGGTCGGCGGCGCGGGT
>Ga0163144_10010767_pt1 | contig 19441 bp, 12 predicted proteins | sample OliLak19BULKMAT1_FD_123175 | JGI IMG/M metagenome (GOLD analysis project Ga0163144, IMG submission 123175) | Freshwater microbial mat bacterial communities from Lake Vanda, McMurdo Dry Valleys, Antarctica - Oligotrophic Lake LV.19.BULKMAT1 | ecosystem: Environmental > Aquatic > Freshwater >... | reverse complement strand
CATCTGGCGGAGGCCGAGCGGGTGGTCTTTGTACTCGGGCGTATCGACACCAAGAAGGGTGAGCCGCAGGTGATTGTCGACCGGCTGGCCCCGATCGACGGCGTCCCTCTCGAACCGGGGCGCTTGCAGGTGTGCGTCGATGAGACACGCCTGAACGGTTCGGCGCCCGCCGCGCTGACGCGACTCGCCGACATCCTGGGAACGCAGGCAGCGCGGGTTCACGGTTCACCGAAGAAGAAGGACGAGGACGAGCGCAAGCCGCTCTTCCCGGTAGAACTGGTCATCGGCTTTGAGGACTCGTTCGCGGTGATGGCGACCGACCCAAAGTTGAAGGTTGCGCTGGAACCCGAGTTCATCACCGCGGTCACCGACCAACTGGGCGAGCGGATGGTGCGGGTGACGGGCGGGATTGCGGTGGAGAAGGAGAAGGAAAAGCCGTGGCAGCGGAAAAAGGGCGGCGGCGGCGGCGACGAGTTTTGAGGGGTGGCTTCTAAACGGGGCCGACCTCCCCCACCGCGGCGGCCGCGGGACCCCCTCCGTAAAACGGAGGGAGATTTCAAGGCGACGCTTCGCTAGTTGCTGCGGACCCGCCCTTCGGCGAGATCGACCCAGCGCTTCACCTCGGTGCGGAGGGTGTCGATGCCGTTGAGGTGGGGTGTGGGGGTTCCGTTCGTGGTGGGCGCGAAGTAGGTGGATTCAATCCCCGCCGCGGAGGCGTGCAGGGAGGCGCGTTGCGCGGGGTCGAGCGCGACCTTGGGTGAGGTGGCGATGCGGCGGAGCGTGGCGATGGCGGAGAGGGGTGTCAGGTCGGTGGGCACGCTGAAAGTCTCGGTCGGACCGGTGACGGGTTTGCGGCGGCGGAGGGCGAAGGCAAGTACGCCGACACCGGAGAGCACGCCCACGGCCAGTAACGCCGGGACCCATATGGGGAGGCCCTTGACCTTGACGTCGATCGGTTCGACGGGTTGAGCGGCGGTGATGTCGGCGTCGGTATAACGGCTGAGTTTGAAGGGGACGAACTCGGCGGGAGCGGTGTCGCCGTCCGACTCGGTGCCCGCGACGGGCGCGGCGGAGGTATCAAATTTGGCGGTGGGGAAGGTGAACGAGGCGGGGACGACGTTGGGGGCGGGCGCCAATTCGAGAGACCAGGAGCGTTCGGCGATCGGGCGGATCGAGTCGCCCTCGACGTCGAGTTCGGAGACTTGGAGGCCGTGGTCTTCGGTGCGAACAATCGTGAAGCCGTCGAGTTTGCCCAGATCGACGATTGAATCGAGGGGTGGGATCAGACCCGCGGCCTTGGCCCGCACTTCGAGTTTGATGATGCCGTCGACCTGTTCGCGGGCGTCCAGAATCTGTTCAACGGCGAGCCGAACGGGCGCGGTTCGGGCTGGCTCGGTCCGGGAGTCAATGAGGGCGGCGGTGCTCGTCATCGGAAGGATGACGGTGCCGGTGCCGTCACTAAAATCCATGTCAATCTGGAGAGGGGGGAGCTTATCGACGGAGGCATCCTTGCTGCGGAGCAGCAGGTAGGCGAGCGGGTGCATCTCCCAGCCTTCGCGCTCCAGCCCGATGGGCGTGACGCCGGGCTTGTGGAAGGTGATCGAGACGATCTCGAACCGGTCCGAGAGCGTTTCGCGGAGTTTCTTTTCGAGGTCGTCCTTGTAATCAATCTGCTCGTTGGTCTGCGGGTGCCATTGCTGGTTCAGGAGGTACTTGCCAAAGCCCCCGGATTCGCGGCTGACGGCCCGGCTCGACCACACGCTGAGGTGGGCCCCGAAGGGTTGCAGACTGCCGACCGTTGAACCCGTGCTCCCGATACCGCTGTCGGTGGAGAGCGCGAGTTCGACCTCGGTCTTGAGGTCGTTGAAATAGGCGAGTTGTTTGCGGGCGTCGGCCCCGTCGGGGTGATCGCCGATGACCTTGGCCGCATGCGTGAGGAACCGAACCTTGAGTTCCGGGGCCAAGGTCGCGAGGGCACCGCTGACGTCCTTGGCGAAGAGCCCGACGTGGGCGGAGCGTTTGGCTTCGGGCAGTTCGCCGAGCGCGGCGATCACACGGTCGACCTGTTCGACGCTCGGTGTGTCCTGGCGGGTGAGAACGCCGAGATCGGAAGCGCCGAGGGCGGACGAGAGCCACTGGAAATAGACGCGGGCGGAGGGCGCCGCGGTGCCGGTATCGAGGGCAGCGGTGTAAAGGCTGGCGGCATGGGCGTACCCGGCGAAGGCGGCTTCACGGAGGGTCGAGTAGGTGGCGAGGTCGGTCTTCTGGCCGTACAGGAACTCCGCCTTGTCGAACGAAAGATCGGCGACGAGCGTGGCCACCCGCCACGAATCGGGGTCGGAGGATTGGGCGGACGCGGCCATTTCGAGCGCCAGCGTGTATCCCCGGACGACCTCCGAAGCGATCTGCTTGTCGTTGCGTTTGGTGCCGTTGTCCTGCTGGGTTTTGGGCTTGCGCCACAGTCCGCCGAGGCGGGTACGCATGGCGTCAGCGAGTTCGAGATTGACATCGGCGCTCACGGAGCCGACGGGCCCAAAGAGTTTTTCGACGTCCTCCCGGACGTAGACCTCGGCGTCGGAATGGCCTGCGGAGAACGCGGCTACGACGGCGGCGGACGGGGAATCAAGCCCGAGTGCTTTCAGTGCATCGAGGGCCGTGCCCAATTGCTCGGTGTAGCGCTTCTGGCGGGCCCTGGTCAGCGGGATGCCCGCATTGTTGCCGTACGAGTTGCCGTAATTGACCCATCGGCCGTTGATGAACATGCGTGAGCCGTAGTTGTACCCATACGGGTCGTATTCGTTCTGCTGCGGCGGCTTCACGTAGTTGGGCCAGGCTTCAACAAGGGCGTCGGCGAGTTTCTGGGCGCGTTCTTTGTCGGTGGCCGCGAGCGGACGGATGATGGCGAGGACTGCCGCGACGTCGCCGGAACCGGCGGCGACGGTAACGGCCATGAGTTCGAGCCGTCCCGCGAGGCCGGGATCGACGGCGAGTATCCATGCGGGTGTGGGGAGCACGGTGCCCAACTGGTCGGCGGGAATGAACTGAAATCGCTCGTCACGCCGCCGGTTCTTGGTGTCCTCCGCTTCTTCCACGATGGTGAGCGCCATCATGTCGAGAGCGGTTCGATAGACGGGGAGTTGGTCGCCCGCGGAGACGGCGAGCGCCGCCCCCACGCGGCGAAGCTGGCGGAGACCGATCATGCGCTCGTCGGGGGTGCGGCCGGTCGTGCGACCCGAGCGGGCCGCCCCGTTGGTACGGTCGGCCAATGCCCAGACGAGGTCTGACTCGCCTTGAAAGACTTCGGCGAGCCAGGCGTCACCAATTTCGGTGGGGATTTCCTTAAGGAAAGTGAGCACTCGTCCGAGGGCAGCTTCCCGTTCGGGCCGGCCCGCGGCGTCGATGCGGAAGACTTCGAGGCACAACTCCCAGGAACGGCGGATGGCGGCGTTCTTTTCGCCGGGGTCTTTCTTGCGGGCCGCAAGCCCCTGCTCGTACATGGCGTGGAGGTTGATGACCGCAGCGTTTTTGGCAACCCGTGCGGCATCCAGAGGTTCGAGATACGGATGGGCCTCGACCGGCAAATCCGCGGCCATGAGGAACCGCGCTGCCCGCGTGCGTGCCGCGGGGTCGGTGCCGCCGAAGTGCTTGGTGCCAGCGCCGATGAGCGCGGTGATGTGCGAGGCATCAGCGCCGCGGGCGATCGCGTTCTTGAGCAGGCCGCCGAGGGCATCGATGTTCTTGTCGGTCAAGGCGGCCGGCGCCATCTCGCTGATGGCGACGACTTCGTCGGGAACCAGCGCGGTATCGGAAGCGAGGGCGGTGAGCAGGAACGTGTAGACGGCGGACGCGTCTTCGGCGGCGTGGGAACGGAGAATCTGCGCTACTTCGACCCATTGCCCAGCGGTGACGAGTTGCCCGAAGTGCTCGGCGAGTTTGGTTTCTTCCTTCGTCGGCGGGCGTGCGTTCTTGTCGGGCACGGGGAGCAGCCGACCGAGAGCGGCGGCGGCCCCGGGCGAGTCGGCATCGGCGGCGGCGGCGGCCGCGGGCGAGTCGGCATCGGCGGGGGCGGCGGCGTCCGGTGCGTCCGGTGCGTGCTCGGCGATGGCGGGAACGAGCTTGCGATCGGTCGCGGGTGGCGGCGGCAGCGCTTCTGTCGGCTTGCTGGCGGAGGGCGGCGTGAGCCGCTCATCGCGGGCTTTCGCGGCGAGCGTGGCGCGGGCCTTGAGAAGGGTTTCCGGCGTCCGCATGATCCGTTGCTGGACGAGCAACTTTCCGAGGGGCGTCTTGGGCTGCGGGGTGTCGGACTCGGCGCCGCCCGGGGACTCCGAATCCGGGTCAAAGCCGGCCATTTCCATCGCCATCATCTGTTCGATTTCCTGCATCGAGTCGCCACGACGAATGACCTGGGCGGAGGCGGGGGCCAAGCAGGAGAGGGCAAGCCCGGCGAACGCGATGAAGAAGATGGGTTTCATAGTCACGGGCTTATTCGGGAAGGTCGAACAAGAGAAAAGGCAGAGAAGAAGTCGCGAGCGGAGAATGGACGGGAACGGTTCAAAGGACGTTCGATCGGGTCCAACATGCGCGATTCGAGAAACCCCTTCGGCTAACGACCAGGGACACCAGTGATCTGAGGGCTCGGCACTCAGGCCTGTTTTAAGACCCCTTGCCCCACGACGCGGTTTGGGACATTTGTTGATTGGCGTCGCTACGGGCGTCGTCGGGTTTCTTCCCCTGGCACTTGCTGAGGCGTTGCTTACGCTTTTCGTTGGAGCAATTGGAGCAATTTTGGCATTTTTTGGGGAGCGGCAGGGCTTCCAGGTCGGTCAGGCTCATCAGTTCGAGCCGGATGACCGCCTCCAAGTTCTTGGCGTTGTCGTGGATGTCGACGCCGCTCTCCGTAAGGAGGCGGTAGTGCTGGCGGGCCTTCTCGGTCTCGGGCTTCCACTCGTCTTCGGTGGCACCCTCCAGGCGCATCATCCACGCGGTGTAGTACGAGCCTTTGGCGATCTCGGCCCGTAGTTGATCGATACGGGGTTGATCCTTGGCGTTGGCGTGGGGGTTGGCGTGGGGGTCGAGGGCGGCGCCGAGCAGACCTTCGAGTTGGCTCACGGCTTCGACAAAGTCGCCATTATCGAGGCGGGCCCGGACCTCGGCCAGGTCGAGGCGTTGCCGGGCTGCGGCATCGGTTTCCGGCAGGGCGTTGCGGGCCGCGGCGTACTCATCGGCGGCCACCATGAACTCGTCGTTGGATGCGGCGAGGGCCGCGAGGGTGAGATGGCGGGCGGCGATGTCGCGGGCCAGCCAGCGCTGGCCGGGGCCCAAGTGAATGACGAGCACTGCGATCGGCACGCAGGCCCACGTCGCCCAGAACCAGCCCGAGCGCAGAACGGATTTGGAGCGGGGTTTGGCGACGGTCATGCGAGGGCTCCTGAGCGGGATACTTCTTGATTGCCGCTGCCTACAGAGAGAGACGGGTACGGGTTATGGGCGTTGGAATCCGTCGATTCAGCGATCCGGTGGGCGATCGAGACGGCCCGGGGTCGGCCCCAAACGGCGAGCAGGGGCGCAACCAGCCCGAGGACCGCTCCGCCCGCTCCGGCGGCGATCAGGGAAAGTGTACGGAGGTTGGTGCGTTCCTGGGCATCGAGCCCGAGCATGACAAGCCGACCGAGGATGTCGGTCGGGAGGTGCTTGGCGTTACCGTCGTGGTAGGTGCCTTGCAGGCGGGCCGCGAGGCGCTTGAGACTGCTGACGTCTTGGCGGGAGGAGCGGTCGGCGACCTGGGTAGCCCGGTAGGGGTTACCGACACCGATGATGACGGTGTCGCCGATTGCAAGGGGGAGGCGGGGCAGGCCGGCCTCGGGCAGTGTGTCGCCATCGGAGACGAGCACGAGCGTGGTGGAACCGGGTGCCCAGGGCTTGGCGAGGGCCGTGGCGGCGCGGATGCCTTCGTACATGTTGGTCTGGCCTTCCTTGAAGGCCTGGGACAACGGGAGGTCGCGGAGGATGTTGGTGATGACGTTGAGATCGAAACTGTCCACCACGACCGGGCGGGCGGTTGAATAGAACGCGACCACGCTGACGCGGGTGTGGGCGAGATCGAGCCGGTCGAGAACGCTCTGCATGAGGTCGGCGGCCCGGGCCTGACGGGATTGCTTGCCGGCAACGCCGGAATCGGCGATGTACATGCTCGGGGAAACGTCGAGCACAAGCAGGAGGTGCTTTTCCGCGGGCTTGGCCCGGTGGGCATCGTCGGGAGCCCCGTCGAGCGCGAGCAACGTGAGGGAACCCCATGCAATCAGCCCGGAGGCAACAACCCGCGCGACCGGAGCCCCGTTCGTCCAGAGGCGGCGGCCCTGGCGACCGAAGGCCAGGTAGGAGGCCCGCCGGATGCGGCGGGCGTGAAGAACCTCGGCCACGACGATCAAGGCCGCGATGCCGATGGTGCCGAGCAGGATGAGTTGAGGAGACAGGATCAATGGAAGCGTCCTTCGTGACCGTTGTGCGTCTCCGCAACATCGCGTTCCGTCACCATGGCGTGTACCTCAGGCCGAAGAGGCAGAGCGTGTGCAGCGCGAGGCCGCCCAGGGCAATCCACGCGAAGGGGCCGAAGAAATCGATCGCTTCTCGCTGGGTGGGCTTGACACGGATCTTGTGCATGCGGTCGATGTGGTCGAAGATCGCGTTCAGCGAGTTGAGATTGGTCGCCGAATAGACGCCCCCGCCGGTGGGCGTGACCACCTCCGTCAGTTGGCCGGGAGGGGCTTCGTCGCCCACATGAATGGCGTGGACGACGATGTCGTTGGCCGCGAGCTGCGCTCCCACTTCGGCCGCCACCCCGTTGCCCAAGTCCTGCGACTCGCCGTCGCTGATGAGCACGACGAGTCGGTCGCCCTCGGGCTGTTGGACCAGCACATCGTTGCAGAATCGAAGCGCGTGGCCGATGCGCGTCGATTTGAGAACTTGGGGGAGCGTGTCGGGGTCGATGAAGGGCGCGGCGTTGCGGATGGCGGCGATATCGCGCGTGAGGGGAACCCAGCGGACGACCTCGCCGCCAAAGATCGTCAGGCCCATCGCGTCGCCCTCGCGCCTGCGGGTGAAGTGGTCGATCGCCTTGATGGCGGTCTTGTGACGACTCGCTCCGTCGGGCGCGGTGGCCATGGGCCACGCCATGCTCCCCGAGACGTCCATGCATAATTCGATGTTCGTGAGCACTCGGGCCTGACCCGGTGGCCCCAGCCGCTTCGGACCGGCAAGCAGGATGACGACCGCCGCGAGCACGAGCGGTGGGAGGACCGACGCGACCAACAAGACTTTCGGGATGAAGCGGGGCGGCTTGGCGCGGGCGTAATCGATCGGCAAGCGGACACGCGTGCCGCGGCGACGGGCTTCCCAAACCACCAGCAGCACCGGCAGCATGAGCGCGAGCAGAACCCAAGGGTGAGTGAAGGTCATGGGCGGCCGCTCCCGGCCGCGGGCGCCAATCGGGCGGGCTTGACGTCAATCGAGGCCGATGTATCGGGCGCGGGGAGGGGCGTAACGGGCGGGTGCGTTTTATAAGGCTCGAGCAGACGCTCGACGTCGGGCTGGTTGGTGCTGCGGGGGGCGTGCAGCCACTCTTCGACGGCGGTAAGCAAGGCCGCGGCGGCGGGATCGCGCCGGATCAGCGCGAGCGAGCCCGAGATGGGCGTGTGCGCGAGATCGAGCCGGTCGCGCCAGAAGGCGATCAACACCCGTTCGAGGGCCGCGCGATCCGCCGTGGTTGCGTCCTCGGCCAAGGACCGTGCGACGAGCGGGCGGAGTTGATCGGCGAGCGTCGGGGGAGCGTGCGTCTGCGCGCTCGGAGGGATGCGGCGGCGACGGGTCAGGGCCCGGAACACCACGAGGGCCAGCGGCACCGACCACAGCGCACCCAAACCGATGAGGGTCCAGCGATACCCGCCCAGCGCAGGGAGTGACCATTCGCCAGCGGAACGCAATTCGCCCGTGTCGGCAAGCGGAAGGGTGGACCGGACGGTGAAGGGCGCGGCGGGCGCACCCTGAAGCGGAAGGCCATCGGCCCGTTCGAGCCAGTCACGGGCGTCGAAGGTGCCGGGCTTCAGGGCGATCAGCCGGAGGTCGTAGAGCGACGAGAGGCCGTCCTGCTGCACTTCGGCCAGGCGAACCAGGACGATCGACTTGGGTCCGGCGGGCTTGACCCGCAGCGTGGGACCGTCCCAGCGGTAGAGAACCTGGGCCTCGATGCCGACGGTGGTCGTGATACCCGGGCGCACCGCGGGTTGTGCGAAGGAGGCCGGCCCGGCCGGAACACCGGCCAGAGCACCGGCCATAACGCCGACGAGAGCGAGGCGTAGGACATGGGGGATCGGGTTCATCTCGCGATCCTTCCGCCGCAGCGCACGTGGACCGCCCGTTTGAGCGCGGCGACAATCGCCGATACCGGTTCATCGGTGCCGATCCGAACATGATCGACCGCGCCGTCGTCAAGGCGAAGGGAGGGATCGGGGGCGTCGATTACGCGGCGTGAAGTCATGAAAACGTCCGCACCGGTTTCGGCCTCTTCGCCGCGGATGAAGCCGGCGCCAAAAGAACCCCTTTCGGCGGGATCGATCGTGTGCAGCACGACCACGTCATGGCGCTGACGGAGACGGATCGCGGCGTCGACCATGGCGGGTTCGTGCAGGTCGCTGATGAGCACGACCAGGGACATGCGGTCGGCGGTCTTGAGGATCTGATCGAGCCGGCCCGCCGCGAGCGTGCGTTCGTTGGTGGATTCGGTGCGGAGGGCGTCGAGCCAGCGGAGGACGAGGGTGCGCGAGAGCGTGGGCGGCGGCGCGAGCCCACGATCGCCACCCGATATGAGGGAGACGGGGCTGCGGCGACGGATCGAAGCCAGGGACATGGCCGCGGCGGCCCACACGGCGAGGCCGTGCTTGGAAAGCGGGGTGGACGACGCGGTCATGGAGTGGGACGTATCGACCACGAGATAGACCGTGACGCGCTTGGGAGCTTCGTACTCCTTGACGTGGAACTTGCCGGTGCGGGCGGTCACCTTCCAGTCGATGCTCCGGATGGAATCGCCGAGCGAGTACGGCCGCGTCTGGGCGTAGTCGGTGCCGGGGCCGACGAAACGAGAAGCGTCGTTGCCGTAGGTGAGGTCGTCGGCGAGGCGCTTGATGGTGAGATCAAACTGCCGGGCCGAGACCTCGGAGGGTGAAGGCAGGGTGATTGGCGAAGCGGCGATGGTCATTGAGCGGCGGCCTTGATTCCACCCGTACAAGAAGAAGTCCGTGTCGTCTGCGTCGGTGTCACCGTCGAGATCGATATCGGCGTGGTCCCTATCACCGACGGACCGTCTACACCCCCAGCAACTCGTCCAGAATGATCTTCGTGCTCCGCCCCCGCGCCAAGGCTTCGTAGGTCGGGCGCATGCGGTGCAGCATCACGTCGGGCGCCAAGGCAAACAGATCATCGGGCGAGGCATAGTCGCGCCCGTGAATAAACGCCCTCGCCCGGGCCGCCTGCGTCAGCGCAATCCCCGCCCGAGGGCTGCACCCCAGTTCCAAATCCGCGCAGGTCCGGGTTTTGTCGACGAGGTCGATGCAGTGCCGCACGAAGACGTCCGACACATGCACGTTCTGCACCTCCACCATCGCCTCCGAGAGCTCGGTGATCCGCACCACGGGCTCCGACTCGATGGCGTCGAACGCCGTCTTGGGGACTGCCCCTCCGGAAGCGTCGCGCAGCAGGCCCAGGCCCAGGCTCCGCCGCACGACCTCGGTCTCCTGCTCCTTGCTGGGATAACTCAGCCGGTGGCAGAGCATGAAGCGGTCCAACTGGGCCTCGGGCAACTCGAACGTGCCCGCCTGCTCGATCGGGTTCTGCGTGGCGATCACCAGGAACGGCGTCGGCAGTTTCATCGCGTTCGAGCCGATCGTCACCCGCCGCTCCTGCATCGCCTCGAGCAGGGCCGACTGCACCTTGGGAGTGGCCCGGTTGATCTCGTCGGCCAGCAGCAGGTTGGTGAAGATCGGCCCCTTGTGAAGCCGGAATTGGCGGGTCGATTCATCCAGAATTTCCGCGCCCAGGATGTCGGACGGCAGAAGGTCGATGGTGAACTGCACCCGGCCGAAGGAAAGATCAATCGCCTTCGCCACGGCGTTGACGAGCAGCGTCTTGGCCAACCCCGGCACACCCTGCAAAAGCAGGTGCCCGCCCGTCAGCAGGGCGATCATGATCGCATCGACCACCGTCTCCTGACCCACCACCGTGGTTGCCACCCGGGCCCGCACCGCCTCCGCCAGCGGCACTGATCGGCCCAACCGACCGCCCAAGGCGGCGGGCCCTGCGGACGGGTTCACGGCCACTGTGCCGCCCGGTCCGCTCATCACCGAGGCGTTATTGACCGTGTTGCGCGTTCCGTTCGAGATCACCGACATGGCGGGGTTCCTTGGTTGATGGCTGGCCTCGGCACGAGCGCGGCGGATCGGCCGCCGGGGCTGCGAAATGCGATGAGTGACACCAGTGTACCGCTCCCGCGGAAATCCGCGGAGCAAGCGGCCGGCGTTCACACCCGCACACCACCAGATAGTCGACCAACTCGTCTATCGGTGCGGCGGATCAGAAATAAATTGTGCAGCGTCGATTCTTCGCGACCAGGCCCGATCAGCACCCGCCGTCGACCCGCCGGAAGAACTCCACGACGTCCGCGCTATCAACGGCCCCGCTGCCGTCGAAGTCCGCGGCGGAATCCGCGCTCTCCCAGAGCGCAAAGAACGCCGAAACGTCTTCGGAATCGACTCCGCCGTCTTCATTGATGTCGGCCGGGCACTCAATATCGGCGGCGAAGATGCCACGGCTGTAATCCGAGAACTCCAGAGTAAAAACCACCATACCGCGGCGGGTCAGAGGCGAATAGCCGCTGAGATCGCCCGCGAACAATGCCCGTTTGATGACGCGGGCGGTGGTGGAGCCGGGCGGCGTAAAGGGATCGCCCGAGCGTACGGCGGGGATGAATTCGCCCGACCGCGTCTGGAGATACAAGACCTCGTTGTTCACACCGGTGACGCCCGGGCCCCGCAGTCGCACCACGTTGCCGATCAACCCCCGCGAGGAGGCCACCAGCGGGCCGAAGCCATCGATCAGTTCGCCGCCTGAGAGCCCCGGGGCGGCGTCGCCGCGGCGCAGCAGCAAGACGGGCGATCCACCCGCGGGCCTCACAAAAACGGCGGTGTTGAATCCGGGGGCCGCCCCCGCGAGCGTGGCCGAGAAGACGAGATCGCCAGCCGGGCTCATGCGGACAGGCTCCAAGATTCTGCCGATCTGCACCCCGCCCACGACCTGACCCGACTCGACGACCCGCTGCGTCACATCGCCGTTGCGCGAGAAAATCGCCTGGCCGGGGCTCACCCCGCTGCACGAGCCGACAAAGTACACCGAGCCGTCGTCCGTCAAGATAGGCCCGGCCGAAACCCGCGTAAAGACCACGTCCCACGGGGCGGTGGGGGTGGTTCCGCCCGTAGCCGCGATCAGCGAAAGCGAACCCGTCGCGTCGGTCACGATGCCGACTTGTTGCGGAGCCCGCTGTTGGGCGGTCCCGGTCGGGAGGCCGAACGTGGTAGCCCACACGGCCCGACCATCGGTTCGCATGGCGATGGGTGAAAACGCCACCGGGGCCCAGTTCGCCGGAATGCCGTTATGCGTGTTGGGTATCGGAGTGGCGGTGGTGTACAGCAGGCCCTGATAGGTCGAGCGGATCGAAAATCCGGTTGAAAACACGCTGTCTCCATCGAACGCGGCCTGCGGCAAGCCCGGCAGATCGAATGCGGGCGGGTTCGCCGCGTCGCGGATGAGCAGCGTCAGGCCACCGCCCGGCGAAGCCCGCACGAGTCCCAAGTTGGTGTTGACACCGGTCGTCGAATCGACGAGGCCGGCCGCGAAGAGGGCGGTGCCGTTCGCCGCGATCGCTGCGGTAGGCAGGCCGCTGATGGTGGACGTGCCGCCGGCGGGAAGCGAGATGGGTGTGCCCTCTCGTCCAAGCAGCGTGTTGACACCGCCCTGCCGAATGTAGATGGTGCCGTCATTCGATGGTGTGACGCCCGTACCGCCTAACTGGGCCCAGAAAACGATGGTGCCGCTCTCGTTGACAAAGGGGTCGGCCAAGGAGGCGAGCGAGAGACCGGTGGTGCCGGGGGCCGGGGTGCCGGTGAGGGCGACGGTCGAGAGGCGGGGCAGGGCCGGTTGCGCAAAGGCCGCGGCGGAGAGGACCAAAGGGGCCAAACGTAAGGCCAACGTGAGGGTGGTGGAACGCGTGAAAGAAACGGGCATCGTGCAACCTCCGCGAGTGCGTGGGCCTACATCTACGGTTGGAGTGTCGCCCTTCTGAGGCGTCCCCCACACAGTACAACCGGTTTTGAGGAAGGTTGCAAGGGGTTTGAGAAGATTTAACACGAGTTCTACTTGCGGATCGGGTGTGATTCGGGGATAGTGGGCGCATTGGGCCGGTCCGGGGAGTTGATGCGCGATTGCCGGTTACAGGAAAGGGCGAAAACTCCGGGCCCGTCGGGCTTCACGGGGCGACTTTGACGGCATCGAGATCGACCCCTCTCTTGTGCTACGACGTTGGATTCAAACAGGAAGAACTCATGAACCGCCGCGGCTTCACCATCGTCGAACTGGTCACCCTGTTGGTGATCGTCGGCACCCTGGTGGCGCTGCTCGTGGTCGGCGGCCAGCGAACCCGCCGCAGCGCCCAACTGAACGCGTCGCTGAGCAACCTGAAGGAACTTTCGACGCTGACCGCTTCCTATCACGCCGACAACGCCGACCGATACTGGTCGTTCTCGTGGCGCCGCGGGGTCGTACCGGACAGTCAGTTCGCCGACTTGCGAAACTACGCCCAGTCCGGCGACGACTTGGCCGCGGCTTCGGCCCAAGCCATCGACATCCTCCGGCGGCGGACGGGCAACGCCGGGATCCCGATCATTTCTTCCTGGATTCCTCACATCTTTTTGAACCCGATTGTGCTCGCCGACTACGCGGCCCGGCCTCTCCCGATGTGGACGCTTGTTTCCCCCGCTGACTCCTATCTCGTGAACCGTGCCCGCAACCCGTTCGCGGGCGGAATCGACGACCCCTATTGGCGCTTTGCCTTCAGCAGCAGTTACGAGTTGGGCACCGCCTTTTATTCTCCGGACAGGGGCGACGGACCGGGCCGCAATACGCTGGTCCAGGCAGGTACACAAAACTCCTGGCAGTTCAGTGGCCCCGGGCAAAACAACGTGCTCGGCGGCCGATCGCTCGCGGACGTGGCCTTCCCGTCGCAGAAGGCCTTCATGTATGATCGCGCTCAACGCCACTTCGGCGTCAGCTCTATCTACTTCGCATTCACCCAAGCCCGACCGCTGGTACTGGCCGTAGACGGGCACGCAACACCTCGCAACACCGCGAAATGTCTGCCGGGCTACCGGCCGGGAACTCCCCGGTCAACCTTCCCAACCAGGTATTCATATTCTCCCGACTCTGATCGCGGCGACCCGCCCACCCCGGGCGGAGGCTCCTCCGCGACCCTCCAAGGCTACCTCCGCTGGACCCGCGGCGGGCTGCAGGGCCGAGACTTTGACGGGCAGGAAATCGACACGTCCGCGTGGTAACGGTGGTCCGCAACCGCCCCCGTCGCCGCTTGTACAATCAACTTCTTCCGCACACCTCTCTATCGAACGAAAGAAGGACCCATGAACCGCCGCGGCTTCAGCCTGATTGAACTGCTCACGCTTGTTCTCGTCCTTGGCACGCTCGTCGCCCTGCTGGTTGTCGGCTCCCAGCGGACCCGCCGCAGCGCCCAACTCAACGAGTCGCTGAACAACCTCAAGGCCATCACGACGTTAACCGCGTCGTATCAAGCCGATAACGCCGACCGCTACTGGTCGTTCTCGTGGCCGGGCGGGGTACTGCCCGACTCCACGTTTGCCGACCTCCGTTCCCAGGCGTTGGGTGGCAATGATCTCGAGGCCGCTTCGGCCCAAGCCGTCGACATCCTCCGCCGGCGGGCTCCCGGCGGCGCTCTTTTCCCGGTTCAGACCGGTTGGCTCCCCCACATCCTTTACAGCCATCTGGTGCTCGCCGACTACGGTGACGTTTCGCTCCCGCTACAACCGTTCGTTTCTCCGGCCCACGCGTCGCTCGTCGCGCTGTCGCGCGATCCGTTCGCGGGCGGACTCGTCCGTCAGGGTTTTCAGAGCAGTTATGAGCCCGGCCCGGCCTTCTATTCACCGGATCGCGCCGACAATCTGAACCCGGGCATCAGTCAGGGGTCCACGCACAACCAATACACGTTGAACGGCCAGGTCTCGGGCATCCTTCGGGGCCGGCCGCTTGCCGAGGTCGCCTTTCCATCGCAGAAGGTCCACCTCTACGACTCGGCCCAGCGTCACTTCTCGGTCAATCCCATCTACTTCGCGTTTGCGCAGGCCCGTCCGCTGATGCTGGCCGCGGACGGCCACGCCGCGGTGCGGCAGACGGCCAAATGCAATCCGGGATTTAGACCAACCAGTCCCCGATCGCCCTCCCCCACAACCTATTCCTATCAACCTTCGGCGACCGATCCGCCCACGCCCGGCGGCGGGACACCCAGTCTTATCGGCTACCTTCGCTGGACCCGCGGCGGGCTGCAAGGCCGGGATTTCGACGGTCGCGAGATCGACACGAGCACGTGGTAGTGTGCGGACCCGGAGCGGCGTCGTCTGTCGTAGCAGGCGGTGAAGGCCGCTGTTTAGCCGACACGACCGGCACCCGACGCTCTTTCAATGAACCCCCGCTATCGCGCCCGACCGGTGAGGTACGCGAGGCGTGCCGACGCCATCGCGAGCGCGGTCGCGGTGACCACGGCGTAGCCGAGCGCCACCGCGAACACCAACCCCGTGAAGTTCCAGAACGAAAGCCGGAAGAGGTCGAACACCTCGTACGAACCGAGGTGGAACGGGTAGGTCAGTTTCGAGGCTCCATCCACCACCAAGTAGGCCATGGTGGCGGGGTTCACGATCAGGGTGCTCTCCGCCGCGGACTTCACCGTGTCGCGAAACACCGGGGTGTTCGAGAGTTCGGAGAGAGCGATGAGGGTTAACGGCGTGATGAGATAAAGGCCGATCGCCAGGAAAAAATTGAGCGTCGCCGCCAGACTGCTTTTCTTGCAGACGAGGCTCAACAGGACGCCCGTCGCCCCGAACGCCGCGATCGGCCCGAGCAGCACGGGTATCAAAAGAACCCAAGAAAGGTTCAGCCCGCCGCCCAGGGTTCCCGCGATCACGAGGTGCGTGAGCAGGAGCGCGGGCGTGAACCACTGCTTGCGGACCGCCCCCAGAAACTTTCCCCACACGATCTCGCGCGCGCTCAGCGGTGTCGTCAAGAGCGCGTCCCACGACCGGGCCTCGCGCTCACCCGAGATGCCCGAGGTGGTTCCGATGGCCGAGAGTGCCAACGAAACGATGGCGCAGATGAGCACGATCACATAGTGGAGCGACTCGTCCCGCATCCCCACGCGGATATACAGGAAAAGCAGCATCGCCCCGCACACGCCCCCCGCCACCCACAGGTGGACGGGCTTGGTGAAGGTCGCCTGCCGCAATTCCCGCCACATCACGGGGTTGTCGTCGACGTCGCGGCTGAATTGGTTGCTGCGTTCCGCCCCGTCCTGGGTTGAAGCGGCTACCGGGGCGCCGGACGCGGGGGCGGCGCTGTCGGCCACCGGCGTTACCAGCATTCGCTTCGTCCGTTTAGGCAGCCCCGCCACCTTGACCGGTGCCGTGCCCGCCGCCTCCGCGTTCAAGACCCTCCGCAAGACCATTGAAGACAGGCCGAACAAAAGAGCAATCCACACGAGAAGATAAACTGAGTTCACGGCCCACAACCAGTTGACCACTCCGGCGGGCACCCCGGGGAGCGTTCCGAACGCTTCCGCCATGATCGAGATTTCAAGGGCCGCGGGGGTCGCCGTCACCACAATCCACGCGAGAGCGTTGAACTCGAAGCCCAGCACCGCGAACAGCGAACTCCCGAATTCTTTCAGCAACTCGTCCGCGGCGTACGCCACCAGCGGCGGGCCCGCTTGGATGAGAGCGAGGGAGAGCAGGGCCACCAGAAACGCCCCCGTCGCCCGCCGGGCCCGGATCGAGTAAAAAATCGCGAGCATCGACGCCAGCACCGCGTGCAAAAGGGTCAGCGTGACGCTGAGAACCACCGTCCGGGCCGTCAAACCGCCGAACACCCGGATCGCCAGCAGAAGCGGGGCCGCGGCCATCAAGAGGACCGCGATCTGGACGAGGCTGCCGGTCATCTTGCCCATCACGATCTGCCAGGCTTTCAGCGGCGTCGTCATCAACGCCGCGAGCGTTCCCGCCCGCCGCTCATCACAGATCGCGGAAGAACTCGCGATCGCGGCGACGAGTGTCAGGGCCACAAACTGGAACCAGACCACCCCGTGCGTGACCGCCGGCGCCACCATCTGCGTGGATTGCATCAATTCGGCCGCACCCGCCTGGTCTCCGTGGTTGGAGGTCACGACCAGAAAGACCAGCGAGACGACCGCCAGCATCGCGCCGACGTAGAGCCCGCGGATCAGGTAGGTCGAGCCCTTTCGGCCCGCGGTGCGGACTTCCTTCTGGAAGATCGGCCCCGGGATCGACATCGCGAGTTCCGAGGGCTTCAGCCCGTGCCACCACGGCGGGCGTCTCGGAAGGTGCGCGGCGGGGGCGCGGGGTTCCGTCGTTGTCGGTGTCGCTGCGGCAAGGTCCGCCGCCGGGCTGATGTCGCTCACTGCAAAGCCCCGGTCGTGAGTTTGAGGAACGCGTCCTCCAGCCGCACGGTCTCTGGGAAGAAGCCGCGGATGCGCCCGCCCGCGCCCGCGATCAGGTCGATCAGAAACTGATGCCCCAGCCCGTCCTCGCCCAGTTCGACCAAGACCTCACCGGCGGTCTCATCGGCCGTCGCCTTCCGCACCCGCCGATCGAGTGTGAGGTGAGACGCCACGACGGCCGCCGGCAGCGAGGCCTCGTCGAGCTGCACCCGAATCCGCTCGCTCACCCCGCTGAGAACGCGGGTCCGCTCGAAGGCATCGGTGATGGAGCCGCTGTAGAGCAACTTGCCGCGCTCGATGATCCCGATCGACGAGCACATCTCGGCGAGTTCGCTGAGGATGTGCGACGAGACCATCAGGGTCTTGCCCATCCGCCCGAGTTCCAGGAGAAGGCTCCGCATCTCGATGCGGGCCCGTGGGTCGAGGCCGCTGGCGGGCTCATCCAGGAACAAGACCTTGGGGTCGTGGATCAGCACGCGGGCCACCCCCAACCGTTGCTGCATGCCGCGGGAGAGGCTGTCCACGAGGGCGTTCTTCTTTTCTTTGAGGTCGGTCAACGACACGACTTCATCAACCACCCGGCGCCGCTGCTGGCGGGGGATGCGGAACGCCGATGCAAAGAACTGGAGGTACTCGTCCACCGTGAGGTCGTCGTAGACGCCCAGAAAATCCGGCATGTAGCCGATGACCCGCCGGATGTCGTCGCCGCGGCTGCGGACGTCGAAGCCGCAGACGCTGGCCTCGCCACTGTCCTGTTTCAGGAGGCACGACAAGATCTTCATGGTGGTGGATTTGCCCGCGCCGTTGGGCCCGATGAACCCGAACACTTCCCCGGGCGCGATCGAGAGCGTGAGCGCATCGAGGGCCACGAGGGAGCCGAAGGTCTTGGTCAGTTTCTTGGTTTCGATCATGGCGTCGTTCCGGGCAACTCGTCGAGGGTTTCCTGGTCAGCAAAGCCCGGCGGCACCGGCACGGCGATACGGAGATAGGTACGCTCGCGATAGTCGATGCCCGATTCCTCGGGCGTGGCGAGGCCCGCTCCCGACATCCGCACCACCACCAACGCCCAATCCGCCTGGTTGCGCTGGGCCATCCCCTGTGACCGCTGCATCGGTCCCATCATCGAAAGACTCGGCGCCACCGGGTTCATCTGTGCCGTCATGTACGGATAACCGGGCGCGGACTGTCCGGCCACGGCCCCATCCAGATTGGGGGCGGGCGTCACGAGCGGCCGCGCCACCCCCCGGCGCGTCTCCAGCCGTCGGGTGCCCGTGAGCGCTTGACCTTCCGCATCCCCGACGCCCCCAGCGCCCGCTTCACCCGGCTCGAACGTCAACTCGAACTGCTTCCCCCGCCACGCGAGGCGTCCGGAATGAATTGTGGCTCCGACCGGCACATTCAGCAAGAGCACCTCGGGCTCATCCGGGTCGCCCGCCAACCGGGCGCTCACCGCCGTAGGGTCGGCACGAGCGGGCGTCTGGGTGAGCAGCGTGCGGAACGTCCATTGCCCGAGACCCAGTTCGGCGACCACGCTCTCCCGCAGCGACGGGTCATACCGGCTCGATCGCTGAACCACCGCCAAGGGGCCGAACGTGCGGGCGGTGTCGCTCCAAGATTGCAACGCCGACACGCCTCGGGTAAACGTTCCCGGCCCTTCATCCACCACCCGCACGCTGCGGGATGTCGCCCCGAAGACTCCGCTCACCACCGCCGATGCCGTGACCGGCGGTTCGATCGCCAATGTGTCGACCACCCGCACGCGGCCGTACTCGGTCCCGCCCGAACGCACCAACGAAGGGGCCACATAGGCAAACCCGGACGCGAGGCCCGTCCACACCAAGGCCGTCGCCCACGAGAGGTGCGACTTCCGCACTTTTCTAAGGATGAACCAATCACCGGGGCCGACCAAGAACGCCAACACACCGACCCCGCCCACCAGAACAAAGAAAACACCCGACCCGAGCGCCTGGCCAAGGGCGGTCAGATTCATCGCATCCGTGAGCGCGCTTCCCATCTCCATGTCCGGCGCCGATGCCGCGCCATACCACCCCCACGCCTCGGCCTGCGAGTCTTTGGCGGTGACCACTTCGAGCATCGCCTCCCGCCACAATCGCCGGATCTGCGCGCTTTCAATCCCGCCCGCGATTCGGAGCGGGTCCGCCGACAGCACCCCCACCATCCCAAAGCCGGCCGGGCCCACCGCAAGAACGCCCGAGCCGCCGGAGTCGTCGTCGCCCGCAGGCCACGCGATGCGCCATCCGTCCGCCTTGCCCCGCGCCGAGAGTTCGATCCGTCGAGCCAACACCGGCGACGAGGACGCCTCCAGCGGCCGCTGCGAGGGGGGCAACGCCGCGACCGACTCGGGCAGATCCATCAGCCGCGCGGGCACCGTCATCCTCGATTGCTCGTTGAGCGCAATCGGTGTCTCACCCGCCCATGACGGAAATACGTTGGCCCACACGCTCCCCACGCCGTCGGCCTCAAGCAGCAGCCGCCCCCCGCTCCACACCCACGTCTGGAGGGCCGAGCGGCCTCGCGGGTCCATTCGTCCCCACGCGTCCTGGCCCAATATCACGAGCGCCACGCCCTCGT
>Ga0163144_10010766_pt1 | contig 19442 bp, 20 predicted proteins | sample OliLak19BULKMAT1_FD_123175 | JGI IMG/M metagenome (GOLD analysis project Ga0163144, IMG submission 123175) | Freshwater microbial mat bacterial communities from Lake Vanda, McMurdo Dry Valleys, Antarctica - Oligotrophic Lake LV.19.BULKMAT1 | ecosystem: Environmental > Aquatic > Freshwater >... | reverse complement strand
TTGAGTATTTAAAATGAAGATCTCTCCAACATATCGTGGTATTCTTTTTATGTTGCTGGCAGCATTGGGTTTTTCTATTATGGGCGGCGCAGCCAAAGCATTGAAAGGAAGTTTTAATGCCGGGCAATTGGTTTTCTGGCGAAACATTGTTGGTTTAATTGTATTGGTTATCAGTTTTGCAAACAGAAGACCCGTGAACAATGGTGGCAAACTTCCACGTCTCATCTTTCGTGGACTAATGGGCACCATTGCATTATACACTTTATTGTATTGCATCATGCATCTGCCGCTGGGCACAGCCATGAGTTATAATCTTACATCCGCATTATTCATTGCTTTATTTTCATTTTTGTTGTTCCGTGAATATGAGGGTAGATGGGCATTGCTTGCAGTAGTCATTGGTTTCACCGGCATGTTACTCATTTACAAGCCAAGCATTCACTTACCATGGTTCTATCATTTGGCGGGTTTAATCAGTGGAATTTCATCAGCCCTTGCATATTTAACAGTAGGCAGGTTGACCAACTTTTATGATACAAGAGTGATTGTATTGTCATTTGTTTTAACCGGCGTACTTACTCCTTTATTATTTGTACTGATTCGCTTTCTGTTGCAGCTGCCTGCTGATGAATTGCTGTTCATTGATTGGAGATGGCCACAGGCAAATGAATGGTGGATCGTTTTGTTAATGGGATCAGCAGCATTGTTTGGTCAATACTTTGTAACCAAAGCTTATGGTGCAGACAAAGCAGGTGTTGTATCTGCTATCAGTTATGCCAACATTATCTTCAGCATTTTCATTGGTATGATGTTGGGCGATGCGTTCCCGGATTGGGTTTCATTGATGGGCATTCTTTGTATCATCAGCAGCGGGCTCATCATTTCGTTGATCAAAGCAAAAGCAACAGAACCAACTTTAACAGAATGATTCGCTAACAATCGTTCTTAAGCCTTTCTCAAAATTTTATGTCTATATTATAAATTATATCAATTACTTTTGTTCCTCAATTTTCAAATCAATTGACAAACACAAATACATATCACAATTATGAAGTAAGTGCCAACAACAGCACTTCTAACTTCTATGTATTTTCTCCACGACCTCGACGCATCGTCTGATAGGACGAGCCACCCACCATGGCCCCTGTCAGTGAACAACCTCCCGTAATTACTTTTTGGATTGGTCATCCCGTTTTTGTTAAGCATTTACAATCATGGAAAATTTGGACATAGTTATACGTGTAGCCACTAGTAGCGACAGCAAGTACGCTGAAACGATTACAACCGAAATGGAGCAAAGTGCGAAGGCACGTGGCACTGGTATTGCCAAACGCAGCCCGGAATATATATCCAACAAAATGGAAGAAGGAAAAGCTGTTATTGCCCATACCAAAGATGGTACATGGGTTGGCTTTTGTTATATTGAAACATGGAGCCATGGTGCGTTTGTTGCCAACAGCGGATTGATCGTTTCGCCAGCATTCAGAAAAAGTGGTATTGCAAAACAAATCAAGGAACACATCTTCAAATTGTCCAGACAATTATTTCCAGAGTCAAAAATATTTGGCTTAACAACAGGCCTTGCTGTGATGAAAATTAATTCTGATCTCGGCTACGAACCAGTTACCTATAGTGAGTTAACACAGGATGAAGAATTCTGGAGTGGTTGCAAAAGCTGCGTGAACTTTGATATTCTCATGAGCAAGGAGCGCAAGAACTGCATGTGCACAGCTATGTTGTATGATCCAAAAGATCATTACGAGCCAGAAGAAACAAAGCAATACTTCGAAGAAAATAAAAAAGGCTTTGAAAGGTTGCTGCGTTTCAAGGAATGGAAATTATTAAAGCCATTCATGCGTAAAGACAAGGATGATAAAGGGGGAGAAGGCAAGACAAAAAAAATCTTACAATATTTTTTTAATTTATAAGTCGGGTGTAACCGGCAATCGTTCAAAGATTGGTCTGTTGTTGTGTTACTCACTTCTACGTTCAATAATTCTATTCAACAATGGCAAACAAAAAAATTGTACTCGGCTTTAGTGGTGGATTAGATACCACTTACTGCGCCAAATATCTCAGCGATGAAATGGGGTATGAAATTCATTCGGTCATTGTCAACACCGGTGGTTTCAGTGAAGAGGAATTAAAAAAGATTGAAGCGCATGCTTTCAAACTCGGTGTAAAATCACATACAGCTATTGATGCAGTAAAAGGCTACTACGAACGCATCATTAAATTTCTGGTATTTGGTAATTGCTTAAAAAATAATACTTATCCGTTAAGTGTAAGTGCCGAACGTTTAAGCCAGGCCCTGCATATTGCAGAACATGCAAAGAAACTGAATGCGGATGCTGTTGCACATGGTAGCACCGGTGCCGGTAATGACCAGGTGCGTTTTGATATGATCTTCCACATCATGATCCCCGGTGTAGAAATCATCACACCCATCCGTGATATGAAACTGAGTCGTGAAGATGAAATTTCTTACTTAAAAAGGAAGGGCGTGGAAATGAATTTTGATAAAGCAGTTTATTCAATTAATAAAGGTTTGTGGGGAACAAGTGTAGGTGGTAAAGAAACCCTGAACAGCAAAGGCATATTGCCGGAAGAAGCATGGCCCACACAGGTAACCAAAACCGGAAGCGAAGAAGTAAAACTTCATTTTGAAAAAGGTGAATTAAAAGGAATCAATGATCAACAGTTTTCACATCCTGTTGATGCCATCAACCATTTACAATCAATTGCAGGTGCATACGGTATTGCAAGAGATATTCATGTGGGCGACACCATCATTGGTATTAAAGGTCGTGTAGGTTTTGAAGCCGCAGCACCCATGGTTATTTTAAAAGCACATCATGCATTGGAAAAACATGTGCTCACCAAGTGGCAATTGCAATGGAAAGATACATTGGCACAGTTCTACGGTAACTGGATGCACGAAGGACAAATTCTAGATCCTGTGATGCGTGATATTGAGGCGTACTTTACCAGCAGTCAGCAAAATGTAACGGGGGATGTATTTGTACAATTGATGCCTTACCGTTTTCAGGTAATTGGTATTGAAAGCAAGTACGATTTGATGAGCGCTAAGTTTGGTAAGTATGGTGAAATGAATACCGGCTTTACGGGCGATGATGTAAGAGGCTTCTCTAAAATATTCGGTAATCAAACTTCTATCTGGACATCGGTACAAGAAAGTAATCAATAATGTTATGAAACTAAAAGTTGGAATCATTGGCGGTGCAGGATATACAGGCGGTGAATTGATCCGTTTACTGATCAATCATCCTTCTGTTGAACTTTCGTTTATCCATAGCAGAAGCAATGCCGACCAACCGCTGTATAATGTGCACAAGGATTTGGTTGGAGAAACTGATCTGAAGTTCACAGACAAACTTACCCCTTTAGGGAATGGGGGCATTGATGTATTATTTCTCTGCCTCGGTCATGGTGAATCAAAAAAATTTTTAACGGAGAATACAATTAATGAAAAGATAAAAATCATTGATCTGGCAAATGATTTTCGTTTAGCTAATAGCTCGAAACTTGAAGCACGAAGTTTTGTTTACGGGTTACCTGAATTAAACAAAGAGCAAATTAAAGCCGCACAAAATATTGCCAACCCGGGTTGCTTTGCTACAACACTGCAACTTGGTTTATTGCCATTAGCAAAAGCAAGTTTGCTGAAAGATGTTTACACAACCGGCATCACCGGTAGTACAGGAGCCGGGCAAAGCTTAGCTGTTACTTCTCACTTCAGCTGGAGAGCAAATAATATCCAGGCATATAAAACATTAACGCATCAGCATTTAGATGAAATACATGAGTCGCTTCACCAACTACAGGAGAGTTTTCCAAGCTCCCCTTTAGGAGCGGGGGGGCTAAATTTTGTTCCATGGCGTGGCGATTTTACAAGAGGCATCTTCATCAGCTCGCAATTGAAATGTGATTTGAGTCTTGATGAACTTATTAAACTCTATGAAGCCTTTTATGCAGGTCAGCCTTTCACACATGTTGTTAAAGAAGCGGTTTTCTTAAAGCAAGTGGTGAATACAAATAAATGTTTGATTCAACTGGAGAAAGTTGGCGATATGCTGGTGGTTCATTCAGCTGCAGATAATTTATTGAAAGGAGCAAGTGGACAAGCTGTACAGAATATGAACTTATTATTCGGATTAGATGAAACAGAAGGACTAAGATTAAAAGCAAACTACTTTTAATAAGGTAGAGGGCTTAGGGTATAAGCTCGAAGGAAAACAAAGATCATGCGTGACTATAAAAAACTGGAAGTTTGGAAAAAGGCACACGAGCAATATATGTTCGTGAAGAAAAGTATTGTTCCAAAGTTTCCAAAAGAGAAACGTTTTGAATTAACCTCACAGTTATCCAGAGCCTCTTTATCTGTTCCTCTAAATATCGTAGAGGGGTGTGGCAGGTTCACCGATAAAGATTTTGCTCATTTCTTAGATAATTCACTCGGCTCAATTAATGAAGTAGATTATTGTTGCTTTGCAGCAGTTGAATTAAAATATATCACAGAAGAAGAATATTCCAGTGTTAACAAATCAATTAATGAGGTAAGAGCAATGCTAATCAGTTTCATCAAGTTTTTAAGAAACGGAGGCAACGACCCTAAACCTTAAACCATATACCTTCAACCTTTTAATATGAATTTATTCGACGTTTACCCCATCAACAACATCGCTATTACAAAAGCAAAAGGGACTTATGTATGGGATGATAAAGGCGAACAATACCTGGATCTCTACGGTGGTCACGCCGTTATCAGTATTGGACACACACATCCACATTGGGTAAAACGAATTGAAGAGCAATTGAACAAGATTGCTTTCTATTCTAACTCTATTAAAATTCCGTTACAGCAAGAGTTAGCAACGAAGCTGGGCAAAGTGAGTGGTAAAGAAGATTATCAACTCTTCCTTTGCAACTCCGGAGCAGAAGCAAACGAAAATGCATTGAAGCTTGCAAGTTTTCATAACGGACGTAAAAAAATTATTGCCTTCAATAAAGCATTTCACGGTCGCACATCGCTGGCAGTAAGTGTAACCGATAATAAAAATTATATCGCCCCGGTTAATGAAACCGATAATGTGATCTTCCTTCCATTCAATGATGAAGCGGCTTTGGAAGCTTGCTTTAAAAAGCAAGGCGATGAAATTTCATCGGTGATTATTGAAGGTATTCAAGGTGTTGGTGGTATTAACATAGCAGAAAATTCATTCCTCAAAAAAATCCGTTCACTCTGCAATGAGTATGGTGCGGTTTATATTGCCGATAGTGTGCAGTGTGGTTATGGCAGAAGCGGTAAGTTTTTCAGTCATGATTTTGCAGGTGTAAATGCAGATATCTACAGCATGGCGAAGGGAATGGGCAACGGTTTCCCAATCGGTGGAATTATTATTGCGCCACAAATTAAACCAAAACACTTCCAGTTGGGTACAACTTTCGGCGGTAATCATTTAGCCTGTGCGGCTGCATTGGCAGTGCTTGAAGTGATGGAAGAAGAAAAGCTGATGGGGAATGCAGTTATGATGGGCAAGTATTTGCGTGAAGAGCTGGAACAAATTGAAGGTCTGCAAAATGTAAGAGGCCGGGGACTGATGATTGGCTTTGATGTATCGGATGAAATTAAAGACCTGAAGAAAAATTTATTGCTCAATCAAAAGATCTTTACCGGCGAAGCAAAGCCGAATGTGATTCGTTTGTTGCCAAGCCTGGGTTTGAAAAAGAGAGACGCAGAACATTTTATTGAAGCAGTGAAGGAGGAAATAGGCTTAATGCAGAAAGCTTAACGCTGAAGACAAAACACCATGAGAGACTATCGTAAATATAATGTTTGGGAAAAGGCACATCAGCTTGTTTTGTTTGTGTATAAGAGTTACTCCCATCTTTTGCTAAAACAGAGCAATACGAATTAGCTTCTCAAATGAAGTGAGCTGCCTATTCAATACCGATGAATATTGCAGAGGGGTGTGGAAGAAATTCTGATAAAGATTTTGTTTATTTTCTTGATATATCACTTGGCTCGGTTCATGAGTTAGAATATACGACCTTGTTAGCTTTAGACTTAGAGTATATAACCAAAGAAAAGCATGAAGTATTATCTGTGAAATTGAACGAAGTAAAAGCAAAGCTGATTAACTTAATAAAATCTATTCGTAAAAATCAGGAGTGATAAGGCATTAGGCATTCAGCACTCCGCATTTGGCATAAAATGAAACAGTTTATTTCCGTTCATGATGTAAAAGACATGAATGCTTTAGTGAATAAAGCATTAGCCTACAAAGCCAATCCGCTTGCAGATAAAGCATTGGGTAAAGGCAAACGTATGGGGTTGATCTTTTTAAATCCCAGCTTACGTACAAGGTTGAGCACACAGATAGCAGCAGAGAATCTTGGTATGCAACCCATTGTTTTCAATGTAGGTAATGAAGGCTGGAGCTGGGAGTTTGAAGAAGAAGCAATCATGAGCGGAACATCGGTTGAGCATGTAAAAGATGCCGCACCGATTCTTGGAAATTATTTTGATGTATTGGCGATCCGTACATTCCCTTCTTTACAAAATAAAAAAGATGATTACAGCGAATTGTTCATTAAACAGTTTATTAAATATGCAGGCGTTCCTGTTGTGAGTTTGGAAAGTGCAACACTACATCCGCTGCAAAGTTTTACCGATATTATTACAATCAGGGAGCAATTGCTGTTAACTCCTCCTGCTTTGAAGGAGGTCGGGAGAAGGTGTAAAATTGTGCTCTCATGGGCACCACATATCAAACCCTTGCCACAATGTGTAGCCAATAGCTTTTCACAATGGATGAATGCATGGAACCTCACCCCAAGCCTCTCCCCGGCTGAACCGTTCGAACGGGGAGAGGGAGAAAAGCAGTTTGATTTTGTAATTACGCATCCCGAAGATTATGAACTGGATGAGCAGTTTACCAATGGTGCAACCATCACCAACAACCAGGATGAAGCATTAAAGGATGCAGATTTTGTATATGTAAAAAACTGGAGCACCTATACTGATTACGGAAGAATTTATTGTAATGATCCTGCCTGGATGCTCACGGAAGAAAAATTAAAAGCAACCAATAATGCAAAAGTGATGCATTGTTTACCGGTAAGAAGAAATGTAGAATTAAGCGACGAAGTACTTGATAGCGCCAACAGTATTGTAACACAACAGGCGAGCAATCGTGTATGGGCAGCACAAACTGTTCTTGCAGAAATTCTGAAAGCAAATGGATAAGCTCATTGTTATAAAGATCGGCGGCTACATTGTAGATGATGAAGCAAAGCTTTCATCATTCCTGCAATCTCTTACAGCAGTGCAAGAAAAAAAGATTTTAGTGCATGGTGGTGGGAAAGTAGCAACCAAGATCGGTGAGTCATTAGGAATCGAAAGCAAATATGCAGATGGCCGACGTATTACCGATGCAGCAACGATTGATCTGGTGACGATGGTATATGCAGGCCTCATCAATAAAAAAATAGTTGCACAATTGCAATCGCTCAACTGTAATGCAATTGGTGTAACGGGTGCTGATGGAAATTTAATTCCGGCCAACAAACGGCCTGTAAAAGAAATTGATTACGGGTTTGTTGGTGATGTACAGTCGGAGAAGATCAATCCGCATAACTGGAGCAGTTTGTTGGATCATGGTTTTGTTCCGGTCGTTGCACCCATTACACACGATGGCAAAGGCCAACTGCTCAACACAAATGCCGACACCATTGCACAGGAAGTGGCAAAAGCAATGAGCAACTTATACGATGTGAGTTTAATTTATTCATTTGAAAAGCCGGGTGTGCTTCTTGATGTGAATGATGATAATAGTGTGATTAAATCAATTACACCCGCTTACTATGAAGAACTGAAATCACCCCTTCCGGGTGGGGGAGCCAGAATATTTGCAGGCATGATCCCCAAACTGGATAATGCATTCGCCGCTTTAAAAAGTGGAGTAAAACAAGTGATCATCGGAAAAGCGGAAGAGCTTTCCCGGTTGATTGATCAATCAGCAGGAACAACTATCAGCAATGAATAACGAAATAACCAAACTACACGAGGAAGCAGTTGCCCTGTTAAAGGAACTGATTGCCACACCATCTTTCAGTAAAGAAGAAGAAGAAACGGCGGCCATTATTGGAAAGTTTTTTGCACTGAAAGGAATTCCGGCAAGCAGGGTTGGTAATAATATTTATTTATTGAATAAATATTATGATACAACGAAGCCTTCTGTTTTATTAAACTCACATCATGATACGGTGAAGCCGAACAAAGGGTATACGTTTGATCCATTCAATGCACATGAAAAAGAAGGAAAATTATTTGGATTGGGAAGTAATGATGCCGGCGGATGTCTTGTTTCATTGATTGCCGTGTTTTTATATTTTTATGACAAAGAAAATTTGTCGCACAATATTGTATTTGCAGCCAGTGCAGAAGAAGAGATCAGTGGGGTAAATGGTATTGAGCTGGTGCTTCCGTATCTTGGTAAAATTGATTTTGGAATTGTAGGCGAGCCAACTCAAATGGAAATGGCTATAGCTGAACGGGGGCTGATGGTGATTGATTGTACTGCAAATGGCAAATCGGGTCATGCTGCACGCAACGAAGGTGAGAATGCATTGTACATTGCTGTGAATGACATCAACTGGATACGCAATTATAAATTTGAAAAAGTAAGTCCGCTTTTGGGAGAGTCGAGGTTAACTGTTACTGTAATAGGAACAGAAAATCAACAGCACAATGTAGTGCCTTCGCAATGTAAGTTTGTCATTGATGTGCGGGTCAACGAGCTGTATACGTTTGATGAAATATTGGATGCTCTTCAGCAAAACTTAAAAAGCCAGTTCAAACCAAGAACCACCAGAATGAAATCAACTTCTATTCCAATGGATCATCCATTAATAAAAGCGGGTATTGCTTTAGGCAGAGGTTATTACGGTTCGCCTACCACCAGTGATAAAGCATTGATGCCATTCCCTGCGTTAAAGATGGGCCCGGGAGATAGTGCAAGAAGTCATACAGCAGATGAATACATTTTTATCGATGAGATGAAAGGCGGAATTGAACTATATATTCAATTGTTAAACAAAATTCTTTGATAAGGTAAAAGGCTTAAGGTGTAGGGTATATGGAAAGGCCTTACACCTTATACCTTTAACCCTAAATCTTTTAAATATGAAACTCTGGCAAAAAGAAAACTCTTCAACATCGCAATTAGTTGAAACGTTTACAGTAGGAAGAGACAAAGAATTTGATTTGTTGCTGGCTAAATATGATGTGCAGGGCTCCATTGCACATGTAACCATGCTGGGCGAAGTAGGTTTGATGAGCAAAGAAGAAGCAGAGGTTGCAGTTAAAGGGTTAAATGAAATATTAGAAACGATTAATACCTCTTCAGGGGATGGGGGCTTCAGCATTGATGAAGGAATAGAAGACGTTCACTCACAGGTAGAATACCTTCTTACACAAAAGATTGGAGATACCGGCAAAAAAATTCATAGCGGCCGCAGTCGTAACGACCAGGTAGCGGTTGATATTAAATTGTATCTGCGTGCAGAGATCAATAATATTAAAGATGAAGTAAAAAATCTCTTTGACTTATTAATTGCAAGAGGGGATGAACATAAAAGCACCTTGCTGCCAGGTTATACGCATTTGCAAATTGCGATGCCCTCCTCTGTTGGCTTATGGTTAGGTGCTTATGCAGAAAGCCTGGTTGATGATCTTGAATTATTAGCAGCAGCATATCATGTAGCCAATAAGAATCCGTTGGGTAGTGGTGCAGGTTATGGTTCTTCCTTTCCATTGAACAGAAAACGCACAACCGAGCTATTGCAGTTCAGCACACTCAACTGGAACAGTGTGTATGCACAAATGAGCCGTGGTAAAACTGAAAAAGTAACAGCTATTGGAATGAGTTCAATTGCTGCAACATTAAGTAAACTCTCAATGGATTGTTGTTTATATATGAACCAGAACTTTGGTTTCATTTCTTTTCCTGATGAATTAACAACCGGCAGCAGTATCATGCCGCATAAAAAAAATCCGGATGTATTTGAGTTGATCCGTGCAAAGTGCAACCGCATTCAATCAACCCCCAACGAATTAACATTACTCATCAATAATCTTCCATCCGGCTATCACCGGGATATGCAGTTGACAAAAGAAATTCTGTTCCCTGCTATTGAAGAGCTGAAAGCCTGCTTGCAAATGATGCAACTGATGCTCAGCAATATGCAGGTAAAGGAGAACATTTTTACCGATGCAAAGTATAAGTATCTCTTTAGCGTAGAAGCAGTGAATGAACTGGTGAACAAGGGCATTCCATTCCGTGATGCATATCAACAGGTGGGCAATGCTATTAACAAAGGAGAATTTGAATTCGATCTCAAGCAGTTACATCATACACATGAAGGAAGCATTGGCAACCTGTGTTCAGAGGAAATTATAAAAGAGATGCAAAAAGTAACAGGAAAGTTTAGGGAATAAAAAAAAGCCAAACATTTTAGCGAATGGCTTTCATGGGTAAAGTTCATTCATATTATTCTGATATAAAGCTTTTCAACCTTCTGAATTCTCTGGTTTGGGGAGATTCAAACGATTCAACAAGCAAGTGAACAATCTGTTTGAGAGACTGCATAACAGAAGAACTTTTACGTACGGAGGGGTTTTTTTTCATAACCATTGGATTTAAGAATATAAATGTACCACCTCTTTTCTTTTAACACAAGAGTAGAAACAATGTTTTTACACTTGATAACTTTACGGGTTTTCTTATACGGAACATTTTATATTAGCAGTATGGTGTTTCTTCTTACAGCATGTGGTATTTACTTCTTTTTGCATAGCTTCCTTGCCAACGAATCGGTAAAACAGAAGCTGGCTAAGGGTTTTCGCTTATCGGCCAATGGATACAGGAAAGGTTATAACCTCTTTAATGCTATTTCATTGGGGCTCCTGGTGCTCTTATTATACAAAACAGAGTCTCCACTTCTTTATCCAAGAGGCTGGGGAGTAACTATTGCAGGAGCAATTGTTGCCTTTGCAGGATCTGTTATTATGTTTCTTTCGGTTAAAAATTACGATCTGCCCTCCTTTTTTGGGTTTCGTTCTGAAACAAGAATGCCATTGCAGATTAAGGGACTGAATAAATACATGCGCCATCCACTTTATAGTGGAACAATTGTATTGGTTCTTGGTTTTTGTATTGCACTACCTTATATAAAGGACTGGCTCTTTCTTGCACTGATGATTGTTTATATTTTTATCGGGATGCAGTATGAAGAACGAAAACTGCTGATGTGGTTTGGTGATGATTATAAGAACTACCAGCAAAAGGTAAAACGGTTGATCCCCGGCGTGTTATAATTCATGCATTTGTTTTATTATATTGCAGCATAATGCTGTATCCATGAAACAAAAACTACTGCTTCTCTGCAAGAGCTTATTACTTGTTCTATCACTGTCTGCACAGGTTAAGAACCCCTTTACTTCCATCAAACCGCAATTGGAGAAAGTAATCAATGCATACCCCAGCCAGTTTGCATCCATTAAAGGAACACAAAGCCAGGGCGAACCCAATACCATCCAGTATACTTCAACCATCGAAATAAAAGGCGCACTTGAAAGCAAGGTCATCGGTTATCCTTCTAAAACAAAAATTCATTGGTTGTGGGAAGCGAAATTATTTGTTACAGAAGATATGGATTTGTTGAAGAAACAATACAAAGCTTATTACAATGACATTGCAGGCAAATCAGTCATGAGCAAAGGAAGCATCAATAGTTTATACGCAACAACTTCTTATAACACACCAACCGAAGAGCTGCGTTTATGGACCAACCAATTCCGCATCAACGATGCAACAGGTGAGTTGAGTAAAATGGTTATTGACCTCGTTGCAGAGTATGATAAATTTGAATGGGTAATTTACCTGCGGGTATATGATAAAGAAAAAGATGAAGAGATGAAACCCGCCAAGGATAAATGATCCGTTATGATACGTTACGCAAAGGAAATAATTGAAAAGCCCCCCGATTTATCGGGGGGCTTTTTATTGAGTATAAATTATTCTGCTTTTATAACGGCTGTATTTGTTTTTGCTGAACTAAATCGGTTCAACGCCCACATGATGCTAAAGCTGGGAATAAAATCCAGCCCCGGTAATAACTCTTCAGCAAAGTTGAAGACCGAACCGAAAGCACCTTTCCAGCCACCAAATGTTTTATAAAATACAAAAGCAGAGATGGGTGCCCAAACAATATCTGCAAATTCACCCAGGAAAGGAAGGGCATAAGTAGCATAACCTACTGCGTCCATCAAAATGCAAAACCACAGAGAAGTTTGTTGTTTGTTCATGTTGCTTATTGATTTAAACAATGATTCAGATTGCAAACACAATACCAGCGTTGCATGTATGACGGAATGACGCTGTTAAATTTTCAAACAGCAAAATCCTTAGCTTTAAACACTAAAAACCAAAACCATGCTGCGTTTAACTTTCATTGTTCTTGTATTAGTTGTTTCAACTGTTTTATCTGCTCAGCAGAATTATTTTTATCCCAACAGCGGCAACTTTAATCCGCAGATCCCTACACCAGAACAGTTTCTGGGTTATGCCATCGGCACGCAGCATACACGGCATGATAAAATTGTGGAATACTTCCGTGAGCTGGATCGCCTCAGTGATCGTGTAACCATGCAGGTGATTGGTAAAACATTTGAACAACGGCAGCAGATTGCTGCAGTATTTACTTCGCCGCAGAATCATGCAAAAATTGAAGAGATTCGCAAGGCACACCTGGCCGGGCAGCAAACCGGTAACACAGAAAATATTCCGCTGGTGATTCATCTCGGGTACAATGTGCATGGCAACGAACCCAGCAGCAGCGAAGCAGCCTTGCTCACCGCCTATTATATTACAGCATCGCAAAGTGATGAAGCCAATAAATGGTTGAACGAAATGGTGATCCTGATGGATCCTGTGATCAATCCAGATGGTCGTGACCGTCATACACATTGGGCCAATATGCATAAAGCAGAACCGCCTGTTGCCGATCCGTTGGATCGGGAGCATACAGAAATATGGCCCGGCGGCAGATTCAACCATTATTGGTTCGATCTCAACCGTGATTGGTTCCTCGGCACTTTCCCTGAATCAAGAAACCGCATTAAATTCTTTCACCAGTGGAGACCCTATGTACAAACCGATCATCATGAAATGGGAAGTTCATCTACTTTTTATTTTGATCCGGGCATGGATGGCAGTAATAACCCAACGGTACCGGAGTATCTCTATAAAACACTGTATCCAAAATTTGGTGAATACTTTTCAGCAGCCGCCAACAAAATCGGCTCCATGTATTTTACCAAGGAGGCATTTGATAAACTTTATCCCGGTTACGGCAGCAGTTATATTAATTTTTATGGAGGCGCCGGATTTTTATTTGAGCAGGGTAGCAGTCGTGGGCATGTGCAGGAAACAACAACCATTCCTGTTACGTTTGCATTTACCATCCGCAACCAGTTTACAGCATCGCTTACAACCATCCGTGCATCGTTGGCAGAAAAAGCATCCTTACTTTCTTTACGAAAAGAATTTTATCGTGTAAGTAATCAACAATCCAAAGCATCGCCGGTAAAAGCCTATGTATTTGGTGATGGATATGATGAAACAAAAACAAGAGCATTCCTTGATATGTTGCTCTTACATGAAATAGAAGTGTATGGATTAAATGGAACCATGAATGCAGATGCCCGCCTGAATGACGGAGTCGGGCAGGGGAAAAAACTTGATGGGGCATCAGCTTATCTTGTTCCAACTGATCAACCGAATTATACTATGGTAAGGACTGTGTTTGAAAAACAAATCCCTTATACTGACAGTACATTCTATGATGCTTCTACATGGAGTTTAGCTTATGCTTATAATTTACCTTTTGCAGAAGTGCGAACAGCAGTAACAAAAGGCAACCGCATTAATCAATTGCCGCAGAGAATTGTTCCTGCTGTTGTAAAAAGCAACTATGTATATGTGTTTGAAGTAAAGGATTACAATGCACACAAAGCCATCTTTCAATTACAACAGGGAGGAGCATTGGTGCAAACAGCATTCCGTCCGTTTACTGCAACTGTTAATGGAGCGGCAAAACAGTTTGGATACGGAACTATTTCTATACCGGTAAATTTGCAACGCATCAGCGCCGATTCATTGTATACATTGCTGAGCAATACAAGTGCGAACACACAACTCACTATTTATTCTTTAGGAACAGGATATAATATAAAAGGTGTTGATCTGGGAAGTAATTATATCCGTACCGTAAAAAAGCCTGAGGTGATGATGTTGATCGGCACCGGTGTTGCTGCAACAGAAGCAGGAGAGATCTGGCATTTGCTGGATCAGCGTTTACAAATGCCCATTACCAAAATGGACATCCTCAACTTTGGCCGTGCACCCATTGACCGTTACAATACCATTATAATGGTGAGCGGTAATTATGCAATACTTGATAAAGCAGCAACGGATAAATTAAAAGCATGGGTGCAGAACGGCGGAACACTGATCACAATTAAATCAGGAAGTGATTGGGCCATTCGTAATGGGTTCACAAAAGAGAAGTTATATGCTGACAGCAGCAAGCAACCTTTGCAACGTTATAATTTTGATGAAGCACCGCAACGTGAAGGAGCCAAATCATTAGGCGGTTCAATTTTTAATGTTGATCTCGACACAACACATCCCATCGGATTTGGATTTACACAACGCAGTATGCCGGTTTACAGGAATGGATTAACTGTTTTAATGCCTTCTGTTAATTCCTATGCAACCATTGCATTGTACGGCAGCAATCCATTGATCGCAGGTTATCTGCATCCCAGCTCTTTAAAAAAAGTAAAGAATAGTGCAGCCATTTTAGTTGGGGCAGAAGGAAGCGGAAGAGTAATCCTGTTCAGCGATGATCCCAACTTCAGGGGAACATGGTATGGCAGCAACAAATTATTTTTAAACGCCTTGTTTTTTGGAAGCCTGATCAATGTGCCCACAGTTGTAAGCGAATGAGGATTGCATCTGTTTAACAAATCTTACTACCATCAGCATAAACGATTATCAAAAAAACCTGCGGCTGCAGGTTTTTTGATTTATACCTTGATACTGCTCACGACTTTGATCAGGACGCATAGAATTATGTAACTTATTCAGATAGTTCTATAACAAATAGTTGTAAAAAACCATCCACTTTTACAGTTGTAATCATTCACCTGAATCAATCCCTGTCATTATTCCGGGAATGGTCATTATTTGCTTTTACAGAAAAGCAAAATTTAATATGGATTCAAAAAGTAGGACATGAAACTTCGTAATATTTGTATGCTAATAAACTTGTTAAAGTTGAATAATCAATTCTTAAACATCTAAACAATTAAATCATGAACACAGAAAAAGCAATTGAGGTATTAAATACACTCGTAGAAATTAATAACGATCGGATCGAAGGGTACGAAACAGCTTTAAAAGAAACGGAAGAAGTTGATTTAAAAAGTTTGTTTACTAATTTTAAACAAACCAGCCTGAAATCTAAAGCAGAATTGGAGAGCGCAGTTCAACAATTAGGTGGAAAGCCTGAAGAAGGCACCAGAACATCGGGCAAGTTTTACAGAGCGTGGATGGATATTAAAGCGGCTCTTACAGGAAAAGACCGCAAAGCAATTCTCAATTCATGTGAGTTTGGAGAGGATGTAGCAGTTACCACCTACGATAAGGTATTAAAAAATGATTGTGACGAGTTGACTGCCGAACAACGAAACATGGTGAAAGAACAATACATGCTAATAAAAGCTGATCATGACAGAGTAAAAAACCTGCGTGATGCGTTAGTTGAGCAAGATTAAACTTTTATAAAAGTATATAATTAGGCGGAGGATGTAAGTTTTACTCCTCCGCTTATTTTTTTATATATGCCAAACAAAAAGGCTTTGATGATTTAATTGCAGCCCTTATTGCATTAAATTTAATTCAGCTAATACATTCCTCAACTTTATATAAGCAACCATTATAACAATAAAAAACTGTTTGATATGAAAAGGAAAACTCCCAAAAGTCCGTCAGGATTTGAAAAAATGTCTATCCTGGTCACAAAGGCATCGGGAAGCACTGCTGCCTTTATCCTAGCTTTTTTTATCATCATTGCATGGCTGATAAGCGGCCCGGTTTTTAATTTTTCTGATACCTGGCAATTAGTGATTAATACCGGAACAACCATCGTTACTTTTTTAATGGTGTTTCTTATTCAGCGGAGCCAGAACAAAGACTCAATTGCCCTGCACTTAAAGTTAAACGAATTGATCGTGGCTCAGGAAATTGCCAGCAATCGCCTCATAGCAGTAGAAGATATCGGTGAAGAGGATTTGAAAGTACTTCAAAAGTTTTACAGGCATTTAGCAGAAAAAACAAAAAATGAATTGTCTGTGCAGGAGTCGCATTCAATTAATGAAGCAAATGCAAATCATGAAAGAAAAAGCACTGCGGTAAAAGGAATTAAAAATAAATCATGAACCTTACAACAGGCTATCCATATTGGCTCATCAACAGCGGATTGCCGGCACATTATCCAAAACTTGAACAATCAATTAAAACCGATGTGCTGATCATTGGAGGTGGAATATCAGGAGCCTTAACAGCGTACCATCTGATCAATGCAGGAATACAATGTGTTGTAGTTGATGCACGAACAATTGGGCTGGGCAGCACCTGTGCAAGTACTTCGCTTTTGCAATATGAATTAGACAAACCATTATGTGAATTGGCAGATCAAATTGGAATTGAAAAGGCATCCCGTGCCTATACCATGTGTGCAGAAGCGATCGATAGCTTAGAAACTATCTCCCAAAAAATAAAGTTCAAATCTTTTGAAAAACAACAAAGCCTTTTTTTTGCTGCTTACAAAAAAGATAAAAAATTGATAGAAACAGAATTTTCAATCCGTAAAAAAGCAGGATTTGGGGTACGACTTTTAGATGAAAAACAAATACAGCAACAATTCGGGTTTAGCGCTCCTGCGGGTATTCTTTCTTCCAAAGCTGCTGCTACAGATGCATACCTGTTTACACATGCATTACTTACAGCGTGTATAAAAAAAGGGCTTGAGGTATTTGACAGAACAACCATTTCAAAGATTGAGTATAAAAAAAAGGGCGCCCTATTAATTACAGATAAAGGCTATTCAATCAATGCCAGAAAAATTGTCAATGCATCCGGTTATGAGATAAAAGAATTTATTGAAAAAAAAATTGTAACACTTCAATCAACCTATGCACTGGCATCAGAACACATCCAATCGCAGATACCTGTTTGGAGAAATAATACGATGCTTTGGAATACTGCCGATCCCTATTTGTATATGCGTATAACCAAAGACAATCGTATCATCGTTGGTGGAAGAGATGAAGAATTTTACAACCCCACCCGACGTGACCGGCTCATTAAAAGGAAAACAGCACTCTTAAAAAAAGATTTTCTAAAACTGTTTCCTGCAATTGATTTTATTCCTGAGTTTAGCTGGACGGGTACATTTGGTTCTACACAAGATGCCTTACCCTATATTGGCACTTACATAAAAACTCCGCATACTTATTATGCATTGGGCTTTGGAGGAAATGGTATTACATTCAGTTTAATTGCAGCCGAAATAATTACCGATCTGATCTGCGGTAAAAAAAATAAAGATGCATCGCTTTATGCTTTCAACCGATAAAAAAAAGATCGGAGAATCTCAACCAATTTGTTTTTGCATACACAAACTGATCTCTACTCCAATATATTGTCCGTAGTTGGGAATGCGGATATAACCCTCCCGTTCATATACACGGATGGCTTCCGGTTGTTTTACAGCTGTTTCCAGGATACAGGAATGATAACCTTCTGCTGCAGCCCATTGTTCCAGCTCTGTTAAGATGAGCCCTGCAATTCCTTTGCCACGTTGCTGCACCTGCACAAACATGCGTTTGATTTCTGCTACACCTGTTTCATATTCTTTAAATGCACCGCAACCAACGGGTTCGTTGTTGTTATAAGCAACGATTACATGATGAATATGATCAAGCTTGTTGAATTGTGAAAAGAATTGCTGTTGTTCACCATATCGTGCCTGCAAATCTGCATCAAGTGCAACAACAAGTGTTCTGAAATCGGTATGATCGGAATTGGTTTTGAGAAGTGTGATCATGTGTTATAAATGCGGAAATGTTTACACTTTTAGCAGTTAATAGTTGGAGAATTTACCGTTAACTAAAGTTTTGTTGCCTGCCGTACTTTTTTGTTATTGAATGATTGTTTTATTTTAACAAAAATTGTCGTGTCCAATTTAAGATAGCTTTCTTAAAGTCGTCAGGATAAGGAATTGTTTTAAATGAGCCATTGTAACATAAAGAAGAAATCTTAAAACCATGATTAGCTCCTTTAATAACCATCGTATCAAAATTGTGAGGAAGTCCATCTGGAAAAACATTGCTTAATTCCTTTAAACACCATGCAGGATATACCAAAGCGTCATTTTCAGCAAACATTAGTAAAATTGGTTGTTTGATTTTTTTTAAATAACCACCCGGTTCAAATTTCTTAATTACTTTAAGCTGCTTCCAGTTTTCCTTAAAAGGGAATAAGGAGGTAAAAATTAAATCCCGATTTACGCTTTTTTCAGCTTTGCGATTTGCTTTGATGCTATCCAGGTTTTTAGCACAAATAAATTTAGTCTGGTAGTCATTTATTAATTGTGTTTTTACGCTAAAGGTGGGCCCGGCCATTGATATTCCACCAACAAATGTTTCAGGATATTTAGCCAGGCATATTTGTACAATCCACCCACCCTGACTGTGCCCAGCAACGGCTATTTTATTTGTATCAATATTGGAAAGTGTTTTTAAATAATCTGCTGCTGCCTTTACATCGGCTGCCCGTTCTTCAAAGCTTGTATTAAACCATTTGCCTTCCGATTGACCTATTCCTCTTTTGTCAAAGTATAAAAGAGCAACACTATCCAGCGGTAAATTCTGCTCGAACAGGGAGTCAAGAAATTTAGTATAGTTTGATGCATACGACGATAATGCTGAGCCAACAATAAAAATAATAACAGGAAATTTTCTACCGGAGGTTTTAGGTACTAACAGGTTTCCTTTTAATGTGTATTGCCCACTTTTAAAAGAAATTGGTATTCCTTTTCCATAAGATGTGGTATCCGGGTTTGATAGTTCATTTCTTGATGAAAATATTTCGTTATGCACAAAATTGGCATAGAGTGATAAAGCCAATATTGTAAGAATGCTTGTAATCAGAATTTTTTTTATCATTTTCATTAAGGTGATAGTATAATGTGTGATGAAGTAATTTTGGTTATTTGTTTGCGCCTAACGT
>Ga0163144_10010764_pt1 | contig 19444 bp, 18 predicted proteins | sample OliLak19BULKMAT1_FD_123175 | JGI IMG/M metagenome (GOLD analysis project Ga0163144, IMG submission 123175) | Freshwater microbial mat bacterial communities from Lake Vanda, McMurdo Dry Valleys, Antarctica - Oligotrophic Lake LV.19.BULKMAT1 | ecosystem: Environmental > Aquatic > Freshwater >... | reverse complement strand
TGGTAGGTAGTTGTTTCATATCGTTGGCCATTTATTAGTATTTGGTGTGGGACTAGGCGAGATCAAAAAGAATGGCTAGGATTTCGCATGGAATTCCCCCGCCTCAGTCTTGCCAGAACGACATTCTCTTGCCGGGAGAAAATCGATCAAGCTTGCCGAGTTGAAAAACGATGAATGGATTTCTTTATTAAACGCGTTTTTCCCGGGAGGGCGGGAGTTTCTGAACGAAACCTGCGCGCAAGCAGGGTTCAGCCCACGGATCACCGCAGAGCTGGATTCCCTGCCAATGATGCTTGCGACGATTGCGACCAGCGGAGGTGTCGGATTGATTCCCGGTCATGCGAAAAAACTGCCTCACGGTGGCTGCGTGATTGTTCCTCTACCAACACCCGTTATCACCACACCGTTGTTGTTGTTGGTTTTACCGAAATCCCCACCCACTCCCGAAATGGCGGGGTTGATCGCACTGATATCAGAGCGGGCCACCGAGCGGGGCGACGTTTGATTCAATGGCACTCCCGACACTCAGATAAGAGGGATCAATGCCTTCATCTTTTCGCCCACATTTTTTCGAAAGCAAGATGCAAGAGCTAAACCCCACGTGTGTTGACTGCAGTCGAGTATTTTCCTTTTTCGGGGGCTCAGCGCTTGGCTTTTTTTTCAGCTTCTTCGACGCGGGAGAAACCGGCCTGGGCCTCGCGCAGGGAGATCGCTTGGTCACCATTCGTATCGTAAAACCCAATGATCTTTGCCGGGGTATGGCCACTGCGTTTTTGGGCGTCCTTGAGTTCGGAGCCGGTGAGCCTGCCGCTGCCATCTTCATCCCAACGGTCGAATTTTTCGAGCAGACCGATCATTTGTCGCTCGACGGGGGTTTGCGGAGTGATGGGGCCGGGACCACGGGCACAGGAGCTGAGTGCTAAAATAATTGGCAAGGTACAACGTTTCATGATGGATTCAGGTTGGCGGGACGGGGAGGATCGGGCAAGCTCCGATCGTCCTGATGCAGATCCGCCTCATCGTCGCTGGTAAACCGGCACTCGCTTACGCCAAAGCGGGGGTGGAGGAGTATTTGAAACGGCTGTCCCGCATGGGTGGGCATGAGTTGGTGGTGATCAAGGCGGGGGGCCAGGAGGATGTTTCCGCTCGATTGTTAGAACGCTCGCAGGGCTGCTTCCGCGTGGCGCTGGATGAGAGGGGGCTGTGCCTGACCACCCGCCAATTTGCGGATCAGCTTGAAGCGCTTGAGATGCGGGGCGATGTGAAGACCTTGGCATTTCTCATCGGCGCGGCAGACGGTCACACGCCCGAGTTGCGCAGCAGGTGTGACTTGATTCTCACGCTCTCGCCATTCACTCTCCAGCATGAGCTTGCACTGCTGGTTCTGCTTGAGCAACTGTATCGGGTGGCGACGTTGAAAAGCGGGTCACCCTATCACCGAGACTAACAGTCAACCCGCTAACGGCGAACCTGGTTTTGAGGAAGAGCGCCGAACTGGCCCTGGCCTTGGCCGGCGATCGGGGTGTTCCATGGGATTTGGCTACTTTCCGAAACCGGGCCGACGGGCTTTGGTTCGCTGGTGTCCACACATGAGGTGATTCCAAAACCGATGACAAGGGTGAGGACGAGTCTGAGAACCGGATGCTTCATGCCATGAGCATAAAAAAAGCTCCGCAGCTTGCAAGCTTTGCGGAGCTTTTGGGAAAAATTATTCTGAGGATCAGTCGCTCAATGGAGTGGCAAGGACCACCCGGTCGCCTGGTTGCACCCGAACACCGGGGGCGAGGCTTTGAAGGTCGATCTCGGCAATGGTCTGGGTAGCTTCAATGGCAGAGGGGCGAACTCTGCCGATTTTCCGACCGTCCCGTTCCACGATCAGAGTGGTCTGTGGGGTGAAACCGGAGTTGGAGCCGGCACCGATGACGAGGAAACCCCAGTCTTGGTTGACGGCGGTGACGACGGCACCCATGGAGTTGCGAGCGATACGGCTGCCACGATCGATCTTGCGCTTTCCTAAGCGGTCAAGTTCAGCACGACTGCTGGCGAGGGTTTTCTCGGCACCCTCGTTGAGCGTCTGCAGTTCTTCGAATTTCTGCTGCTTGGCGACTTTGTCGGCTTCGATTTCCTGGATTTTTTCCGGGAGATTGTCGAGGGTCGCACCGGCAAGGTCACCCAAGGTCGCAATGACCTCTTCAAGGGCTTTGTTCAGTGCGGCGAATTCGACGTCCTGGCTTTTGAGATCGTCCTTGGACTTGGCGACGTCGTTGGTAAGGGCGCTACCGGCGGACTTGAGGGAATCTACGGATTGGGTGAGAAGATCCCGCTTTTCTTGCGAGGATACGAGCAGGGCTTTTTCCCGTTTGATGTCGGCGTCGGCAGCTTCGGCCAAGGCGGTGGTCTTTTTGTCATCGTCGATTGTTTGGAGCCGATCCACTTGAAGTGCTTCAAATTTTTTCGAGAGATCGAAGGAGAAGTAAGCTGCGCCGCAGGCGACAAGGATGGCGACACCGTAAAAAATTGATTTCATGAGCGGTTTTTAGATCAGGTATTTCTTTAAGTCGGAAGTTTGGTCAAGGGAAGAGGGATGGGTTCACTTGACGCCTGGCACGACTTGATCGCCCACCATCAGGGTGGCATCGGGTGCGAGGGAATCAGGGACGATACTTGCAGAGGCGGTGCTGCTTTCCACGGAGGTGACCAGGAGTTTGGCGATGGTCTCGCCACCGCGGACCACATGGAGGGTTGAGTTGGTCATGACGCCAGCATTGTTTCCAGATCCAAGAGTGACGAAGCCCCAATTCGGGTAGATCGAGCGAATCCGGGTGTTCAGGGTAGGAAGGGATTCACCCTTGGAGAAGGTTTCGAATTCGGTTTTCAGTTTGGTGGATTGGCCGTCGGTCGAATTGGTGGTGGCGGTGAGGTTCGCAAGCTTGGCCTCGCTGGCGGCGATGGATTGTTTGAGTTCTTCGACTTCCGCATTGGTTGCACGCAGCTTGGAGCCGAGTTCCTTGAGGTCGCCGGTCTTCTCGGTCTTGATGCGGATTTCGTCGAGCTTGGCTTTGTTCGCGGCGATTTTTGCGGTGATGGTCTCCGACTCGGAGGTCAGTGGATCATTGACCTCCTTCTGAGCCGTCTCGGCAGTAGTTAGGCGATCTGACTCTCCATCGACCTCCGCCCGCTCGACGGGCAGAGCTGTTAGGACTTCTTCTGCGGCCTTGAGGCGTGCTTTGACCTTGGTGAGGAGGTCTTTTTGAGTTGCGGTATCCGTGATCGCCGCTTCGTAGGCCGCTTTATTTTTAGTAGCGATGAATGCCGAGAGAGCGAGAACGATAAGAGTGGTGATTCCGAAGAGTTTGGACATGGGGTTTTGAAGTGAACTTTAAATTCCTTACGTGGGCGGACTCTAAAGAGGCGGAATTGACCTCGGCAATCCAAAATTTCACGGACTTTCAGGATTGGTTCCACCTTGGCTTTACAAAGCACTCACGTTGAGCCATCGCTGCGGCCTTCCATGAAGTCGATTTTCCGAGTTTTTTCTTACCTGCGTCACTATCCAGGTCTTGCAACAGCGCAGCTTTTCTGCGCTTTGGTGATGACAATGGCGGTTTTCGTGTTCCCGAATGTGACGGGCTACGTGATCGATGAAATTTTCCCGAATCCGGCGCGCCACGGGGAATTTTATTTTTGGATTATTGCGGCTTTGGCCGGATTTTTCATCAAAGAGGGGCTGAATTCGGTCAGAATCTTCATCAATAACATCTTTGAGCAGAAGGTCATTTTCGATATTCGTTCGGATCTTTATGAGAAAATCCAGCGTTTGCCCCTGCAGTGGTTTGATACGCGCAGGACCGGGGACATCATGACGCGGGTGGTGGAGGACGTGACGAACATGGAGCGGGTGCTGATCGATGGGATTGAACAGGGGCTGATCGCGGCGCTGCAGGTGATTGGAATCGGGATTTTCTTGTTCTATCTGGATCCGACGGTCGCGGCATGGGCGACATTGCCGGTGCCATTTCTCGCATTGGGTGCCTGGGTTTACTCGACCCGCGGGCGTGATCGCTACCGGAACCAGCGGGATGCGGCGTCGGATTTGAATGCACTGCTGCACGATAACGTCTCGGGAGTGCGTCAAATCAAGGCCTACGCCGCGGAGGCGGTGGAGCACGCGCGGTTCAATCGATTTTCAGATCTTTTACGAGCGGCGACGTTGCGGATGATGAGGTGGTGGGCGATTTATTCTCCGGGAATGTCGTTTGTGCGAATGATCGGCTATGTTCTGGTTCTGGCGTTTGGAGGTGCGGCGGTGATGCGGGGAGAACTCACCAAAGGGGATTTTACGAAGTTTTTACTATTTCTCTCCCTGTTCTATGAGCCGATTGACCGGTTGAATTCGCTGAACCAGATGGTTCTATCAGGTCGAGCGGCGGCGGATCGGGTTTTTGAGATTCTGGATGCGGATGAGGAGCGCAACTCGATTCACGGTGCGCATCTGCCTGCAAAGATTGCCGGGCATGTGCGGTTTGAGAATGTTTCATTTTCCTATCAGGATCAACCGACTTTGCACGGAGTGACGCTTGATGCGCAAGCCGGCCAGACCATCGCGCTGGTAGGCTCGACCGGGGCCGGGAAGACCACGGTGCTCTCGTTGTTGGCGCGTTTTTACGAAGCCACTGCGGGTGAAATCACGATCGACGGGGTCAACACGGCCACGCTTGCGAAGGCTTCGTTACGGGATCGGCTCGCCTACGTGACCCAGGAACCCTTTCTTTTCAATGGTACGGTCCGCGAGAATCTGCAACTGGCGAAGCGGGAGGCTAGGGATGCTGATTTGTGGAGTGCCTTGTCCGCAGCCCACGCGGATCAATTTGTGAGGGATCTGCCGGAAAATTTGGACACCAATGTCGGAGAGCGCGGGGTGAAACTCTCAGGTGGCGAGAAGCAACGGCTTTCCATCGCGAGGGCGCTGCTCAAGAACGCGCCGATCTTATTGTTAGACGAGGCTACCGCTTCGGTGGATTCCGAGACCGAGCGACAAATCCAGGACGCGCTTGACCGGCTGATGGCGAATCGCACGGCATTTGTCATCGCCCACCGGCTTTCGACGATTCAGAACGCAGATCAAATCTACGTGTTGGAAAAAGGCCGTGTGATCGAGCAGGGGACCCACGCAAGCCTGCTTTTAGAGGGCGGAAAGTACGCGGAGCTCTGTCAGAAATCATTTCTAACGCCGGATATTTCAAGTTCCGCCACCTAGGAACTGGCTGCCAACCATCGACTGATAGATGGGATCCGAGTGTCGCAGCGTCTCATGATTTCCGTCCGCGACGATTTCTCCCTGTTGGAAAACCAAGATCCGATCCGCAATGGTGATGGTGCTGTAACGGTGGGCGATGATGAAGGTGGTGCGCCCTTTGACGAGCGCTGCGAGTGCCTGCTGGACCATGGCTTCGCTTTCAGAATCGAGCGCGCTGGTGGCTTCATCGAGAATCAGGATGGGTGCGTCCTTGAGGAAGGCACGGGCGATCGCAACCCGTTGCCGCTGACCGCCTGAGAGCAGGTCTCCACGCTCGCCAACTTCCGTCTGGTAGCCTTGGGGGAGTCCGGTGATGAAGTCGTGGGCATTGGCCTTGCGGGCGGCTTCCTCGACCTCGGCGTCGGTGGCTTTTTCCTTGCCGATTCGGATGTTTTCCATGATTGATCCGAGAAAGAGGGCGGGCATTTGTGGCACCACCGCGATGGATTTCCGCAGATCCTTTTTGGCGAATTCACGGATATCGATTCCGTCGAACGTGATCCCTCCAGACTGCGGATCATAAAACCGAGGGACGAGGTTGGCGAAGGTGGATTTCCCCGCGCCACTCGGACCGACGAGTGCGACGACTTGGCCCACGGGAATGCTCACCTGGAGGTTCTTGAGGACCGGCTCCTGGCGGTAGGCAAACGACAGGTTCTCAAAGCAGATGGCATTTTGCGGTGCGTGAAACAGTTTGGGATTTACAGGATCCAACAGCGTTTCAGGTTCCATTGCGATGTGGTTGATGCGCTCGATGGATGCATCTCCCTGCTTCAGCTGTGAGTGGATCATGCCCAGTTTTTTGATCGGTTCGTAAGACATGAACAAAGCCATTCCCAAGGTCATGAAATCCTTGAGAGTCATGCCTTCACGGACGCCCATGTAGAGCGCAAAGGCGAATCCGGCAGCTGCGACCACTTCGATGGATGGCGAGATGGCTTGGCGGTATTTGACGACTTTCATGCTCAATCGCAGGATTTCATTCGTCCTGCTGCGGAACGTCGAAATTTGACGGGCTTCCAAGTTGTAGGCCCTGATTTCAAGGGGTGCCTGCAGGGTTTCCGAAAGCGCGGCTGTCATCGACCCGCCCTGGCTCTGAAGCGCTTGCGCCCGCCGTGCGAGTTTTTTTCCGGCGGCCCGGATGATCAGCACGCAGACGGGCATGGTCAACATTGCGATCATTGCGACAAAGAAACTGTGATTGGTAAAGGCCTTCCAAACTAAAAATCCAATTGCCGTTAGGAGCGTGGCGGGTTGTTTGATGAGATCACTGGAGGTATTTGCAACGATCTGCTTGAGCACCGCAGTATCGCTCATGAGTCTTGCTAACAGATCACCCGATTGGTTGTTCTTGAAAAACGAAAGCGGGAGCGACTGCAATTTGATAAACAAATCCAGGCGGATGTCCTCCAAGACCCTGTGACCGACGTATTGGATCAGGTAGGAATTCGCGTATCCGGCCACGGCCCGGAATAGAAAGACCCCGGGGATCCACAAGCAGGTGATGAAAAGCAGGCGCTCGGGGGAAACACTGCCCAATTGCTGCGTGAGCCAGATTTTATACCAATCACTGGTTTTACCCGGCTCATTGAACAACACCGGAAACACCACATCGACCATCAAGGGCATCCCCGCACCCGTGGCCACCGCATACAACAGACCAGCGATGATCCCGAGACCGAACTGCCACCGCACCGGTCGCAGGTATTTATAATAGGGAAGATATTGAGTCACGCAAGGTGGGGAGTTTCTCCGCCCGTCCGTAGTTGGGCAAGCGCCATTCTCAATGGCCGGATTTCTCCGGAATCGGGCAAGCAGTGTATTTCAGCCTTGTCGCGGCGGGTTGCGCTTGGTTGATTCCGTTCACGATGGCAGCTCCGCAAAACACGATCGCGTTGGTTTACGACTACGACCAAACGCTCAGCCCGCGCTACATGCAGGATGATGTGGTGTTCCCCGAGTTCGGAATCGATCCCGCGCAATTCTGGGCCAAATGCAACAACCTCGTCCACGACCAGAAATGGGATGGCGAACTCGCCTACATGAAGTGCCTGCTCGACTATCTTGGCATGGACAATGTCACCAACGCCCGCCTCACCGAGCTAGGTGCGGGCTTGCGGTTTTTTCCGGGTTTACCCGAGCTTTTCGAGGCTTTGCCAAAAGCTTGCCTGCGCCCTGAGCACGAACTTGCGGGGATCAAGATCGAGCACTACATCATTTCCTCCGGGCTCAAGGCCTTGCTCGAGGGCTCGCGATTGCAACCCTTCGTGAAAGCGATGTTCGGCTGTGAGTTTGGTGAAGATGCCGAGGGCCGCATCAGTTTTCCGAAACGCGCGATCTCGCACACCACCAAGACGCAGTTCCTTTTCCGGATCAACAAAGGCATGTTAGGCTACGATCAAGACGTGAACGACCACATGCCGCCCGAGCAGCGGCCGATTCCTTTTGAAAACATGGTCTATGTCGGAGACGGACCGACTGACGTCCCCTGCTTCACCGTGATGGCAAGAAATGGCGGCCAAGGCATTGCGGTTTATAATCCAGACGATACAAGCGGTCGATCTTTCCGGAAGTGCTTCCAGCTTTCCACCCACGCCGGCAGGGTGAAACACATCGCCCCGGCAGACTACCGTCAAGGCTCACACCTGTGGCTGCTGCTTCAGGAAATGGTCACCGAAACCGCTGACCGCATCCTCCGGCGCCGTTCCGAGGAGCGGGACAATGCCACCGTCGCCGCGCCGACGTTTTGAGGGCCGTTCCGTCTAGTCGATTTTCGAGCCCTGGTAATTAAGGAACGACACCTCGGCAAAAAGGTTCACTTGCCCCCACTATTCCTGATTGGCAGGACCGAATTCGCCGCGTAGCTTCGCGCCTCCCGATGTCAGACAAGACCCATTTTCACTTCACCGGCATTTGTGGCACCGCCATGGGAGCCGTCGCCGCCGCGATGAAACAACGCGGCTTCACCGTCACCGGCTCCGATTCCAGCGTCTATCCACCGATGTCGGATTTTCTCCGTAACCAGGGTATCGTTCTATCAGAAGGCTACCGCGGGGAAAACATCCCTGTGGACACCGATGTGGTGATCATCGGCAATGCCATTTCCCGCGGAAATCCCGAGGCGGAAGCAGCGCTTGACCGGAAGCTGCTTTATCATTCCCTGCCCGAGGTGCTCAAGGAATTCTTCCTCCGGGGAAAACGTAACTTCGTGGTCTCTGGAACCCATGGCAAGACCACCACTTCATCCATGCTGGCATGGATCTTCAAAAACGCGGGCCGCGATCCCGGTTACATGATCGGCGGGCTCCCGAAAAATCTCGGCTGTGGGGCGCATTTCACGGACTCCGGGTTTAACGTGATAGAAGGTGATGAATACGATACCGCCTTCTTCGACAAGCGCTCCAAGTTCCTCCATTACCTGCCCGAGTGTGTGGTCATCAACAACGTCGAGTTCGACCACGCCGACATCTACGCCTCACTTGACGAGATCAAGCTTACCTTCAGCCGCCTGCTCAACATCGTCCCGCGCGGTGGCATGGCCTACATCAATGGTGACGAGCAGAACTGCCTCGACGTCGCCGTTCAAGCCCCCTGCCCCATCACCACCGTCGGCTTCGGGGAAAATTGCACGCTGCGCATCGGGAGTCTCAACTACGAGACTGACCGTAGCTCATTCACGCTCGGTGGCGTGTCCTACTCCACCCGCATGACCGGTGAGTTCAATGTCCGCAATGCCGCGATGGCCGTGGCTGCCGCCACCTTCGCCGGCCTCACCGTCGATGAAATCCGCGATGGCCTCGAGACCTTCGACGGTGTCGCCCGCCGCCAGGAACTCCGCGGCGAGGTCAACGGCATCAAGGTCATTGACGACTTCGCCCACCACCCCACGGCGATCCGTCTCGCGGTGCAGAGCCTGCGCCAGCGCCACCCGGATTCCCGCCTTTGGATCCTGTTCGAGGCACGCTCCAACACCACCCGCCGCGCCGTCTTCCAAAACGAACTTGCCGAATCCCTCGCCCTGGCAGACTTCGCCATCGTCGCGGGAATCCCGGACCTTCACAAAATCCCCGAAAACGACCGGCTCGATCCTGACAAGCTCTCCACCGACATCGCCCGTCTCGGTGGAGAAGGATGGTATCTGCCCGATGTGGAAACCATCATCGCCAAAGTCAAAGCAAGCGCACGGCCTGGAGCCATCATCGCCGTCCTCAGCAACGGCGGTTTCGGCGGGATTCATGAAAAATTGTTAGTCGCGTTGGCCCGGCACCCGGAGATCTGCTAGATCCCGGTCTCCCACACCCGCGCTCGCAGGGCTTCCGCTGCCGCGCGGGCCTCCGCTTCCTTCTTGCTCTTGCCCTTGCCCGTCGCGAGGACCCGGTTTTGCCAGGAAACTTCCGATTGGAACACACGCCGGTGATCCGGGCCACTCTCGCCAATCACCCGGTAAATCGGCGCCTGCGGGTGGATGGCTTGTAAAAATTCTTGCAGCTCGCCTTTTGGATTCCGCTCCTCCGGGCTGGTTACCATATTGCCGATTTCCGATTCAAAAAGCCGCAACACCAGTTCCCGTGCCGGTGCCGGCCCCGAGTCCAGATAAACCGCGCCGATCAGCGATTCAAAAGCATCTGCCAAGGTTGACAAGCGCCGCCTGCCGCCCGTGGCCTCCTCGCCCTTTCCGAGCAAAACATAGTCGCCAAGATGAATCGCCATTGCGAACCGCGCCAAGGCCCGCCGCGAAACCACCCGCGAGCGCAGCTTTGTCAGGCGCCCTTCCGTGAAATCCGGAAACATTCTGAAAAGCTCCTCAGTGACGATCAATTGCAAGACCGCGTCCCCGAGAAACTCCATCCGCTGGTTGTCAAAATGCGGCTTGTGCGACTCGTATGCCAAACTGGGATGAGTCAGCGCCTCCGCCAATAGCAGCGAATTGCGAAATTTGTAGTGAATCCGGCTTTCCAGCGGCTGCATCTGTTATTCTACGAAGTTTCCTCCCCTCCCTTCCAGGCCCAACTTGCGGCCCCGATGAGAAAGATGGGGTGATCGACGGGACTCGAACCCGCGACAACCGGAATCACAATCCGGGGCTCTACCAACTGAGCTACGACCACCATTTCAGGCGGGGCGGTAGGTTTATCCACAAGTCCGGTTTTGAAAAGGTAAAAATCAAGCAAACACGAGATCATGGAGGCTCGCACGCAAATCCCTGCTCGCAAATTCGCGCCCTTCGGCGATATTTGCGCAATGCGTTTGAAGAACTTGCCCTCAGACTCGTCAGATAGGCTCGATACCGCTCCCAAGATGATCCAGATCCTAACACTCACGCTCCTCTGCCTTTGCGCCGCCCAACCCGCCCACGCGGCTCCCACTTGGCAGGGTGAACTCACCTCGCCCAAGCCCGGTCCATTTCCCCAACTCAAACCCACCTCCATGGACCTCCAAATCAGCTGGAAAGGACTGATCAACTCGGGAAATGTCAAAATCGAATTTGCCCCTCCCGCCGTCAAAAAATCCGGCGCTTACGTCGTCCGCTCCTCCGCCCGCAGTGTAGGTGCCGCCGCATCGCTTTTCCCCTATCAGAGTAATTTCTGGTCGGAACTCGACCCGATCTCCCTTCGGCCAGGCTACTTCCGTTCCGTAGAAACTGACAAAAAGGAAACCTCCACCACCACCGTCCGCCACTTACCGGACCGTGCCATCAGTCAGGAAATCAGCAGGCTCACCGCCACCGGGAAAACCGAAGACAAAAAACGCACTTTCATCCACACTCCGATTTTCGACATTTTCTCCGCCATGTTGCACGTCCGCAGCCAAAAGCTCGACACCGGAGACCGCATCACCCTCGTCATTTGTCCTTTCGATACACCTTACCTCCTCCGCGTCAAAGTCATGGGCCGCGAAGTCCACGACGGCCGCAACGCCATCCGTCTCACCATGGGCATGAGGAAAATCGACTCCAAAACCCTCGAACTCCTTCCCTACAAAAAACTCAAACAAGACGCCACCCTCTGGCTGAGTGACGATGCCGATCGCATCCCCGTCGAGCTGCGTGCCGCAATTTTTATTGGCGACGTCCGCGCCACCCTCGTTGATCGCAAGCAACTCTAACATGCATCTTCGCCCCGTCATCTTTCTCAGCCTCCTGCTCGCAGTCCCCGCTCTCGGTATCAAGGTTTACATTTTCGGCGATAGCCTGAGCGACACTGGCAACGTCTTTTCCGCCTCAGGCGGAATCTACCCGCCAGCCCCTTATTACCAAGGCCGCTTCAGCAACGGCAAAGTCTGGGTCGAGCACCTCGCCGCAGAACTCGGCAGTCCCGCCGATGCGGAAGCCCGACTCAACGGCGGCCGCAACTACGCCCTCGGCGGCTCGGAAACCACCAACACGCTCACTTCCCAGCTCACCACCTTTCAAATTGACTTGGGCTTCAACCAACTCAACAGCGCCGACGTCTGCATCCTTTGGATCGGTGGCAATGATATTCTCAATGGCGAATCCGCCGTGCCCGCAGACATGATCGATCGGGTGGAAAATTTCATCGACACCCTCATGCTGAGAAACGCCCGCAAGTTCATCCTCGTCAACTTACCCGATCTCTCAAAACTCCCTCCCGAGATCGGCACTCCGAATGCCGCGCAGACTCGCGCTCGCAGCATCGACTATAACACCCGCCTTGCCACTTTGATCGCAGGCATCAATACCCAATCCGGTCAATCCGCCGTGCTGATCGATATCTTCTCCATGTTTGAAGAAATCACTGCCCACCCCCAAGCCTACGGATTCGTCACCTCCACCCAGTTCGCTTACGATCGTGGCACCGGAGCCCTGGTTCCCAACCCGCATGAATTCATTTTCTGGGACGACCGCCACCCCACCGCGACCACACACCGCCTGATCGGTCAGCTGGCGGCTCAAGTTTACCTCAAGCGAACGAGTTTCATGCCGATTCACGTCGACCAATTCGCCGGAAACCTCGTCGCTTCATGGCTTCTGCCTTGGGATCTCACCAACCTCCAAGTCGAGCAAAGCACCACCCTGCCAAGCGGCAGTTGGCAAAACATCGGACCTGCCCAGCCTGCCAGCTCCCGATTTTTCTCCATCTCCCAGCCCATCGCCACCGGGAAAAATTTCTTCCGCCTCAGACGCTAGCCAGCAAGGTGGATCAGTTTTTGGTTGCCCGCCCGGGAATCATGGACGAAGTCTCCACCAGACATGTCCGAGCCAGAGAACAAGCCATCACGGGCATTTTTGCCTTACCCCGTATCGACGCTTAGCCCCCCGATCATTCCGAACGACCTGACCTCCTTCAAATCCCGGGGCATTTCCCAAGTCGAGCGCGACCTCCAGCAGAAACTCAAGGAAATCCGCGAGACCTATCTCGCCACCATCGACCACTTTAATTGGAACAAGCTTGTTTACGAAGCGGACATCCAGTTTGAGCCGATTATCGGCGGGATCTACCACCTCTATGATATGCGCGGCCGCAAAATGCTCTCCATGATTTCTCCCGACCAGTGGAGTCAGAAGCACCTTGCTACCGTGCGCCTTAACATGGATCGCCAATGGAAAATCGTCGAAACCGGCACCGGCGTCGATTCACGCGAACTCTTCGGCAGCGTCGAAATGTAAGGGGCGGACCAGGAACATCTATTCCGTTAAATTCGCAGGCATCGCCGCAAACGCCATTTCACAAAGCCCGATGAAGGCTTCCTCCACCAGGCTTGGCTCACGTTTGGGAGAATGAAAGACGCCCCACTCGCGCTCGATTTTTGGCGCATCGATATCCACGACTTTCAGACTGCCCTCCTCAATCTCGCGCGCAGCCACCCAGGGCGCTACGATTCCCACACCGATGCCGAGCTTGGCCATTTCCTTGATGGCCTGCATGTCTCCCAAGACCAACGATTTTTTGTCCGTTGCCCCTTTTTGGTCTAACCAATCTTCAATCAGGCGGTGCGTCTCAGTCGCTTTCGCATAGATGATGTATTGCTGCTCGTTGAGCGAATTGATTTTCGATGAACTGTCAATCGCCCATGGATGAAACGGTGAAACGACGAACGCCAGCCGGTCCTTGAACATCGGTCGATAGCCGTCGTCACCCCGCCCTCTGGGCTTCAATCCCACCACGAGATCAAGATCGGAGTTGCTCAGTCGATCAAGCAGTAACGTCGTATCGCCTGCCTCGATCACCGGTTCGCATCGCGGAAAACAATCACGGAACTCCCGTAAAACTGAAGGAATTAAAAAATGACAAAGACTGTGAGGCGCTCCGATTCGGATCCTCGTTTGGCCCCAGCGCCGCAAACCGTCCAGATCCCGGCAGGCGTGCTCAAGTTCGAAAAGCACCCGCTTGCAGCGCTTTAAAAGGAGCTCGCCCTCCGCAGTCACGGCGACTCGTTTTCCAGCCCGGTCGAGCAAGCGGCAGGAAAGCTGCTCCTCCAGCGTTCGTAAGGAATGACTTACGGCGGACTGAGTCACAAAAATCCTGCGGGCCGCCAAGGTAAAGCTTCCTTCCTCTACCACGGCAACAAATGCCCTAAGCTGCCTCAAGTCGGGAACCCAATCCATAATGAATAGCTCTCATGGAAAGCTGCTATGAAATGAGCATGGCTTGTGCCAATTTGAAAAAATTGGCACTCATCGCGCTTAGAACCGCCTCATGCCAGTTCGCCCAACGAATCGAACCTCCCCCATACGCCTGGGCTTTGTCCCTCTTATTGACTGCGCCCCCGTCGCGGTTGCCATGGAAATGGGGATTTTCCAACAACACGGAATCCATGTGGTCCTCTCTCGCGAGCTGGGCTGGGCAAGTGTTCGGGACAAGCTTTTCTACGATAGCCTCGACGCCGCCGAATCGATAGCCGGCGTCGCATTTGCCTTGGGCTTGGGATTTAGCGATTTACGTTGTGAGGTGGCCGTTCCCCTCATCCTGAATCTGCACGGAAACGCAATCACACTCACCACCGATCTGGGTCCGTCTGAAATCGGCAGAGGCGAAGGCCTGAAAAACCATCTCAAAAAACACTGGAAAAAAGATCGCCCACTGACCCTCGCCGCCACCCATCGTTACTCCTCGCATCACATTCTTCTCTCCCAATGGTTGAAACGCTACGGCTTGATCTCCCCTGCAGATGTCGAAATCATTTTTCTGCCGCCTCAACTCATGCCACGTCACCTCAAGGCCGGGCACATCGACGGCTACTGCGTCGGAGATCCTTGGAACTCAGAGGCCATTCTCTCCGGGATTGGCTGGTGCCCCGCGACCTCGTCGGACCTCTCGCGCGGTCATCCCGAAAAAATCCTGATTGTTTCAGGAAATTTTCTCCATGAGCGCAAAGATGACTCACTCGCTCTCGTGGCGGCCCTCATCGATGCTTGCAAGCTCTGTCAAGATCCAGAGTTCCGCGAGCAGTTGATTTCGATCCTCGCGCTCAAACAATACACCGGCGCTTCCGAAGAAGTCTTGAGAAACAGCCTCGGCGGAAAGTTCAACAATGGATTTGAAATCGAAAACCACCCCTCTTTTCACATCTTCCATGGCGACACCGTCAACCGACCCTCCATCGATAAAGCTTCATGGGTCCTCGCCGGATTGCGCGGAATTGGTGCCCTTCCCGATGTGACGACCGGATCATTGTCGCGCATTTACCGGGAAGACTTGTTCCACAGCGCTTCCCTTTCGACGCAGCCTTCATGAGTGATTCTCATCTGCGCGATGAAACACCATCCCTGAATCAAATGCTCCCGTGTCTGAGTTGGCACCAATCCGGCTAGATTACCAACCGACACCACCAACCTCGTATGGAAAACAATCATATCCTATCTCGCCGGAAATTCCTTTCCGCCACCACCAAGACCACCGCACTCGGACTCCTTGCCTCGGGCTTGCCTGCCGGCTGGGTCGGCGCGCAGACCGCCAGCGACGCACCCGAATCACCGAACATTAATTTCGGCATCATCGCCCTCACGGATTGCTCGCCTTTCGTCATCGCCCACGAAAAGGGCCTCTTTAAAAAATACGGGATCAACTCCACTGTCACCAAGGGTGCGAGTTGGGCGGCCATCCGCGACTCGTTGGTCAACGGCGACATCCAGGCCACCCACATGCTCATCGGCATGCCCATTGCCTCCACCATGGGCCTCGGCGGCGCGCCGAAGAAGCCGATGATCGCGCCTTGGCTTATCAATCGCAATGGCCAGTCCATCAGCCTTGCAAACAGCCTCAAGGGCAAGGTCGCCGCTGATCCCAAAGCACTCAAACCGCTCGTCGATGCCGCCAAGGCATCCGGCAATCCAATGTCCTTCGCCATGACCTTCCCGCCGGGCACCCACGCCATGTGGCTCCGCTACTGGCTTGCCGCCGGCGGAATCAACCCCGGCGATGCCGCAGGTGGCAGTTCTGACATCTCACTCATCACCATCCCGCCACCGCAGATGGTTGCCAACATGCAGGCCGGGAAAATGGACGGTTTCTGCGTCGGCGAGCCGTGGAATGCCAAAACGATCAAAGATGAAATCGGCTTCACCGCGATCAACACTCAGGACATCTGGAAAGATCATCCGGAAAAAGTTTGCGCGTTCACCGAAGAATTCGCCGCTAAAAATCCGAAAACCGTCAAGGCGGTTCTCAAGGCACTCCACGAAGCCAGCGTCTGGCTCGACGTCATGGACAACCGCCCGGAACAGGCGAAAATCGTCAGCGCCCCGACCTATATCAACTGCCCGCCTGAAGCCCTGCTTCCCCGCCTCCAAGGAAAATATGACATGGGCGACGGCCGCAAATTCCGCGATCCAAACTATATGGTCTTCAGTGAGCGCAACTGCAACTACCCGCAACTCAAGTATGGCAAATGGTGGATCACCCAGCTCCGCCGCTGGGGTTTCACCGATGGTGCGCCTGACTATGAAGGCGTCGCCAAGCAAGTCATGCGCGCCGATATCTATGAGGAAGCCATGAAGGAAATCGGCTACGCCCACGGTGGTGCCAGCGACGATAAGGAGACTCTTTTCGACGGCTCCGTCTTCGACCCCAAAGGTGACATGGAAGCCTACGCCATGTCCTTTGCGGTTAAAACACTCAAAGGCTAACCATCACAAGGCGCTGGAGCGTCTCGCTCCATTCCGTTGGGGGAGCATCTTGCTCCCCCTTCCACCCACTCTCAACAACGCATGAAACTATTCTATCAATTTAAGCTCGATGCGATCCTGCTTCCAGTCATCGCGTTGCTCATTTGCCTCGGCGGCTGGGCACTCATCGCAGGCAGCGGCACGACCACCACCTCAGTCGATGATTTCGGAGATACCGTCACCAAGACCGTGCGCACCGGCCTCTCAAAAGACCTCCCCTCTCCATCAGAAACTTGGGTGAAAAGCAAACCCTACATCGTCGAACCTTTTGCCAAGCGCGGCGAGCTCGACCAAGGCATTCTCCGCTTCGCCTGGCTTTCGCTCAAACTCGTCGCCCAAGGCTATGCCATCGCCCTCATTCTCGGCACCCCGATCGGCTTCTTCCTCGGCCTGTCAAAAAACTTCACCCGCGCCTTCGATCCGATCATCCAAATTCTCCGGCCCGTCTCCCCGCTCGCTTGGCTACCGCTTGGCATGGTCCTATTCAGCGGACTCAAAATCCAAAATGCCGCCGGCGTTTCAGTCTTCGGCACCTCGGATGCCGCCGCTCTTTTTACGATCGCCATCTGCGCCATGTGGCCCACCGTTCTCAACACCGCCGTCGGGGTTAGAGCGGTTCCTCAGGACTATCTGAACGTCGCAAAAGTCCTCAAGCTTTCAAAGATGAAGACCCTTTTCAAAATCCTCATCCCCTCAGCGCTGCCCTACATGTTCACCGGTTTCCGCCTCTCCCTTGGAATCGCGTGGCTCGTCATCGTTGCCGTGGAAATGCTCATCGGAAAACCCGGAGTCGGTGGTTTCCTCTGGCAACAATACAACGCCAACAGCTACGCCCACATCATCCTTTCAATTCTAACCATCGGATTCATCGGCTACATTCTCGACCGCGCCATGAGCCTCATCGAAGGTCGTTTCCGCTCGGCCTGATCTGAAATTTCAAATCTGAGATCTCCATCCCATGCCACCCATTCTCCAGCTTTCCAACGTCTCAAAAAGCTTTGGCCGCCCGCACGAGCAAGCCACCATTTTAAAGAACATTGATCTCACCGTGGAGGAAGGCGACTTCGTCTCCATCATCGGCTACTCCGGCTCGGGCAAGAGCACGCTCATCAATCTCATCGCCGGGCTGCTCAAGCCGGACATCGGCACCGCCTCCATGGATGGCCAGCCCATCTCCGGTCCCGGCCCGGAGCGTGGCATCGTTTTCCAAAACTACTCGCTCCTCCCATGGCTCACCGTAACCGAAAACGTCCGTCTCGCGGTCGATCAGATCTTCCCTGAAAAATCCCCCCAGGAACGCGCCGAGCACGCCGCGAGTTATATCGATATGGTCAAGCTCACCCCCGCATCCGGCAAGCTCCCGCGCGAACTCTCCGGCGGCATGCGCCAGCGCGTCTCGGTCGCCCGCACGCTCGCCGCCAACCCGCGCATCCTGTTGTTGGACGAACCGCTTTCCGCCCTCGATGCCCTCACCCGCGCCACCTTGCAGGATGAAATCGTCGATATCTGGCAGAGAAACCGCACCACCGTCATTTGGATCACCAACGATCCCGATGAAGCCATCCTCGTCGCAGACCGCGTCATCCCGCTTTTGCCCGGCATCGATGGTGCCACCCTCGGCCAGGAAATCCCCGTCGCCCTTGCCCGCCCGCGCGACCGCCGCGCCCTGTTGGGTGTCCCCGAGTTCAAGGCACTCAAAATCCAACTCGTGGAAACCTTGCTCAAAGCCAAACGCGAAAGCGTGCCCACCCTCACCAAGAAACTCGCCGCCCCCGACATCCTCCCCGAGGACCTCGGGATCAAGCGAAACTTCGGCTACACCGAGAAAAGACAACCCCGCCGCCGCTCCCAGTTGGAGCGTGAGGAAATTCAAATCGAAGCATCATGAGCGCCCCTATTCTCGAACTTTTCAAACTCTCCAAGGCCTACCCCACGCCCAAGGGACCGGCTGTCATCGTCCGTGATTTCAATCTCAATCTTGCCGGTGGCGAGTTTGTCACACTCATCGGCCACTCAGGTTGCGGGAAATCCACCGTGCTCTCCATGGTCGCCGGCCTCACCGATGCCACGGATGGAGCCATGATCCTCGCCGGCCGCGAAACCAACGAAGCCGGCCCGGACCGCGGCATCGTCTTCCAGTCGCCCTGCCTGCTGCCATGGATGAGCGCCTTTGAAAACGTCATGCTCGGCGTGAACCAGGTCTATTTCACCGCCACCAAACGCGAGCGCCGCGAACTCGCCGAATACTATCTCTCCGTCGTCGGCCTCGGAAATGCCATGCACAAATACCCCGGTGAGCTCTCCCAAGGCATGTGCCAGCGCGTCGGCATCGCCCGCGCCTTCGCCCTCCAACCGAAAATGCTCCTGCTGGACGAACCCTTCGGCATGCTTGATTCACTCACCAAGATGGAACTCCAGGAAGTCTTGTTGGAACTCTGGCGGCGCAACAAACTCACCACCCTCATGGTCACCCACGATGTGGACGAAGCCATCTTCCTCTCAGACCGCGTCGTCATGATGACCGATGGCCCCGAAGCCGAAGTCGGCGATATTTTGGAAATCCCCTTCGAGCGCCCCCGCCACCGCGCCACCATCCTCGCAGATCCCCGCTACATGGAGTGCCGCAATCACCTGCTCACCTTCCTCAACGAGCGCTCCCACATCCGCCCCAGCCGCATCGCCCACGTAGCTGGCGCGTCTCGCGCCAGGCCGTTGCCGGGGCATCTTGCCCCGATCCAAAATCCCCCCCCTCTTCCCTCACTCTTTACAGCCACCGAAACCACAGATTGCCAGCAAGCTCCCTCCCTGCTAATTTCCCTACATGACCGCCGTCAAACAACCGGATTTCATCTCTGTCCAAGACTACCTCGCTGGCGAAATTATAAGTGACACGAAGCATGAGTATCTCGGAGGCACTGTCCACGCGATGGCCGGTGCTACGATCCGGCACAACAACATCGCTGGGAATTGTTTCGCCTCCCTGCATGCATCGCTCAAAGGCAATCCCTGCCAGCCTTTCAATA
>Ga0163144_10010760_pt1 | contig 19452 bp, 19 predicted proteins | sample OliLak19BULKMAT1_FD_123175 | JGI IMG/M metagenome (GOLD analysis project Ga0163144, IMG submission 123175) | Freshwater microbial mat bacterial communities from Lake Vanda, McMurdo Dry Valleys, Antarctica - Oligotrophic Lake LV.19.BULKMAT1 | ecosystem: Environmental > Aquatic > Freshwater >... | reverse complement strand
CTTCCAGATCTGCCAATGTGACGGATTCGATGACCTGCGCTTTGCCGATCTCAGAGAGGGTGACGAAGCGGATTTTTCCGGATTTGAATTTCTTGTCGCGGGCCAGGCGATCCATGACGGTGGCAGTGGGGATGGATTCGGAAAGGATGAGGGGGAGGTTGAAATGACGGAGGAGGCCGATGATCTGTTCTGAGCTTTCGGGTGGGAGACCGGAATGTTTTTCGGAAATGTGGAGGGCGGCGCGGATGCCGAGGGCGATGGCTTCGCCGTGGAGCATCTCGCCGTAGGGGAGGGACGCCTCGAGACCGTGGCCGATGGTGTGGCCGAAGTTGAGGAGGGCGCGGATGTCCTTGGTTTCGTATTCGTCGGCTTCGACGATGCGCGCCTTGATGGCGATGTTGCGGGCGAGGAGGTCGGCGGGGACTTCGCGCTTTTCCGGGTCGATTGCGAGAAGATCGGTGAGCATGTCGGCATCGCGGATGGCCGCGTGCTTGATCGCCTCCGCGAAGCCTTCGTGGAATTCGCGGGCGGGGAGGGTGCTCAGGGTTTCGGGATCGACGATGACGAGCTTCGGCTGGTGGAAGGCTCCAAGCAGGTTTTTGCCCTCGGCGACGTTCACCCCGGTTTTCCCACCGACGGATGAATCCACCTGGGAGACAATGGTCGTGGGGATCTGGATGAAAGGGATACCGCGGTAGAAAATGGATGCGACGAAACCCGCGAGATCGCCGACAACTCCGCCGCCGAGAGCGATGATGATTGAGCCACGGTCATGGCCTTCTCGGATCATTTCACGGCAGAGCAACTCAGCGTGGGAAAGGGATTTCGATGCTTCGCCGGCCGGGACGATGTGGAGCGTGGGTCTGGTTCCGGGGAATCCTGCGAGTAGGGTTTCGGCGTGGTGAGATGCGACGGTTGCATCCGAGATGATGGCTGCGCGGAAGCCGGAAAGCCCTTGCTCGGCAAGGAGGGCGGCGGTTTTTCCAAGCAAGCCTCCGCCGACGATGACGGGGTAAGATCGCTCGGCGAGATCGACTTGGACGGTGGGCATGGGGAAACTTCAAATTTCAAAACTCAAACTTCAAGGAAGAAGGGTGGGTGGCTGTAACTTCCGAACGGCCTGGGAAGCACGCCGGAGCTGATTTTCTAAGATATAAGTTGCATGTTTGGTAGGTTCGGGGCAGATTTTTGCCGAAACCTGACAAAACAAGGTAACAAACTAAGGATTATGCTTCCCGACAGTTCGCCGTTTTCACCCGACCAGCGTAAGGCGCTGGATTCGTTGCTTGCTGGATTAGATGCGCTGCAGCGCGGATGGCTCAGCGGATTCCTCGCCGCCGGATCTGCCGCGCCCGCCGTGGCGGCGGCTCCCGTTTCCGCAGGAAGGCTCACCGTTCTCTACGGGACGGAGAGTGGAAACTCCGAGGAACTCGCCGACCGGACGGTGAAGGAAGCGAAGAAAAAGGGCTTCAAGGCGGTCATGAAAAACATGGCCGAACTGACGCCGAAGGATCTCGAAAAGGAAGAGAACCTTCTCGTGATTGTCTCCACCTGGGGCGAAGGCGAAGCTCCCGAGACTGCGGTTACTTTCCACAAGGCTTTCATGGAGGAAGAACTGATGCTGGATAAGGTGAAATTTTCCGTATGCGCGCTCGGCGATACCTCCTACGAGAAATTCTGCGAGATTGGCAAACAGTTCGACGCGAGGCTTGAAAAGCTAGGCGCGAAACGCGTCTCCGGCCGGGTTGATTGCGATGTGGACTACGAAGATGCCTACACCGGGTGGTTTGCAGATGCGCTGAAGGAGTTTTTGCCCGAACCGATCATCGCCGTGCATGCCGGTTACCCCGCCCCTGTGAGCGTGGAGTTCGGGAAAAAGAACCCGTTTTTCTCCGAGGTTTCCGAGAATATCCTCCTGAACGGCGAAGGGTCGGCGAAGGAAACCATCCATGTGGAACTCTCGCTGGCGGGAAGTGGCTTGAGTTATGAGCCCGGCGATGCGCTTGCCGTCCAGCCGCACAACTGCGCTGCGATGGTCAAGGATGTCATCAACGCGGCCAAACTTATCGGAACGGAAGAGATCGAGGTGAAAGGCACCGGTAAGAAACTTCTCGCCGATGCCCTGCGTGAGGATTTCGATATCACTGCGCTTTCCAAGGCTGTCCTCAAGAAGCTTGCCGAGGCAAGCGGTTCCAAAACGCTCGCGGGGCTGCTGGATGAAGGCGCGAAGGAGAAGCTCCGCGAATACATCGAAGGCCGTGAGATCATCGATGCTTTGGTTGATTTCGCGCCTGAAGGGCTTTCCGCAGAAGCGCTCACCGGAATTTTCCGGAAACTCCCGGTGAGGCTGTATTCCATCGCATCAAGTCCTCTCGCGCATCCGGATGAGGTTCATCTGACGGTCTCCGCAGTTCGCTATGAGGCACATGGACGGACGCGGAAGGGGGTTTGCTCCACGTTCCTAACAGACGTGGCGAAAACCGGCGAACGCGTGCCGATCTTCGTGCAGCCCAACAAGAACTTCCGCCTTCCGGCAGACAATGGCACCGCAATCATCATGGTCGGCCCGGGCACTGGGGTTGCGCCTTTCCGCTCGTTTGTCGAACACCGCTCGGCAGAGGGCGCCATAGGGAAAAACTGGCTGTTCTTCGGCGACCAGCGCTACACATACGATTTCCTCTATCAGCTTGAGTGGCAGGATTTCCTAAAGGACGGGCATCTCTCAAAACTCGATCTCGCCTTCTCCCGCGACCAGCCGGAGAAAGTCTATGTCCAGGACAAGATGCTGGAAAACGGCGAAGAACTCTACTCATGGCTCGAAGGGGGTGCACACTTCTACGTCTGCGGAGACGCCAGCCGCATGGCCGCCGATGTCCACGAGGCGCTCATCTCCATTGTGAAAAACTTCGGTGCTAAGAGTCGCGAGGAAGCAGAGGAATACGTCGAGAACCTCAAGAAATCCAAACGCTACCAGCGCGACGTTTATTAGATCAGAAAGATGAATTTATCCGCAGATGGACACAGATTCACGCAGATAAGACCCCAAATTCCAATTCCAATAAATCCCTTCTTCCATCTGCGTCCATCTGCGTCCATCTGCGGTTAAAAAAATTCCACTCCCCAACCACCATCCCAATCACCATGTCTGAGAAAAAATTATCAGCCAACGAATACATCAAGACCCGCAGCAACTACCTGCGTGGGACGATCACGGAAGGTCTTGCCGACCTTTCCACCGGCTCCATGAGCGAAGATGACCAGCAGCTTCTGAAATTCCACGGCACCTACCAACAGGATGACCGCGACCTGCGCCCAAACCGCCGCAAGCACCGTTTGGAAAAGGCGTATTCGTTCATGATCCGCGTCCGGGTCCCCGGTGGCGTCACCTCCCCGGCGCAATGGCTCCAGATGGACCAGATTTCCACGCAGTTCGCCAACAGCACGATCAAGCTAACAACCCGCCAGGCATTCCAGTTCCACGGCGTGATCAAGGGCAACCTCAAGCGCACCATGGGCGAGATCAACAAAGCCGCGATGGACACGATCGCTGCCTGCGGAGACGTGAACCGCAATGTCATGTGCTCACCCAACCCTTTCCTTTCCGTGGCGCACACCCGTGCTATGGAGGATGCCCGTGCCATTTCCGCACACCTCACTCCTCAAACAAATGCCTATCACGAGATCTGGCTGGATGGCGAGAAAGTCGAGACCTCCGAAAAAGAAGTGGAACCCATCTATGGCAAGACCTACCTCCCCCGGAAATTCAAGATCACCGTCGTCGTCCCGCCATCCAATGATGTGGACATCTATGCGGATTGCCTCGGATTTATCGCCATCGTGGAGGACGGGGAAATCGTCGGCTACAACGTCACCGTCGGCGGCGGCATGGGCGCGACCCATGGCAATGACCTGACCTTCCCTCGCACGGCGGATGTCATCGGATTTTGCAAGGCGGATCAAATCGTGGATGTCGCGGAAAAAGTCGTCATGGTTCAGCGCGATTACGGGGATCGTGAGGTTCGCGCCCACGCCCGTTTCAAATACACCGTGGACGATCACGGCCCGGACGGGATTTTGAAAATCCTCAACAGATACCTCGGCTACGATCTGGAGCCGGCCCGTCCTTTCGTTTTCGAGGACAACTGCGACCGCTATGGCTGGGCGACAGATCCGACCGGAAACTCTCACTTCACCCTCTTCGTGGAAGGTGGGCGTGTGCTTGATACTGCGGATTACAAGCTGCGCACCGGTCTGCGCGAGATCGCAAAGATTCATGACGGGGACTTTCGCCTCACCGGAAACCAGAACCTCATCATCGCGAACATTTCCGCAGCGAAGCGTCCCGCAGTCGAGAAACTGCTGGAAGACTACGGCATTGCCAAAAGCCACCTTCGCAGCGGCCTGCGTCTCAACAACCTTGCCTGCGTGGCCCTGCCAACCTGTGCCCTCGCCCTCGCCGAGGCCGAGCGTTTCCTCCCCTCCCTGCTCACCGAGCTGGAGGAATCCATCGAGGCAAACGGCCTCCGCCACGATGCCATCACCATCCGTATGACAGGCTGCCCGAACGGCTGCGCCCGTCCCTACATCGCGGAACTCGGCTTCGTCGGGAAAGGCCCGGGTCGTTACAACGTTCTGCTCGGTGGAGGCTTCCACGGCCAGCGTCTCTCCAAGCTCTTCCGCAGCGATGTACCGCAGGAGGAAATCAAGGGCCTGCTTGATCCCGTCTTCTCCAGCTACGCGAAGGAGCGCGAGGAAGGTGAGCGCTTCGGCGATTTCTGCATCCGCGCCGGACTCGTCGCGCAAACCACCAACGGAGCCGATTTCCACGCGAATGTGAAGGAAGAAACTCTCGTCTGAGGCTAGCACGGGCATTGGTCCGCAAGCAATCGAGCAAGCAACGCAATGAAAACCTTGGAACCAGAAATCTCTCCGGAAACCCTTTCCGAAGAGCTGAAAAACCTCCGCGCAGGCCAGCGCCTGGAGCTTCTCTACGAGCGCCTCGGCAGCCGTCTCGTCGCGACCACCAGCTTCGGGATCCAGGCAGCGGTCATGCTGAAACTCCTCCATGACCACGCGCCGAAGGTCCCTGTCGTCTCCATCGACACCGGTTTCCTTTTTTCGGAAACCTACCGCTACGCCGAGGAGCTGATGGATAAATTCCCTCTCGATTACCGCATCTACCAGCCCACCGTTTCCGCAGCGCGGATGCAGGCGCTGTGGGGGAATCTCTGGGAGGAAGGCAAGGAAGGCTCCGAGAGATACGGGCTGCTGACAAAGATCGAACCCATGAATCGCGCCCTCCGCGAAATCGGCGGAGACGTCTGGATCAGCGGCTTGCGGCGCGCCCATTCCGAGACCAGACAAGACCGCCCTTTCGCCGAGCAGCAGAAAAAGACCCTCAAGGTCTATCCCATCCTCGATTGGGCGGACGCACAGGTTGACCTGTTTTTCCATCAGAACACCTTGCCCCGCCATCCGCTGGGCGAGCAGGGCTATGTCACGATGGGCGATTGGCACAGCACCCGGCCTTCCGAGGACGGCAGTGCTGAGGGCACCCGCTTCAACGGCGGGAAATTCGAATGCGGCCTTCACCTCGATTCCGGCACTTCCGACTTCCAGATCTGAGTTTTCCGCTGTATCAGCAGGTAAGCATCAACCTATAAACATTATGAACATCGCAGAAAACATGGTTGCCACAGTCGGCAACACCCCGCTCATCCGCCTCAATCACATCACCAAGGGACTGGACGCCGAGATCTGTGTGAAGGCGGAGTTTTTCAACCCGCTTTTCAGCGTGAAAGACCGGATCGGGAAATCCATGATCGAGGCTGGAGAGCGCGACGGCCTGCTCAAACCGGGTGGCCTAATCATCGAGCCAACATCCGGGAACACCGGAATCGCCCTCGCCTTCGTGGCCCGCTCGAAGGGATATCGCTGCATCCTCACCATGCCCGAGAGCATGTCGGTGGAGCGCCGCGTCCTGCTCAGGCTGCTTGGTGCGGAAATTGTCCTCACCCCGCGTGCGAAAGGTATGGGCGGTGCGATCGCGATGGCGAAAAAACTGTTGGAGGAAAATCCCGCTTCGTTCGGCCCGAGCCAGTTTGACAACCCTGCCAACCCGCAGGTTCACCGCGAGACGACGGCCGAGGAGATCTGGCGCGACACTGATGGCCAGATCGATGCGTTCGTTGCGGGAGTGGGCACAGGCGGCACGATCACCGGGGTCGGTGAGGTTTTGAAATCACGCTGTGATTTGAAAATCATCGCGGTGGAACCTACCAACAGCCCGGTCATATCCGGTGGCGCACCCGGCCCCCACATGATCCAGGGAATCGGTGCGGGCTTCATCCCGGGCAATCTCAATGTGGATATCATCGACGAAACGATACTGGTAACCAACGAGGACGCATTTGCCACCGCGCAGGCGCTCGCCCAGCAGGAAGGTCTGCCGGCGGGCATTTCCACCGGAGCTAACGTATGGGCAGCCATGCAGGTAGCCAAGCGCCCGGAGTTCAAGGGCAAGCGCATCGTCACCGTCGGTTGCTCGTCCAGCGAACGCTATCTTTCCACGCCTCTTGCGGAAAAAATTCGCGAGGAGGTTTCCGTGCTGCCGGTGCAGGACATCTAGTCGGGTATCGACAAGGCGCGACCGGAAATGTAAGTTCCTTCGGAAACCATGAAATTTTCAGTCACTTTACTTTGGATCTCGCTGGCTGTGATGGCTACCGCTGCGCCGAAATTCGCGGTCGCTCGCGTCACGGACATCTACCGTGAGCTGCCTTCGACGGCGGCGATGCAGAAAGACATCCAAGCCCAGCGCGATGCGATCCTCCAGAACCAGCGCGCCGAACAGCTCCGCGCCATCATCGGCAAGTTGCAGTTGCTCCAATCCCAGCTCCAGGCGAAGAAGGATGAACTGGAATCAGAGACCGGCAAGAAGCTGGTTCGTGATTACGAGATCAAGCGCCAGGAGGCGGAGACCTTGAGGCAGGAATTCGAGGAATTCCGTGATGCGGAGGACAAGCGGATCAACAAGGCGATGGTTCAGGCCATGCGCGCCTCGCTGGACAGAATCAGCGCCGCCGCCCGGCAAATTGCGATAGAACGCAATTTCGACGGTGTTTTTGACACCTCGGGAAACTCTAACACCGGGGTTCCCTTTGTTCTCTTTGCCGCCGGTTCAGTCGATCTGACCGAAGATGTCGTCGGCCTGCTCGGCGAGAAACCGTTGGACGAAACCGCTGAAACGCCCGAGGCTCCCGGGGACGCGGACAAACCTGCCGGAGAGCTTGCCAACCCCGTCGAATAACGGAACGTACCATGGATTTTCAGGAAATTATCAAAAGCCAGTTTGTCTGGGGGCTCGCCCTCGGTCTCCTCGTCGCGGGTTTCATCCTCAAGAACGCCATCGGGGCGAAGATGGGCTTGAAGCGCGAGATCAAGCGGATCGAGGCTGAAAAGCGCGAGATGCAATCGCACCTCAACACCCAGATGAAGATCACCGCCACCGGCAGCGACTCGCTCTCCAGGGAGATCGAGACGCTCAAGGCGCAGAACGAGAACCTCCGGGTCAATCTCGCCGCACTCCAGAACAAGCCCGATAAATCCGAGCAGCGGCAATTCCGCCTGCAGGAAATGGCGGTCAGCTCGATGCGCGAACAGGCACCGGGTTTCGCCGGGGCTTGGGAGAAGGCGATGCGCCAGGCGGAGTCTGATATGGCTTCCGCCGAGAGCGGTTTCTCCAAGCTGATGCGGAAAGTTGTTCCGGGTCTTGGCTACTCCGGCGGCAAGGCTGCCGAGGCGCATGTGGTCGAATCAGACCAGTCATAAGCGCTTCGCTAAACGTCTGAAAGATGCGCCGTGCCGCTGCGTATCGGTAGGTGGCGCTTGGAATTTTTCAGGGCGGCCACCGCTCCGCGTCGGAAGGCAACCGATGACTCGGGGCGACGGCGGCCCGTCCGGTTTACCTCGCGGCGTAAACCATGTCCGCCGCGAGGTTTTCGTTTCAAAGCGCACGATCCCGGTTTAGGTTCAGACCATGTTGACCAAGAAGGAATTATTGAACCTACAGTTCATCGATGCCCGCGCCCGGGTCATCGATATTGCCGCATTTCTCGACCGCCTCGACAGGCACGATGGGGATGCGGACATCCGTCTCGGATATTTCACCAAGGCTCTTTCCGTGCTCCATGAAAACCGCCCCGATCGTGCCAAGGCCGTGCTTGAGGCCTTCTCCGACATGACCGTCGAAATCTCCGAAACCGCGCCCTTCCAAGGGGCGACCGGTGCACCTGTTTCCTGAAATTCCCATGCGCTACATCGAACCCCACGCCCACATGGTCAGCCGCACGACGGATGACTACGAGAAGCTCGCCATCGCCGGTTGCGAGGCACTCTGCGAACCCGCTTTTTGGGCCGGCTTCGACCGTTCTTCCGCCGATGGGTTCTTCGACTATTTCCGCCAGCTCACCGAGTATGAGCCGAAGCGTGCCGCACGTTACGGCATCAAGCATTTCTGCTGGCTCTGCATCAATCCCAAGGAGGCGGACGATCCCGGCTTCGCGCGCGAGGTGATGGCGCTGATCCCGGATTTCATCGAAAGGGAAAACGTACTTGGGATCGGCGAGATAGGGCTGAACAAGAACACCCGCAGCGAGCTGGAAATTTTCGAGGAACACGTGCAGATCGCCCTTGATTACGACCTCCCCGTCCTGATCCACACCCCCCACCTTGAGGACAAGCTCAAGGGAACAAAGCTGATCATCGACTCGCTCGCCTCATTCTCGAATCTGGATCGCTCAAAGGTAATCATCGACCACGTCGAGGAACATACCGCCGGTATGGTGCTCGATGCAGGTTTCTGGGCGGGCATGACGCTTTACCCGGAGAGCAAATGCACTCCGAACCGTGCCATTGACATCCTGGAGATTTACGGCACCGAGCGGATCTGGATGAACTCCGCCTGCGATTGGGGAGTCTCCGATCCCATGGCTGTGCCGAAGTGTGCCCTGGAGATGCGTCGGCGGAAATACACCGAGGCCCAGATCGGAAAAATCGTGTATGACAACCCGCTGGCGTTCCTCAGGCAGTCGCCGCGCTTCAATCTCTGAATTCCGCGCTTAATGCGGGGATGGCATGGCACCGCCCTTGCCACGCAGCTTGAGGTTCAGCATTTCCACGCCCAGCGAGAATGCCATCGCGAAGTAGATGTAGCCTTTCGGGATCTCAAAATGGAAGCCTTCGGCGATCAGCGCGGTGCCGATCAGGATCAGGAAGGATAACGCCAGCATTTTCACCGTCGGGTGTTTCGAGACGAAGTCGCCGATGGATGCGGCGGCAAGCATCATCACGCCGATGGAAATGACCACGGCGAGCATCATCACGGAGAGATGATCCGCCATGCCGGCGGCGGTGATGACAGAATCGAGCGAGAACACGATGTCGATGATCGCGATCTGGACCATGATCGCCCCGAAGGTCGACGCCTTCACGGTCGTGCCCGTTTCCTCGTGGCCTTCGATCTTGTGGTGGATTTCCTTGGTCGCCTTCCAGATCAGGAAAAAGCCTCCTGCCAGCAGGATCAGCCCCTTGCCGCTGATACTTAGCATGCCCGCGTGCTCGGCGGCGTAGGGCATCGTTTTCCAGAGTGCGGGATGAACCGGGACGGAGAAAATGGTGGAGGTCAGCCCCATCATCCATGAGATGGTCGCCAGCAGGCAGAGGCGGGAAACCATTGCAAGGGCAAGGCCGATGAAGCGGCCGCGCTTCCGCTGCTCGGGGGGCAGGCGATCCACGAGGATGGAGATGAAAACGATGTTGTCGATGCCGAGGACGATCTCAAGCAGGGTCAGCGTGAAAAGCGCAGCCCAGGCGTCGGGTTGGGAAAACCAGGTGAAGTCGAACATGGTGGTGGATCAGGAGTCAGGAGTCAGGAGTGAGTGGAAGATTTTTTGCGGCGGATTCGAGAGCCTTCACGCGCTCCACCAGCTTGGGCAGGCGGCGGGCGTGGGCTTTGATCTTGTTGTCCTCGGCAATGGGCAGGGCGGGCATTCCGCCGTAGGTGATGCCGCCTTCTAGGCTCGTTGTCGCGCCGGTGCGGCCTGCGAGGATGGCCTTGGAGCCGATCGTTACATGCCCCGCAACGCCCGCCTGCGCGGCAACTGTCACGTAATCCTCCAGCTTCGCGCTTCCGGCGATGCCGGTCTGGGCGATGATCAGGCAGTGCTTGCCGATGACCACGTTGTGGCCGATCTGCACGAGGTTATCAATCTTGGTGCCCTCGCCGATGACAGTCTTGCCGAAGCGGGCGCGGTCGATGGTGGTGTTCGCACCGATCTCCACATCGTCGCCGATCTCCACGATGCCGACCTGGTCGATCTTCACGTGCTTTCCATTTGAAAACTCGTAGCCGTATCCGTCGGAGCCGATCACCGCACCGGGCTGGATGAAAACCCTGTCGCCGAGGATGCAGCGCTCGCGTATTGTCACGTTCGCGCCGATACGGCAATTTTCTCCGATAACCGCCCCGTCCTGGATCACCGCGTTTGGTGCGATCTCGGTGCCGTCGCCGATGACCGCGCCATCCATCACCACGGCACCCGCGTGGATGCGGGTTCTCTTGGGATCAAGCCTTGCCGTGGGAGAAACGACAGCCCCTGCGTCAATGCCTGGGGTGAACTTCTCCGCTTCCATCGCGAAGTGCCGGACCACCGCAGCGAACGCCAGCGAGGGGTTCGCAACCGAGATCAGCGCCGGGCCGTCGGTTTTGAAATCATAGCCCGTGGGGACGATCACCGCGCCCGCTTTCGTGGTAAGGAACTGCGGCAGGTATCTCTCGTTGCCGAGAAAGCTGATGTCCTCCGGCCCCGCCGCATCGAGGGCGGCCATGCCGGTAAAAAGGGAACCCGCCTCCCCGCAGATGATGTTGCCATCGGTGCGGGCGGCGAGTTCCGAAAGACTCAGGCTGATTGCCAAAGCGAATGGGTGCTTGTGGGCTTACTCCTCGACCGGGGCTGGGGCAGGCTCAGGGGCTGGCTCAGGGGCTGGCTCCTCGGAAGGGAGGGATTCGGCGGGAGCGTCCTTGTTCAGGTCCTTGAGCAGGCCGGCGGTGATGTCCGTTGCGTCCTTGGTGTAGAGGAGGAAAGGAACCTGGGAAGTGCTCAGTCCGGATTTGTCGAAGACGTAGTCGTAGTTGTCGGCCTTCGCCTTTTCTTCAACCAGCTTGCGGATCTCCTCGAGGATGCCCTTCATGCGCTGGACCATTTTCTCGTTGAGCGCCTGGTTGCGGCGCTGGAGGAACTCGCGGCGTTCACGGTCGAGCGCGATGCCCTCCTGCTGCTGCATTTGCCAGTCCTTGAACAGCGCCTGCTTTTTGGAGTCGTTGATCGATGGATCCTCGATCTGCTTCTTGAGGTTCCCGAGGTTGGTTTCCAGCTCGCGGATGCGGGCCAGGCGCTCGTTGTTGTCCTTCTGGATGCGGGCGCGCTCCACGTTGATCTGCTTCTGGGCTTCGTTGGTGCGGTAGTATTGCTTGAAAAGCTCCTGCATGTCCACGGTGGCGATCTTGAGCTTGGCCTCCTGTGCGCCAGCCATGGAAATGAGCGAAGCGGCAAGCGCCACGCTGAGAAAACGTCGGATTAAGGTCATATGATAAATGGGGTTGCGAATGGTTGCGGGGCGAGCTTGGAGGCAAAATCCGGGGGCGTCAACGAACAACCTGCACGCTTTTTCGCCCCGGTACGCTCCATGGTAAAACCACGCTGCAAGCATTCAGCCCCGGTAAGCGCGTCCCGAATGCAGCCGGGCGTTGAATTCAAGCGCAACCCCCGCACATATGGCATAAGGGATTCCGAGTAAGGGGAGGATTCGGTCATCCCTTTTGCTTCTCCGCAGCCCGCAAAAGGCGCGGCAGGCGCCCTGCTCTGCCCCGGTGAATTTTCCATTTCCAAGACGGGCGGAGTGGTGGGAGGATGGGGGATGACAAGGGGATTGCTGCGGATGTTGCTTGGGCTGGTGCTTGCGGGGATGGGTGTGGCTGAGGCGGAGACGGTGTATTTCAACGGGAAGGATGCGAAGGGCGGGTATTACCTCGTGCCGGATGACATGCCGAAGGATGCGACGAAAGTTTGGGTTGCGGTGCATGTCCACGGTGCTGGCGGGCTGCGGGGAGAGGACACGGGGAAAGACATTGCGAAACTGCTGGGGCCGCAGCCGGTGATTGTGATCGTGCCGTCTTTCACGGACGGATACCAGGCGGGAGACGGGAAATGGGCGGCGCAGTTGATCGGACATTTCAAGGAGGTGGCGGAGAGGTATCCGGTGCAGGATAAGATGTTTGTGCACGGGCATTCGGGCGGGGGGCAGTTCGCCCACCGCTTCGCCTTTGCGGAGCCGCAATATGTGGCGGGGGTTTCGGCGCATTCCTCGGGTTCGTGGGCTTGCGCGGGGGGCTACGGGAAGATCAACAAAAGTGCGAAGCGCATCCCGTTCGCGATCTCATGTGGGGAGGCTGACACCGCGCTCTCATATCCGGGAGCTCCGCATACGAGGATAGAATGGTACAAGCTTTTCGAGGATGAACTGAAGAAGGCGGGTTTCGATGTGGACGGGCGGACATGGCCGGGCGTCGGCCACGGGGTTTCGATGAAACTCATGGGAGAGCAGGTGAAGGAGTGCTTCCGCAAGGCGACGGGGCGGTAGGTTGGCCGGGGAAACGGTTAGGGGCTGATGAATGCGGTTGCAGGGATGGCTTGCGGGGGCATAAGCTCCGGCGTGCCCGTTGCCGAAGAGAATACCCACGTTGCCGCGATGTCTTCCCAGAGGGATTTCCTGCGCACTACATTCCGGGCGATGCTCAGGGCGCGTATCCTTGAGAATAAGCTGTCGAGCCTCTACAAGGCGGGGAAAATCGTCGGAGGCGTTTATCTCGGGCGCGGGCAGGAGGCGGTGAGCGCGACGCTCGGTGCATCCCTGATCCAGGGGAGGGATTGCTTCGCACCGCTGATCCGGGATCAGGCGGGGAGGACGGCTTTCGGCGAGCCGCTCATCGACTGCACACGGACTTACCTCGGCTCCGTCGAGGGGCCGATGAAGGGCAGGGACGGTAACATCCACCGGGGCAGGCCGGAGATGGGGATGCCGGCGATGATTTCCCATCTGGGGGCACAGGTGCCGCTGATTGCGGGCATGCTTTTCGCAAAACGGTTGAAGGGGACTTTGGATGGCTGCGTGGGCGCGACGACGGTGGGCGACGGTGCTACATCGACGGGAGCTTTCCATGAGGGGATGAATACGGCGGCGGTGGAAAACCTGCCCATGGTGGTGGTGGTGGCAAACAACCAGTTCGCCTACTCGACGCCGAACCACAGGCAATTCGCGTGTGCGGATCTGGTCGAGCGGGCGAAGGGCTACGGCTTCGGCGGGCACTCGGTGGACGGGACGGATCTGCTGGCATGCGCGGAAGTGATAGGTGGCGCGGTGAGAAAAGCTAGGGAGGGCGATGGACCGCAAATGGTTGTGGCGCATTTGTTGCGGCTGGGCGGACATGGTGAGCATGACGACGGATCGTATGTGCCGGATTCCGCAAAGGGCGGACACTACGGGCGCGACTGCATCGAGGTGGCGATGCGGCAATTGGCCGAGGGTGGCCACGCGACGGTGGATGAGATTTTGTCCTGGCAGGAAGAAGCTGCCGAGGAGGTGCAGAAGGCGGTGGCGCAGGCACAGCAGGAGCCTGTGCCAGATCCCTATCGCGAGGACTGGACGGCATTATCAACCAAATTCCCCCTAACAGGAACGTGAGCGTCACTTACATCGATGCAATCAGGGAGGCGCAGCAAACCCTGCTGCGCGAAGATCCGAGGGTTTTTCTCTACGGGCAGGATATCTCCAGCTTCGGCGGGGCTTTCAAGGCGACCAAGGGGCTTTCCGATGAGTTTCCCAACAGGGTTTTCGACAGCCCGATTTCCGAGGACGCGATGATAGGCCTGGCGGTCGGTGCGGCCATCGAGGGGATGCGGCCCATCGTGGAAATGCAGTTTGCCGATTTCTCGTCGATCGCTTTCAACCAGATCATCAACCAGGCGGCGACTCACTTTTACCGGACGGGGATGCCGATCCCGATCACGGTGCGCCTGCCATCCGGTGGGACGCCCGGTTCCGGCCCATTCCACAGCCAGAGCATGGAGGGGATTTACGCGCAGTATCCGGGCTTGGTGGTGGTGACGCCCGCGACCGTTTCCGATGCATATCACATGCTCATCGCTTCGGTGAAACTCGATGATCCCGTGATCTACTGCGAGCACAAGTTCCTCTACCGCTGGCTGAAATCGAAGGCGATCAACGGGGACGGCCTACCCATCGGCCAGGCGCGGATCGCCCGGCCCGGGAAGCATGCAACGGTGGTTACCTACAGCGCGATGGTGCATGAGGCCGTCCGCGCGGCGGATCGCTTGCAGGCGGATGGCTGGGAAATCGAGGTGGTGGATCTTCGCTCGGTGAAACCGCTGGATCTCGATACCGTGCTCGCCTCGGTGGCGCGGACCGGGCGTTTGCTGGCTGTCGGAGAAGCTTTCCCGTGGGGTGGGGTGACTGCGGAAGTGGTGGCGAAAGTGACCGAGGAGGGTTTCCACCTGTTAGATGCCCCGCCGCAACGCCTGAACGCCCGCGACACCCCTGTCCCTTACCATCCCAAGCTTTGGGCTGCACACCGGCCAACCCCGGAGTCGATTTGCGAGGCTTTGAGAAAACTGTTATCCTTCTAACCCCAAGATCATGCCGACCGTCCCGATATTGATGCCGCAGCTCGGAGAATCCATCGCCGAAGCCACCGTGCTACGCCTCGGCGTGCAGGTCGGGGATACGGTGAGGACGGATCAGGAAATCATCGAGGTGGAAACCAACAAGGCGGTGATGGGAGTGACGACGCTGTGCGACGGCATTGTTTCCGAGATCCGGGCGGTGGAAGGCGTTTCCTATTCGGTCGGGTCGCTGCTGGGGTTGCTGGAGGTTACGGAGGAGGAGGTGGCGAGGACGGGCGTCGATACCACGGAGAGCATGGAAGCGAAGAAGGCAGATCAGCAGGAACAGGATTCCGGGCATGAAGAGAACCTTCATTTCGCCCTCGACGGGGATTCCTATGAAGAGGATCCGAGCATCATTCCCAGCGTGAAGGGGCTGCCTGTGCCGACCGGGATCATGGGCGCTCATTACATTTCCCCGCGAATGCGTGCACGGATGGACGACATGGGCCTGCGCGAGGCTGATATTTCCGCTGTCGTCGGGACTGGAGCGGGCGGTCGTGTGACCGTGGAGGATCTTGAGAGGTTCTTGGATTACCTTGAGGCGTGGCCGAGCGTCGCCGCCTCGCCGATGCGGATGGCTGTGGCCGATGCGATGCGGAGGAGCTGGACGAGGCCGCTGGCCACCGTCGGAATGCCTGTGCTGTTAGATAGGCTGCTCGACCACCGGCGTGCGCAATCGCCGAAGCCCGGCCTGACACTTTACCTGCTGCGTGCGCTCGCCCTTGCACTCAAGGAACAACCGATGACCGCCGGATATCTGATCGGGGAAAAGGTGGTGCATCCGAGGTCTTTCGACATCGGTGTGGCGGTGCAGGTGGAGGACGGTGTGGTGGTGCCAACGGTGCGGCAGGTGGATGGGAAATCACTCGCGGGGCTGGTTGCCGAGTATGACGATCTTGTGGACAGGGCGCGCCGCCGTCGGTTGACCGAGGATGATTGCCGGGGCGGGATCGCGACGGTGACCAATTTCGGAACTTTCGGGCTGACGACCGGGACGCCGATCCCTCTGCCGAACGAAACCCTCATCCTCGGCATCGGGGCGGGCAGGAAAAAGCCGGTGTGGAGCGAGCAGGTGGAGGCTTTCATCCCGGCGACCGAGGCGGAGCTGCTGCTTACCTTCGATCACCGCGTCGTTGATGGCGGGGGCGCGGGTGTTCTTCTCAACCGGGTATCGGAATTGCTCCAGCATCCGGAATCCCTTTAACAATAAGAAACGTGGAAGAGGAAAGCGGAAGGACGGATAAGCAGGATATCCCGAAAAAGGCGATCTACCGGCTTTCCATCTACCACCGCTGCCTCCAGAAACTCAGTGACAACGGGCAGGATACGGTGAGTTCCACGACGCTGGCCAAGGCCGCCGGGGTGACGCCGTCGCAGTTGCGGAAAGACCTCGGATACTTCGGACAATTCGGGACGAGGGGGCTGGGCTATCCGGTGGATGGACTCATCGCGACGATTCGCGAGGCGCTGGGGCGTGAGCACCTGCAGCCGGTAATCCTGGTCGGAGCAGGAAACCTCGGCTCCGCATTGCTTCGCTACCAAGGCTTCCAGAAAGAGGGCTTCGAGGTCATCGCGGCATTCGATGCGAAGCCGGATGAGGCGCGGGCGCGGGCGTTGGCCATCCCGGTCCATGATGTATCGAGCCTTGAGGTCTTTATAGCGGAGCACGGGGTCAAGCTCGCCATTCTTTGCGTTCCGGTCGGGACGGCGCAGGAGGTTGTGAACCGGCTTGTCGCCTGCGGGATCCAGGGGATATTGAACTTTTCCCCTATCATGCTGGAGGTGCCGGCTGAAGTGACCGTAAATAACGTGGATCTGGCGCTCGAGCTTGAACACCTCGGCTATTTCATCCGATGAGCGGGAGCGGAAAAAATTCCCCTAATGGATTTTCAGCGGGTCACGTTATTGCAGGGAGTGCTGTCTCCAAAACGACCGATCCGATGAAACCGGGGGATTTCGAAGAGTTCATTGAAAAGGCCGTGGAAGAACACGAATCGGCGCTCATCGGCTATGCCAGGACTTTCGTACATGACCTCGACCGCGCACGCGATGTCGTGCAGGACACCTTCATCCGGCTCTGCCAGCAGGATCCGGAAAAGGTGCGCGAAAACCTCAAAAGCTGGCTGTTCACAGTATGCCGGAACCGCTGCCTCGACGTGCTGCGCAAGGACAAGCGGATCGAGCCGCTCGACGAGCTGCGCTGGCAGAAGGTCGCGGGCAGCGAGACGGCGCCCGACGAGCAGGCGGACAAGGATGAGCAGCTTGCGCATGTCATGCATTTCATGGAGCGCCTTGCGAAAAACCAGAGGGAGGTCATTTTGCTGAAATTCCAACAGGGCATGAGCTATTCCGAAATCCGTGATGTCACCGGCCTGACCGAAGGCAACATTGGTTTCCTCATCCACACCGGACTGAAAAGGCTGCGCGAATGGCTGCCGCAGCAACAAGCGATTTGAAATGAAACTGCACCAGGAAGATCCAAGACTGACCGCATATATCCTCGGCGAACTTTCGCCCGAGGAGGCGTTGGCCGTCGAGCACGCGGTGGCGGGTGAACCCGCGCTGCAGCTTGTGCTTGCCGAGGCGGAAAAGGCGCAGACGCAATTGTGCGAACTGCTCGGCGGTGCGACGGACGGGTTGCTGCCGCGCCAGCGCGATAACATCAGGCGGGCGGCGAAGGAGGCGGCGAGAAAGGGTAAGATCGAGCATCTTCGCTCACACCGGCAGGCGAGAAAGATTTGGCTGGTGCCGCTGGCTGCCGCCGCAGTGATCGCTGCGGGCATTTTCATCCTTACCAAAATCCCGGCAACGAATTCGGGGGGCGGCAAGGGTGTCTCAGGAAACAATGTCCCGGTTGCCCCCCCGGCAGCCGCTCCCGGCGGCGGCAACCAGGACGGCACGCAACTTCCGCTCCGTGCCGGCAAGGAAAGTATGGCGAAAGTCTCAAATGCGGTGCGTGTGGCAGGCCGCAAGCCTTTGCCGAACGAAGTGAGTGTTCCGGAACTACTGAACGCATTCCCGCTGAAGGCGAATGGATCGGTGGCTCTCAAGAGCGGTTGCAAGCTGGGTGCTGAAATCATCCCCTGCCCATGGAAGCCATCGGGCAGCCTCATCCTCGTGGAAGTTCAAGGTGCCAGGGACGGCGCGAGGGATCTTGCGGTCTCTTATCGGGCGGACGGCGATTCGGTGATCGCTCATCGGCTCATCGGCTATCCGCCGGTCTCAGGAAAAACGGTCAGTCCGGACTTTTCCCGGATGAATCCGAATGCGACAATGCTCCTGATGATTGATGTGGATGCCAAGTCGCCAAAGCTCGGCGAATTGGTCTGGTCCGTGGACGGCGAAGCCGCGCCCGCCATCCCGCTCGTGCGTGATCCGGAAAAGGAACCCTCCGACGATGTAAGGTTTGCCGCGCTGGTATGCGGCTTTGGCTTGTGGCTGCGGGGCGAGGACACTGCGTCAATCGACGAGTCCATGATCCTTGGCCTTGCGAGGGAAGTCGCCGCCGACGGGTTGGTTGCGGACAGATATGATTTCCTGAATCTTGTCGATCAGGCGATGAAGCTCGAAGCGGAGTGAGATGCCCTGCTGCGGTTGCAGTCATTGGCTGATATGCTGTGACAGCGCAACTGCGCCTTAGGCTTGAACCCCGGGCATTCTTCGGGTATCCAAGACGCCTGCACGAAGCATATCGTTACGGATGCGACAATATTTCCATAGAAACAACCTGCATGCGGCCGTTGCACTGCTGGCTTTCCATGCTCCGGTATCGGCACAGGGGATCCAAGGCGGCGCTCCCCGGATTGTCATCCCCACCGGAAACCGCCAAGTCATCCCGTCGAGGCCTGTCGCACCATCTTCCCGTGCACTCTATCCATGGAAAACGTATGTCACAGCGACGATTTTCTGGTGCGGAGAGCAGCCGACGGAACGCAACCCCACTCCGAACTGCAAATCCTCCTGGGATACGGCATGGGCGCAAAATTTCGGTGGTTACGACGATCCGAATCCCGCCAACCGCATCGCGAACCACTCCACCGGCGAGTTCCGACCAAGTAATTTCATCCCCAAGCTGAACCCGTTCTACATCGCCCTGCCCTACAACGACGTGCTTGGCTGGAGCAGCCACAAGCCGGAGGCATCGAAGGTGATCCCGTGGTTTTCCAGGATCAGTCCGCAACCGGGGAAAACAGTGCTCAAGGGGCGCTGGGTCCAGATCTATGTCAACAAGCGGAGCTGCTACGCCCAGTGGGAGGACTGCGGCCCTTGGGTCACCGATGACTGGCAATACGTCTTCGGCTCCAAGGCACCCAAGACCACCCAGAACGGCGCGGCGGGGATCGACCTCTCACCCTCGATCCGCGATTATCTTGCGGTGAAATCCGGTGAAAAGGTTCACTGGCGCTTCGTCGAGGATGGCCAGGTGCCATACGGGCCTTGGAAGAAATACGGCAGCCAGCCCCCCGCTGAGATCGCCGCTGCGGGCGCTTCGCCGCCAAAGGACGGGCAAAGCATCGACGCGCAGAGGAAATACCTGGAGTATCTCAGGAAACTCCGCGACGAGCAGTATCTGAAGAAGCCCCTCAGTGAGCTGTAGCGGTGACCTTCGGTCGCCGCAGAGCTCCCAGTGGCGGCGGATTTCATCCGCCAT
>Ga0163144_10010758_pt1 | contig 19453 bp, 17 predicted proteins | sample OliLak19BULKMAT1_FD_123175 | JGI IMG/M metagenome (GOLD analysis project Ga0163144, IMG submission 123175) | Freshwater microbial mat bacterial communities from Lake Vanda, McMurdo Dry Valleys, Antarctica - Oligotrophic Lake LV.19.BULKMAT1 | ecosystem: Environmental > Aquatic > Freshwater >... | reverse complement strand
TCACCGTCCACCCGGGACGACGGGGCGCGCCAGCGCGCGAGTACCCGATCGTATACGAACAGCCCCTGTGTCGACAACGCGTACACGTGACGCGACGACGCGGCGACACCGATCACATCGGAGTGCCGTCGCAGCACCACAAGATCATCGGTGCCGACTCCGCGACTGCTCAGCGCACCGCCCGTCGTTCCCGTTGTCGCACACGACGACGCCGCGGTCACCATCATCAGCACGAGCGTGAACACGCGGGCGGCTCGGCAACCGGGGCACCAACGCTCGGACACGACGGTCACGGCCCCGGTGCCGGCAGCTCGGCGAGCACACCCGGTGCGTGTCCTTCCGCCTCGTGAAACCGTGACCAGGCGAATGGAATCCCGCCGACGACATCCATCACAGTCCGGCCGCGAATCGTCGCGCGGCGCTCCCCCGCGACGCCGTGTACCCACGCGCTGAGCGCAGCCTGGGCGACGGTTCGCGCGGCATCCAGTGACAGCACGGCACTCGCCGCTTGAAGGCTGGCCTGCTCGGCGGCCAGCACGGACGCGAGCACGCCAGTCAGCACATCGCCCGTACCACCCGTGGCCAGCACCGCAGATCCTCGCGCGACGCACCACGCGTCTCCATGAGGAGACGCACATAACGTCGGTGCGCCCTTCAGCAGGATGACGCAGCGAAGCGCGCGCGCGAGCTCGCGCGCGCTCTCGAGTCGTGCCGCGGGATCACGCATGGTGCGATCAAACGGCACTCCAAAGCGCGCCGCGAGCGCGGCGAACTCACCCGCGTGCGGCGTGAGCACAACCGGACGTGTTTCTGCACACTGCTCAAACCCCGGCGACCTTCCCTGCTCAGCGAGTAACGCCAATGCATCGGCATCGAGCACCAACGCGGCGCGGCCGGCACCGACCTGTGATAGCAGACGCACGAACACCCGCCACGCTTGTGCATCGCGCCCCAGACCGGGGCCAATCGCGACCGCATGCGCCCAATCGCTCGCCGCACCGTCGAGCGTGACCGTGGTGGATGACGGTGCCTCTTCCAGCCGGACGGCCAACGCCTCGTCGAGATCCGCGCTGAAGCCATCACCTGCATCGTCCCACGCCATGGTGACCACCGCCGGCACGGTGGACTGCACGGCGACGACGCTCTGCGCATGCACGGCCGCGCGCACGAGTCCGGCACCGCTTGACAAGGCCCCGTGCGCGGCGAGTTGCACCGCGCCGGCCATGCCGTGCGTACCGCCCACGATCAACACACGTCCACGTGTTCCCTTATGCGCGTTCCAGGCGATACCTGGCAACACCGCACGGAGCGAATCCGCTGTCCCCAACTGCGGCGCGCCATCCGGTGCCTGCGCGTGCGCACCCAACCCGATATCGAGCACTTGCACGCGGCCGCACGCCGCGCGCGCGCTGAGCACCCCGCTTTTGCACGTGCCAAAACTCAGCGTGAGATGCGCGCGCACGTATCCGCTGGCAAGCCTGCCGGTTGTCGCATCCACACCGGTTGGCACATCCAGCGCCACCACCAGCGTGGCGATCTCTCGCGCGCGATTGATGACGGCGGCAGCAGCAGCGAACCCCGCGCGCAACTCGCCCGTTGCACCCGTGCCTAGCAGCGCGTCAACCAGCACGCCTCGCCCGTGGATCCGCGGCGGCGTGTCGGCGACGAAGGGTGCGATGTCTCCGTCGCGCAGCACGGAAGACGCGATCGCGGCGGCCAGTGTACAATCGGGCGACCGTGGCGGGACGACCGCATGCACCCGCACGCGCACTCCCAGACGCGCCAACTGCGCGGCGACCACGTATCCATCACCACCGTTGTTGCCGCCACCCACGAACACCTCGACGCCGTGAGCGAGCGCATCACCACCGGCTCGCACGATCGCGGCAGCGGCGACGGTACCCGCGGCAGCCATCAGGGAGAACGACTCACCACGTGCGGCAATGGCGGCCGCGTCGCGCACCGAGGCCTGCTCCGCGGATGTTACGTCCACGGCGTGCGTCCCAGCGGGCGATGCGCATCGGGCCGCGCGGCGTTTTCAGGCACAGGACCTATCGCGCGCCGGCGGACTCACTTCTGCGAGACTCCAACCATCCGACCGTATCCGATTTCACCGTTGTCAATGCGCACGCTGAATCCACACGTCGCATTGGAACAGACCCACGCTTTGTAGGTGATCGGTGCGCCGTCGCGTCCGTAGTCACTGAGGGGGAGCAGGGTGCCGGCGGAACATTTGGCGCAGGTGGGCAATGCTGGATTGGGGACCATGGCAGGCTTCAGCGAATCAGTGGGTGATACGGCGCGGTCACACGAGTTGAGCGGCGCTCCAGGGATACTCACGCTCAAACGCCTGTGCAAAATCGAACACGTCCTGAAAATCTTCCCGTCGGTCCTGCGGCTGACTGATCAGCAATCCCAGTTCAACCAACGTGAAGACGATGTCGCCGATGTCGCGCGTCGCTCGCACGCCCCAATGGTCGAGCACGAGGCGCGCCGTGACACCAAATCGCTCCATCGCGAGCGATCGGCAGGCATGCGCCAGCTCGGGGCCTGTGATATGCCGACGTTCGGTCAGGCGCCCCTGACAGAACTCGAGCGCAGCCAGCACGAACAGGTATGCGCGCTCGTCAAACCGCTGCTCGCGCAAGCGGATTTGATCCATGATGCCTTCACGAAAGGCCAGCTCTGTCACCGCCACTCCAGAAAACGCTGAAACCAGTCAGCACCACCGCACCCGCCAAACAAGGGGCGGCGACGCTTGCTCACGGTAAAAAGATGTGGCCCCGAACCGGTCGTCACAATGCCTTGCGCTTCGCTCTGACTCAGGTATGGGATGGCGCCACCATCGGATACAGCGGAAACTGCGCCGCCAGCGCGCGCACATCGGCCTTGACGGCCTGCACCACGGCCGCGTCATCGGGCGCTTGCAGGACACGGTCAATAAGTCCGGCAATCTGCATCATGGCCGCGCCGTCCATGCCGCGCGTTGTGACCGCCGGCGTGCCGATGCGGATGCCGCTGGTGACAAACGGCGACTGCGTTTCCTTTGGCACGGTGTTCTTGTTTAGCGTGATGCCAGCCCGATCGAGCGCCGTTTCCGCGAGTTTGCCCGTGAGGCCGCGGTTGCGCAGATCCACGAGCATCAAATGGTTATCGGTACCGCCGGACACCACATGGAAGCCGCGCTCCATCAGCGCGTCGGCCAGTTGCTTTGCGTTGCTTACCACGCGCGCGCAGTAATCGGTAAACGCCGGCTGCAGCGCCTCGTGAAACGCCACCGCTTTGGCCGCGATCACGTGTTCGAGCGGGCCGCCCTGCATGCCCGGGAACACCGATTTGTCCACCGCCTTGGCATGCTCGGCCTTGCACAGAATCAGGCCGCCGCGCGGTCCGCGGAGCGTCTTGTGCGTGGTGCTTGTGACGATATCGGCGAACGGTATTGGAGACGGATACACACCGGTTGCGGCGAGTCCGGCAAAATGTGCCATGTCCACCATGAAGAGCTCACCAATTTCCTTTGCGACGTCGGCGAAGGCGGCCCAATCCACGACGCGCGAGTATGCGCTGTAGCCGGCGATGATCATTTTCGGCTTGTGTTCTCTCGCCTGCGCGCGCATGGCGTCGTAGTCGATGTAGCCTTCGTCCGTCACTCCGTACGACACCGCGCGGTACAGCAACCCCGAAAAGTTCACCGGCGAGCCGTGCGTGAGATGCCCGCCCTGCGAGAGATCCATGCCAAGGAAGGTGTCGCCGGGCTTCATGAATGCCAGAAACACCGCCGCGTTCGCCGACGCGCCGGAGTGGGGCTGTACATTGGCGTGATCGGCGCCGAACAACTGCTTCACCCGATCGATCGCCAGCTGTTCCACCTTGTCGACGACTTCGCAGCCACCGTAGTAGCGCTTCCCTGGCAGTCCTTCGGCGTACTTGTTCGTGAGGGGCGAGCCCATCGCTTCCATGACGGCTGGCGAGACAAAGTTTTCGCTCGCGATGAGCTCCAGCCCTTCTCCCTGCCTGGCGATCTCGAGTTCAATCAGCTCGGCGATCGCCGGATCTGTCGCCCAGAGCGCCGCCCCGGGCGGGCACCGGTCCCAGTCCGGCCACCGCGTGGCATCGTGCACTGCGCTCGCCCCGTGCTGCTCACTCATGCGCTTGCTCCCGCGGACGCGTCGTCCGCTTGATTGCCGTCACGCTCGATCTTGGCAACACGTCCTTCGTGTCGGCCGCCTTCGAACTCCGTGTCCAACCACTTGTGCAGGATCGCGATCCCGTCTTCGTCAGACAAGAAACGCGCCGGCAACACCAACACGTTGGCGTTGTTGTGCTTGCGTGCGAGTTCCGCCACCTCCGCGCTCCACGCCACGGCGGCGCGCACGCCGGGATACCGATTGGCTACGTACGACATGCCCAGCCCCGTGCCACACAGCAGCACCCCGCGCTGCACCCGACCCTCTGACACCTGCTGCGCGAGTGGGTGCGCGTAATCCGCGTAGTCGGTGCTGGCCGTGCCGTGTGTGCCGATGTCATCGACGTCGAACCCGGCGTCGGCGAGCACGGCCCGAAGCCGCTCCTTGAGTTCAAAGCCCGCGTGATCCGAGGCAATGGGAATGCGTTCCGCCATATGTGATACCGGGCGCTCGCGCGCTCAGTTCTCCTTGTTGGGGTACTGCGGCCATTGCCGCACCATCGCGCGCACCGCCGTGATGCGTTGTTCCGCCACCAGATCTGCCGCCCGATACGTGGGCACGCCATCGCGCTTCGCGAGTCTGAACACACTCAAGACCGTTTCGTAAATTTCATCGGCTTTGCGCAGCGCCCGATCACGCGACCACCCGGTGAGTTCACTGTACACGTTGATGACACCGCCGGCATTGACCACGTAGTCCGGGGCGTAGAGAATGCCCTTTTCGGTGAGTTCATCGCCGTGCCGGCTTTCGAGCAACTGATTGTTTGCGGCGCCGGCCACGATTTCCACGCGTAGCTGCGGCAGCGTGATGTCGTTGATCACGCCACCCAGCGCACAGGGCGCGAAGATATCGGCCTGTTGCGAATAAATGTCGTCCGGTGCCACAACCTCGGCGCCGGTGGCATCGACCACACGCTTGATCCGGAAATCGTCAATATCCGTAACGACAAGCGTGGCGCCGGCGGCGAACAACTCCCGGGCCAGATGCAGGCCAACATTGCCACACCCTTGAATGGCCACGCGCTTGCCCTCGAGTGAATCGCTGCCCCAGCGCTCTTGCGCCGACGCTTCAATCGCGCGGAACACACCGTGCGCCGTGACGCTCGATGGATCGCCCGACTTTGAACCGATGCCGGTGACGTGCTTGGTCTCCATGTGCACAAAGTCCATGTCTTCGACGCTCGTTCCCACATCCTCGGCCGTGATGTACCGACCACCGAGCGAGTCCACAAACCGGCCGTGCGCCCGGAACAGCATCTCACGATTTGTCGTGCGATTGTCTCCGATCATCACGGCCTTGCCACCGCCGAGGTTGAGACCCGCGACCGCGTTCTTGTATGTCATGCCACGCGACAGGCGCAGTGCGTCCACGAACGCCTCTTCATCCGTCTTGTAGTTCCAGAAGCGCAAGCCGCCGAGTGCTGGACCGAGCGTGGTGTCGTGTATTGCGATAACGCCGCGATAGCCGCTCGCCCGGTCGTGACACATGACGACCTGCTCGTGGCCCATATCGGCGATGAGTTCGAAGAAATGCATGGGGGGAGAATCAGTCGGTGAGGTGGCCGTCGATATCCCCTGCGGACACGGCGGCAAGAAGGTCGCGCGCAATCACGATGCGTTGAATCTCCGAAGTCCCTTCGTAGATTTCGGTCACTTTGGCATCGCGGAAGTGTCGCTCGACGGGATAGTCGGTCACATAGCCGTAGCCGCCGTGAATCTGGATCGCCTCGGTCGTGACCCACATGGCGGTCTCGGTGGCGAACAGCTTCGCCATGGAGCTGAAACGGGTCACGCGCTCGCCGCGCTCCTTGGCCGACGCCGCCGCGTGCAACAACGTGCGCGCCGCAGTGATGCGCGTGGCCATGTCAGCAAGTTTGAACTGAATGATCTGAAAGTTGGCGATCGGCTCACCAAACTGCTTGCGCTCCGTGGCGTATTTCGCCGCCGCTTCGAGGGCCGCGCGCGCGATACCGATGGCCTGTGCTGCAATGCCCAGCCGTCCGTGATCCAGCGAGGCCAGCGCGTACGTGAAGCCGCGTCCTGCTTCGCCGAGCAATCGATCCGCCGGTACGCGACAGCCGTCAAGATTGATCTGCACCGTGGGAGACGAGCGCAGCCCCATCTTGTCTTCTTTCTTGCCGACGGAGAAGCCAGGCAGGTCGGGCGTGAGGATGAAGGTGGAGATCCCCTTCGCGCCGGCGCGCGCGTCGCTGGTATCGGTGCGGGCCATCGCCAGAATCACGTCGGCGTGCGTGCCGTGTGACACCCAGGCTTTGGTGCCGGTGAGCACGTATTCATCACCCTCGCACACCGCTTGCGTGCGCAGGCTCGCGGCGTCGCTGCCCGCGTCGGGTTCTGAGAGCGCAAACGCACCGAGGTACTCGCCGCGCGCCATTGGCTTCAGGAATTGCTCACGCTGCGCGTCGGTGCCGTAGTTGAGCAGCATCTGCGTGGGCAGTGAGTTGTGCACGCTCATCAGGACAGCGGCCGACGCGTCGGCGACGGCGATTTCCTCCAGCGCCAACAGATACGAGTTGGCGTCGAGGCCGAGTCCATCCCACGCCTCGGGAATGAGCATGCCGAGGAATCCCAACTCGGCGAGACGTGTCACCAGTGCGTGTTCAAAGCGCGCCTCGCGATCGAGCTCGGCCGCAATTGGCGCGAGTTCACGTTGCGCGAACTCGCGCGCGGTACGCTGAATCTCGCGCTGCAGATCCGTCAGTGGCAGCAATGACATCAGGCAGTCCGATAGTCGTAAAAGCCGCGACCGCTCTTGCGGCCCAACCAACCCGCCGCGACGTACTTTCGCAACACCGGGCAGGCGCGGTACTTGGAATCACCGAGTCCTTGATGCAGGACATCCATGATCGCCAGACAGGTGTCGAGCCCGATGAAATCCGCCAGCGTCAGCGGACCCATGGGATGATTCATGCCGAGTTTCATCACCGTATCGATCGCCTCCGGTGTGCCGACGCCCTCCATCACGCAGTAGATCGCTTCGTTGATCATCGGCATGAGAATGCGGTTGGCCACGAAGCCCGGGAAGTCGTTGACTTCCACCGGCGTCTTGCCAAGCCCGCGCGCCGACTGCATCACGCGCTCCGTCGTGGCGTCACTGGTGGCGAGACCACGAATCACTTCCACCAGTTGCATCACGGGCACGGGATTCATGAAATGCATCCCGATGACCTGCTCCGGACGCCTCGTGCACGCGGCGATTTCCGTGATGGAAATGGAGCTGGTATTCGACGCCAGAATCGCGTGCGCCGGCGCGATGCGGTCGGCGTCAGCGAACAGTTGGAACTTGAGATCACGGCGTTCGGTGGCCGCTTCGATCACGAGATCGGCGTCCGACAGCGCGCCGAGTGATGTATTCACGGTCACTCGTGCAAGGGCAGCATCCGCGGCCGCTGCGTCGAGCGCGCCTTTCTTCACCTGACGCTCGAGGTTCTTCGCGATGTTGCCGCGGCCGCGCCCGAGCGCATCGGCGCTCACGTCGATCATCGTCACATCGTGCCCGCTCACGGCGAACACATGCGCGATGCCGTTGCCCAGCTGCCCTGCACCAATCACCGCTATCCGGTCCGCCATACCGTTCAACTCTCCAGGTTCGCGAGACGAGAGCCTCGCGAATCAATGTTCGATTCAGAAATCGTCGCCGCACGAGTCGTGCGACGCGCGTACCACCACACGGCGCTGAGCAGCACGAGCACGCTCGCCACGCCGCCTTCCGGGCCCCACGCGCCGCCACTCCACCACGACGGGCCCGTGGGCTCGAACCGCCAGCCCGGCGTGTCGAAGGGCAAACCGCTCACCGGCGCGTGCACCACCGCAGCCATCGTGAAATTCCACGCCAGGTGCGCGAGCCAGGCCGCCGGCACGCTCTGTGTGACTTCGCGGACCACACCGAGGCTGACGCCCGCGATCAGCACGATGGCCAGCGTTCTCGCGTTGGCGCCAGGATTCAACGCGTGCACGGCAGCAAACGCGACACTGGTTGCCCAGAGCGCGACGCGCGACCCACCGGCTTGTTCAGCGACGCGCCAGAGATAGCCCCGGAACACGAGTTCTTCCCACAGCGCCGCCGGCGCGAGCAACCACAAGGCCCGACACGCGGTCGCGCTCCACTCGTCGATTCCCGAACCGTCGCGAACACCGGAAAACTGTGCACCGCCGCTCAATAGCAACAAGGCGATCACGCTGGTGATGGCCAGCCCGCCCATCCCGACGCCCAGCGTGAGCGCTCGACCACGCCACGCCTCGCGACCGAAGGCGATGTCAGGCCACTGCTGCCCGTCCACATGGCGAAGGGCGATGACTGTCGCCCCCGTCACCGCGATGAGCATCATCAGCGAATACAACGCCGGCGGCGAGTCCAACCATGATGTCGCGGCCGACAGCACGGGATACACAAAGCTGTTCGCCAACGTCCACACGACGACAAACGCCGCGAGATACACTGACACCCTCCACGGAGCTCGGAGCGCGCCCGTTGACGCCACAAAGCAAAGCGACCCGTCGCGTACGACACGCGCGGGCCGTGACCACGTCATCCGCGGCGCGCGTGCGGTCACGTGGTGCGCCGCTCCACCGCGAGCGCGACGGCGTCTCCTCCACCCAGACAAAGCGTCGCCAATCCCTTTCGACCGCCGCGGTCAATGAGTGCGTGCAACAACGTGACCAGCACGCGTGCGCCGCTCGCGCCGATCGGGTGCCCCAGCGCGATCGCGCCGCCGCGCACATTCACGCGCGACTCATCCCAGCCGAGTCCGTCACCGTCGGCCAGTGCCTGCGAGGCAAACGCTTCGTTCGCTTCAATCAGATCGTAATCACCGATCGCCGTGCCCGCCTTGGCCATCAGGTTCTGCACGGCGGTGATGGGCGCGAAGAACAGTTCTTTCGGATCTCCGGCCCCCGTCGCATACGCGGTGATATGCGCGAGAATCGTGAGATTATGCTGCATCGCGTAGGCTTCGCTCGTCACCACAATCGCCGCCGCACCATCGTTCAGCGACGACGCGTTGCCGGCCGTGACAGACAGCGATTCACTCGTGTCAACGCCTGGGAACGCGGGACGCAACGTGGCGAGCGATTCCGCCGTCGTGTCGGCGCGCGGTCCTTCGTCCGCCGTCACCATCGTTGGCCCCTTGCGACCAGGGACTTCCACAGGCACGATCTCCGCATCAAACTGGCCGCCCTGCTGCGCTGCGATGGCCCGCGCGTGCGACTGCGCCGCGAACGCATCCTGTCGTTCACGCGAGACCTTGGCCTTGCTCGCGGTATGCTCGGCGTGCCGGCCCATGTGCACGTCACAGCTCGAGCAGTGCAGCCCATCGTGAATCAGGCCGTCGACCATCGTCTGGTTGCCGAGCTTCACCCCGCCACGCATTCCGAACACGTAATGCGGCGCGTTGGACATGCTCTCCATGCCGCCCGCGACAATTACCTGCGCGTCACCGGCTTTGATCGCCTGCGCGGCCAGCATTACGGCCTTGAGCCCGGAGCCGCAGACTTTGTTGATCGTGACCGCGGAGACGGAGCTCGGTACACCGGCCAGCAGCATGGCCTGACGAGCGGGCGCCTGGCCCACTCCGGCCTGCAGCACGTTCCCCATGATGACCTCGTTCACATCGCCGGGGGACACCCCGGCACGTTCGAGCGCGGCTTTGATGGCCACGGCCCCGAGCTGCGGCGCCGTCAGCGACGCGAGGCCACCCAGGTATCGGCCAATAGGGGTGCGCGCGGCGCCCACGATGACGGGAGTACGAATGAGATCGGTCATGGAACCTTGGGTTCAGGGGATAGCCTGTATAAGGTAATCCGGCGCCTCAGCGGGCCGCGACCGGCGGCGCGTTTCAGCAGGGCTGGACTCGACGGCCCGCCGAGGCGACATTCGAAAGCGTCCGGTGACGATCGCATGACGGCGGCCGCTATCGTGGGCGCAGGCCCCGAACCAGACCAATCCGGAGGAGTTATCTTATGCTCGCCTCCCCTGCCCCGATGACTGCGGCAGAGCTGCTGCTGCGGCAGCCTTTGCACAAGCGCAGTGAGCTCATCGCCGGCCGCATGGTCGTCCGGGAACCGGCCGGACTTCACCACGGCAGCGTCGCGGCCCAGCTGCTGATTGCCGTGGGCAGCCATGTGTCACGGGAACGACTCGGCCGCACGGTCGCCGCTGAAACGGGTTTCACGCTGCGCCGCGATCCCGACACGGTACGCGCTCCCGATGTGGCGTTTATTCGGGCCAATCGATGGCCAGTAGCCCAGACCACGGGTTTCGGAGAGATCGCGCCGGACCTCGTTGCCGAGGTGCTGTCGCCGGGCGATCGCGTACGCGACGTACAGGCAAAGGTCGCCGACTGGCTCGCCGCAGGAACGCAGCTCGTGTGGATCATCGACCCGATCGGGCGCGTTGCCCGCGTGTACCGTCCAGATGCAAGTGTCACGACCGTCGCCGTTACAGACGAGCTCAACGGCGAATCGGTGCTGCCTGGCTTCGTGATGCGTGTATCGGAGTTGTTCGATTAGCGCGCCGACGCGCTCTTCTCCTCCACGATCACCGTGAGCGGAATGTACCATCCCGACTCCACAGACTTCACCTCGAGTCGCCACACACCGGGCTGCATGGGCGTGAACTCGAAGTCGGCCGTCTGACCTGGACCCATTTCCACATGCGCGGGGCGCAGCGTCGCGATCGCGCCTGGCAAGTCAGCGCCGTCTTTGGCGACGGGGCGCCACTGCGCCACCGTGGAATCGGTTCTGAGCGTGTACGCGACACGCCAATCGGGGTGAATCGTCACGATACGCAATCGGTGCGTTTCACCCACGGCCAGTCGTAGTGGCGCCGGAGATCGCTGGCCATTCACGAGTGCGAACGGGCTCTCGTTCTTTTTTCGGATCTCCGGTCCGCCGCCGCCCGTCACAATCAGATGATCGCGTGTGAGGTCGCGTGGTGCATCCGACACGATCAACGCGCCATACATACCGGAGTTGATCTGGTGCCGGTCATTCAGGTGTGAGTGATACGGATACGTACCGGCGCGCGTGGGCACGAACGCCGCAACGAACGAGTCATTCGGTGCGATCTCCGTGAAGACCCGCTTACCGAGCCCACTGAAGTGCGGCACACCATCGGGAAAGCTTTCGATTTCCAGTCCGTGCCAGTGAATGGCAGTTGGCTCGTCGAGATTGTTGCGCACCACAATTCGCACGGGCTGATTGCGACGTAGTTCGAGCACCGGGCCGGGTAGCACCACAGAGTCACGCGCCGGCGCGGAGTCACCCTGCTGCAGCGAAAATCCGATCGCGTCGTCGCCCGTGAACAGACGACGCTTGCTCTTCTGCACGAACAGGCGCAGCTCGCGCGCATTGGCCGTTGACGTCTCCACATAGCCGGGAGATGGCGTGACCTTGAGCCCGACCACGAGCCCACGCATCGCGTGCGCCGTGTGCGCGCCGTCGGCCTGGACGTCGTGGAGCGCGGCTGCCGCTGCGGAATCAGCCGGTGAACCAGCAAGCGTCACCGTTTCGTCGGTATGGAACGCGAAATGACAGTGAAAGAGCCAGTTGCCGGGAGTGTTCGGCAGGAAGCTGAACGTGAATGTGTGCAGCGGTGCGATCAAATCGGTGTTCGACAGATGTTGTGCCTCCGCCGGCACTTTGGTATCGACGCGTCCGTCACCGTGCGACTCGATCGTGTAGAAGAACCCATGCAAATGCATCGGATGATGCAGCGGAATCGCGTTGATGACGCGAAAGCGCGTGGAATCGCCCTGCTGCAGGTTGATGGTCTCGGTGTGCGGCCATCCTTTCCCATTGATCACTGACACGACTTCAAACGGACGGCCATTGTCGTAGTCGAGAAACCATTCGCTCAGCACAAAGATCTCATCGCGCGTTGACGCCCCTGGTGCGTCCACCACGATGGCGCCGTTCAGCTGACTGTCTTTCCAGAATCGGTCCGCTGGCGTCGTGCCAAGGAAGGCCGCCCAGTAGAAATAGGTTCCGGCGGTACTGAGCGTATATCGTACCTCGCGTGTGGCGCCCGGCGCGAGCTGCAGCGTGTCAGTCTTGAGCGCGAGTCCCGGGCGCAGGCCGCCAATGACCATCGCCGAATCCGATGCGTTTCGGATACTCAGAATGATTTGTGTGCCTTCGAGCACGCGAATCAGCGGGCCCGGCACCGACGGGGTACGACCACGTTCGGCGAACGCCAGAATCGGCACTTCAGGATCGTCGTCACCCTCAGGCCGCCACGCACTTTCCACCACATCAATCGCGAGCCGAAGCGTTCGACCGTCAAGTCGTCCTGCCGCCACGCGGTTCTGATGCACGGTGGCGCGCGCTGAGTTCGGCGATGCCTTGGGCAGCGGTACACGTGGCAATGTCGCCACGAGTTGCGCGTTGAGTGCGATACCAAGCAGCGCCGTGACCGCGACCGACATGTGAACCCCGAGCAGAAGTGGAGAATGGCGCGATCAGCGACGACTGAAGACGGCGCCGTGTGGGACACCCATGGCACGTCCGCCATGTGGCCACGTTTTGTCATCCATTCGAAAACCGGGCGCAATAGCGCCGGCCTCACGGAATCGTTCATCAAGCGCGAGCTGTCCGCTCGTGGAATCGAAACGCGCAATAAGTACGCGATGCTTGAGCGCCGAGTAGCCAGTGATCACAACGCGCCGCTGGTCGGGCGACATCGAGATCCAGTGCGGCACGTCGTCAGCGCCGAGTGTCACACGGCTCACCTCGCGGGGAGCGGATGGATCGCTGATATCAAGACTGACGACGGCGTTCCAGGCGGGCACCGTTACAAGATAGTAGTGACCGGAGATGACAGGAATCGCACAGCTCGTGCCCTCAGTTGTCGGGAACGAGGATACCAGTCGCCCCGATGGAGTGTCCGTCTCCAGACCTTCCAGCAGATACAGCCCGCACGAGAATGTAGAGACCAGAACCGTGCGTCCGTCGGCCAGCACGCGCGGCTCGGCCGTGTACATCGATTCGTCACCACGAGGACCATTGGGAAGCGTGATCGTCTGCACATGCGACAAGTCGGACAGCCTCCACAGCTGCAACTGACGGGATGCCGGCGAGTCTGCGATCATATCCGTGGTCGTGGTCACGATGCGATCAATCGAGCGCACCACACCGGCGCTGTATACTCGCAGACTCGGATCAGTGCCCGGCACATTCGCCGAGCTGCTGCGCAGGGACTCGCCAGCCGATGTCATCTCCACCAAACCGCCTGGCGACATTCCCTGGGCAGTGTGTTGCATCTGAAACGTCGCCAACACATTGCCGCTCGGCAGCCGCACAAACGAATGCGGATGCGCATAGCCGTCCACTTCGCCGAAGGTGCGCACGATTTTCGGCGCAGCGGGTTCGCGCAAATCGAAGATCACACTCTCGCCGGACCCGAACCCATTCGCGAACAGCTGACCATCGGCCGGCATCTCGTGCTCGGTGTGGTGCGGACCATTCATGAGTCCGGGTACGGCGAGCGTTGTGATCAGCGCGCCGTAAGACGCAGAGTCTTCGGTGACATCCAGCACCGCGAGGAAATCAGGCTGTGTAGTGTCGGCCGACGCGGTCCACAGATAGAGATAGTCTCGCCCGGGTGCGGTCGGAGCAACATCCGGTGTTGCACACGCCCACGTGAGCAATAGCCCCATGACTGCAAGCACCGCTGATCCGCCACGAGGACGGACCCTGGCCAGTGCGTGCCGTGTGCCACCCGTGCGGCTTCTCATCGCTGACTCCCACTGCGCCGAGGGATCGCATCAAAGAAGTCGAACATCCCCGCGAGGTTGGGCGCGACCACATTCGAGTGATCACCGCCAGGCACTTCGATGTACCGCACGTTGGTACCAGCCGCCTTGAGCGCCGCGACCATGACACGTGAACCGCCGACCGCGACCGTGGGATCAGCGTCGCCATGGACGACAAACTGCGGAATCGCGCGAATGCTCGGCGCCGTACTCGCGACGCCAAACCCGGAGAACGCACCGAGTCCAGCCCACGGTCCGGGGCGTTTCGCCGCCATTGCCCAGGTGCCGATTGCTCCCATGGAGTGGCCCACGAGAAACACGCGCGCGTCGTCAATCTTGTACTGGGTACGCACTTGTTCCAGCACCTGCAGTACGTCCTGTTCGCTCAGGGACTGCGAACGCAGTGCCGCCGGATCACGACTCCCGCCGAGCGAAACGCCGTATGCGCCGTCCACGCGATAGCCAAGCGGTGCGGCCACAATGTAGCCACGCTCCTCGGCAAGCTTCGGCATCACTCGGCCGTAGGCGTCGAAGAACGAATCTTCTGTCGCGCCCAAGCCGTGCAACGCGATGATGAGCGGCATCGGCGTTGACGCGTTGTATGACTTTGGCACGTAGAGTCGGTAGGGCATGATCTCACCAGCCGCCTCGAGCAGATAATGTCGCTTCATGTCGCCGGTGCGTCCCGCCCACGGATCCCGCTTGGCATTGACCGCCACGAGCAGGGACTCGGCGGACGCGAATGCACGCGAGGCGTTGAACGTGTTGAGTGCAATCCGGCTGTTGTTGATCTGACGCAAGCGATCGACCGGAAACAACAGGTCGGAACGCAGCGGTTCGGAGACACCTGCCGCGGCCGCCTCCAGTCGTTCGATCGACGCATCGAGACCCTTGCGCACGACGACGCTCATCGACGCTGTCCCAAGCATACGTGCACTGTCGAGCACCTCGACCGCGAGCGTGTACGTGCCATCGGTCAGTGTGCGCAGATCCGCATCAATGACGAACGGCGCATCCCGCAAGTCGCGAGACACGCCATCGAACACCCCAAGGTCTATCACGACCGCCAAGGGTACGTTTGCGGCCGTGCCAGCGGCTCGCTGTCGCAACGTGGCGCGTGCGCTGAGCGCTCGATTCAGCGCGATCGACGGCAAGTAGATCTGCTCCAGCCGAACCGACCAGCGCCGCGCTGGGTCAACCACCTGGCGATCTGTTCGCAGGACCAGCGAGGCGGCGTACTCCGATTCGGGAGACCACTCACGTTGAGCCAGCAGCGTGCTCGCCTGCGCGTACAGCCGACGCAGCTCCGAGGTGCGACCGAGACGAGTCGCCGCGCCAATCAGGAGATCGAGGGAATCGATTTGCGCCTTGAGGACACCCGCAGGTCGTGCGGTGTTCTTCAGGGTGGCGTGTCGGACGCTCAAGGACAGCACGCCGGTGGACGCTTGGGCTCCGGCAGATCCCGCCAGCGGCATCAGCGTGCACGTGGCGGCGAGGCACGCGGTGAACAGCCGTCTCAGATAGATGGTCATTCCAGAAACCTGTGGTGCGGTGATGGTTGTTGTCCAGCACAGGTGCGTCTCCGCTCCGCCGGCAACGTGCGGGCTGTGGCTCCCACGCCTCGAACTGTGGCGCACATCGCACAGCCGGCTGACGCACGTCTCCCTTTCGGCTACCCGCCACCCGAGTGCCTTCGATGGGTTGGCGGGCGAGACCGCGCGGCCACCATCCGACAGCACGCGCGCGGTTCGTAACGGTCGGTCGGATCCCCTCTCGCATCGGGGTCGCCAGCGTGCTGCCCATGAAACGGCGAAGCCGCTCGGCGTCGATTGTCCGATCGCGACTCAGCGGCGATGACAGCGCACAGACTGCCCGCGCACAGTAGTTGCTTAAGCAGTCAGGAGATTTGCTCGGCGGCTACATGCCTCACCGGCTGGCCCTCATCCTCAAAACATCGGACTCATGATGCAGCGCTCCAAAAACATGCTCGGCGTTGTAGCGGTTGCCCTATCGGCCATCGCCGCGCCGCTCTCAGCACAGACCACGTTTGACTTTGCCAATCTCCGCGGCATCGGCAATCCCAGCAATTTTCTTTCGACCAACGGCGCGCAGTGCACGGGTGCGGACTGGTGCGCCGCCAGCATCGGCGCTCCGCTCAGCTTCAGCAAGGGCCTCTTTACGGTAGACGCGACCGGCTTCTATAACGGCAACGCGGCCATGGCCATGCAGGACAGTGAACTCGGATACAACGGCACGAACAACGGCGACGGCACCAAGGGCGCCGGTCTGGGTGTGTACCACATGTTCGACAGGAACGGACAACCGAACGTCACCAGCGACGACAACATCACCGCCGGCGAAACGCTCAAGCTGCGTTTCAACACGGCGGTTCTGCTGACCTCCGTTGGACTTCGTTCAGAGAAACACAACTTCACGAGCTGGACACCGAATGCGGTGTTCGAGTATAGCATCGACGGTCTCGGCTGGTCGACTGGCGCGCTGGCCAACGGCGTCGGCACGCTGGCGATCAACCAGGTCTCTCAGGATTTCTACTTCCGCTACGCAGTGACTCCGGGTCAGGGCAAGGTCGCTGACCAGTTCTACATCAGCGCCGCCACCGTGACCGCCGGCGACCCGAACGTGGTCGTTCCAGAGCCGAGTACCTACGCGCTCATGGGCTTTGGCCTGCTGTCGCTCGGCGCAGCGGCGCGTCGGCGTCAAGCGAAGCAGAACGTATAACCCAACGCGGTGAGCGGCCGCGTGAACATAGGGCTCCGCCATCCGGCGGGGCCCTATTTCGTCGCGATGACCGCGTACGAGTGCTCTCTACCGGAACAGGTACAACACTCCCATCAGCAGCGCCACCACGGTCATCACTCCCGCGATCGCCCACGGCACCCACACCGGCGCATTCGCCAACTTTTCAACCACAGGCCCGCCGCCCGAGTGACGCGGCGTCATGTTGAGGCTCAGCGCCTTCACGATCTCGTCGCCACTGGCCGGCCGGTCATCCGGACGCTTGGCCAGCATGCGCACCACCACATCGGCAAGAGGCTTCGGAACATCCGGACGACGCACCAGCAGTGGCTCCGGCGGTTGCGTGGCGTGCGCTTCGATCACCTTTTGCGGTGAGCGTCCCGTAAACGGTGGATGCCCCGTGATCATTTCGTAGGCCACAACGCCCAAGGCATACAAATCGGCGCGGTGATCGAGTGACTGATCTCCCGCGCCCTGCTCCGGCGCCACGTAGGTTGGCGTGCCGAGACTCATCCCCACCTGCGTGATCCGCAGCAACTCCGTCTCCGACGTTGACGCACTGATGAGCGCCTTGCCGATCCCGAAGTCGAGCACGACCGCCTGTCCGTGAAAGAACATCACGTTCTCGGGCTTGATGTCGCGGTGCACGACCGCTTCTTCGTGCGCATAGGCCAGGGCGCGCGCCACTTCTTCAATAATGCGCAAGATGTCGTCGAACGCCATCGGCCGCTCACGATTGATGCGCTCACGCAGCGACTCACCGTCGACGAACGGCATGGTGTAGTAGAGATGCGCGCCGGCGAGTCCTGACGACAGCAGCGGCACGATGTGCGGATGCTGCAAACGCGCCGCGAGCGCGATCTCTCTCTTGAATCGCTCCGCTGACAGCGTCGCCGCGAGCTCCGGTGCCAGCACCTTGATCACGATGCGGCGACGCAGCGCGACTTCGGTGGCCACAAAAACGCGCGACATCCCACCGCGCGGCAACTCCCGCTCGATCGAGTACTGATCGGCCAGGGCGGCCTGCAATTCGGCCTGCAGCAAATCTGCAGTCATACCGCGACGTCCTCGTGCTAGCGTTTCACGAACGTGTAACTCTGTGCGGCCGGAACGGACACGCCGGATTTCTCCACTTCCAGCCCGATGGTGGCCTGCGGATTCACGCGAAAGACGGTGCCCGCTCGAGGTGGATTGCGTGAGTCGACCGATCCGTAGGTATAGTCGCCCGCGAGCCCGTCGCTGGTGGTAATCGCAATTGACTGACTCGCCGCACGCAGTCCGGCCCGCGTGAAGTCTCCGGCCGCCACCGCCTTCTCCAGCATCGCATGAATCGCGAAGGACACGAGATATCCGGCGTAATAGTAGAAGTCGGGCTCCTGGCCCGGCGAGTACGTGGCCTGGGCTGCTCGCATGGCACGCACGCCGGCGATGGACGTATCGCCCATCGCCGGGCCGTCCGCGGACATCCAGTAGTGCTGCACCAAATAGTCCTTGATCGGAGAGGCCGCGAGTGCGTGATGCCATGACGGTGATGTCCCGATCCACCGCGGCCTAAATCCCAGCTGCGCCGCTGTGCCCAGCACTTTTCCGGTGACGCTCGGCAGCGACGCGAGCATCACAATACCGCAGCCGGCATTCTTAAGCTGCGTGATCGGCGCGACAAAATCCTGATCATCCTGTTTGAACGTTGCCTTCACGGGAATCGAAAACCCCATCGCAGTCGCTAGATACTCCACTCCTTCTTCCGTCGCATTGCCGTACCCCGTCGCCAGTGACATGGTGCACACCGTTTGGCCCACGTGTCCGCCATCGGTCAGTGCATAACCCACACCGTTGATGGCCTGCAGTTGATAGGGTGAGCCCCAAGGGAGCAGATTCTCGTCGCGGACCCACTCCGCGTCAAAGGTCGTCGGCACCGCGATCACGCTGTCCTCAGCGAGCAGCGGCAGAATGCCGTTCACCTGATCAGTCCCAACGACAAGGCCGATCATGGCAACCTGATCTTTGAGCTTCTGATATTTCTGGGCGCCGGAGGACGGATTGGCGTATGTGATGTCTTCCGCCAATACCTTCACCGTGTATTTCCCGCCCACGCCACCGTCTTCGGCGTTGAGTCGATCGAAGTACGCCGTTGCACCGGCGAGTATCGGCCTTCCGATTACGGCTACCGCATCACTCAGCGGAACCAGCGCGCCAATGTAAATCGTATCGCCCGAAACGCCCGGCGTTCGCACCGCAGTCTCGTCGGCACTACCACCACACGCGCTGAGCAGCAGTCCAGCCAGAAGGCCGACGGTCGACGTCAGAACACGAGGGTGCGAATGACGCGTGGCGCACATTGACATGCAAATCTCCCGGGAAAGAGCGCAATTAGTACGAGAAGGGCCAGGACTTGAAGTAGCGCGTAGCCCGCCGCCACAGCTCGGCGAGTCCGAGTGGTTCAAAGAGCAGAAAGGCAATGATCAGGACACCGAACATCGCCTGATTCAGCGACTGGACCGTTAGCCCACCGCCGGTACCATCGGCGCTCACGAACGGCAGCGCGCCACTCACACTTTCGATCACCCGCGGCAGCAGCGTCAGAAAGACCGCCCCGAGTATGGACCCGTAAATTCGGCCGATCCCGCCAACCACGATCATGGCGATGAACTGAATGGAGAGGAAGAGTGAAAAATCGAGTGGGCTCACGTAACGCGCGTAGGAGGCGTACAATGCGCCGGCACAGGCTGCATAGCCGCTC
>Ga0163144_10010757_pt1 | contig 19454 bp, 19 predicted proteins | sample OliLak19BULKMAT1_FD_123175 | JGI IMG/M metagenome (GOLD analysis project Ga0163144, IMG submission 123175) | Freshwater microbial mat bacterial communities from Lake Vanda, McMurdo Dry Valleys, Antarctica - Oligotrophic Lake LV.19.BULKMAT1 | ecosystem: Environmental > Aquatic > Freshwater >... | reverse complement strand
TGTCGCGTCCAGCGCGGATTGGTCGATTCCTGCGGCAAGCCTTATGGCTCCTGTCCTCGGAATCGACCAATCCGCTCACCGTCAACGCGTATGTCTGTGTCCACTAAATCGAGGCAATCACAGTTATCGATTTTGGAGCGTATACACCAACAATCGCATTAGGCAGTTACACCGAGCGGGAACAATAGCGGTGCGAGCGAGGGGGCAATTTCTTCGAGTTGGGTGGTGACTCGCAGTGGACCCTTGGCCAGGGCGGAACGTGCGACGGTGACCCTGCGAACCGACGTCAAGGCGTCGAGGAGGCTTTCCATGCTGGCGTAGGGTGACTTGGTTTGCTGGGCGCGGCGAAACACACTGCATGCGAGTACATAGGCCAAAATGCAGATAAGGACGTGAACGTGCAGTTTCTGATCGGTCCAATGAAACTGGGGACGCAGGGCCAGGTGGAACGGATCCTTTAGATGGGCGAAGACCGCTTCGATCTGCGCCTGACCGTGATAGGCGGCGATGATCTGCGGCGTCGACCAGTCGTCTCGGTCGGTGATCAGGACCACCCGTCCAAGCGTGTTGTGGGCCAGTGCATCGAAGGCGGCCTGATCAAACTGGTAGGTCAGGCAGAGTTGAGGGTCCTGGCCGGTCAGCTCGTAGTGCAGCACCTCGCCCAGGTGCTGCCGGCCGTGGAGGCGCACTTCGATGTCGCGCTGAATGCGAGCGCGATCCCGTTTTTGTTTTCCCCGGCGCAGAGTCACTGCCAGGTCCTCCAACCAGCGCTGGGCCGAGGCCGCATGCTGGAGCACCCCGCGCATTTGTCCCTCACGCAGCCGCTCGGAAAGCAGTACAATCGCCGTGCGTTCGGTGCCCCAGATTTTGGTGCGCTCCCGATAGGCGCGCACCGTATCGCCGTCGGGCAGGACCACGGGTGAGAGTTGGAGATTGGCTCTTTCGACCAGCGCGCGCTGGCTGGCCGCGCTCAGGCCGGTGACGTAGTGCAGTTTGGCCGCGTCGACGAGCAACTGGTTACCACGGGAAACATTGCCTTTGTCGAAGACGATGGTCAGGTCCGTGACCTCGCGGTGCAGCTCGAAGAGCCGCTGGCGGATGGCCGGGAGCACCTCGGAAAAGCAGGCGGCGTCGGCCATGGCGCCGCCATAGGTCTGATGAAAAAGCGGCAAGCCGGTTTGCCGGGAGCACAGCAGTGCAACGCCGACCTGGCGCAGGTCATCGCGCTTCTGCTTGTTGTGGCCGCGGGCAGGCAGGGTGCAGTGCTCGTTGGTGGAAGCGATGAAGGTGAAGAAGTTCGTGGCGTCGAAGAGCAGCGTATCCAAGGGAAGTTCCAGCGAGGGATGCAACTTCTGGGTCAGAGCGCTTTCGATCCGCGAAATGCTCTCCACAGGAATTTGATCCATCTGGTCCCAAAAGTGCTGGCTGGTCAGCTGCTCGGTATCGACCCCGGCCAGCTCGCCGAGGGTGGTGGTGTTGGCCCAGCCGGCGAACCCCCGCTTGCTCGTGGCCTGGCAGGCGCGCCCGATGCTGGCGAGGGTCAGGGTCTGTCCCACCGTCAGACCGTCGTTTTTGACCGGCGGCTGCCGCGGGTTGGCTGCCGCGAGATCCGCGCCGGAGAGGCGCCGGCCGGTCGCCAGAAGCTCCCGGTCGATCAAACCCGCCAGATCAAGCTGGCCGGCCTGATGCCACAGAGCGGCGACCGCCCCGTGAGCGCGTGAGCGCAGGCGCAAAGCATCTGATGCCTGAAGACGCGCCAGCAAGTCGTCGGCCTTGCCAAGATACGCGATTGGAACCGGCCGGGGCTTCCCGTTTACACGACGTGATTGCACGATGTGCCAGTAAGTGTGGCCACGGACTCGACGGGCTTGCAGGCTTGCCATGCTGTTGTTGTATACGTTAACACTATGGGCAAGGTCAACAGCATTTTAACCACACAAAACGTGTAGTTTACTCAGCAAGCATTGCGCTGCTGAGGCCGTTCCGTTCGCGATAAACCGACATGGAGATCGAATCGGTTGTTGTATACGTTACCTCCCGCCGGTCGACTAGCCTTAAGTATCTCAACTCTAGGATGAACCGTTTGCGGCGGATGTCCGAAACCCCTCCCGATTCCCGCCCCGCGGTAAACTCACGCTAGCCGTCCGGTGTAGGCGGCTTGGCCAAGGCCGCAGGCTGGGTTCCTCTGCCGTGCCCTACGGAACCGGATTCCGCGCCAGCGAGATCAGATGCAGTGGCCGCACGCGCTCCGTTGCGAGCGCGGACCAACCGGTCTCGATGAGAGCGGCTTGCATGAGCTCGAGATCGAAGACATGGTGATGCAGGCAACGGTTTTCGGGATTGCGACGGGCGCGGCGGGTGAAGTCCTCCAGCGAACCTGCGTGGGAGTCGCGACCCAGATCGTGCAGCGAGAGGATTTCCTCGAGATGAGTCAGATCGTCCTCGCCGATGTTTCGGTCTCGGTCTTCTCGAAGATGATGGATGGTAGTCACCGGCCGTCGGTGATCAAACGTGCGCGTGGGATCCGGCAAGAGGAGCAGAAGATGGCCCCCGGGGCGAACAACCCGGCGCCACTCGGCAAGTGCGGCGAGGGGATTGGCGACATGTTCGAGGCAATGCGAGGAGAGGATGAAGTCGTAGGAGTAGTCGCTCAAGCCATGGAGCGCGGTCGCCTCGCGGAGGAACTGAATTCCGGGCGCCTTGGACGGGTGAAAGACAAAAGGTCCGCCCTCGCGCAGCCCGGCTTCCCATGCGGTGTTGGAAGTGAAGTTGACGTTGTCGATGGAGGGCGCGGCGTCGTAGATGGGTAAGAGATTTTTCGCCGAGAAGACTCGGCTCGGTCCGCCGATTTCCAGGCATCGCGCATTTCGGGTACGTTCCAGAACGTTCGGTCGCAGATCTGGGCGTTCGGGAAAGAGCCGGTCGTAAACCGCACTGATCATCCATGCCGGACCGCCATGCCGCAACCGGTGGAGCAGCCGCCGCGCGGCGGAATGCATGGCTGCAGTAGTTTGAGTTGTGGGTTCGGGCGGCATCGACGAGCGAATCGCAGGCGAAACAGCGTCGCTTGAGTCGGGCATCTTTGCCAGAGTGAAAACGTTTCCGAGCCGGAGCGATCCCGTTGGTCCCGTGAGAGTTTGACCTCACTCGCCCTCTAGCCAACTCTTTGACTCCGATGTGTGCCGCTCCCGTTCGACCCCATGTAGCCATTCGCCCTGACCGAGGCTGGGCGGCGCTGCACCTCGGGGAGCTTTGGGAGTACCGGGATGTCATGGTGATGCTAGCGGTGCGGGATATCCAGCTGCGGTACAAGCAAACCGCTTTGGGGGTGGTGTGGGTGGTCCTGCAACCGTTGGTGGCCGGCTTGGTGTTCGCCGTGATCTTCGGAAGATTTGCCAAACTCCCAAGCGGCGGGCAGCCCTACCTCCCCTTTGTTTTCGCCGGGCTGCTGGGATGGAACCTTTTCGCGGGGATTTTACAACGAGCCGGCAACAGCCTCGTGGCGGAGGCGAAATTGATCAGCAAGGTCTATTTTCCGCGTCTGTTGATACCATGTGGTGCCGCTGCTGCGGCTCTCGTGGACTATGGCGTATCCTTGGTCGTGATGCTCGGACTGTTGCTTTGGTACGGCATTTGGCCTGGCGAATGGCTGCTGCTTCTGCCGCTGATCACGGTGCTGACGCTGGCTCTCGCCGTGGGGCTAAGTCTTTGGGTATCCGCACTGAACGTCCGCTATCGGGACTTCATGTATGCACTGCCCTTTCTCATTCAGATACTGATGTATGCGTCGCCTGTTGTGTATGGCCTTGAGCTGGTGCCAACTGCCTGGCGGACCCTTTTTGCGATCAACCCGTTGGTGGGACTGCTTGAAGGGGGGCGTGCGGCGTTTCTTGGAGGAGGCGGTGACGTGGGGCTGTTCTTGGGGATTTCGGCGCTTTGGGCGGCGATTGCCTTGGTCAGCGGCACCTTGTTTTTCCGGCGAGTGGAGCGAGATTTTGCCGATAACCTCTGACGCGAGTCATGTCTCAACCGATCATCCGCTGCCGAGGTCTGGGCAAGTGTTATCCCCTGCGCCACAACCGTGCGAAGAGAGGATACCGCACGCTCCGTGAGGATCTCCTCCGGCTACCAGGGCGACTTTGGACGGCCATCGCGGCGCCGAGTGAGATACCGGACGATTTTTGGGCATTGCGCGATGTCACGTTCGACGTGGAGCCGGGCGAGGTTCTTGGCATTATCGGTCGGAACGGTGCAGGCAAAAGCACCCTGCTGAAGATCCTCAGCCGGATCACTTCCCCCACGACCGGCGAGGTCGATTTGTATGGCCGGGTGGGATCACTGCTGGAAGTTGGGACGGGCTTCCACCCGGAACTGACTGGCAGGGAGAACATTTTCCTCAGTGGCGCGATGCTGGGAATGCGGCGGCACGAGGTCCGCGACCGCTTCGACGAGATTGTTGCGTTTGCCGAGGTGGAGAGATTTGTCGACACCCCCTGCAAGCACTACAGCAGCGGAATGTACACGCGTCTCGGATTCGCGGTTGCCGCCCACCTTGAAACCGCGATCCTCCTCGTCGACGAAGTTCTGGCGGTGGGTGACGCCAATTTTCAGCAACGCTGCCTTGGAAAGATGGCGGCGGTTGCCAAAGGAGGGCGGACGGTGCTCTTCGTCAGCCATAATCTTGGGGCGGTGGGAAGCCTGTGCCCCCGGGCTCTGATGTTTGACGAAGGCGGACTGCAGCAGGATGGACCAAGCCGGGACGTGATTGAAGGCTATCTGGCCCGGGTGGCACAAACGACCGGGCCTGAGGTCGCCGGGTTGATGGGCAAAGGACCGGGCTGGGTGCGTTCGGCGCGCCTGTGCGATGAGGCGGGGTTGATTCGACGCGTATTCTCCATGACCGAGCCGATTCGGGTGGAGTGTGAAGTGACGCTCAGACTGGCGAGTACCTACACCCTGAGCGTGCAGATCAAGGAGTTCGATTTCAGTCCGATCGTTCACTGCACCACGGGAGACGCCGGGTTCGTCATGCCCGAAGGGCCGGGCGACTTTCGCATCGGCATCACCGTCCCGCCCCTCCAATTGTATCCTGGACGCTATTGGGTGCGGCTGGCGCTGACGGACACACTTTCCGGAGTCCAACACGAGCTGGATCGCCTGGGTGTGCAGGTCGAGCAGGACTTTTCGCTTTGTGCGCGACCCTTGCCACGTCAGGCCGGTCTTCTCTTTCGCCGGGCACATTGGTCGCTTCTCGCTCCGTCCTCAGCTCCTTCTTCCCAAACGACCGATTCCTGATCATGGCTTCTCCGACCCGTTTCCTTGTCGTGACCAGCATCCATCCGCCGACCGAGGCGGTCCTCGCCTATGCGGACCGGCCGGACTGGAGGGTCGTTTTGGTGGGGGATCGAAAAGGGCCGGTTTCGGTTTCGGATCCTCGCATCGATTTTCTCGATCTCGACCGGCAGAAGTCGTTGGGTTTTGAGTATCCCGCCCATTGCCCGGAGAATCACTACGCGCGAAAAAACGTGGGTTATCTCTACGCCCTGTCGCGTGGAGCCGAGATCATTGCGGAAACGGATGACGACAATTATCCCTTGCCTGGGTGGGGTGGCGTCCTTGATTTTGCTCCCTCCGCGGTGCGGACCTTTGCGACGGCGCGTTACTTCAATGTCTATCGGGAGTTTACCGATGTCGAGGTGTGGCCGCGGGGATTTCCTCTGCGTGAGGTGGTGGCGTCGCGCACTGCTCCGGCGCGGGTCAAGCGCCAGCCAGCGAAGATCGCGGTCTGGCAGGAGCTCGCGGACGATGATCCGGATGTGGATGCGATCTACCGTCTGACGCGCGGAGGTGAGGTTCGTTTCCGCGCTGCTGAAAGGCTGGTGTTGGAGCGGGGGACATATTGCCCTTTCAACTCCCAGAATACCTTCTGGAGCCGCGCGGCCTTTGCGGCGCTCTTTCTCCCCGGAAGCGTGAGCATGCGCTACTGCGACATCTTTCGTGGTTATGTGGCCCAAAGGCTGTTCTGGCAGCAGGACCTTCGTTTGGGGTTCGGACCGGCAACCGTGCGGCAGTTGCGCAACCAGCACGACCTGATGCGCGACTTCGCGGATGAAGTCACGATGTACCGGGAGATAGAATCTGTGGTTAACGTGCTGGAGTCACGGGAGCCGGTTGGCACCATGGGAACCGGTCTCGTCGAGCTGTACGAGGCGCTGGCGGCGGCTCGATTGATCCCCGTTGAGGAGATCGTGGCAGTGAAGGCTTGGCTGTCCGATCTGAGGCGTTTGGGACTGGAATCATGAAACGGCGATCCGGGATCTTTCTTGCCTGCGACACGCTGCCAGGGAACCCGTGGTCGCGCGACCGGATTCCCGCGATCCGCCAGGCATTGACCGGACGGAGGCACGAGATTGTCGACATTTATGATTTCGGATCCGAGCATTGCGCCCATCACGTCCATCGGATCAAGGCGCACCAAGTCTTCAAGGACCGTGACCTCGGAGAGCTCAACCGGGTTTTCATTGAGCGCGTGCGGCGCTCGGGATGCAGCATTGCGGTATTGGGGACGGTGGACAACTACGGCCTCTTTCTTCTGCCGGAGACGCTGCGCACGCTTCGCCGCGAAGGGATTTTTACCGTCGGAATCCTCGGTGACGATGAGTTTAATTTTCCCCACCATTGGCCGTGGGTCTTTATCTTTGATCGGGTGGTGGCGTATGTGAAGCACGTGGTGGACCGGTACAATGCGCTCCGGCCCGGGGTTTGCCACTATTTGCCGAACAGCTGTCACTTCGTGGTGTCCGAGTTCGATCGTTTGCAGGTGCCTGAGGAAGAGAAAAAGCATGACGTTGCGTTGTTTGGCGCGGTGTTTCCGGCGCGGCTGCGTTTGGTCGAGCGGCTGGCCTCCCGCGGAGTGCCGTTGTCGCTCTTTGGGGGGAAGGGCTGGTTGGCATCGCCGTTGCTGGCGCCCTTTTACCGGGGGTTCGTGCCTTCGGATGCCTTCGACCGCACGGTTCGGGAATCGCGGGTGGTGCTGGCGTTGCTGGAAGACCACCTTACGGGCGCGCCCCACATGAACACCAAGATTTGGGAAGCGGTGAGAAATGGACAGATGTGTTTGTCCACCCGATACACACCACTCGTCGAGCACTACGGGTTGGTCGAGGGAGAGGACATTCAGTTCTACGATTCGCCGGATGACCTTGCGGATAAGGCGAAGCATTTCCTTGCCCGGCCCGGGAAGCGGCGGGAGATGGCCAGGCGGCTCTTCAACAAGGTGCGCGAACGGTTCGCCTACTCAGACCTGTACGATCGCCTCTTTGGAGAACTTGAGGCTGAGCAGGAGAAGGGTGTGGACCTGATCCCTGATTCCGCGCCCCCGGGAGTGACGTTGTTGGGCGCGCCCACGGGCGAAGATGAGCGGGCAGGCTTTCCCGTCTGGCGCTTTCCCCGTACTCGGGGTTGGCGACAACGCGTGGTGGAGCTCTTTCACGAGCGTGTTGCCACGAGCCACGTCATTCTCACATCCGGGGGGTTCGGCTATGATCCCTGCCTGAATGCTTTGTTGACCCGTGGCTCCAAAGTGTGCGGCGGAGTGATTCGGCTGCGCAGCTCAGGAGACAATACGGGCCGGTGGGACACGCTGCTTTGGCAGTCCGACGCGTTTGTCAGGATCATGCTTCAAGGAAACCTGCAGGACCGATTGCGGGCCCAGGCGGCGCCCCTCGGCTTTATCCGCACGATTCTGGCGACTCGCCGGACCTCTGCCAGCAGTCGAGGCGCGCTGTGGGCGCAGGCCGACGCGTGGCTGGCGCGTGCCGGGCGGCGGGCTTTGATTCGACTCTCGAAAAGTGTCGGAAGCGAAGAGAGCGCTCCGACGCGCACAGCATGAACTCCGAGACCTCAGCCCCGGTTTCCCTTCGTCGGCACCTGTCCGCCTGGGCGAACCGCCTGCGTGGCCGGGAGGATCCCAATCTGCGCGCGGCACGCCAACATCGGTCCTTTGACGCGATGTCCGGCATCCTTGCGTGGATGTTGTCGTACGCGGGCGATCGTGTACCTCGCCCGGGTGCAAGCCGTGGACGTGCGCTTGAGATCGGTACCGGTCAGTTCATGGCCCACGCTGCCGGGCTCCACGTTTGTGGCTATGAGCGAGTTCTGACCATCGACCGCTACCGCCAAGTTTCAATTCCGCTGGTCCGGGCGAGCATGGAGAGTCCCGTGCTGTCGCGTCGCCTGCTCAGCCCCTTCGTCAATCACGACGATTTCGTTGGCCGTTTGGGTCGTCTTGAAGCCACCGGCTACGATCCTTCCGGGCTGGCTCGGGTGGGGGTCGAGTATCGGGCACCGATGGAAGCGGTCGCGCTGTTGGAGCAGCCGGAGCGTTTCGACCTAGTCTTCTCCTACACGGTTTTGGAGCATGTGCCGCCCCAGGAGATTGCGGGACTGCTCTCGGCGAGCGCGCGGCTCCTCGCGCCGGGTGGGGTGGCGTTGCATTTTGTGGACATGGAAGATCACCGGGATCCCCGTACGGCACCCTTCGCCTTTCTCGCTCCCGGCGAAGCTTGGGGTGAGGCGGCCTGTGGAGAGCGTGGCAATCGACTTCGGGCCTCCGAGTGGCGGCGGTTGTTTCGGGAAGAGACCCCGCTGGATTGGAGTTTTCCGTACGCCCCGGTGCGACATGGCGCGCCCCTTCCGGAGCAGATCGATCCGCGGGTAAAGGCGGTCGACGTGCTGGATTTGCGCACCACCGCTTTGGTGGCCATGGCCATCGCCCCTGATTCGCCCCAATGATAACTCGGTACCGGATTCATTCGTTGGCCGACGTCTGGCTGGAGCCGACCGTGAAGGAGCACGTACGCGCCTCAATTGCCTTCCAGCTGGACCACTTCCGGACGGACGATCGATCGACGGCGATGGCGGCGGGAGCGGCGCGTTTGCGGTTCGCCCCCTATTCGTCCTTCACTGGAGAGGCACCGGTTCACTTTCATCTGGTCAAGGGGAGTGTGGGGCGATGCCTGCACGCGCCCCACGCGCGCTACGCGATTGTCGTGACACCCGAGGGCTTTGACGTGTTTTCCGATACGGGTGAAACGCTGATAAACATCTTGGTCCAGCTCGTTTCCCTGCGGCGGGGAATGACCTTTTTGCATTCTGCTGGCTGGGTGGATTCGGACGGACGAGCGACTCTGCTCCCGGGGCCTGGAGGGGTTGGCAAAACGGCGTTGCTCAGCGCGGGGGTGCTGAGGCATGGCGTATCCGTCTTGGGTGATGACCTCGTACTGATTGGTCAGGAGGCCCGGGTCTTGTCCTTTCCGCGTGCATTTGTACTCAAGCCTTACCACCGCAATCAGTTTCCCGGACATTTCCCGGTTGCCAGTCAGAGCCGCCGGGCCTGGCTCGGCCCCGTGATGCGGTTTGCGCAAGAGAATGTCCCCTTCCGAGGAGTCCTTAAGTCCCTCGCTCGGCGGGCGGGTCGGCTGGAGGCGACATCGCTATGGATGCAGCAGGGCTTCACCGGCCCGGATCTTTTTCCTGTTCCGGTCGCCACGCTTTTTGGCAACGACCGCGTGGCGGATAGCGGAAGGGTGACCCGGGTAATTTATCTTGAGCGTCACGACCGACCAACGTTTGACCGGGAAGACCTTTCGCTTGACTCCTTGGTGGTGCGATCGATGGCTGTGCTTCAGCACGAATGGGTGGATTTTGGGCGGTGGTTCAACCAGATGGCTGCTTTCGAATTGTTTCTGTTACCCGACTATTTCCGGTCGGTTGAGGATTCGATTCGATCCGCGTGTGGCGCGGCGGAACGGGCGCTGGTGCGCATTCCCGCGTCTGCGTCACCGGACGAGCTGGAAGCTTGGTTTGAACAGCGCTTTGGCTTTGTCGATCGGAGGTCCTCAACCGCCGTTCTAGGATCGGGCAGGGAGATGCATGGCTAGAGCCGACCAGTTCCAAGTCGCCATGAGTACGTCGCCGCTGATTTCCGTGCTCTTGCCCGCACGCAACGCCAGTCGCTTCATTGATCAGGCCTTGGAGAGTGTGCTCGCCCAGACGGAGCGCGACCTTGAAGTGGTTGTGATCAACGACGGATCGACCGATGATACGGGAGAGCGTGTGCGTGCGTGGGTGACGCGTGACGCTCGTTGCCGGATCTTTACGGCGGAGGGAATCGGCCCGGCTGGGGCGCTCAATGTGGCGTTGCAGCACGCCCGCGGAACGCTGTTGGCGCGAATGGATGCGGACGATATCAGTTTGCCGACCCGTCTGGCCCGTCAACGAGCCCGGTTCGAAAGAAACCCCCGGTTGGTCGCCTGTGGCACGTGGGCCCGCACCTTTGGTGACGCTGGAACCCACACGTGGAGGCCTCCGATTACCGACGGAGCGATTCGCGCCCGATTGATCTTCGACTCCCCTTTGGTGCATCCGACGGTGATGATGCGCCGTGCAGCCATTGATGTCTTCCGGCCCGTTTATCGCGCGGAATTTGGTCGGGCGGAGGATTATGATCTTTGGGAACGCCTGCAGCGGCGGGGAGAAATGGAGAACCTTCCCGAGGTGCTGCTGCGCTACCGGATGCATGCCGCGCAAGTGACGGTTACTGCCCGCTCGGACAGCGTTGCCGGAGCCGCGCAGGTTCGTCAGCGGCTCCTCGTCAACTGGTGGCCTGCGTTGTCTGCTGATGATCACGCTTGGCATCACACCCTCAGTGCCGAGCTTTTCGCGCCAACGAGGGCGATGCTCGATCGCGCTGAAGCGTGGCTGCGGCGACTGGATGAGCATCACCGGACCCGCTCTCTCGCCTCTGAGTCGGAGTGGAGGCTCACCCTGGCGAACAAGTGGTGGGAAGTCTGCCGCCGGTGTCGGGTCCTCGGTCCGGTTACACTGGGACGTTTTTTGCGGTCTCCTTGGGGAGGTGTTTCCTCCGTACCGGCACTTCGGATACTCCGACTCGTGGTTGAGACTCTGCAGGCAAGGACGAAAGCCTTTTCTGCATGAAGGTCGCGTTCGTCCTGCCGGGAGGTGCCGGAGAGCCGGCCGGGGGTTCGCGCATGATTCTGCGCTATGCCAACGCGCTCGCGGCTGGGGGGTGGGCGGTCACGATCCTCATGCCGGCGGATCTGGGCGAGGCTCCGTTTTTGCGTCGTGCGCTCCGTCATGGACGGTTTTGGACCTGGCGGTTCACCCGAGCCTATCGACCCACTCGGTGGATGACGATTCACCCGCAGGTCAGGCTTTCCTGGGTGGCTGATCTTGGTGTGTCGCATGCGCCCTGCGCCGACTCGGTCATCGCGTCGTCCGTCCGAACAGCCGAGGCGATCGCCTGCTGGCCCGATTCCGCCGGTCGGAAATTCTATCTTGTCCAAGGATATGAGACGTGGGATTTTCCGCCTGACCGAGTCAGGGCGTCGTGGCGATTGCCCATGACCAAGCTCGCGGTTTCAGACTGGCTCTGCGAGCTGATCGCGTCTTCGGGCGAACGCGCCGTCTATTTGCCGAACGGACTCGACCACGTCGCTTTTGGACGGGATCGCCCCGCGGAGCGCCGCGCCGCCGGACAGATTCTCTGGCCACACCATTGGCTCGCGCAGAAAGGCTCGGATGACGTGGTCGCTGCATTGGCCAAGGTTCCAGGTCTGCAGCTCGTGGCATTTGGGACCGCTTCAGCGCGGCTTGGATGGCCATCTGCGATAAGGTATTTCAAGAATCCGTCCCAAACGCGATTACGTGGTCTTTACAACGAGGCATCGATGATGATCGCGCCGAGCCATGAGGAAGGTTGGGGACTGCCCGCCTGTGAAGCGCTTCAATGTGGGTGCGCGTTGGTGGCAACGGATATCCGGGGACACCGGGAATTTCTGCGAGAGGGACACAATGCGTTGCTCTACCCGCCTAGTGACGTCCTTGCGTTGCGCACTGCGGTGGAGCGTCTGATGGCGGATGAAGACCTTCGCTTGCGACTGGCGCGCAATGGCGTGGAAGACATGAAGGCGCTTCAGTTTGGGCCGTGCGTGGAGCGTTTGCAGAGGTGTCTGGGTTCGGAGGGCGAAACATGAGCCTTTCGGGGGTGGAAAAATCCCTTCCGGTGTGCGGAGTGGTCGTCGTCTTCCATCCTGAGCCCGCCATTACGCAAACGCTGCAGATTCTCGTCGAGGAGTGCGGCCGAGTCCTGGTGGTCAACAATGGATCGGAAGCAGGACTTTGCGCGCGGATGGCTGAGGTTCCTGGCGTCGAGGTTCTCACGTTGTCGTCCAACCTTGGCGTCGCAACGGCGCTCAATCGCGGTGCCTCGAGGGCCCATGAACTGGGTTTTGCCAAGATGGTCACGTTTGATCAGGACAGTCGACCGCGTGCCGGTTTGGTTCGATCGTTGCTGGCGACGCAGCATCGTTTCCCTCGTGCGGCGGTGGTCGGTCCGCGGATCGAGGATGCCGTCCCCGGTGCCCATCCGTACCGTTGGGTTCGCCGGCATCCGCGTTGGCCAGGGCTCTTCGAGCGGGTTGATTCATGCCGGGGGGATCTTGCGGAGGTGACGATGATGGTCACTTCCGGATCGCTTGTCGATCTTGCCGTATGGGCGGGGCTCGATGGATTTGATGAATCCCTTTTTATTGATTATGTCGATACTGATTACTGCCTTCGGGTCATCCAGAGTGGACGAACGGTGGCGGTTTCTGCGGAGGCTGTTTTGGAGCACCGCCTTGGCGATCGCCAGTCAGAGGAGGTGCTTGGTCACGATTTTCGACCCACCCATCACGCTGCCTTTCGCCACTACTTCATGGCGAGGAATCGGATCGTCGTATGGAAGCGTCATGCCATCACGCAACGACATTGGGCTCTGTTTGACGCAGCCTTTGCCGTTTACAACTGCTTCCGCGTCCTCGCCTTTGAGCCGGGCAAGGGCAGGAAGTTAAGGGCGATGCTCCTCGGCACCTGGGACGGTCTGTGTGGCTGCAGCGGACCGCTTCCGGAGCGGCGGCGTTGCATCGCCGAAACACCAAAGAGAGGCGGATAGGCGTGAAACCGATCCTCACCATTATCATTGTCTCCTATCGCTCCCGCGAGGAGATCGGGGCGAGTTTGGCCTCATTGCCCCGCGAGGCCCTGGGGCGTCCGGTCGAGGTGGTCGTGGTGGACAACTTCCCGGGTGACGGCACCGGCCGTTTTGTGCGGGAAGCTTACCCCTGGGTCGCGTACCTCGATCCGGGGGCGAATCTGGGTTTTGGCCGGGCCAATAATCTGGGATTTTCCAGGACCAAGGGCGAGTGCGTGCTCTATCTGAATCCAGACACGGTCGTGAATCCCGCCGCGATTGAACATTGTCTTCGGCGGGTCCTGGCGGAGCCGGAGATCGGGCTGATCTCGCCGCGGCTTGAGCTCGCGGATGGGACGATGGATCTGGCCTGCCGGCGATCGATCCCCACGCTTTGGGACGGGTTTTGCCGGGCGGTAGGGCTCGCCGGTTGGTTGCCGCGGGTGAAGGCGTTCGCCGGGTACAACCTGACCTACTTGCCGGTGGACGGAACGTATGACGTTGGCGCGATCAATGGGGCGTTCATGCTTGGCCGCCGCGAGGTGCTGGCGGCGTTGGGAGGATTCGACGAGGCCTTTTTCATGTATGGCGATGACCTGGATCTCTGCATTCGGGTGCGTCAGGCGGGATTCCGGATCGTGTACGATGGAAGCCACGCCATCACCCATCTGAAGGGTTTGAGCGTCGCGAAGGACTTTGAACGCATGTCGGCGGCGATCTTCGACGCCAATCGCGATGTTTACCTGAAGCATTTCAATCCCGGGAAATCAAAATGGGTTGAATGGAAGTACCGCGCGGCGTTCGGACTCTGGAAGCGCGTGGCGCTATGGAAAGCCGCCCTGAGAGGACACCGCCGGGTTCGCCCAGCGTAGGCGGCCTCGCGGAGGCCGCGGGACTTTTCGGATCGAAGACTGGGCGTAAGGAACGCAGCGACGAGCCGGGAGGCGGATGCCGGAGGACGGAACTTTTACCACAGAGGGCGCAGAGGCGCAGAGACGGAGGCTGGATCGCGGATCCGACGGATGGGGAATCCAAACAACCGGTTTGAAGGATTTCTCTGTGAACTCTATGCCTCTGTGGTGAATACGGATTGATGATCGGAGTCGGGAGGTTTCCGCATGGGGGCACAGAGGCGCGGGGGGAAGACCGGCGACGAAAAACCTTTCAGGCTTATGCTGTTCTCAGTTCTCTCCTGTGAAACGATCGATCCGATTCGGCATTTTACAGGAAGGAACAGAGACAACGGAGATGGGAGATCAGATGATGGATGACGAAACGTTTGGTTTGAGCACCTGCCCCCGACCGAAAACGGCGGTCAGACGTAAGGGCGCGCCAGCGGCAGGTGACCGAGTCCTGTTCGTCTCAGAGCAGATCGTAGACTTCCAGTAGAGCTGCACCGGAGCTGCCGGAAGGCCCGGTCAATTGCGCGGTGTAGGCGCCCGCTGGCAGGGTAATCCTGAGCGCGGCGTCGCGCGATCCGCTCGCGAGGGGAAAGGCGCCGACCTGACGGAACGTATCCGACCCGGACGACGCTTCGATCCAGTTATCATTCTCACCGAGGACGCGCCCGCCTTCTGCGTAGATCGTCAGCCGGGGATCGGCGAGGAGGTTGGCGACGTTGAAGGCCGCCAATCCAGGTCCAACGCCTCGGATGAGCAAGGTTTTCAGCGAATCACCCCGAATCACGAAGCCGACGATCAACGGCCGATCGGTGCTCCGCACCTCATAGCGGGCGGACAGATTGATCAGACGGGATGACGCCTCGGGATTGGTGTCGGCATCGTAGATTTCAACCAGGAGAGCCCCTTCGGCTGCCGAGGCACGGGCCGTGTAGGCGTCTGAGAAGACCAAGGAGGAAAGGGCGGCATCCTTCGAATCGGCATTGAGCGCAAACGCGCCCACCTGGACGAAGGCCTGCGCCAGCGAGGCGGTTCCGCCCCAGTTGTCGTTGTCCACCACGAACGTCTGACCTCGGAAGAGGTCGAGCCGGGGATCGTCTGCCGGGGAGGGGACGCCGAAGAGCGCGAGTGAAGGACCGATGGTGCGGATGAGCACGGACTTTGCGCGATCGCCTTGGTTCACAAAGCCGAGGATCAGCGGCGCACTGTCAACGTCCACCTGCGCGCGGACGGAGAGGTTGATCAAACGAGAGGCAGGTGTGATGGTCAGGTGCGCCACGGCGCTCGTGACCACTCCGCCGTCGTTGCTCAGCCTCACCGTGTACGAGCCGGAATCCGAAGGACCCGCGGAAGGGATGATCCAAGTGGCGCCGGTCGCCCCGATCACCGGAGCCCCATCCTTGAACCACTGGTACGTGAGTGCGGACGCGCTTGAGGCAACGACGCTCAGGGAGACGCGGGTCCCGGCAATGGCGGTTTGCGCGGACGGCTGTACCGTGATGGTCGGAGGGACGGGAGCCGGGTTGACCGTGAGGAGGGCGGAGAGACTCGTGACGGAACCACTGGGGTTGGTGATGAGAACGGTGTAAGCCCCGGCGTCCGCGGCCTGAACGTTCGGCAGGACGAGGGAAGGGCTGGTGGCGCCCGGGAGCGAGATCGCGTCCTTGCGCCACTGATACGAAGGCGCGGGCACGCCGGTCGCGGTGACGGAAAACGTGACGGTCGCCCCGGCGGTGACGATTTGACTGGCGGGTGGCTGCGTGATCGCCGGAGCGATCGAGCCATTGGAGCTGGAGGCGATGGTCGCATCGATCCAGGCTACGTTTGACGAGACCCGGGTGAGATAAAAAGCGCCCCGGACGCTATTGAAAAAACTGATGGCGGTCCATGGCCCGGCACTGGTGCCGATGAAGAGACCACTGACGTCGAAGATTGCGCCGACAAAACCCGGACCGGCGGCGGACGTCGCGTAGTAGCCGTCGACATACGCGCCGAGGCCGGCCAGCCGCCACGTGGTCCCATCCTGGATAAACGCGGGACCGCTGGAGTCGCCAACGGTGAAGAAAGCCTCATTTTCAACCCCGGGAGCATCGAATTTCGCCGCCAGCACGGACCCCCAGCCGGCGACGTTCGGGAGGACGTCCATGATGACATTGCGCCCCCACCGCATCCGGCCGTCCCCGGGCCCAAACTGCCACCCCTTGAGCGCGCCATTGACCCGAACCTCGGGCCCGCGGGTGACGCCCCGTCCAAAGACGATGATGCCTTTGCCATTTTCGTCCTGAGTCCGGTAGAGAGGGGCCCAGTTTGGAAAGGTGCCCTGGACTTTCCAGAGACGGAGATCGGAGCCGGGGTTGTCGAAGTAGGCGGTGGCGGTGTAGCTGACGCCGTTCAGCGTGAAGCTGTCGCCGGCCGCTCCGCCGACGTGTTTGGCGGCGAGGAAGTGACTCGGACCGACGGCGGTCCCCTGAAAACCACCCCAAGTACCGACCCACTGCCACCCGCTATTGGCGAGGGCACCGGCGGGGGCGGTGGTGTTGTGGTTGAGATCGCCGGTGGAGTAGAAGATGACGGCGAAGGCCGGCGGGCAGACGGGGAGGAGACTCGCGAGAAGAAGGAGCCGGGTGAGGAAGCGTGCGAACCCGCCCTGGAACCCGCAACGGCGCAGGTGTTCGGCAGAAAACGTCGTGGCGTGGTTCACGGGCACCCTAAGACCCGTAGGGGCTGCCTGTCGGGAGGCAAGGCCAAGCGGGTGACGGTCTACGGAGTCAAGCGCGATGACGCGACGACGCGAAGGTCGATCGTGAAGGGGACTCAGTTGGTGGCCGTTGGACTGACCGAGCTCGCCGCGCCTAGGCCCTTTGTTGATCCCACTCACCACCCACTGCATTCCTTCAACCGCGCTCTCGCTTTCAGTGCGAAGTTGGAATCGCGCGGGAGTGTCGTAAAAGGTATGGAAATGGCGCTTTACAGGAAGCGCGATTGCACTAGGTTCGTCGCGTGAAATTTGAATTCGATCCGAAGAAATCGGATCGAACGAAGGCCGACCTGAACCGGGGAGTTGATTTTGAAGAAGTACAGGCGCTGTGGCGCGATCCAGAACGTGTCGAAGTACCGCTTCCGTTTGAACGGGAACCAAGGATTGCCGTCATCGGGAGGATTGGACTGAGCCTTTGGACAGCGATTGTGACGCTTCGAGGCGAAACCATTCGGATCATCAGCGTGCGTTGAGCGCATCCGAAGGAAGAGAAAATTTATGAACAGACCTGATCGTATTGTCCGTCAAGATGGCAAAGAGACCCTTTCGGCGGCGGAGTTCGACCGGCGCTTCGAGGCGGGCGAGGATCTCTCGGCGTTTATGGACCTGGCTAAAGCGACCCGTCCGGTTCGGCAAATGCAGAGGGTGAACGTCGATTTCCCCAAGGCCTTCTTGGCCGAGATTGACCGGGAGGCCGAGCGGATCGGAGTGCCCCGGCAGGCCTGGATTAAAACCGCCTTGGCCGGCGCTCTCCGGAGACTCTCTTGAAGACGGTAGGAGGGGGGGCAGTGGACGGTGGCGGAATGCGAGGCCCGGACCGGTGTCCACTGACTACCGACCACCGGCTACCGGCTCGGGTTCGATCTCTGCGAGCTCCTGTTCAACGCCGATCCTAGCGGACTCTTGACTTTCAGGCCAGTTATTCTAGCCTGAATTGCATGAAGATTACCGACATCTCGATCGGAGCATTTGAGGCCAAGAACACCTTTTCCGAGCTGTTGGAGCGCGTGGGGAGGGGGACGGAGTTTACGATCACCAAGCACAACCGGCCGATCGCACGCCTCGTCGCCGCGACTGAGCCCTCGCTCCTGCAGCGGCAAAAGGCCACCGCTGAGCTTCGCCAGCTGCGTGGGCGCTACAGCTTGAAAGGCCTTTCGATGCGCCTGCTGATTGATGAGGGGCGGCGATGAACGAATTCGTGCTCGATTGCTCGGCCACGATTCCCTGGGCGTTTGCCTCGGAATCGACCCTGGAGACGGACGCCCTGCTGGATACGCTGACTGCGGGAGGCAAGGCGTGGGTTCCCGCCCTCTGGCACCTTGAAGTTGCGAATGTGCTTCTGGGTGCCCAAAGAAAGGGGCGGATCGATCGGGCCGGGATCGAAGTGTTTCTTTCCACGCTGACGCTCTTTGATATCGAAGTGGATCCCGAGACCTTGGCGGTGGCCTGGAGCAAGACCCTCGCTTTGGCGGAAAGGTTCGGCCTGACGGTGTACGACGCGGCATATCTCGAGCTCGCACTCCGCCGTGGGCTTCCGCTCGCTTCACTAGATACCCAACTCCGCAACGCGATAACAACAGCCGGAGGACACTGCCTGCCTCTCTGACGCTTCGACTTGGCGAACGCGGGGGAGTGGGGCAGTTGTAGGCGGTCCCGCATACGCGGGAAGGCCGCGATTGGGCGACCGCCCAACCGGAGAGATGGAGTGGACGGTAGACGGGGGACGGTTCGACACCGTCTACCGTCGCCTGTGAGCCGTCTTGACGTCTGAGAATTGATGATAGATTCTTCTATCATGGCTACCAGAACTGCAAGCGTCGCCGACCTGCGCAACAACTTCCGTCGGATATCGGCGTGGATTGAAAACGGCGAAGTCGTCGAAATCGTTAAACGGGGCCGTCGATTTGCGCGATTGATGCCTTTGACCGAGGCGACGAACAAACCCGTCAAGGTCGATTTCGCGGCCCAACTGCGCTCCGTGTGGGGCGAAAAGCAGTTTTCCGACGCCGAAGTGCGCTCGATGCGAGAGGCTGAAGAGGGCCAACAGGCATGATTGCCTATCCCGACACGTCTTTTCTCTGCGCCCTCTATGTGTCGCAGGGGAATTCGGCGGCCGCCGTCGCCTACTATCAACGGATGACGGAGCCGCTATCGGTTTCCGTGCTGCTGTTGGGTGAGTTTCGGCAGTCGGTGCGATTTCAGATTTTTCGCCACAGCCGGGACGCGACGCAAGGCTATGCCCGGAGAACGGGTCTCGCTGCGATGGCGAGGCTACAGGCGAACATCGATGCGGGAGCCCTGGTCATCGTGACGGCGGAGTGGGCGGACGTGATCAACCGGGCGGAAAAAATCTCCGCGCAGTATACGGCGCAGGGAGGTCACCGTTACTTGGATTTGCTGCATGTGGCTACGGCTCTGCACGTCGGAACCTCCCAGTTTCTATCATTTGATGCCAACCAGCGCAAACTTGCCCTTGCAGAGGGCCTTGTGGTGAATCCTGTCCAGCGCCAATTAGAATCCGTGGTCAGCGCCAACTAGAATCCGTGTTGGTGATGGCGCAGGAATGCCAGGGAAGGTCGCATTGCCTCACCAAGAATCTTACTTCCGACCGCCGTTGCCTCACGTTAAATCTTACCAATTGCGCGACGCGGATAGGCCGCCTCCTGCGGTAAGCTATTCGCACGTGTCCTCGGAGGCGGCCAACCGCTTATGCATTCTACTGACCAAGCAATCTAACCACCTTGGTACGATCTGATCTGAGGCA